>Ga0302326_10004185_pt1 | contig 33554 bp, 32 predicted proteins | sample Palsa_T0_3_FD_202264 | JGI IMG/M metagenome (GOLD analysis project Ga0302326, IMG submission 202264) | Peat permafrost microbial communities from Stordalen Mire near Abisko, Sweden - Palsa_T0_3 | ecosystem: Environmental > Terrestrial > Soil > Palsa > Peat permafrost | place: Sweden: Abisko...
TCATCGCGGGCGCGCGCCGGCGCCCCCCCGGCGGCCACCGGCGAACACCCCACCCACTACCAGCGCGACCACTACCACGACCACAGCGACGCCTGCCGCGAAGAATCGCCGCGGCGAGCTCACGTGCCGCTCGACGGGAGCACCTTCTCGGCCACGGAGGGATCCTACGATCGGAACGGCCCTCTCCAGGAGACCGGTCCGTGTCGGCCGCTACGATTCGCTTCCACGCAACCTGACCGGAGGCCGCCCCGATGACCAGCTTCTTTGCTCGTGCCGACGAGGTTCGCGACCGCTGGGACGTACTGCGTCACCCCTTCTACCAGCGCTGGTCGCGCGGCGAGCTTGCGCCAAGCGAGCTGGCCTTCTATGCCGGTCAGTACCGCCACGCGGTGGTCGCGCTGGCCGACGCGGCGTCTCACGCGGGCGATGATCGCCACGCCGAGGAGGAGCGGAGCCACGTCGCACTCTGGGACGGCTTCCTTCGTTTCGCCGGCGGCGACGCCGATGCCGCGCCGATGCCCGAGACCGCAGCCTGTGCCGCGGACTGGTCAGACGCGGATCGCGACCGGACCGCGACGCTCGCGGCGCTGTACGCGATCGAGGCCGCGCAGCCCGCGATCTCTGAGACCAAGCGCGCGGGCCTGCTCGAGCACTACGGCGCCACGGCGGGGAGCGACGCGACCCGTTACTTCGACGTGCACGCGGTCCTCGACCACGCCCATGCGGCACACAACCGCCGCGAGCTCGTCGCCGTGATGCGGCCCGATGACGAAGAGCGACTGCTGGCCGAGATGGAGAGCGTGCTCCAGGCCAACTGGCGGCTGCTCGACGGCGTCGAGGGCCAAGCAGCGCTCGCCGCATAGCCGACAGCAGCTCGTCGCCGCACCCTCCGTCATTGCTCCTAAGTGGCGATCCCCGACAACCGCGCGGCGATCTGCTGGACACCGCCGCCGGTGGTCGCCTCCAGCTGCAGTGAGAGCGTGTCGCTGCGGTAGATCACGCGTGCGACCTCGACGGCCTCGAGGCCGTCGCGCAGAAGCGCGATCTCGGTGACATCAACGAGGAATACGGGGGCGCGGGCCGGGATCCCGAGCCGCTCGGCGTTGTACGGGCTGCATTGACTGGTGGAGACCGAGATCTCGGAGTGGTCGAGGTCGACGGAGACAGTGAGCGGCTTGCCGCTGCCCAGGCGAGCGCCTCGGATCGCGACGCGCTCGAGGGCGCCGATCGCGGCGGGGCGCAGGAACGAGTAGGCGATCGCGGTCGCGCTCTCCCGGAGTCGCAGCAGCCAGTCGATCCGAAGTACGTCGCTGGAGCCGAGCCGGTTGGCGACGCTGTCCTCGACCGGCGTGTAGTGGGCGTCGAGGATCTCGACGTCGAAGGCCCCGCCGGTCGCGGTGCTCAGCACGCGCAGCAGGCCGCCCGCGGCCAGATCGAGCTTCGGCTCGGCCACGAACGTGCCCTTCCCCTGCTGGCGGAGGATCTCGCCGTCGTCCTCGAGCACCTCCAGCGCCTGGCGCACGACGATCCGGCTGACACCGAAGATCCGGCACAGCTCCCCTTCTGAGGGGAGCGCGTCGCCGACCCGGAATCGCCCCGACGCGATCTGCTGATGCAGAAGCTCCTGGAGCTGGTAATAGAGCGGCACGCTGCTGCGGCGGTCGAGGCCCGGCGAGGTCCAGGGGACCCCTTCATCCGCGGGTCCAAGCGGTCGGGTCTTCGTCATCGCACGGTCTCTCCATCCTCTGGACCGCTCGAACGGTCCCGTCGGCTCAGGATATACGCCACCGGGGACGTTCGGACGTGGGGACAAGTGAAATTAGACATTTGGCGTCTTGACATCAGTCGTTGCGGCGATTAGAAACCACTTGTCCGGACGTCCTGATGAATATCACGCCTCGGCCAATCCGACAACACAGCGCCGTCACGAGGGAGCAACGATGAGCTCGGCATCGACGTCGGTCGACAACAACCCGGCTTTCGGCCTCGAGCTGCACGGGTTCGATTTCATCCCCGAGGCCGAGCGCAAGATGAGCCTGCGTGACCTCGCGTACGTGTGGGTCGGCGCGAACGCATATCTGTTCTTCTTCTCCGTCGGGGTGATCTCGTTCGGGCTCGGGCTGAACGTCTGGGAAGCGCTCGTGACCGTCGTGGTCGGCAACGCGCTGTTCGCCTACGTTGCCTGGGCGTCGATCGCGGGCGTGCGTTCCGGGCTGCCGACGATGACCCTGACGCGGGCCGCGTTCGGGCTTCAGGGCAACCGCTTCAACGGCTTCTGCGGATGGATCACCTCGGTCTGCTTCGAAGCCCTCAACACGGTCTTCGGCGTGCTCGCGATCACCGCGCTGCTGCCGGTGCTGGGCTGGCACAACAGCGGCACCGCCGGGAAGATCCTCGCCCTCGTGCTCGTGTTCTTCCTCTCGGCGATGATCGCCGTGCTCGGTCACGCGACGATGGTCTACTTCCAGCGGATCTTCGCGGTCCTACTGACGATCGTCCTCGCCGTCGTCTTCTTCGACACCGTCGGGAAGGTCCACTGGGGCGCCGGTCCGGCGCACCCGCTGTCAACCGGCGCCACGATCGCGGCCGTGTTCGTGGGCTGCGCCGTCGTCGGCTCCGGTCCGCTCTCCTACCTCTTCAACGCGTCCGACTGGCCGCGGTACATACCGAGCCGGACCTCGAGCAAGTCGATCTTCTGGACCGCGATGTGGAGCTCCTCCCTGATCGCGATCTTCCTCGGGTTCATGGGCGTGATCCTCTCCTCGGTCGGGAACATGTCCAATCCCGTCGCCGGTGTGGAGCCGCTGGTCCCGGAGTGGCTGTTCATCATCTACGCGATCGCCGCCGTCGGTGGAGCGATCGCGAACAACGTGATCACCTTCTACGCGTCTGGCCTGACGCTGCAGTCGGTCGGGGTGCCGCTGCGCCGCTACCAGGCGACGATGGTCGACACGACGGTCGCGACGGTCCTGGTGGTGTACGTCATCTTCATCTCCTCGAACTTCCTCACCGACGTCAACGACTTCCTGTCGCTGCTGATCGTCTGGATCGCGCCGTTCGGGGGCGTCTGGCTGATGGACGGCATGCTGCGGCGCTGGTCATACGACCCCGTCGACATCCACGCGGTGGCGGCCGGAAGCCAGGGCCGCTACTGGGGCTGGCACGGGATCAACCTGAAGGGGTTCATCTCGATGCTGATCGGCGCCGCGGTGTGCATGCTGGTCGTCGACTCCCCGATCTACGAGGGCCCGATCAGTAAGGCGCTGAGCGGCGCCGACTTCTCGTGGATCCTCGGTCTGCCGGTCGCCGCGATCGTGTACTACATGCTTGCGCGCGACGAGGTCAGGGCCAGCGCGGCGGTGCCGCCGGCGCATCTCGCACAGGCGCTGACGATGAACGAGGAGGTGGCGATTCACGAAGGCGTGATCCCGTCCGGGCACCGGGCGAAGCTCGACCAGGTGGCCGCGGAGGTACGCGACCCCGTGAGCGACCGATGAGCCAGATGGGCGGCCGCACCGCCCTGGTGACAGGCGCCAGCTCGGGGATCGGGCGAGCCACCGCGCTGGCGCTCGCCGCCGCGGGCGCGAACGTGGCACTGGTGGCGCTGCGCGGCGCCGAGCTCCAGACGGTCGCCGATCTCTGCCGCGGCGCCGGTGTCGAGGCGATCGCGATCGAGGCGGACGTCGGCGACCATGCCGCGGTCACTGACGCGTTCGCGCGGGCCGAAGCACTCGCCCCGGTCGACGCCATATTCAGCGGCGCCGGTATCTCGACGGTCGTGCCGGCCATCGACACCACCGATGAGCAATGGGCGCGCCACATCCGCACGAACCTGACCGGCACCTTCCACGTGCTGCGTGAGGCGGCGCGCCTGATGATCGCCCGCCGGCGCGGGTCGATCGTGACGGTCGCCTCCGAGCTCGCGCTCACCGGTCAGGCCGGGTACGCCGCTTACACGGCCTCGAAGGGCGGCGTCCTCGCGATGTCGCGCGTGTTCGCCGCCGAGCTCGCGCCGTACGGGGTGCGCGTCAACTCGGTCTGCCCGGGCGGGGTCGACACGCCCATGCTGGCGGCCGAGTTCGAGCTCGCCGACGATCCGGCGCTCGAGCGCGAGCTGCTCGACCGCTCGATCGCGTTCGGCCGGATCGCCAGGCCGGAGGAGATCGCGAGCGCGGTGCTCTTCCTGCTCTCCGATGAGTCCTCGTACATGACGGGGTCCGAGCTGGTCGTCGACGGTGGCCGTACCGGGTGCTATCCCGGATGACAGGCCTCGAGCAGCGGGCGATCGGGCGCACCACGGTCGCGGTCACCTGCCTCGGACTGGGTGGCGGAGCGCTCGGCGGGATGTATGAGACGGTGGAAGCCGGTGACGCCGTCGCTGCGGTCGAGCTGGCGTACGCGCGCGGCATCCGCTACTTCGACGCGGCGCCGATGTACGGGCATGGACGCGCCGAGGAGCGCCTCGGCCACGGTCTCGCCGGCGCCGAACGCTCGAGCTTCGTGCTCTCGACGAAGGTGGGCATGGTGATCGAGCCGCTGCCGTCCTCGGATCCTGCCGCCGAGCTGCGCTACGCGGATCCGTTCCTGTTCGACGGGCACTTCGACTTCAGCTACGACGCCTGCCTGCGGTCGCTCGAGGGCAGCATGCGCCGGATCGGAACCGACCGAATCGACATCGTCTACATCCACGACCCCGATGAGGGCGACTCATTGCTGCCGCCGCCCCGGCGCACCGGGCGCGAGCACTTCGCCGAGGCGATGGACGGCGCCTACCGCGCCCTCGACGACCTCCGCTCCCAGGGAGTCGTTCGCGCCGTCGGGGTGGGTCTCAACGGCACCGATATGCTCGCCCGGTTCGCCCGGGCCGGGGACTTCGACTGCTTCCTGCTCGCCGGCCGCTACACGCTGCTCGAGCAGAACGGGCTCGATGATCTACTGCCCCTGTGCGCCGAGCGCGAAATCTCGATCGTCGTCGGCGGGGTGTTCAACTCGGGCATCCTGGCTACCGGGACAGCGGTCGCCCACCCGACATACAACTATGAGCCCGCCGACGCGCGCACACTCACCCGCGTGCGAGGCATCGAACACGCCTGCGCCGAGTACGGGGTGCCGCTGGCTGCCGCCGCGCTCCAGTTCCCGCTCGGGCATCCCGCCGTCGCGACCGTGCTGCCGGGCGCGCGATCCACGGCCGAAGTGCGGGCAAATGTCGATGCGGTCGGCACCCCGATACCGTCCGGCCTCTGGGAGACGCTGCGCGATCGGGACCTGGTCAGCCCCCACGCGCCGACTCCCAGCCGTTCCCCGGCCTCGACCGAAGCCTGACCGCGGATCCGACGAGGAGAGCCACCATGCGTCATGTCGATATCAGTCCCGCTCCGGCTGCAGGTGCCGACGCGCTGCGACGTAAGCGCACCGTGATCGACCTGAGCAGAGAGGTGTACGAGGGCATGCCGATCTGGCCCGGCCACCAGATCCCCTACATGATGGTGAACCAGACCCATGACGGCTTCCGGCGGCGCTACGGAACCACGGCCGGGTTCGAGTACCACAGCTGGCTGATCAGCGAGCACACCGGAACCCATGCCGACGCGATCCTCGAATACGCCGATGAAGGCCTGCCGATCGACCGGACCCCACTCGAGTACTACTACGGCGAGGCGACCTGCATCGACGTCAGCCACATCCGCCACCCCGACTACATCACCGTCGGTGACCTGCGGGCGGCAGTCGACGCCGGCGGCCAGGAGATCCGCAAGGGGGACATCCTGCTGCTCGAGACCGGCCAGGGTGAGCGGACGTATCCAAGCAGGGAGTTCGTCGAGGTGTACACCGGCCTCGATCGCGAGGCGGCTACCTGGATCGCCGAGCAGGGGGTTGTGAACATCGGGACAGATTCGGTCTCCGTCGATCACAGCGACGACCTGGAGTTCAGCGCCCACATGGTGTGCGCCGAGTACCGCATCGTCGTCACCGAGATCCTGACGAACCTCGCGGCCCTGGTCGGCAAGCGCTTCGAGTTCTACGGCCTGCCGGTCAAGTTCCGTGACGGGACCGGGTCTCCGATCCGAGCGATCGCGATCCTCGACGGCGCCGAGTAGCGCTGAGCCGGGCTCTATCCTGGCCGGATGGGACGCGTCTACGACGAGATCGACGATCACCTGCGTGGCTGGATCCTCCGTCAGCCGCTGTTCTTCGTCGGCACCGCCCCCGCGAGCGTCGACGGGCACGTGAACGTGTCGCCGAAGGGGCCGATCGGCACCCTGCGCGTGCTCGGCCCGCGATCAGCTGCCTACCTTGACATCGTTGGCAGCGGCGCGGAGACGATCGCCCACCTGCGCGAGAACGGTCGCATCGTGATCATGCTGTGCGCCTTCGAGGGGCCGCCCCGGATCGTGCGACTGCACGGCCGCGGCGAGGTGGTGATGCCGACGGCACCGGCGTTCGACAGCCTGATCGGCGCGTTCGAGCAGCCCGAACACCCCGAGGCGCGCCGCGCGGTCGTGCTCGTCGAAGTGACCCGGATCGCCGATTCCTGCGGGTACGGCGTCCCGCTGATGACGGTCGAGGGCCATCGGCCGCACATGAACGCATGGGCGGCGAAGAAGCTCAGGGTCGGCGGCCCCGAGGCGATCATCGCCTACCAGCGCGAGATGAACACCGTCAGCCTCGACGGGCTCCCCGGGGTCGAGCTGGACGCGGGCGACATCGTTCAGCCTTTGGGCTAGACGAGCGCGGCGGCGTGCCGGATACGTGGCTCGGGCTCAGCAGAGCGAGACCGGCGTCACGGTCACGTACGTCTCGGCCATCACGAGCGGCAGCACCAGGAGCAGGGTCGTCCAGGCGCCGATCTGGGCCGCCCGCAGGATCCGGAGACCGCCCAGCCGCCACCACGCGACGCCGATCGCGAGAAGGGGAACGAGGAGCGCCGTGCCGCCGCTCAGCAGCAGCGCCACCAAGTCGATGAGCATCAGGAACTGCACCGGAGCCGTGATCGGTGCACGGGGCCAGATCACGGATGCGAGTGTCAAGGTCCCGAGCAGCGAGGCGGCGAGGATCGTCGGCACACCCGGGCGGCCGGCTCGGCGCTGCGCGCTGGCGGCCAGCGCGCTCAGCAGTAGCAGCCCCGCGATCAGCCCGAACGCCCCGGCGCTGAGGTGGATGAAGAGATCGCGCGCGCCCACGGAGGCCACGCCCAGCTCACCGTCGCAATCAGGCCCCTGCGGCACGACTCCGGGCCGGAGCAGGACGCCACCGAACGCAAGCAGGACGCCGTAAGGGACCAGGTGCAGCCGGCGCGGGAGCGAGCGTATCGCGTGCATCGCGTTACCTCCACAGACCGGTCGCTGCAGATCGGGCGCAGGCATCCGCGCAGCGGCGGCGAGAGGACCAGAGCAGCGCCCGCCGGCCGCCGAGGAGCTGGGGGACCTGATCCCAGGGCAACGTGCGACCGCCCGAGCGCACCGGATGGGAGAGCAGCTGCATCAGCGGCGTCTCGTGACAAAACGATCCACCGGGCGCGAGCACGCGTGTGATCTCGCTCATTGCCTCCGCGGGGCGGCTGATGTGGGAACACGTGCCGAAGTCGATCACGACGTCGAACGTCTGATCGGGAAACGGCAGCTCACGCACGTCGGCGCGTACGAGCTCCACGTCGATCTCTGCCGTGGTTACCTCCGCCTCGGCTAGCAACGAGTCGTCGATATCGATGCCGACGAGCCGGCTTGGACGACAGCGCCGGCTGATCAGACATCGTCCCGGTAGCGCTCATCCGAAGCTCCTTATCGACCGTTGGTTGATAACAACGTATCAGCTTGTAGACCCTCGGTCAACAAGCACTGCAGAGGAGCACCCAGCGGTGTCGGCCCCGGACACAAGGATCGTGTAGGTGTCACCAACCACGCCGAGGTGAGGCAGCGAGTCGTCTGTATCGAGGCTCACGTGCGTCAGAACCCGCCCAGCGTCATCGGCTGGGACCGAATTCGTCCGCTTATGGGCTGGAGCCTACTGAACGCGAGTCCCCCGTTGTCGCTACGTGACACGATCACCTCCGGGATGTCCGAAGCACCGATACAGGCACCGACACAGGCACCGACCGACCCCCGGCGGCTGCGCAGTGACGCCGCGGCAAATCGTGAACGTATCCTCGCCGCCGCCACGATCGCGGTCAGGCGCGACGGCGACCGAGTGCCGATGGCGACGATCGCCGATGAGGCGGGCGTCGGAATCGGAACCCTCTACCGCCACTATCCGACGCGCCCCGCCCTCCTGGCGGCTCTGACGTTGCGCTCGTTCCAGCTCGTCCTGCAGCATGCGCGCGCCGCCGCGCTGAGCGACGAGCCAGCCCCTGCGGCACTCGAGCAGTTCTTCGAACGGACGATCGCCGCACGCAGTCAGCTGATCCTCCCGCTCCACGGCGGCCCCGTCATTCATGACGACCAGATCGTCGCGCTTCGCACGGAGATCAGGAACCTGCTCGAGCAGGTCCTCGCCCGCGGACGCCGCGACCGGACGATACGACCAGACGCCGCCCCGATCGACATCATCATCACCGGCGCGATGCTCGCCCAGCCACTTCCGAACACAGCTGACTGGGACCAGCTCGCGCGCCGTCAAGCCCGAATCTTCGTCGCAGGCCTCGCGCCAACCGACCCACCACCTATCGACGCCGCATCGCTGCTCGACGGGCTGTGATCCCGGCGGCCCCTGCGTGGGCGTCGCTCGATACCATCTCGCGAACGTGGCGCTGCTGATCTGGTTCGTCGCCTTCGTAGGCTTCTTCGCAGGGCTGGGCTTGGCCGCCGGCCCACCGAAACAGCGCCGGCCGCACTTCTGGGTTCGCGTCCTGCTGCTGGCCGCGGTTCCGGCCGTCCTGGCGATGGCCCTCGCCGTCGCTCAGGAGGCCAACGTGCTTCCGCTCTGGATCAGCCGGGACGTCCGGCCGCGGCTTCTCCTGCTCCTCCTCCCTGGGCTGGTTTTCGTGCCATCTCTCCTGTACCGCAATTCCGGCTCCCCGCCCGGCCCCGAGGAGGATGGCGGCGGCGGCTCTGGCCCCGAGCCGCCACGTCCTTCGCCGCTCGGCCCGCCGGGCGGCGTTCCACTGCCTGACGCAGATCAGGCGCGCACGCGGGTGCGCGACCACAGCCGCCCCGCATTTGACGGTGCGCGGCATCGACGGTCCGCCCGCGAGCCGCGCCGCAGGCCGGCGCCGACATCGCCGCAGACGTAGCGGCGGCCGAGATCTCGCTCAGTTCGGTGAGCTTTTGGCCGATATCGGTAGGTGGTGGCTTTTCTCTCGGCAAGAGCACGTTGGCGGTCGGCTGCACTGTGGCTGCTGTGCGCTTGCACCGGGATGGCGGTCTTTCCGGCCGCATCGCTTGCCGGCGTGACATGGTCATCGCCGGTTGTGATCGCCCACGACGCTGAGCTCGAAGCGAGCGCCACCGGCTCAGACGGACGGGTCGCGGTGGTGTTCGGCGTGCAGGACGGCGCCGTGGACTTCGGCGGCGTGCGCAGCTCCGTTGGACTCGGGCTGTTCGTCGCGGGCCCTGACGGCGGCATCGCGGGGCCGGTGCTGCTGTCGAGCTCCGCGACGGCGAATGAGCCTGCAGTTGCGATCGGCGCCGGGCGCCCCGTCGTGGCGTGGCTCGATCAGGGCGCGGCCGCCGGCCAGCGCAGCGTATGGGTTTGGGACTCGCTCTCGTCGATTACACCGGGCGCACAGCAGCTCAGCGCCAACGGTGTGTCACCGGCAGTCGCGGCCGACGACAAGGGCGACGTCGTCGTCGCCTGGGTCGACGGCAGTTCGCGCGAGGTGATGGCCTCCTGGAGCATTGCGGGTGGCGCGTTCGGCGCGCCGGAGGTGGTCTCCCCCGGAGAGAGCACGGAGTACTCGCCGGTTGCGACGATGGACGCGCAGGGGACCGCCACGATCGCATGGCAGGCGGAGGGGCCGGCCGGAACTCAGCCGGGGGGGACATCGAGCCCGCTGGGCCTGGTGATGGCCGCAAGCGCTGACCCCGGGAAGCCTTTCACCGCGCCCGTGACCGCGCTGACCGGACCCTCCGGAGCGCTCGTTCATGACCTCAGCATCCAGAGCGAGAGCTCGGGACCGGTACTGGTGGATGCCACGATCATGTCGATGCCCAGTTGGAGCGATCCCAGCGGTTCGCCGGAGATGACATACGCGACCGCTGACCCCGGCGGCGCGTTCACGCCTCAGCTTCAGCTCAGCAGCAGCCCGAGCAACTTCGAGAGCTCAGCAGGATGGGCCACCACCAACGGAGGCGCGCTCGAGGCTCAGGCGGCGAACGACGCCGGCGGCAACGGCGAGCTGAGCACCACCCAGATCGCGCCGGGCGGAGCGATCGCCACGAGCGCTCCCTTCCAGTTCACCCCACCAGACTTCGGGTCGGTCTTCAGCCTCGCGCCCGGGCTCGACTCGAACGGAGACGCGATCGTCCCGTTTACGACCTTCTCGACGATGCAGCCCGGCAGCTTCGGGAACCCGACCGCCGGCAGCATCCTCTCGGTCGTCGAGCCGGCGGGCAGCGACAGCTGGTGTCCGGCTCAGACCGTGTCGGGACTGATGTCACCGTTCTTCCCGATCGCGGCCGGCTTCGGCCCCGGCGACCATGGAGTCCTGATCTACCAGCAGACCCCGTGGGGAGAGCTCGCAGCCGCGTATCTGACCCCACAAACCGGCTGCGGACCCGCCGCTGGGGCGATCCCGATCGAGGTCGCGTCGTCGGCGAGCGCAAGCCGCACCCTTCGTAGCGCCAGCATCGCGGCGACGTGCATCGCCTCTGGCGGCTGCAAGGGAAAGCTCGTCCTGCTCGACAGCTCCGCTCGCACCCTCGCCAGCGGGGGGATCGCGGCTCCAGACCGCGGATCGGAGCTGGTTCAGCTCCGCCTGACCAGTCTCGGGCGTCGCACCCTCAGACAGCACCGCCGGATCCACGCGAAGGTGCAACTCGTGACCGGCCGCGATCACCGTGACCTTCGGCAGATCACGCTGACGCGCAGCTGAGCGCTGCGATCCTCATGCGAGGCAGCTCGGTGCCGATGAATGGGCCATGGGAAACGATGCAGATCGGCCTTGGGGCGTGTTCGCCCGCCGGCCGGCGCCGCTAGCGGACGTGATTCAGTTCGACCGCGAGCGGATGCGCGGAGACCGAGCGCGGGCCGACGGCGACCGCGATGGCCTCGACGAAGTCGATGCTGATGCCCGCGTCGCGGCCGCGCGTCCGGCCCCGCCCGACTGATCAGTCGCCGTCAAGCCGCTTCAGCTCACGTCGCACCACCGACGAACGCCCTCGGCACGGCCCGGTTGACGTTACCCGGGCTGATCAGCTCGCGCAGCAGCGTCGCGTGCTGCCCCTCGTTGGCCATGATCTGGGCGGCCGTCTGAATCAGCTCGTCGTCGGCTAGCTGCTCGATCGCGAAGTGGTAAGCCGCGGCCACCGCCGACTCGACCTTGACCAGGAAGCTGAGGTAATCGCGCTCGTTGCGCAGGCTCGACGGGCTCTCGCTGACCTGAAGCTCGCGCAGCAGCTGCTCGAACGTCGCGAGGTCGCCCGGCGCGGTCGGCGCCGTCCCTCCCAGCCGGCCAAGGTGCACGGTGAGCGCATCGACGTGCTCTTTCTCCTGGCCGAGAAACATCGTCAGGACCTCCGCAGCTGGGGTCGAGATGACGGTGCTCGCGAGCGCACCCTGGTAGGCGTACACGATCACCTGCTCGGCGCGGAGCGCGAACACGAGCACGGCGGCGTCGCCGATCAGGGCGGCTCGCGCCCCGGCCGGGCTCAGCAGCGGAGGCAGCACCGCCGCCGCGGCGGCGACGGCGCCGGCAGCGAGGCCGCCGCGCACGAGCTCCCGTCGTGTCGACCCGTCTGCAGCCGCGGTGAGGCTGATGCTGGTGGGGTCGATGTCGCTCATCCGCGCCGGGTCACTCGTTCGGCGTCAGGAATGCACTCGGCGCGGGCGCCAGTCCGCGAGCGGACCGCAGCACGGAGATGTGCTGGCCTTCGTTGGCGAGGATCGACGCCACGTCGGCGCGCAACCACCCCGGCGAGAGCTTCGGGATCGCATCGAGGTAAACGTCGATCAGCGTCCCCTCGATCGTGTCGAGCGTCGCGAGCACCTGCGCCTCCCCGCGCGGGCTACCGAGGTCGTAACTGGACCGCGGCGGGTTGGGCTTCCCTCCCGAGCCTTTGATCGCGCCCGACAGCGCGGTCGCGTGCGTCAGCTCCTGGCCAAGGAACCGGACCGCGGCCGCGCGTGCACGCCCGGTCAGCAGCGGGATCCCCGCGGTGTAGGCGGCGATCGCCATGTGCTCGAGGTCGAGCGCGCCATTCAGGATTTCGACGTCCGAAGCCCGGATCGCGAGCGTCACGGACTCCTCCGCCGCCAGCTTCTTGTTCGCGCCCGACCCGCCACCGCACCCGGCCAGGAGCAGACCCGAGCCCGCCGCGAAGCCGGCGCCGGCGGTACGCAGGAAGGATCTGCGCGATCGGGGGTCGTGGAGATTCTGCTCGGAGTCCATGTCCTGGCCTGACGGCGTGCGCACCGTCACCGCGTCTCTGCGGCCGCTGCCACGCTAGCGCGAAGCCGGCAGGCGATGACGCGCTAGGTCAGCCAGCGGCCGATGGCGCGCCGGCGTCGCTTCGCCCCGCACCGCTCACCACCAGACGGTGGAGTCCAGGTTCGCGATCTCGTCGACAGGTCGGGTGTAGATACCCGAGGAAAGGTACTTCCATCCATCGTCGGCGACGATGAAGACTACGTTGCCTTCGTCGAGCTCGCCCGCGATCCTGACCGCAACGCGAGCGATCGCCCCCGTCGAGACACCGGCGAAGATGCCCTCTTCGTCGAGCAGCTTCCGCGTCCACAGGATCGCGTCGCGGTTGGTGACGAAGATCTTCCGGTCCAGCAGAGAGAGGTCGATGATCGGCGGGATGAACCCGTCGTCGAGGGATCGCAGACCCTGGACAGGCTCGCCCTGCATCGGCTCCGCGGCGACGATCTTGATCTGGTCGCCGAACTCCTCCTTGAGCCGCCGGCCGTTGCCCATCAGCGTCCCGCCGGTGCCGAGGCCGGCAACGAAGGCCGCGATGTCGTCGAGCTCGTTGAGGATCTCGGGCGCAGTTCCGTTGTAGTGGGCGAGCGGGTTCGCCGGGTTACCGTACTGGTAGGGCATGTAGTACGAGGAGTTCTTCTCGGCCAAATCGAGCGCCATCTCAACGGCGCCATTGGAGCCCTTCGACCCTTCCGAGTAGACGATCTCGGCGCCGTACATGTGCAGCAGCTGGGTGCGCTCGGGGGTGACGTTGTCCGGCATCACGACCTTCAGCTTGTAGCCCTTGCGCGAGCAGATCATCGCCAGCGAGATGCCGGTGTTACCCGACGTGGGCTCGAGGATCGTCTGACCGGGCTTGATCGCACCCTTCTCCTCGGCGTCCTCGATCAGCGCGCGCGCGACGCGGTCCTTCACCGACCCGGTCGGATTGCGTGATTCGAGCTTGGCCCACAGCCGTACACCGGGCTTGGGGCTGAGGCGCTTGAGTTCGATCAGCGGCGTGTTGCCGATCGACTGGACCAGATCGCCATAGCGACCGCCGCACGGACGGTTCTGAAGCAGCTCCGCTCCCATCGCTCAGGGAGTGTAGCTAGGGCCGATCATGGGCTGGGCCGCATACGTCTGAACACCGACACAGACAGAACACGACGGGTATACGGCGCAGGGGCGCGGGCGGATCATTGGGCGTCTCAGTTCTAGTCGGGAGGTCGGCAGGCGGTACGCTTGCGGCATGCGTACGCTGATCCTGGATCCGCCCACGGCAGGGCTTGAGGAGGTGTTCGCGCGCCGCCGGCGTTCCGGGCTCGATCGCCTTGACGAGGTATGGGAGGGTGTGCTGCACATGGTCTCCGCTCCCGGCGAAGCCCATGCGCGGATTGCTACGCAGCTTGCGCGGCTGCTCGGTCCGCTCGCGGATGACGCAGGGCTGATCACCGCGATGCACGAGTTCAACTTGGGCGAAGGCGAGGCTGACTTTCGCGTTCCCGATGGCGGCCTGCACCGATCGGGCTGGGGCACGTGGGCTCACACGGCCGCGATGGTGGTGGAGATCGTTTCGCCCGGTGACGAGACCTGGGACAAGCTGCCGTTCTATGCAGCCCACAAGGTAGACGAGCTGCTGATCGTCGATCCGCTAGAGCGGTCTGTCAGCTGGCTCGGACGCGATCACGACGCATACCTTCCGATCCAGCGCAGCGGCCTGATCGACCTAGCCGCTGACGAGCTCCGCGAGCGCCTGGACTTGCCCGATACGACGGGTTAGCTTCCCGCAGAGCGACGGGTTGCACTCGAGCGGGGCGAGGACGGCGCTCACATTCGGTGGCGGCCGCTGGTCCACCGTGGCGTCCGCGCGGCGGCCAGCAGCTGCTGGACGTTGGCGAGCCCGGCCGCGATGACCTGCAGGGCGATGTTCAGCTCGGGATCGGGGTCGAGCTCGGCCCGTGCGCACAGCTCCAGCACGGCGATCGTCTCGGAGCCGTGGCGGACTGGCACCAGCGCGAGCACCTTGATCCCTGCTTGCGCGACGCTGGCCAGGTGTGGATCCGTGGCGGCGTCGAGTACGCGCAGCCACTCGGGCTCGACGGCGGACGCGGCGTCGCCGATGCGCGAGCCGGAGGCTGCCTGCCTGCCCTGCCACATCGAGGTCTCGAACCTGGCCATCCGGTCGGGGGCGCGGCACCACGCGGCCCGGCAGGTGTAGCGGGTGTCGCGCTTGTCCAGCACCCACGCGATCACCGCATCCCAACCGCCCTCGCTCCCGACGATCCGGACCGTTGCGTTCAGGACCGATTCCCACGACGGGCAGGCAGCCTGCGCGGCAGTCAGCGTCAGCTGCGCGCCGTGGCTCCACCGCGGCGCGCCGGTGCCCGCCGCGGCACGGGCTAGCTCCGGTGCGCCGCCGGCGTCCGGCGAGACATGGGAGGCGCCTAGGGCGTCTACGCTGGGCTGAGGCTCCGGCTCGCCCTCGACACTGGCGGCAGGCGCCGCCTCGGTCTCGATCGCCGCATCGTCGTCACCCGGCTCCTCGGCTTCGCCCACCTCGTGAGCGAGGACTAGGTGGCGCTGGTCGGCGAGCTCGCGCTCCAGCTTGTCCCCCCTCGCGCGCGCGGCCGCGAGCAGGCGCTCCAGCTCGTCGCCCCAGGAGCGCTCGGTCGCCAGCAGGCTGGCCAGCTCGTCGCCACGCGCGCGCTGGACGCTGAGCTGAGCCTCCAGATCCTCGCTCTGCTCGCGCAGGGACTCGAGCTCGGCACGCTCCTGATCGCGTTCCGCCAGCGCGGCAGCGTCACGCACCCGCGCAGCCATGAGCGCCTCGACGTCGCCCCGCTTGCGGCTCAGCTCGGCCTCGAGCTCGGCGATCCGCTGCCGAACCTCGGCAAGGTTCTCGCGCGGTGGCGATTGCTCACCCGACGGCGGACGCTTCATCCCCTCGGAATCGTGCTCATTCATCTGGCAGCCGAAGGTGGTCAGTGGTAAAGCTTCATCACGTCACACAAGCGTAGCTACCGCGGATGGAACCGGGGCAGCACCAGCTCGACCGGCAGCCCGGTGCCTGAGTGCCGGCGCCCGCCGTCTCGGCGCTCGATTACCGCTCCGAGCGGGAATGCCGGTCATTCTGGCCGGACCCGGGGCTATCGTCGCGGGTGTGCGTGGCGTAGTCGACGATCTGTACGAGGTGGAGCTGTCCGCGATCGAGGCGGCCGTCGGGTCGACGTCATTTGATCGCGGGCGCAGCTACGCCAACAGTAATCGGGTTGTGAAGCTCGACTGGGATCCCGAGATCGAAACGTTGCAGGGAAAGGTCGTCGGCCAAGGCGGTCTGTACGACACGGCCGCGTTCTTCGACGCCGGCGATGCCGGCGCGCTGCGGTTCGCGGAAGGAGAATGCAGCTGCCCGGTGGGCTACAACTGTAAGCACGTCGCCGCGATCGTGATCGCCGCGAGGCCCCGGGTGGCTCCGGGCCGGCGCTCATACGAGCCGTCGCGATCTTGGGAGATGTCGCTCGAGGCGCTGATCAACGCTCCCGCCGCCGCCGCAACGGGCAATCCGCTGGCGATCGCGCTCGAGCTGCGTGAGGCGGGTCAGAACGACTGGCGTGCCTATCAGCTAGACGCGCGACTGATGCGACCCGGCGCCCGCGGTGGGTGGATCAATGGCTCGCTGACCTGGAACGAGCTCGACCCATACCGCTTTCACGTCGGAGAGCTTCGGGCCGATCACCTGAACCTCGCGCGTGAGCTCTACGCCGTGCACGGCGCCAGAAACCGGCACGCGAGCTACTACTACGGCGGGCAGAAGACGCTCGACCTGGCCGCCTGCGACAGCCCCCAGCTGTGGTCAGTGCTCGAGGACGCGCCGCGACTCGGGCTGCAGCTGATCCACGCGCGTGTCGACCTCGGCGAGGTGCGCTTCGATCGGGGCGAGCTTGTGCTCGACGTGACCGGCGCGGACGGCGGCGGACCGCAGGTGCGCGCCTCGTTGCGGCTGGCCGACGGCGACGCAGCAGACCTGGTGCCGCTCCGGTTCATCGGTTCGACCGGGCACGGTATCGCCTGCGCCGAACGCGCCGATATCGATGCCGGCGAGCCGGTCGATCGCTGCCGCCTGGCGCTCGTGCGCCTCGCCAGGGCGGCGCCGCCGGAGCTGCAGCGGATGCTCTTGGACGGCCGGCCGCTCGCGATCCCGGCGGCCGAGCTCGACCGCTTCGCCGAGCAGATCAGCCCTGATCTTCGGAATGTCGCAACGTTGGTGTCCTCCGATGGCTCATTCACAGCGCCGGAGATCTCAGCACCGACGCTCGTCCTGCGCGCCGAGTACGGCGACGACCACGCGGTCGAGATCGGCTGGCAGTGGTCCTATCAGGTCGCCTCCGCGGCGCGGCTCGTGCCGCTTACCGTCGCCGATGGCCGCGTCGGCTTCCGCGATCTCGACGCCGAGCGCGCGATCCTCGACCAGACCGCGCTGCAGGAGAGCGGGCTTGGGCGGTTCGGTCTGCTCGATGCTGCGGGCCGTCCGCTGGCGCGTCCCCCGGTTGCGTTGACGGGCATCGCGAGCATGCGCGTGACGACCGAAGAGCTACCGCTGCTTGAACGCCTGACCGGCGTCCGGGTCGAGACCGTGGGTACACCGGCCGACTATCGAGACGTCGACGATCTGCTCGAGATCGGCGTCTCGACTCGTGAGATCGCGGGCGATCGCGACTGGTTCGACCTCGGCGTGACGATCAGCGTCGAGGGTCGGACCGTGCCATTCGCAAGCGTGTTCACAGCGCTCGCCCGGGGCGAATCGCGGATGCTGCTCGACGACGGCGCGCACTTCTCGCTGCTCGCCCCCCACTTGCAGTCGCTGCGCCAGCTGATCGAGGAGGCACGCGCGCTGAACGACATGCCGAGCGCCGAGCTGCGGATCAGCCGCTACCAGTCGGGGCTCTGGGAGGAGCTGGCGGCGCTCGGTGTCGTGACCGAGCAAGCCGAGGCATGGCGGCGTCACGTCGACGCCCTGCTCGCGTTCGACGCCGGCGCGGCGCACGAACTGCCGGCGACGCTCGCAGCGACGCTCCGGCCCTATCAGCGCGACGGCTTCGCCTGGCTGGCTTCGCTCTGGGAGCTGGGGCTGGGTGGGATCCTCGCCGACGACATGGGGCTCGGCAAAACCGTCCAGACGCTCGGCCTGATCTGCCATGCCCACGCCACCGATCCCAGTGTCGGTCCGATGCTGGTGGTGGCGCCGACGAGCGTCGTGTCGAACTGGGTGGCAGAGGCCGGGCGGTTCGCGCCTGGGCTGCGGGTGCTGGCGGTGACCGACACGCTGGCGCGATCGGGCCGCGCGATCGAGACGATCGTCTCCGCGGCCGATGTCGTCGTCACGACGTACACGCTCCTGCGCCTGGACGCCGATGCCTACAACGCCGTCAGCTGGGCCGGGCTGATCCTCGACGAGGCGCAGTACGTGAAGAATCACCGCGCCAAGACCTACGCCACGGTGCGCCATTTGGCCGCGCCATTCAAGCTGGCGATGACGGGCACGCCGATGGAGAACAACCTGATGGAGCTGTGGTCGCTGCTGTCGATCACCGCCCCCGGTCTGTTTCCGGATCCGAAGCGATTCGCCGAGCAGTACGCCCGCCCGATCGAGCGCGGCGAGGGCAGCGGCGAACGGCTCGCACGGCTCCGGCGCCGGATCAGACCGCTGGTCAAGCGGCGGACTAAGGACCTGGTGGCGCCTGACCTTCCCGCCAAGCAGGAACAGACCCTGGCCGTCGAGCTGCATCCACGTCACCGCAAGCTCTACGACACGCACCTCCAGCGCGAACGGCAGAAGATCCTCGGCCTGATCGATGACTTCGACCGTAATCGCTTCACGATCCTGCGCTCGATCACCCTGCTGCGTCAGCTCAGCCTCCACCCCGGCCTCGTCGAGGACCGTCACGACAGTGTCCCGTCCGCGAAGCTCAGCATGCTCGTCGAGCAGCTCGAGGATGTCGTCGGCAGCGGTCACCGAGCGCTTGTGTTCAGTCAGTTCACCAGCTTCCTGGCCAAGGTCAAGACACACCTGGACCAGGAGGGGATCGGCTACTGCTACCTCGATGGGCGTACCCGCCGGCGCGATCGCGTCCTTGAGCGCTTCAGGGAAGGCGAGGACCCGGTCTTCCTGATCAGCCTCAAGGCCGGTGGGTTCGGCCTGAACCTGACCGAAGCCGACTACTGCTTCCTGCTCGACCCCTGGTGGAACCCAGCCACCGAGGCTCAGGCAATCGACCGCACGCACAGGATCGGCCAGACCCGTCCGGTGATGGTCTACAGGATGATCGCGGCGAACACGATCGAGGAGAAGGTCGTCGCCCTCGCAGCCCGCAAGGCCGCACTGTTCCGAGGGGTCATGGACGACGGCGACCTCTTCGCCTCCAGCCTCACCGCGCAGGACATCGTCAGCCTGCTCGGCTGAGCGTGGTGCGGCAGCCGATGAACGCATCCGCCGTGCGGCGGCCGCGTCGGGCATCAGCATGAGCGCGTTCGTGGAGCGCGCGGCGTCCACCGCCGCCGATGCGGTGCTGGCTGACCGCAGGGAGTTCCTGCTCGGTCCTGAGGACTGGGAGCGGTTCGTCGAGGAGCTGGAGCGCCCGGCGCGCGACCTGCCGGAGCTGCGGCGCGGTCTCGAGCTGCGTGAGCGTCTGATCGAGTCGTGAGCGCTCTGCGGATCGCGCCCCTCGGGCGCGGTCACCGGCTCGATGCGTTTGACAGCGGCGCTCAGGAGCTCGACGACTGGCCGTCGACCGGTCCTTGCAAGGCCAGGGATATGGCCGGGCGCTGGTCGCCGATGGCGCTATTCGGGCTCTCCAGGCCGCGGATCTTGTCGGCGCTCGCGGGATGCTCGTACACGCGCGGGACGATCGCGCTGCCGGCTTCCACGAGCGGCTCGGGTTCGCGCCCTCGCCGACTGATCCGCTGCATCTCATTGTTCTGATCAAGGATCTGCGGCGAGCCTTCGGCTGATTCGGCGAGCTCCGTTGGCCCCGGCTCAATCAGACCGCTGCGTTGGATCGGGCGATACTCGTCTTCGTGCAGAGGTCCGGACCTAGCACGGGAGCGAGCCGACGTGGGTGCCGGCGGATCCGCGGTCCCGGTCCCGGTCCCGGTCCCAACGAAACGCGGCGCCGTGCTCCGTATATGCGTTTATATGTGCCAGCACATAAGCGCATATACACGAGACAGGCGGCCCGCAGCCACCGATTTCCCGCATGACCGCGTGACGTCTGCCCGGGAATCTATGATCTTATGTGTCTTCTCATATAAAGTCACATGAACCGCGGCGACAACCCATACACCCCGGGCGCCGGCTGGAAGCCCCGCAAGCTCGCCGGGCGAGAATCCGAGCTCGACCAGTTTCGGGTTCTGCTGGACCGCATGGGCCGCGGCGACCACGAGCCGAGCCTGATCTTTACGGGGCTCCGCGGGGTCGGCAAGACGGTTCTGCTGCTCGAATGCGAGGCGCTCGCGAGAGAGGCGAGCTGGGCGACCCATGATGTCTATGAGGTCGGCACGCAGGCCGACTTTCGGATCACCTTCGCCAAGCTGGCGACGGTCCTGCTGCGCTCCATGAGCCTCAAGCAGCGGATGAAGAAACGCGCCCAGGCCGCCCTCGGCGTAGTGAAGGCGTTCGCCGAATTCGCTCCGCCCGGCTTCAGATTTCGGCTCGAGGTCTCCCCCGCCATCGGTAAGGCCGACTCCGGCGATCCCGAGGAGGATCTCGCTGATCTGCTCGACGAGATCGGTCAGGTCGCGCTCGCCGGCGCCACGGGCGCCGTCTTCCTGATCGATGAGCTGCAGAACCTCGACCCGCTCTCGCTCGCGGCCATCTCGATGGCTTTCCAGCGCATGGTCAAGAAGAGCCTTCCGGTTGCGCTCGTGGCGGCAGGCCTGCCGTCGGTCTCGGACGGGCTGTTTGCGGCGAAGGGCTACTCGGACCGGCTGTTCAACCACTATGAGCTCGACCAGCTCTCACGCGCAGCCGCCAGGACCGCGCTGATCGGCCCCGCGGCCGTCCTCGGCGTCGACTACACCCGGGACGCAATCGAGTACATCCTCGACGAAACCCAGGGCTACCCGTACTTCATCCAGGAATACGGGCGCGTAACGTGGAACGAATGCGAGAGCTCCCCGGTCGACCTCGATGTCGTGCGCGTAGTCAGAGAATCCGTCAGGGAGCGACTCGCCGACAACTTCTACGGTCGCCGCTTCAACCAGGGCACTGACACCGAGCAGCGCTACATGGCGGCGATGGCATCACTCGACGGCGAGGGGCCATTCCGCTCAGCCGCCGTCAGCGCCGCCTACGGAGCGAAATCCACGACCGGCACCTCGCTGCAGCGCGACGGGCTGATCAAGAAGGGACTCATCTGGAGCCCACGAAGAGGGCAGGTCGCGTTCACCGTTCCGCGCTTCGGGGAGTTCATCCGCGAGTTCTATCCGCTGGAGGAGCTCGACTGAGCCCCGCGCCGGCCCGGTCGGCCCGAGAGCTCACAGCAGTCCAAGGCTCTGCTTCAGCGCGCGAATCTTCGCGGCAGCCGCCTCGACCCGGCTCGCGCTGAGCGTGCCGCTGCGCAGATCCTGGCTGAGGATCCGATATGCGCCGGTAGCCGCCGACTCGGTCTCGGCGTACATCACCAGGTCCAAACCGGCATTGATCGCGGTACGGGCCGGCGCCGCCTGACGCGAACGGGCACGGCCGCCTCCCGGGCGCTGATCGGCCCAGGCCAGGCAGGCGTGCTCGTCCCGGCAAACACGACGGCACTGGCGACCGCATTGATCGGCCTGCTCGGCAACACCGCAGCCCGCGCGAGGCTCGGGACAGTCGGACACGCACGCTACCGCGAGCGCTACACAGGGGAACGGGCGCTCCAGACCCACCTAGACGTGTTCGCCGCCGTCATCGCGGTGCGGAGTGCTTGCCCGTCAGGGGCTCGCATGGCGAGGGACCTGGCGAACACTCAGTCGCGGTAGGCACGACCGCGTGGTAGCACGCGAGTAACGAGAATGAGCTGCTCGTCGTCCCGCGTAAACCGCACGCGCCAATCGCCGACCCTGAGCCGCCATTCGTCGTCGGAGCCCACCAGCCTGACGACATCGCCCACAGGAGGATCGCCGACGAGGCGATCGAGCGCCTCGACGATCCGCCGTTGCACCGGCCGGTCGAGACGTCGCATGTCCCGCATCGCCCGGGGCGTGAAGACCCAGCCGTCGCCTGGCTCAAAACTCAAGCGAACTGGCGCCGGATCTCTTCGGCGGAGATGACCTCGCCCCGAGCGATCTCGGCCCGGGCCTCAGCAACGCCTGCTTCTTCTTCTGGCGTTACGGGCTCGTCGTCCAGGGGGGCGTTGTCGAGAAGAACGCTCAGCGGACCGGTACGCCGATCAAGCAGCCGCAGGGCCTCAGCGGCTTGTTCCTCAGTGAGCAATTCGATCCGCTCCCGCAGTTTCTCCTTGGCGGTCATCGCTCTTGAATGGTACGGCCAGGCGACCGTCGGATCTCCCGGGTCGCACATACAGATTCCGCGCATGCACAGGTTCTTCGACCGCGCGGGGCGCCGGCAGCTTGCGATAGCGCTGCCCACGATGTGGCCTGCCGCCAATAAACACGACGTCGGTACCCCGAATCGCCTGATTTGGCGGCTCATAGCCCAGGCCATTGACCGCCTGAGGAACAAGCGGCACCCATAGCCGGGCTATCGCTGGGCCAGCTACTCGCTGATCCGTCCCGAGTTCGCGATTAAGCAAGGCTCGCCGATCTCACTGATCGCCGCCCGGAGCGTGGACTACAGGCCGCCAACTGATTCGAGCAGATCGCTCGGGACCAGGACCGTCTCCTGGCCCCCCGGCGTCGAGACCGACCCAGCAACGGTCGCCCTCCACCGCAGCGGCGTCGAAATGGCGCTGACGACGGGCAGGTTCGTGGTGTGGCTTTGCAGCGGAGCGTTGGATGGCGCTGGTCAGGTCCGGTAACCGACAGCGTGGTCCGAGGAGCGTGGTTGACCCCGGGGGTTCGGTCGACACTGAAGCGAACCAAGGTTGAGGTATCATGGACGACGCTGCGTCCGGATACTTGAGGAAGGGACGGAGCGAGGTAGGAATGGCCAGACGTAAGTGAGCGGGTGGAGGGCCCGAGCGCGATCACGGCGGGTCTGCGGCCTGCGTGCTCCAGCTGGCACCGGCGGACTGATGGTGTTCGCCACACTCAGCTCCTAGCCCGGACCCCAGCGCCGTCATAAGGAGAAGCATGCGAACCATCGAACGACCTCGGCGCTATGTGTCACCCTACGGGTTGGCTCTGCTTCGCCCGCTGTTGCGCTATAGCGAATCGCGGGAGGCGCACGTCCTGCGCCTGGTGGGAAACCGCGTCGGACCGGTGCTTCGGCCCGATCGCCGACGTGACCGGCGACATCACCCCAACACGTATGCGGGCACTGACCGGCGCCAGCACCGCGCCTGAGGGCTTGGGTCCTGAGACGTTCAGGACCGGGAAGTCGAGCCTAATCGGGCGCCGCGAAGATCCTATGCTTCTATTATTCAGCGCTGAATTGCCTCTGATCAGCGCGATCACGCCGGCAGCGCTCGGCGGCTGAAACTTGTCTCGGCTCCTTCTGGGCGCGACGGGTGGCGCCGCGAGATCTGAACGCGGTGTGGCGAACGGCCCGATTAGGCGCCCGGGACTGACGGTAATTCTCCCCATCCTCGTGATCGGCGCGATCGGGACGGCGGCGGCGGTGATCGGCCGCGAGAGTGATACCGAGTTCATCTTTCAGCAGCGCAACTTGGCAGCACTCACGCCGGCGGTGCTCGAGCACTTCGTCGCCTCAGCGCCGGATCCGCGCCCCGGGATGGGACGTCGCCGCGGCGCTCGTGCCCTTTGCTCGTCCAATGGTGCCGGAGAACTCCGCAATCCCTGGGTCTGCACGGTGAGCTATCCAGTCGGGGCGAGCGTGGTGTATCGGGTGACGGTCAGCCCGACGGGTAAGGTGGACGGCAGCAACCGCGACGGCTCGCTCGTCGTGTACGGATGCTGTGTGCGTTTACGCGAATCCCAGTGATTAGAGGTTCGAGATCGCCAGGACCCCGGATTGCAGGGCGCCCACGAGCAGGTCGGGTGCCACTTGCCCCCAGCCGCGCGGACCGGCTGTGCGCGAGAACGCGGCGACCTCGTCCTGAACGATCGGCTCCAGCGGGATCATGCGGAGCGCCCGCCGGGCGGTCGGCCTAGGGTCGAGTCCATTCTCGGCAAGTGCGATCGCGAGGCCGTACTCATAGTTCCAGTTGTTCCGCTCGTAGTCCACGGCCTTCCGCGCAGCCTGAAGGCCTTGGGCCGGGAACCCGAGCTGGAGGTCGCAGACGCTGATGACCTCGTACGCCTCGGGGCGGACGGCGAGGAGCGAGATCGAGGAGAAGGCGTCCTGGCGCGCCTCGACGCAGTTCCCGGCCGCCAGCTCCGCTCCACTCGCCCGCAAGCGCCCGTAGGACACACCGATCAGCAGCGGCGCCACAGCGAGTACGAGCCAGCCGACAGCGATCAGGTTCCGGCCTCTTAGCTCCCCTTGGTGCGTACCGGTGGGTGCCTCGGCGGAGGCGAGCGCCGCGCCCGCGGCGATGAACAGCCATATCGTCGCCGCCGGCATCTCCCAGTCCCAGTCGACGCCCACATGAATCGCCCATGCGAGCCCAGCAGCGAACAGCGCCGCGTAGACGGCCCGGTCAGGGCCCCGGATCCTGATCGCGAGCAGGACCAACACTCCGAGGATGACGATCGCGAGCGGAATGATTCCAGCTAGTCCAAGTTCCGCGAGCGTCTGCACGTAGAGCGAGTGTGCGTCGGTGGTCGATTCGGCGATCTTCCGGTGCTGCTCGAAGTACATCTCGTAGGTGCCGGCGCCGTAGCCGAGCAGCGGCCGCTCGCGGAAGGCGTCGAGCCCTACGCGCCAGAGCTCAATCCGATTCTGCGCTGAGACGGTGGTCAGCCGGTTGCGCGTCAGCGTGCCAGTTGCGGTCTTACCATGGGCGAACTGGTTGAACTCGCGGCCGATGAAACCCGAGAGAGCTAACGCGAGCAGCGCGACGATCGCGGCGAGCGCCACCGCACCAGCGCCGGCACCTCTTGGGAGCTTCGGGCGGGGGACTCGGGAAAGCGCCCTGATGATCCAGCCGTCTGGCAATAACATCACCGCGCGTAGGACACCGGCCACGATCATGCAGACGCCGACCGTCACGGCGACGTGGTGTCCCTGTGCCACAGCACCCGGCGAAGTCGGCGTGCTGGTGGCGAGCAGCTCGGCCGCGTATGCTGCGTGCAAGGCGATCGCCGTAGTCGGAATGAGTGCGACCGCGGCTCCGATTACCGCGCGCGGCCGTCCGAGCAGGAGATACGCGACCACACCGATTATCGCAACGCCGATCGCGCCCCTCGAGAACGTCAGCAGCAGTGTGGCTGCTGTGGCGGGAACGAATACGGCGCCCGCGACCTGCCAGACGGGATGCTCATCTTCGTTCGCTGCAAGATGCAGCAGGAGGATCGACGCGATCGCGGCCAGGAGCCCTTCGGCGTTCCAGTAGGTGAGGGGGTAGTTCAGCCGGTTGGCGTAGAAGCCGGCCGAGGTTGGCAACAGGTGGGGGAGCAACCGCGACACGAGACCGGCGAGTAAGACCGCCGTCATCCCTGCAGCCAGCGCCCGGGTCAGCCAGCGGAGCCGCGCGGGAGTGCGTGGCAGCGAGCCGAACAGGGCAAATGCGAGCAGATAGAGCAGCGTGCGGTCGTACTCATCCAGGGCCAGAGCCGTGTCGTGAGACCACAGGCCGGACGCCAGCTGCACGACCGCGTAAGCCGCGAGTGCGAGCAGCAGAACGCCGAGCGCCCGGTTGTAGCCTGCGAAGGGATGCTCGGCGAGCGTCGTCCGCGCTACGAGTCCGGCCGCGAATGCGATCGCCGCCAGGCCGGTCGAGTTCGGGAAGAAGCCGCCCTGGTTGAACGAGAGGTAGAGAATCGAGGCGGGCGCCAGGCCGATTAGCGCGACCAATCCGAGCCGGCCGAGGAATCCTCCGATCGCCGTCGACGGTTCGGCTTCGAAGTCGGCGTGCTCCGGAACGGTGGCCGCGCCCGAAGCGGTCATGCCTGAGTTTGAAGCTCGCGGCGCAGCTTCTCGAGCGCCCGAGAGATTCGTTTCTCGACCGCGCTTTCCTTGTCGCCGAGCACGCGCGCGACTTCGCGGAGCGTCAGGTCCGACCCGAACCGCAGCGCGATCGCTTCTCGCTCGTCGTCATTCAGCCTGGCGAGGGCTTTCGCGAGCAGGTCTCGATCTTCGACGGCTCCGAGCGCGTCGTCGTCGAGCGTCCGGGTCTCATGCGCGCCTACCCGCTCGAGCGCGCCGACCTCGACGCTTCGGCGCCGCGCCTGATCTCGGACCAGGTTAATTGCGATCGCGTATAGCCAGTTCTTCTCGGTGCCCCGCCTGGGGTCGAACCGGACCCGGCCGCGTAACGCCCGCTCGAATGTGTCTGCGAGCAGATCCTCGGCGAGCTGCCGGTCGCCGGTCCGGTAGACAAGAAAGGCGAACAGCGGCTCGGCGTGGACCTGGAACAGCCGCTCGAAGGCTGAGTTCCCCAACCGGCTCATATCTACGAAGATTCTGGCAGCCGCCGATGCGCAGCGAGCTGCCAGAACCTAAGCGGGCGTCTACTCAGTGGTGAAAGCGACTGTGGCTATCGCGGCCGTGGTTATCGTGGCCGTGGCCGAACCCGTGATGGTGGTGCCGTGGTGGCGGTGGGGGCGGCGGCGGCGGTGGTGGTGGCGGCGGTGGTGGCGGTGGTGGTGGTGGTGGTGGTGGTGGTGGCTTGTGGCAGAAGTAGTGATGGTGGAAGTGGCACCGGTGCGGGTGATACTGCGCCTGGGCCGCGCCCGAGCCGTGCGAGAAGAATCCACCGTGGTCAGCTGCAAGCGTCCCGCCGGTGCCGGCGACCATCAAACCCAGGGTCAAGCCTGCAACAGCAAACCGGGATCGTGGCGACCGACGCCTCGAGGCGGGCTTTACCCTCGCCATCGCCGTCGTTTTGACGCGGTCGAGTTCGAAAGCGCTGATTTGAGGCTTCTCGTCGCGAAGCCGACCAACGACGTCCTCGTTCTCAGCTCCCCAATCATCATCTCGCTGGCTCATCGACGCTCCCAGTTCGGCACGGTTTCATGCCCTTATACGAGTGGGCGACGACTTTTCCGACAACTCCTCCGGTGACTGGGCTCCGGCGCCAGCCGGCAATGCGCAGACGGCGGCTGCTAACGCGCCCCGCCGGCCATCGCCGGCAGGATCACGAGCGTGTCGGACTGCCCTACCTCGGTGTCGAGCCCATCCAGCACCCGCACGTCCTCATCGTTGAGATAAACGTTCACGTACCGGTTCAGGCCGCCGTCAGCGGCGAACAGCTGGGTTTGGGTCTGCGGGTGGGCGTCGGCGAGCGACCTCAGGATCTCGCCGACTGAGGACCCGTCGGCGGTCAGCTCCTTCTCACCGCCCACTGAAGGGCGCAGAACCGGTGGAATGCGAACGGTGGCCATGGCGCGACCTTGAACCCTAGTGGGCTCCGGCGCAGAATGCCTCGTAGTCCGGGAACACGCCGAGCTCTTCATCGCCGATGTCCTCCGGATCGCGCGAGCAGATCGGGCACTCCGGGTCGCGGCGAACCCTGACCTCGGTCACGCGAGCGGCGAGCGCGTCGTACATCAGCAGGCGTCCGATCAGCGGGTCTCCGACGTCGAGGATGAGCTTGATCACCTCGGTCGCCTGGAGCAGCCCCATCGTCCCTGGCAGCACGCCGAGGACGCCGTTGGCGCCGCACGAGGGCGCCAGCTCAGCCGGCGGCGGCACCGGGAACAGGCACCGGTAGCAGGGACCGTCGTATGGCTTGAACACCGACAGCTGGCCTTCGAAGCCGAGGATCGCCGCCGACACGACAGGGATGCGCAGCCGCACCGACGCGTCGTTTAGCAGGTAGCGGGTCGGGAAGTTGTCGAGACCGTCGACGACGACGTCGTAGCCGGGCAGGATCTCCATGATGTTCTGGGCGTCGAGGCGGACGGGATACTTGACGACGTTCACGTCCGGATTGAGCGCCTTGATCGTCTGCTCGGCCGAATCAACCTTCGGCACTCCCACCCGGTCGGTCGTATGGATCACCTGACGCTGCAGATTGGACACGTCGACGGTGTCGTTGTCAACGATCCCGAGCGTTCCGACGCCGGCGGCCGCCAGGTACAGAGCCGTCGGGGATCCGAGACCACCGGCGCCCAGCAGCAGCACCTTGGCGTCGAGCAGCTTCTGCTGGCCCTCGATTCCGACCTCGTCGAGGAGCAGGTGGCGGGAGTAGCGGTCGCGCTGCGCGGCAGTCAGCGTCCTCGGGACGTCGACCTCGTAGCCGCGGTCCTTCCATAGCGTGAAGCCACCGGTCATCGACTCGACGTTGTCGTAGCCGAGGTCGTCGAGCAGGGTGCGGGTCGCCCAAGCCGAGCGGTTGCCCGAAGCGCAGTAGAGGATCACGTGCTGAGAGCGGTCCGGAACGGCGCCTTCGATCCGCGACTCGAGCATCGAGCGCGGCACATGCTTGGCATTAGGGATGTGGCCCGCCGCGAACTCGTCGGTCTCGCGCACGTCGACCACGACGGCGCCGTTGGTCATCTGCTGGCGCACGACCGCTGGATCGACCTCGTCGATCCGACTCTTTATCTCGCGCAGGACCTCTGCACCGGAGGGACTCATGTCTAAAACTCCTCAATCTCTCTCTGGATTCAAAGCTTCACGAAGTATAGCGCCCTCACACAAGCTACACGGCATCCCACGTCCTCCTGTCGCTCGCGATTCCCGCGAGCGCCCTCGCGCACGCGCCTATACGTACGATCGCACCGCCAGGCGTCTCAGGGGTCAGCGAGTATCTGTCGGGGAAATCCCACAGGGAAAGGCAGCCGCCCGAGCGCCAGCGTCATTCACGATGCGGGGATGGACCCGGTAGGCGGACCGGCCTTAGCACTCCGAGGCCGCCGGAAACCGCGCCATGGTCCTGGCTATATCGCGGTGGGTGTGCTGCTCATCGCCCTGGGCGCGCTGCAGGCGACGGGGGTGGTGTAGCGCCGCAGACCAAATGCCCTCAAGATCGTCGGTGGAAGCTCGCGCGTCAGCGCTCAGCTTTCCTCTATTCGATAGGGGGCGGATCGGGTAGAGGGACGCCGGCAACGATCGCCGCCGGGGCTGCACAAACCATCCATTGGGCTCTAGCCCACCCGACGATCGCGGACACCGCGCCCACTGCATCGCCGAGCGCCGTAACCGGACGCCAGCTGGCGGCACGATGCCCGTCCGAGGCGATCACGTGGGCAAGCCCATCTCGACAGAGTCTGGCGGCGAGCCGCTGGGTCTGAGACCGCCCCCGCCCGAGAAATGAGGACGCGTCGATCTGTAGGAGAATGCCCTGACGTACGAGCTCCTCAAGCTGCCCCGGATCGCTCTGGAACTCCAGGCTACGCTCGGGATGGGCAAGCGTGACTCGGAGTCCTCTCGATCGCGGGCGGTAGAGCAATTGCGCGAGGCCGGCAACCGGGCCTTCCGGAGTCTCGATCAGGATATCCTTGCCACGCTGGTCATAGGTGGCCAGGACGAGTTCCTCATCACTCGCCTCCACTGCCCAGACTAGCGAGACCTCGGCGCCGCCCACGAGCCTAACTCCGATCCACTCCCGTTCGACCTCCTCCCGCAGCGCCTGGACGCGACCGGCCAACTCGGCGACGCGGACCGCCGGAAAGTCGGCGCGCAGGTGCGGAGTGGCCACGAGGGTCGAGATGCCGGAGTCAGCCGCCGCCCTCAGCAACGCCACCGCGTCGGTTAAATTCTTCGGCCCGTCGTCGATCCCGGGGAGCACGTGCGCGTGAATGTCGACGAATCCGTTCAGCGGTCCGTCGTCGATCCCCGGGAGCGCATGCGTGTAGATGTCGACGAATCCGTTATCCGGCACTAGCGCATTGTCCCTCGACGGCGGGGGTCGGCGCGTCTCTATGATCCGCGCTGCGCCTCCACGCCCGGTCCTCTGCGATTCATCGAGTCGCGAATGCTGCCCACAACGATCGGAGATGTGTGCACCCGCGCCGCCTAGACCATCTTCCGACGCCGGCGACCCCGCCGGAATCTCCAAGACGAGCGTGAGGACCCCGCAGCGTTTCCACCGCCGCACTCGTCGGCCCACCCCAAACCAGGCGGCCACCGGGCATCTGTTACATGGCCAGACCGCATCAGCGGACCCGCTCGATGCACGCTCGACCAGTCGGAGCCGTCACAACCTACACGACTTAGACAAATGGACATACAATCCTCTGCGTATTCGGACGTCTGGACGTCCCAAGCTAACGCGCTTTTGGTAAGCTTCTGCGGCTCCGAGTTGATCCGATCTCTGGAATTATCCGTCAGGGCCTTTGTGGCGTGAGAGCCCCTAACGTTTTCACGGAGCATGTGGCGTCCAACGAGGGAAACTTTGCCGTCTCTACAGCTTCAATGTACTGGCGGCTAGGCCCCAAGTGCTGCGACGCCTGCGTGCCATTGTGCTGTGCGTCTTGGCCGCCGTCGTCGCTGCGCTGCGCTCTGCGAGGCAGTCCATGTCGACAGCCCCCCAGCTCGACAGCAGCAACACCCACTCGCAGAGCAAGAGCCAAGTCAGCGCGCAGAGCGTCACCGGCGAAGTGGGCCCAGGCGAACCGGGCCCAGGCGAAGTGGGCCCAGGCGAAGTGGGCCCAGGCGAACACGCTCGCACACGACATGGCACTGGGCTGCCGACGCCCGTTGCCAGAACAGGTCGACCTCCGAACGAGGAAACGATGTCATCTCTAGAGCTTGAACCCACTGCCGGCTGGGCGCTCGGTGTGCTCCGTCGACGCCTGCCTGCCGTGGTGCTGTGCCTGCTTGTTGCCGTCGGCGCCGCGCTCGCGTATTCGCTGCACTCGAAGAAGGAGTACACCGCGACATCCTCGGTGCTCTTTAGCAACAACAACCAACTCGGTCAGCAGGTCGCCGGGCTACCGACGGTTGCTAACACCGATACACAATCTCAGCAGGACACCAACGTTGAGCTACTGAAACTGGGTGACTTGGCCCAGGCCACGGCGACTCAGGTTGGTCACGGGCTGACGAAGCAGGCAGTAGCCGGTAGCATCGATATCAGTCCCGACAGTGACACAACCGTAGTCAGCGTCTCGGCGACTATGACATCACCTGCGCTTGCAGCGCAGGTAGCGAATGTCTACGCACAGACGTTTGTCAGCCAACAAGAGGATTCCAACCATCAGTACTACAGCACGGCGTTAGCGACGGTAGAACGGCAGCTCGCGCGGCTTTCACCCGCGCAGAAACTTGGTGCGCAGGGCCTTTCTCTAGAGGATCGCGCACAATCGCTCGCAACCCTGGCGCAACTGCAGTCCGGAGTGGCGCAAGTGGCCCAATCCGCCGCCGTACCGACCACTCCATCCTCACCAAGGACCAAGAGGAACCTGGCACTCGCTGCGGTTCTAGGCCTGCTAATTGGCTTGGCTCTCGCTTTCGGTATCGAGCGCCTCGACCAACGGATTCGCGAGCCCGAGGAGCTGGAGGCTATTTATCGACTGCCGCTTCTGGGCGTCGTGCCCGACGCCGGGGTCCTGAAACGAGGGTCCCAGACGGCCTTGCCGCACGGCGGTGCAGCCGCTGCGTTTCAATTCATTCGAGCACATCTTCGGTATTTCAACGTCGATCGGGACCTCCGAACCCTGTTGGTCGTATCCGACACTCCCGGCGACGGAAAGACAACGATCGCGCATCGCCTTGCGGACGCAATGGCAGCTATGGGTGCGAGCGTGCTCTTGCTTGAGGCTGACCTCCGAAGGGCCACACTCGCCCAGCGCCTAGGAGTTGAGGCCGGACCAGGATTGGCAGAGGTTCTGATCGGCGCGATTCCGTTGGACGAGGCAATCCAGAGCGTTGAACTTCAGGGCCAAGCTGGTGATCCAACTGCGACCCACAAGATGGACGTGGTCATCGCTGGCGCGCTTCCGCCCAACCCAGCGGAGATGCTTGAAAGCAAAGCGATGGAAACCGTAATCGCTCATGCCAGGTCAGAGTACGACCTCGTGGTGATTGATACACCGCCGCTGTCGGTGGTCTCGGACGCATTTCCACTCTTGCTCAAGGTTGATGGTGTCGTAATCGTCGCTAGCGTGGGCAGGAACCGCCGCGACGCTGCCAGGCGTCTACGCGACACCCTCGCAACTGCGGGGGCGCCAACGCTGGGAGTTGTCGCGAACCGTATCCGGGCGCGAGGGCGCAAAGGTTACGAGGACTACAGCTACGACTACCGAAGCGCGGCGGAACCCGCGCCACCGAGCCCAGACCCAGCGCAAACCGCCAGCAGCCGGCTTGATGGCCTCCTCTCTGACGACTCCAGCGAACCGCCAATCCCAGAAAAGGGAAAAGGCGGTAGCGGCACTGAGAGCGCGACGGCTCCCACTACGCGCTGAGCGGTTCCCCACGTCGAGAAGGGCATCGTGCAGATGTCGCACACAGAAGCCTCCGAAGTTTGCATCCTGCCAGCGCGGAGTTCGAAGGCGGTCCTGACACCGGCGTACGCACAGATCCGGCGCTCCCATGACCTGCGCCAGACAATGGTATGACACGCCGCATTCGCCACAACGACACCCTACGGATCGCATGCCTTTCCGCCTTCGCTGTCGGTGTCGCCGGCCTTTTGGGCCTGGCCTCGAGTCACCTTGTCCCAGTGATGGTGGGCACGGCCTCATGCCTGCCGATTTTTTCGTATCTGCGGCACACCGGGTGGGGTCGCGCCGTCACTGAGCCCACACCGGCCACCATCATCATCGGTTTTTACATTCTCGTCATTCCGGCGCGTGCCTTGGTCATTGCCGCAAGTGGCTATACCGACGTCTTGCAACTCCCAGGAGCGATCTCCAGTAAGGACATGGTGCCAGTGCTCTTGCTTCTGAGCATGGGCACCACAACGCTGCTGGAGACTTACTTCTTTGCAGCGAGTCGGTCGGGCCGCGCCGAGCGCCAGGCGCGATCGTCATGGAGCTTTGAGCCGCTGGCACCTGGGCTTGAGCGTTTCGCCGTTCTTCTCGCCGGGCTGGCCCTCGCTGGTCTCGGAGGAGTTCTTGTGCAGTACGGCGGTCTGTCGGCGGCACAGGCGGCCCTCGCTACCCATGCGATCGCTGCCGCCTTACAAGGGAATACCACGTCGTCCGGCAGTCTTTGGAGCATCTTCGCCGTGCCAGCCGTATGGGCGACGGCGTGCGTTGCCGTCAATCGCGCGACAAATACGGGAACGCGGCTCGCGTTCGCCGCAACCGCACTGGTCATCGTGATGGCGGAGCTGATTGTCTACGGAAGCAGATTGAACGCTCTGCTCGCGTTGTTTGGGGTGTGGGTAATGTTCCACCATTCGGGGCGTAGGGTCCCGCTGCGGGCCATACTGTTAGGGCTTGTTGTTCTCGTTCTCATCAGCGGGCCTATCACGAGCGCGCGCTACGAGACCCCTCAAGCAGGCGTGCCGACGCTCGAGCGCTATAGCAGGCTCGCTGGATACGGTGTGCTAGACGCTACGTTGGCCGTGTGGCATGAGCCATCCCAAGTGCGAAGCCAGCTGCTATCGGCGCAGCGCTGGCTAGATTTGCCAGCGTATTTGGTGCCGTCATTTTTGTGGCGTGGCAGGCCCAATATCAACCAGCAGCGACTCGGCTTGTTTGTCGCGGACACCATCGGTACGGTAAACGACAAGGCCACGGGTTTCCCAACTACATACATGACGGAGGGATGGCTCATCTTCGGCTGGCCAGGCGTACTGCTGCTATCAATCCTCTTTGGCACCGCTATCGGATGGGCCGACCGTAAATTATTGGGGCCGCTGTCGGACCCCCGCCTCGCGGGAGTGGC
>Ga0302326_10004189_pt1 | contig 33538 bp, 28 predicted proteins | sample Palsa_T0_3_FD_202264 | JGI IMG/M metagenome (GOLD analysis project Ga0302326, IMG submission 202264) | Peat permafrost microbial communities from Stordalen Mire near Abisko, Sweden - Palsa_T0_3 | ecosystem: Environmental > Terrestrial > Soil > Palsa > Peat permafrost | place: Sweden: Abisko...
TTGCTTGCTCACAAGCCCACGAGATCACGGCTCGGATCTCGTGTCGATCCCCCGCGGCCGTCTACGCGCTACGGGCTCCTAGCGCGGCAATCGGTCCGACTCGTCGACGACGTGCGCCGCGACGACCACGTGCCAGGCGAGGCTAATCGCCAGGTACCCCTCGCGGTCCGAAGCGCCGTTCACCCGGCCGGACGCGAGCGCCTCGTCGCTCCACCGCACCCCCCCATGAAGGCCGACCCACGGCCCGTCCGCCCGTGAGGCGAGCGGCACCTCGACGCCAAGGCCCGCCTCGATGCCCGTTCGCGCACCGAAGGAAGCTCCCGAAGGTTGTACGAGCGTGGCGCCGAGCTCCAGGCCGATCGAGTCGATCGTGAGGTCGAGCAGGGGCTGCTCCGTCTCGTGGCCCTTGAGCCACCGTGCCAGAAAGAAAGGCCGCAGCTCGAGGCCCCCCGCCAGCACGCGCTGCGGGTCGGCGTTCGAGCCGGCGAATGATCCGTCTTCGTACGTCGCGAAGAGGCCCGCGCTCTCCAGGTAGCGCACGCGAAGCTCGCCCTCCACGCGCGGGCCGCCGGACGCGATCGCGCCGCCCGCGGCCGCGACGAGGGTCACGTCCCCCGCGACGCGACCGTACGTCGGCTCGGACGCGCCGCCGTCGGCGCGGGCGTCGCCGCAGAGCGCGATGCAGAGCGCGACGCCCAGCGCGAGGCGGAGCGCGACCGCGGCACCCCGCGGCGCGGCCGTGACTGGCTCAAAGGCCGAGCGCATCGACGACCGGATCGCGCAGCTCGGGCGCGAGCACGAGGCGAACGCGTGAAAGCACTTGCCCCGCGAGGCGCCCCAGCAGAAACGAGACTTCGTGCAGGGGCCTCGCTCGGCCCTTGGCGTAGACCACCATCAGCGGAGACGCGGCGCCGCCGAACGGCTCGACGCTGGCCTCGTCGAGCCCCACGTGGGTGGCCGGGTCGAACCCCCGGCCGCGCGCCACGTCGCGCGCGATCGCGAGCGCCCGCTCGCGCCCCTCGGCCGTGGCCTGCTCGCCGAAAAGCTCCAGCGTCTTGAAGAGCGCCCGCGCGCGGACACGGCACGCGAGATCGGCCAGCGAAGCGTCCCCCGCCCTCTCCCAGGCGTGCATCGCGTTCCACAGCACGCCGTCGTCGAGCTCGAGATAGTCGCCGAGGGCGATGGGCTCTCCCCGGGCGGCCGATGCCACCGCGGGGGGTACGTCGTCGAGCCGATGGCCCGCCCGCAGGACCTCGACGGCGCGAGCGAGGATCGTCCGGATCATCCATTCGGCCGACCGGGTGGCCTTGTGCAGGTACACCTGCTGGAACATGAAGAGCCGCGCCGTGATGAAGGCCTCGATGGCCGGCAGGCCCTTCGCGCCGTCGATCGCGAGGGCGGGCGCGTCGGCGCCGCCATCGGGGGCGAACCGCAAGCTCCGCAGCAGCCAGTCGAGGTCGTAGAGGCCGTAGCGCACGCCCGTCGCGTGCGCGTCGCGGAGGAGGTAATCGCAGCGATCGACGTCGAGCTCACCGCTGACCGCCCTGGCGAGAAAGGGCAGCGGGTGGTGGCCGTGCACCAGGCCGACCACCCGCTGCGGCAGCGCCGCGTCGAACGACGCGAGCACCCGGTGCACCCCCGTCGATGGATCCAGTACGACCCGCTCCGTCCACGTCTCGTGCGCCGGGGCGCCCGGGATCGCTTCTTCGAAGAGGTGCGACAGGGGCCCGTGCCCGAGATCGTGCAGGAGCGCCGCCGCGAGCGCCTCGCGCGCCCGCTCCTCGGTCACGCGCTGGTGCTCCGGCAGCGAGCCATGGATGGCGCGGAGCCGCGCGAGCAAGAGCTTCATCACGAACGCGGCCCCGAGAGCGTGGGCGAACCGCGAGTGCTCCGCACCTGGAAACGCGAGCGACGTGACGCCGAGCTGCCGCACCCGACGAAGGCGCTGCACCTCGAGGGTGTCGAGAAGGCTCTCGACGATCCGCTCCTCTCTCTCCTCGAAGGCCACCAGGCCGTGCACCGGATCGCGGAGAATCACGGGCCGTCCTCGAGGCCCTCGGGGCCCTCCAGCCACGTGGCGACGCGGCCGTCGTCGTACCAGACCCGCACCGCGATGCGCCCGGGCGCGCGCGCGAGGCAAGCGGATCGCTCGGCGGGTCGGGCGCGCGCACCCGGTGCACGCTCGGAATGCCACGCCCTGCAAAGCGGCCGCGACGCGTCGTGAGCGACGTCGACCGCCCACGCGAGCGGATCGCGCGGCGCGAGCAGCTCGACGCGGACGTCGCGCCCTCGTTCGACGCGGACCCGAGGCGGCTCGCCCACCCCTTCACGACCCGGTCGAGGCGTCGGGTCGCGCAGCTCGCACCGCTCGATCGACACGTCGACCCCCGCGCGCAGCAGCCGCGCCCGCGCGGTCGCGATGGCCAGGTGGGACTGGTCTCCTAGAACGAACCGACGCCCGAGCGCGTGCGCGCTTTCTCCCGTCGTGCCGCTCCCCGAGAACGCGTCGACGACGAGCCCTCCTGGCGGCGAGGCGCACGCGATGATGCGGTCGAGGAGCGCCCTCGGCTTCTGCGTCGGGAACCCCGTGCGCTCGGAAGGCGCCGCATGGCGCAGCGGAGGCACGTCCGTCCACAGAGCATCGACGCGGCGACGGCGGCACAGCGCGCCGGTCGCGTCTTCGACCAGGAAGTACTTCACGTAGACCTTGCCCGTGGCCGTCCGGTGCACCCGACCTTCGGCCTCGAGCCGGGCGATCGATTCATCGGTGTAGTCCCCGCGGGGCGCGGCGACGAAGGGCCGGTCCTCGGCGTCGCGCCGCACGTGCTTCGGATCGATCCGCTCGAGGCGCGTCGGGGGCTCGAGCTTCGCCTCCTCGCGCCCGTAGACGACCATCGTATCGAGCGTGCGACCAAACTGATGGCTCGCCGCCTGACGCCCGAGGTTTGGCGCTCGACGCCACACGATCTCGTTCACGAACGCGCTCCGCCCGAGGATCTCGTCGAGCAGCGACCGGACCAGATACGACGCGCGCCAGTCGACGTGCACCCATATCGTGCCGGTCGGTGCCAGCAAGCCAGCGAGGGCCTCGAGCCGCGGGGCGAGCATGTCGAGGTAGCCGCCGACGCCGTCGCCGTCCCAGCGATCGTCGTACGCCCTGGCGCGGAGGATCCGACCATCGGCGGGGCCATCGAGCCGCGCCTCGTGCACGTAGGCGGCCTGCGACGCGAACGGCGGATCGATGTAGACGAGGTCGACGCGCCCACCCAGCCCATCGCGCTCGATCGCGCTCACCACGTCGAGAGCGTCGCCGTGGATCAGGCGCGAAGCGCCGTCGCCCACTTCTTCCACCACCGTCGCCGTGGCGGGGCCGCGCGAGAGGGCTCGGGAGCGCGGCTCCCAGCTGCGCCCCGGCCAATCGATGCGAAGCGCCGAGCCCACGCGGCGGGGCCTGGCCCTGGACGGCGTCTTCGGCGGGGGCGCGACCGCAGGCGTAGGCGTGGCATCCGCCACGTCACGCGCGAGGCCACGTTGGATGCGCGCTTGCCTGGGGAGCATCGCTGCGTAAGCCACACTAGCGCGGAAGCGAGTCCGAACTAGGGGCGGAAGCGAACGCCGAAAACGAACGCCCGAAAACGAACGCCGAAAGCGAACGCCGAAACGATAGCCGGCGCGTTTCCTGAAACATTCATGCCACGGGCAAAGGACAAGCCTTTGGATCTTGCATATGTGGCGCTAGTCTCCGCTTTTATAGCGACCCGTGCCCACGCTACGCCCCCCGGAAGCGACCCACCGACTCACGGACATTCTGCGCGCGCTGCCGCAGAGTGAGCTGGACGGGCTCATCGACCGGCTGGCCATCCGGATCGACGCCGCCAAGCGGATCGACGTGCCGTCGCAAATCGCCCGGGCGCTCGTGTCGCTGCCCGAGCTGCGCGATCCGGCGCGCCTACATCCGGCCTGCGTCGAGCTGATCCACCGCGTCGCCGAGGCGCGGGGGTCCCTCGTCGTGGCGGCGGTGCCCCCCGGGCTCGAGCCACTGCTCGCCCGTGGGCTCATGTTCGCGCGGTCCAATGGTGCCGGCGTCGAGCTGATTCTTCCGAGCGCGTACCTCGTCCAGCTCAAGTCGTGGGAAGGCGAGGACCCGCGGGGCATGCGCGCGCTGCTCGCGCAGGCGCAGTTCGAGACGATGAGCGCCATCGCGTCGCACTACCTGGGGCGCCCGGCCACGCCGCCCATCGCTCTTTCGCTCGAGACGGCGCTCGACACCCTCACCAACCCGCAGCGCCTCTCCGAGGAGATCGGCAAGCTCTCGATCACCGAGCGACGCGTGCTCGAGGGCGTCGAGGCCGAAGGCGGCGAGGTCGACACCGAGGAGCTGCTCGAGCTCGAGCGCGAGCCGCTCCGCCTCCGCACGGCCACGGGCGCAACGCCCTCGCGCCGCGGCGTCGGCTTCTCGCTCGAGCGCCGGGCGCTCCTCATCCCGGTGCACCCGAACCGGCACGTGATCCCCACCGAGGTGAGCGCGATCATCGGCGCCGCGCACAACACCGAGCGCGCGGCGCAGCGCGAGGAGGTCAAGGTCTTCGTCGCGACGGGCGACCACGCGCCGCGGCGCGCGCGCTTCTCGCTCGACCCGACGCCGCTCGCGATGAGCGTCGCGGTCGCGGCGCGCGAGGCGTCGACGCGCAACCCCGAGGGCCGCTCGCAATCGGGCGCGTTCGCCGACGTGCGCCCGGGCGTCGGGACGCCCAAGTCGCTCATCCAGAAGCTCGCCGCGCGGTTCGGGCGCGACCCGACCCATGTGGCCCTGGTGGTCGCGCTCTCGCGCGCCGTCGGGCTCTGGGAGACATCGGCGACCAACGCGTCGTCGCCGCCGGGCAGCCTCACGATGCAGGAGCTGACGCGGCACCTGTTCGTGACGTGGCGCCGGGGCGGCGCGTGGGACGAAGCGCGCACCGAGCCCGAGGTCCTCCGGCTCTCGCCGGATTCGCGCGACTCCAGCCCCGCGGGCGTCGTGCGCGAGATGGTGCTCGAAGCGCTCAAAGAGCTGGGCGAGGGGCGGTGGGTCCCGTGGTCTTCGCTCGCCGGGTGGCTCCGCAACGATCACCGCACGCCGGGGCTCGCGCGGCTGCTGCGGCGCTGGGGCGAGCGCGTCGGCGCCGAGCCGACCGACCCCGTCGAGGTCGCGCGTCGGATCGTGCACGAGAGCCTCCCCACGCTCGGCATCCTCGATCTGGGCGAGGACGAGGACCTGCCGCACGACCCCGCGTCGGACGGCGAATCCCCGCCGACCGCGCTGCGCCTCACCGCGCGCGGCCGCGCCCTGCTCTCCGACAAGACGCCCGCCGTCGACGCGACGCCCTCCAAGTTCATCGACGCGCACGTGCTGCGCGCCGGAGCGCAGTCGCGCGTCGGCGCGGTGCTGGCGATCGCTTCGTTCGTCGAGGTGGGACGCGCCGCCGAGACGCTGGACCTCATCATCGCGCCGCAGACACTCGCGCGCGCCCTTTCGGCCGGCCTCGAAGCCGACGTGGTTCGCGCGCGGATCGAGGCGCTGGCTCCGCTGCCGGAGGCGCTGGCGCGGACGCTCGCGCAGGCGAGCGTCGTCGTGGGCCGTGTCAGCTGGGTGGCGGCAGCGGGCCTGCTCTGGATCGAGGACGCCAACGTCCGCGAGATGCTGCGCACGCGCCGGGCCACGCAGGAGCTCTTCATCGACCCGTCGCCACCGGGCGGCCTGCTGGTCGCGGCGGGCGTCGATCTCGACCGCCTCGCGCGCCGGTGCCGCACGATCGGCGTCGAGATCCTCTCCGAGGGCCAGGTCGTCCGCGCCCGCACCGTCCCGCCGCCCGCGGGTCGATCGACGACGCCACCGCGGCTCACGCCGTCCCGCGGCGTGGCCAAAGCCGACAAGTAAGCTCAGCGCCCGGCGCGCAGTCGTTCTGCCACCCAGCGCTCGATGGGCACCCGCTCGGTGCGAGCCGCCACGCGCCCGCCGGCGAGGAACACTTCGACGGGCAATTGCCGGCCGTTGTACACGCTCGCCATCGTGTAACCGTAGGCTCCCGCGTCGAGGATCGCGACGTACTCGCCGGGCGCGGGCGGCAGGGCATGCTCGCCAAAGTCGTCGCTGCTCTCGCACACGGGGCCGACGACGCGCCACGGGATGGGGGCCTCGTTCGTCGGCGCCGCTTGCAGCGGCACCACGCGATGCCTGGCCTGATAGAGCGCCGGGCGGATCAGATCGTTCATCCCCGCGTCGATCATCAGCCACCGCGTGTCGCCCGCGACCTTCACCTGCGTCACGCGCGCCAGCAACACCCCGTGCGCGGCGACGAGGCAGCGACCCGGCTCGACGTAGAGCGCCAGATCGTCGAGCTTGGCGCGCCTTTGCGCGACCCGCGCCGCGCGCACGAAGGCCGGTGGCGGCGGCACCGCGTCGCGTGTCTCGCCGCCCACGGGCAGGGCCGACTCCCCGTAGTCCACGCCGAACCCGCCGCCGGTATCGACGAACGCGAGCGACCGAAGGCGGCCCTCGCCGCGGAGCGCGCTCACGATGCTGAAGAGAACCTCGGCCGACTCGACGTAGGGCCCCGTGCTCTTGAAGTGCGATCCGACGTGCGCGCCCATGCCGACGAGCTCGAGGTGCGCCGACGCCTCGCAGAGCTGCACGGCGCGACCCACGTCGGGACGAGGGACCCCGAACTTGGCGCGGTCGTGACCCGTCGCGATGTGCGCGTGCGTGGCGCCGTCCATGTCGAGGCTCGGGTTGACCCGCACGCCGACCCGGGCGCGACGCCCCGCGGCGCGCGCCCGCCCCTCGACCCGCGCGATCTCCTCGACGCTCTCGAGCTGGATCGCGCCGATGCCGCGCGGGCCGGTCGCGATGGCCTGGTCGATCTCGGCGTCGGTCTTGGCCACGCCGTTGTAGATGATGTCGTCGGGTGCCACGCCGCACTGCAGCGCCACGGCCAGCTCGGCGCCGCTGACCAGATCCGCGCCGCACCCCTGCGCGGCGAGCGCGCGCACGACCGCGCCCGCGGTGTTGGCCTTGAGCGCGTACGCGACGAGGTGAGGCGCGCCGTCGAAGCCCGCGCGGAGCGCCCGCGCCTCGGCCGCCATCGCGTCGAGGTCGTACACGTATGCGGGGGTGGTGGGTCGTGGCGCGGACGGGTCGCGTACCACGTCGAGGAGGCTCACTCCACCGAGGTACAGGGCACCGTTCGAGTCGCGCGTGGTCGGCATCGGGCTTTCCTCCCACTGCCATAGCGTCCAGCGCTGCCGTCGAGCAAGCGCGGTTCTCTACCTCTTCGAGACGCGCGCGTTCTATCCTTGTCTGACCGATGTCCCTGCGCCGCGCGAAGCTCGTGTGCACCCTCGGCCCCGCGTGCGACACGCTCGAGGGGCTGCGGAGCCTGATTGCGGCCGGAATGGACGTCGCGCGATTCAACTTCTCCCACGGCACCCACGAGGAGCACGGCGCGCGCCTCGCCCGCCTGCGCCGCGCGTCGGAGCTCGAGCGCAAGGCGGTTGCCGTGCTCCAGGACCTGTGCGGCCCGAAGATCCGCACCGGCACGTTCCCCCAGCGCTTCGACTTGCCCAAGGGCGCCCAGGTGACGCTCGTCGAGGGCGACTCGTCGGCCGACGAGCGCGTCATCGCCATCCAGTACGAGGGCCTGGCGCACGACGTGCGCATCGGCGACCGCATCCTCTTCGACGACGGACGGATCGCCATCATGGTCGACGGCGTCGAGGGCATGTCCGTGCGCGGCACCGTCGAACAGGGCGGAGGCATGCGCGATCACGTGGGCGTGCACCTTCCGAGCAAGACGATGCGCATCTCGGCGCTGACCGAGAAAGACAAGGCCGACCTCATCTTCGGCCTCTCGAGCAACGTCGACTACATCGCGATGAGCTTCGTGCGCCGCGCCGAGGACCTGCAGCAGATCCGCGAGATCTGCAACGCGTGGGGCGCGCCCACGCCCGTCGTCGCCAAGATCGAGACGCCCGACGCCGTCGAGAACATCGAGAGCATCGTCGCGGCCAGCGACGGCGTGATGGTCGCCCGCGGCGATCTGGGCGTCGAGTTCCCTCCCGAGCGCGTGCCCGTCATCCAGCGCCAGATCCTCGCCGTCGCGCGGCGCGTGCGGCGCCCCGTCATCGTGGCCACCGAGATGCTCCAGTCGATGACCAAGTCCACGCGCCCCACTCGCGCCGAGGCGAGCGACGTGGCCAACGCCGTCTACGCCGGCACCGATTGCCTGATGCTGTCCGGCGAGACGGCGACGGGCGACCACCCGTCGCTCGCCGCCTCGATGATGAGCCGCATCGCGCTCGAGGCCGAGAAGAGCCCGTTCTTCGAGTCGGCGCCCTACGGCTCGCGCGCTACCAGCGTGGCCGAGGCCATCGCCCGCGGCGCGTGCAACACCGCGCGCGAGATCGGCGCCAAGTACATCGTCGCCTTCACCGAGAGCGGCTCGAGCGCGATGGGCGTGAGCCTCGCGCGCCCGGACGTCCCCATCATCGCCTACTCCCCGAACGCCAAGACCCGCCGACGCATGGCGCTCTACTGGGGCGTCGTCCCGCGCGAGATGGCCGCGGTGCACGACACCGACCAGCTGGTCGACTGGTGCACGGGGGATTTGCTCGCCGGAGGCTACGGGTCGCCGGGGGAGCGGGTGGTGATCGTGTTCGGGGCGCCGATCGGGGTGAGCGGGAGCACGAATACGATACGGGTGCACGTGCTGGGGTAGGGGTCGAGGTTGGGGTCGAGGTCGGGGTCGAGGTCGGGGTCGGGGTCGGGGTCGAGGGTCGGGGTCGAGGGTCGCGGCCGCCCGAAGCGCGTGACAGGCGGGCGTTGGGCCTGGAGGCGTGAGCAACATGAGTACCCCGATGACCAACGCGCTCACCCCGATGACCCACGGACCCTGCGGGGCGTACCGGGGCCCCCGCCCGGGTCACCGACGGCCCTTGAGAGGTGGGCAACGGCGCCTCCCGGGTGGGCGAAGGATGGGCCGTCGCGCGCCGCTCACCCTCTGACGTGCACCCCTCGAGCCCCGTCGCACACCGGGGACGCTCCGTAGCGACCCCGACCCCGACCCCGACCTCGACCCCGACCTCGACCCCGACCCCGACCTCGACCCCGACCCCGACCCCGACCCCGACCTCGACCTCGACCTCGACCCCAACCCCCCCGCTTACGCTTCTTTACCGTCCCCCCCGGCAGTTTCCCCGGGCGCCGGCCGTCTCTCGATCGGAGGATACGATCATGAAGCTTTCCCTCGGACGGAACCTCACCGGAATGGTCGCGCTGGCCGCGATGGCGGGCGCCCTCACCCTCGGAGCCGGCGGCATCGCCCTCGCACAGCAAGCGAGCGCCCCGCAGGGCGACGCCGCACCGCAACACCCGTGGCACCACGGGCACCACGAGGGGATCCTCGGCCGGGCGCTCACGCTCTCGTCGCTCACCGCCGAACAGCGCACCGCGATCGAGCGCCTCGTCCAGACGCGGCGCGCGGCCGAGGCGCCCGTGAAGCAGGCCGATGCCAAGCTGCTGACGGCGCTGGCCACGCAGGTGGAGCAAGCGTCGGTGAATCGGCAGGCGCTCGCGCCGGATCTCCAGGTGCGCGATGGCGCAGCCACCGCGGCGCGCGCGGTCGATCGCGAGACGCTTCAGCAGTTGCACGATCTGCTCACTCCAGCGCAACGCGGCGAGCTGGTCGACGCGATGGAAACGGGTGACGCGGGCGAGCACGGGCACCGCGGGCACGAGCAGCTTGCGCACATCGAGCAGCGGCTCGGACTGACCGAGCAGCAAGAGGCGCAGGTGGCCGCGAACCTGCGCGCCGAGCGCGCCGAGCATCAGGCTGCGGGCGACGGCGGGCGTCACGGCGGTCCGGGCGCCGGCAAGCAAGCGTGGCTCGAGTCGTTCCGCACGGATTCGTTCAACGCCACGGCGGGCGGCGGCGGCCAGCACGGGGCCGGCCATCGCGGCGAGCACATGGAGCATCTGATGCAGGCGATGGTCCCGGTCCTCACGCCGGCCCAGCGCGCGCAGCTCGCGGCGCACTTGCGGCAGCGCGCTGCGCACGAATCGCGGACGTAGCTTCTGCTCTCGCAAGGATGAACAAGAACTGGTCTCAGAATCGGTCGAGAGCGAGCGATGGGTGCGGCGGGGCGAGGAGCCGTACTCCCGTTACTCCCGTACGGTGACGACCCCCGACGCAGCCAGCGCGAAGCTATCGGCCGATTATGAGACCAGTTCTTAGCGCTGGCCCACGAGCTGCGCCGACGGCACCGTCGCCGGAACGGCGGCCTGCGCGCGTAGCTCGCGCTTCAGCACCTTGCCCGTTGGGTTCCGCGGCAGCACGTCGAGGAAGACGAAGTCGCGGGGCACCTTGGGCCCGGCGAGCCGGTCGCGGCACCACGCCTTGAGCGCCCCCTCGTCGAGCGAGGTGCCGGGCTTGCGCACCACGAACGCGCGGACGCGCTCGCCCCACTCGGGGTCTTCGACGCCGACGACGGCCACCTCGGCCACGTCGGGGTTGGCCTCGAGCGCGGCCTCGACCTCGGCCGGGTACACGTTGACGCCGCCCGAGATGATCATGTCGCGCTTGCGACCCTCGATGAAGTAGTTGCCGTCGCGATCGACGCGGGCCAGATCGCCCACGCTGAAGAAGCCGTCGCGCATGCTGGCGCGAGTCGACGCCTGGTCGTTGTGGTAGCCCGCGACGAGCATCTTGTTGCGGACGAAGAGCTCACCCACGGAGCCAGCGGGCACTTCGCGGCCGTTGTCGTCGAGCAGGCGCACCTCGTTGCCGGGGAGCGCCTTGCCGATGCAGCCCGGCGACGAGCGAAGGTCGCTCGGCTTGGCCATCGTGACCAGGCCCGTCTCGGTGGCGCCGTAGCAGTTGAACAGCACGTCGCCGAAGTGATCCATCAGCTGCGTGCCGAGGGGCCCCGGCAGCGGCGCGCCGACGGTGAAGATGCCGCGGACCGAGCGGACGTCGTACTTGTGGAGCACCTCGGGGGGCAGGGCCATCACGCGGTGCAGGATCGTGGGGACGACCGCCGACGTGGTGACCGCGTGCTTCTCGACGAGCTGCAAGAAGAGCTCCGGCTTGAACTCGTCCATCAGGACGGCGGTGCCGCCGAGGATGGCGTTGAACGAGAGGAAGCCGAACGCCGTGGAGTGGTAGAGCGGACACGTGACGAGGTGCACGTCGTCCGCGCGCAGCGGCGTCTCGCCGATGAACTGCATGACGGCGTGCATGCCGTCCTTGGGGAACTTGCGCACGGCGCCCTTGGGCTTGCCCGTGGTGCCCGAGGTGTAGATGACGACGGAGGCGTCTTCTTCGGACCCGCTCTCGACCGTGGGCGCGCTGCCGCGGCCCGCGAGAAAGTCGGTCTCGTAGCGATCGCAGCCCGCGATGCCGTCGCCCACGGCGATGAAGTCGCGGTCGTCGAGCTCGAGGCTCTTCTTCGCCTGCTCGACGACGTGCCAGAGGTCGGCCTCGAAGACGATGGCCTTCGCGCCGCAGTGCTTGGCCAGGTACACGAGCTCCGCCGCGGTGGATCGCCACGAGACGCTGACGGCCGCGGCGCCGATGCGGCCCGCCCCGGCCTGCACCTCGAGAAACTCGGGCCGGTTGCGCATCATGATGACGACGCTGTCGTTGCGCTTGAAGCCGCGACGCTGCAGGCCCGCGCCGGCCCGGTTCATCCGGTCGTTGAGCTCTCCGTACGTGAGACGGCGATCGCGCCAGAGGATGGCCGTCTTCGAGGGCTGGTTCTTCGCGTGGTAGGCGAAGATGACCGACGGGTTGCGCCCGCCGCGCGCGAGCACGGTGGCGATGGCGACGATGCCGTTGAGCGAGATCTCGTAGAGGATGCCGCTCTGCTTGAGGACCTTGGCGCTCGTGCGGAGGCGACCAGGGATGCCGGTCACCGTCTCGCGAAGGGTGTGGATGCGCTCGAAGATGGCCGCTGGCTGCATGGTTTCCGTCGATCCTCGGGGGCGCATCCTACCCGCGGGGATGCGGTATGGGGTGTGATAAGGTTAGCAAACGCTGGATGGCACCGCCGAGGGATGAGAACGCTCCGTCACGGATCATCGTGCCGGTCGCCGGGCCACCGTCGAGCTCGAACCGGCGGGCGTCCGAGCGGCACGCCATAACGCTGCGCGTCGACTACAAGCGAATGAACACGTTCTTCGCGGACTACGCGAAGAACATCTCCAAGGGCGGCACGTTCATCCGCACCAGCAAGCCGCTCGACGTCGGGACAGAGTTCGTGTTCGTCCTGTCGATTCCAGGGCAGACGGATCAGCTGCAGCTGCTCGGCCAGGTGATGTGGGCGGTGGATGAGACAAAGGCCACCGAGGAGCAGCCGGCCGGGATGGGGATCCGGTTCAAGTTCCGCGACGAGGCCGAGCTCAAGGAGCTGGAAGACTTCGTCGCCAGGCTGATGTCCGAGAACCTCGGCAGCCACGTGACCGAGCGGCTCCTCAAAGAGCCGAAGTAGCCCTACGTTCTCGGCATGGTGGCAGCATCCGCCGTTCCGTTCGACCTCGAAGACGCGATCGATCGCCTCAAGCGCGAGCGCAACGCCGTCGTTCTCGCCCACTACTACCAGGAGAGCGAGATCCAAGACGTGGCCGACTTCATCGGCGACTCGCTCCAGCTTTCCCAGGCCGCCGCCAAGACGAAGGCCGACGTCATCTGCTTCGCCGGCGTGCACTTCATGGCCGAGACGGCGAAGATCCTGAACCCGACGCGCACGGTGGTCCTGCCGGATCTCGAGGCCGGCTGCTCGCTCGCCAGCGGCTGCCCGGCCGACCGCTTCGCCGCGTGGATCGAGCGGCATCGCGCCACGGATCCGAGCGCAGTCGTCGTCAGCTACATCAACTGCACGGCCGAGGTGAAGGCGCTCTCCGACTACATCGTCACGTCGTCGAACGCCGAGAAGATCGTGCGCAGCATCCCGGAAGACCGCACGGTGCTCTTCGCGCCCGACAAGAACCTCGGCCGGTACCTCGAGAAAAAGACGGGCCGCACGATGGTGAACTGGCAAGGCGTCTGCATCGTCCACGAGACGTTCAGCCTGCGAAAGCTCATCGCCCTGAAGGAGCGGCACCCCAAGGCGCTCGTCATCGCGCACCCCGAGTGCGAAGAGCCAGTGCTCGCGATGGCGAACTACATCGGCTCGACGACGGCGCTGCTCAACTTTGCCGTCGCCAGCCCCGAGCAAGAGTTCATCGTCGCGACCGAGGCGGGCGTCCTGCACCAGATGCAGAAAAAGGCCCCGGGCAAGACGTTCATCCCCGCCCCGCCCGAGGCCAACTGCGCCTGCAACGAGTGCCCCTTCATGCGAAAAAACACCCTGGAAAAGGTGTACCTCTCGCTCCGCGACCTCACCCCCCGGATCGAAATGCCCGCGGAGCTCATCGCGCGCGCGCGCATCCCGATCGACCGCATGCTCGCGCTTAGCTAGCGGCCCCGAGTCTGTGAACTCTTAGCGGCGTTGCCCTGGACGGACGCCCGGCGGGCGCTCGGCGGCGGGGCGGAAGGCGGGGGGCTTGGGCGGATCTTCGGGCTTGGCGTCGGGGGACGCCGTGGAGGCCGACGCGAGCTCGTCCTCGATGAGCACCTGGATAGCAGTCTCGGACCCCGGTGCCGCGTCGTCGCCTTGCGGCGGCAACGGCGGGAGCGACGGCGCGCCCCATGCGTCGTCGGCCGGAGGCTTCTCGGAGGGAGGCGCGCCCGGCGGCTTGAGCGCGTCGATCTTGGAGTCGCGCGCCGAGCCCGGGACCAGGCCCACCTTGGCCACGACCGCGTCGAGCACGCCGATGAGCACTTCGTCCGCCGTGCGCGCGACGATCTTGTCCCAGCCGAGCGCCGCGACGATCCCCTTGGGCGAGCCATCGGCCGCCTCGTGGATGCGATGGAGCCAGGCCGTGAGATCCTCCTTGGAGAGGCCCTCGGCGAGGACGTCGGTGCCGCGCAGCGAACCGCCGCGCGTCTGCAGCGAGTCGAGAAACCAGCGCGCGTCGAAGAGGTAAAGCTCGTACGCGGTGGCGAGCGCCTTGTGGAGCGCCTGCTTGGTGAGCTTGCCGCCGCGCCAGAACGACCACAGGTCGGCGAGCGGCAGCCAGCGGACGAGCATCTCGGGGGTGAGCCCGTCCTCGAAGGCGACGTGATCGACGTCGCCCGCGACGAGCGCGTCGTGCACGACGCTTTGCACCTTCTCGTCCGAGTCGCGGAGCGCCGCCTTGATGCCGCGGATGCCCCACGCCGCGATGATCGGCCCGCGCGCGTCGTTGGGGATGTACTTGAACACCTTGTCGGTGCAGCCCTTCTCGTCGTGCGGGAAGAACGCCGACACGAGCTCCTGCGACGAGCGCACGCGCCCGTCGGTCGTGCGGCGGTACTCCTCGAGCGCGAGGCAAAACTTGGGGACGGCTGCCGTCAGATCGTTGCGTGCCTTGTCCACGCCACTCCTCCGTGCGGCGCTCTTGCGCCGCGTAACGCGTTCACAGCTGAGTCATCAGCGTCGTTATGACGTAGTCGAATGCGAAGATGGCGACAATGCTCGAAACCACCGCCTTGGCCGTGGCCTCGCCCACCCCGCGGGCGCCTCCCGACGCGTAGAGACCCTTCTTGCAAGAGATACAGCTTACGATGAGACCGAACACCATGCTCTTGACGACGAGGATCCGAAGATCGCTCTCGCCGACGAACGAGTGGATCTTGTCGAAGAAGATACCTGGGTCGAGCCCTTGCCACAGGACTGCAACGAGGTAGGCGCCCGACTGCCCCGCGACGCCGAAGCAGGTCGCGAGCAGGGGCATCATGAGCACCGTCGCCACGACACGTGGCGACACGAGATACTGGATCGGGCTGACGCCCATGGTGGTGATGGCGTCAATTTGCTCCGTGACGCGCATGTTGCCGAGCTCGCTCGCCATCGTGCTGCCCGCGCGAGCAGTGACGACGACGGCCGTGAGCACGGGCGCGAGCTCGCGCGCGAGCGCCAGCGCAACCACCCCTCCCACCATCCCTTCGGCCGAGAACTGCCGAAAGCCCACGATGGTGCTCACGGTGAACGCCATCCCGGTGAAAAGGCCGACTAGGGCGACGATGAAGGTGGACCCCGCCCCCACGAACTCGAGCGAATAGACGAGCTGCACCGGGCGATAGGGCGGGCGCACGGCCCAGGCCAGCGTCTGACCCGCGAGGATGAACGTGGCACCCAGGTCGTCGAGGAACGCCATCGCCGGCGACGACACGACGTCGACCGTCGCGGCCGCGCGCGCCAAGAAGCGCGACAACAAGGACTCGTGCGCGGGCTCCAGCGTTTCGGACAAGCGCCGCGGAGTGTATCCCGGCGCCTACGGTTCCCGGTAGAAGCGCGGAACACGGCGCGAAATGCTCGTCATGACCTCCCAGGGGATCGTGCCCGCGTGGGCCGCGATCTCGTCGGCGCCGATGGCGTCGCGCCCGAGGGGGCCGTCCTGCGACCCGAGGACGACCGCCTCGTCGCGCGCGCTCGCGCCGGGGATCTCGGTCAGGTCGATCATGGCCATGTCCATCGAGACCGTGCCGACGATCGGCGCGCGCTTGCCGCGTACCAGCACGTGGCCGCGGTTGCCGAGCTGCCGCGAAAGACCGTCGGCGTAGCCGATGGGTATGGTGCCGATCCGCGAGGGGCGGCCGGCCTTCCACGTGCCGCCGTAGCCGACGGGATTGCCCGCCGCGACGTCGCGCAGCGAGACGATCTCGGTGCGCACGCGCATGACGGGCTTGAGCTCACGCGTCAGGGCCTGCCCGTCGACGCGCGGCGAGACGCCGTAAAGGGCGAGCCCGGGGCGCACCGCATCGAGGACGGCGTGGCCCCGGATGAGGGCCCCGCTGTTGGCGGCGTGGCGCACCTCGGGCCGGACGCCGTGGCGCTCGAGGAGGGCCGTCGCCTCGCCAAAGCGCGCCATCTGCTCGTGCGTGAAGCCGCCGTCCGCGTCGTCGGCGTTGGCGAGGTGGGTCATCAGGCCGCGGATGCGGACCTCGGGGAACCCGGGGAGGCTCGCGGCAAGACCGGGGAGCGCGTCCATCGTGACGCCGAGGCGGCCCATGCCGGTGTCGATCTTGAGGTGCACGTCGATTGGGCCCGTGGTGGCGCCCGACCGCACGAGGCGCGCGAACGCGCCGAGATGCTCGGCGTCGTGCACGACAGGCACGAGGTCGCGCGCGATCACCTCGTCGTGGGCGCTGCCGTAGTGGCCGCCCATGACCAGGATCGGCGCGACGATGCCGGCCTCGCGAAGCTCGATGGCCTCTTCGAGCAGCGCGACGCAAAAGCCCGCCAGGCCTTGCACGCGCTCGAGCGTGCGAGCGACGGCGGGCGCGCCGTGCCCGTAGGCGTCCGCCTTGAGGACCGCCCAGACGCGCGCGGCGCCCGCGAACCGCGTGACGACGCGCAGGTTGTGGCGCAAAGCTTCGAGGTTGATCTCGGCGCGCGTGGGACGCACGGCGTCCGCGGGGGCGGCGCGGCGGGGGCGGAGCATGCGCGGCACGATCAGCCCGCGGCGCGGTTCTCGTGCGCTCGACGCTCCGCGGCAACGGCCTGCTCGTGCGCGAACTGCATGCGGTACAGGCGCGCGTACACGCCCCCGAGCGCGACCAGCTCGTCGTGCGTGCCCGACTCGACGATCCGGCCCTTGTGGAAGCACACGATGCGGTCCGCGGCGCGGATGGTGGAGAGCCGGTGCGCGATGACTAGCGCGGTACGCCCGTGCATCACCGTCTCGAGCGCGCGCTGCAACCGCGCCTCGGTGTCCGAATCGACGCTCGCCGTCGCCTCGTCGAGAATGAGCAGCGGCGAGTCGCGATAGAGGGCCCGCGCGAATGCCAGGAGCTGCCGCTCGCCGGCGCTGAAGTTCTGCCCGCGTTCGTCGACGCGCGCGTCGAGCCCGTTGCCTTCGCTGTCGCGGCGCTGGAAAAGCTCGAGGGCACCGATGCGCCGCAGCGCCTCCTCGGCGCGCGCCCGGTCGGGGACCGTGTCGGCGATGGCGACGTTCGACAGCACCGTCCCCGCGAAGAGGAACACGTCCTGCGGCACGACGGAGAACTGACGGCGGAGCACGTGCGGCTCCGTCCCGCGAACGTCTTTGCCGAAGACGCGCACGGCGCCCCCCTGCGGCTCGTAGAGACGGAGCAGCAAGCTCGCCACCGTGGACTTGCCCGCGCCCGTCGCACCGACCAGCGCGATGCGCTCGCCGCGCCGCGCCAGCAGGCTCACGTCGCGAAGGACGGGGTTGCCCGGCTTGTACTCGAAGTCGACGTGCTCGAGCGCGATCGCCTCGTCGGCGGGGCCTTCGGCGCAGCACGCCTCGGGCGCCAGCTCGTCCGGGGCGACGTCGGTCTCGTCGAGGAGCTCGAAGATGCGCTCCGCGCCCGACATCGCGCTCTGGAGCAGCGTGTAGCGCTGCGAGAGCATGCTCACGGGCTCGAAGAACTGGCGGATGTACCCGGTGAACGTGACGAGCAGCGCGAAGGTGACGGGATGAGCGCCGACCCGGGCGAAGCCCGCGAACCAGAGGATGCTGGCGATGCAGAGCGTGCTGACCATCTCGATCGCCGCGTCGAGGAGCGCCTCGTAGTAGACGGCGGTCTTGTTGGCCTCGCGGTACCCGACGTTGATGCCGTCGAACTCGTCGGCCATCGCCGCCTCGCGCACGAACGCCTGCACGACCGAGATGCCGTTGACCTGCTCGTTGAGAAACGAGTTGAGGCGCGCGGTGCGGGCGCGCACGTCGCGGTACGCGATCCGGGAGCGCTTGCGCACGTAGTCGACGACCACGCCGACGATCGGCAGCGAGAGGAACGAGACCACGGCCATGCGCCAGTCGAGCCGCAGCATCATCGCGACGATGCACACGAGCAGGATGAGATCGCCCATGGCGTTGAGCGCGCCAGAGGCGAAGAGCTCGCCGAGCGCGTCGACGTCGTTCGTGGCGCGCGTCACCAGGCGGCCGACGGGCGTCCTGTCGTAGAAGCGAAGGCGCAGCTTCTGGAAGAACAGGAACACCGCGGATCGCAGGTCGGCCATCGCCCGCGCCCCGGCGACCTGCATCATGTACATCTGCACGTACGTGAGCGATTGAACGCACAGGAGCAGGCCGACGAAGATGAAGCCGTCGCGCATGAGGGCGTGCGCGTCGTGGGCTTCGGCCTGCCGGACCACGTCGCCCATGAGCAAGGGCCGCACGAGGTTGAGCGCGGACACGACCGCGAGCGTCACCAGCGACAGCGCGAGCGAGCGCCCATGCGGGCGCACGAACGGCCAGAGCCGGCGCAAAAGCCGCCCGTCGTATGCCTTGCCGATGGCATTCTCTTCGTGAAAGTTGCGAAGGGCGTCGGCGCCTTTGGCGGCGCGCGGCGCAGCCTTGGGCTCGGCCGCCGCACCGACCATCCGGGGTGCGGTCGTCGTCGAGGGCTTGGCGCTCACGACGCGTGCTCCAGGGCCGGCGGTCCCCCGACGTCGATCTCTTCGAGCTCGGTGGCCATCTGCTGCTCTTCGGCGAAAGCGGCGTAGATGCCCTTGCCCCGGACGAGCTCCGCGTGCGTCCCCTGCTCCACGATCCGGCCCTCGTCGAGGACGATCACGCGGTCGCACCGCGACGCCGCCGCGATGCGGTGCGTGACGAGAAGGACGGTGCGCCGCGCGGCCTGCCGCTCGATCGCCGAGAGGATCGCCGTCTCGGTCCTCGCATCGACGGCCGACAGCGGGTCGTCCAGGATGAGGATCTTCGGCTCCCAGAGGAGCGCGCGGGCCAGCGCGATGCGTTGCTTCTGCCCGCCCGAGAGCTGGACGCCCCGCTCGCCGACCACGGTGTCGAACCCGTCCGGAAGCGAGAGCGCCTCCTCGAGCACCTGAGCCTCGCGGGCCGCGTCGCGGATTTTCGTCCTCGCGTCGGCGGCCTCCGGGTCGTCGAGCGCGAAGCCGATGTTGCGGTCGACCGTCGTCGAGAAGAGAAACGCGTCTTGCTGCGCGTAGCCAATCACCGACCTGACCGACGCGAGCGGGAGCTCGCACACGTCGACCCCGTCGATGCGCACGGCCACGGGCGGGGTGGGCAGCAGGCGCGCGAGGAGCATCGCGAGCGTCGTCTTGCCGGCGCCGGTACGTCCGACGATGGCCAGCGACTCGCCCGGCGCGACCTTAAACGACACGTCGTCGAGAACCTTGCGCTCGCCGTACTTGAACGTGAGGTGCTCGACGGACACCGAGCCGCCTACGTGCTTGGGCGGCCGGCGGGGACCGTCGACGACCTCGGGGCTGGCGCCGAACACGTCTTGCAGGCGAGCGAACCCGGCGCGCCCGCGCTGCACGATGCTGAGCGCGAACCCGACGGCGATCATCGGCCACGTCATGCGCGCAAACGCGCTGGAGAACGCGAAGAACGCCCCGGGCGAGAAACCGCCGTGCTCGGGCCCGCGCAAGAGGAGCACCGACCCGTACCAGAAGAACACGATGTAACCGATGGCGGCGACCGAACCGATGGTGGGCTGGAACGAGCCGCGGATCCGCGCGAGCGCGAGGCTTGCGTCGAGGTACTGCTTGTTGGCGCTCTCGAAGCGCGCGAGCTCGCGCTCCTCGAGCGCGAAGCTGCGGACCACACGCACGCCCGCGATGTTGGCCTGCAGCACGTCGCTCATCCGGCCGAGCGCCGCCTGGTTCTGCCGCATCCGCGTGTACATGCCCCGCGAGAGCGAGCGCGAGACCAGGAACACGAGCGGCAGGTTGACGAGACAGGCGACGGTGAGCTTGGCGCTCTGCGCCCACATCACCTGCAGCGCGCTCGGGAACGCGAAGGCCACACCGACGAGGTTCATCACGCCGAAGCCGTAGAGCATCCGGACCTGCTGCAGGTCGCTCGTGGACCGGCTCATGATCTCGCCGACGGGCATCTTGCGGTAGAAGGCGGCGCCGAGCTGCTGCAGCTTGTGCAAGAACTCGAAGCGCAGCTCGTATTCGACGTCGCGACCAGCGTTGAGCATGTACCAGCGGCTCGCGACGCGCGACACGAAGGCGGCGAGCGCGAGCAGAAGCATCACCGCGGCGGGCCACCATGCCGTCCGCGGGCGCGGGCCGAGGATGTCGTCGATGGCGTCCTTCATCCGGAACTCGATCCGGTTCATCGCGAACTGGAACGCGCCCAGCGTGAGCCCGCCGAGGATGTAACGCATCGCGTGCCGGCGAAACTGACCGGACAGCGTGGTCGGATACCGTCGGGCGTTGGGGGTTGGAGAGCTCACGGCGCGTTCGGCGGGGCCGCGCGTCGACCCCTCGCCTGCAACCGATGCTCCAACCGGGGTGTTCGTTGTCACGACCGGGCCGGCAGAGGCTTGCGGTGAGAGCTGGAAAGGCGCGGGCGCCCGCCGTCTGCGGCCTCGGAAACGAGGTTCTTCACGTCGAGCCGAACGGCCAGGAGCCCGAGCATGACGCGGGCGCCGCCCTTGCCGTCGAGCTCCTGGACGACGCCGACCTTGCCGGCGAACGGCCCCTTGAGGACGGTGACGCGCGCCCCTCGCTCGAACGGGCTGGCCGCGAGCGTCTCGGCCTCGCGCTGAGCGCGCGACCGCGCAGTTGCCGCTGCCGGGCGCGACTTGCCGCGCGCTGCGGCGTCAGGCTGGCGCTCGGTGACCGGCTGGCGCTCGACAACGAGCGGGCGCTTGGTTCGGGACGTGGGGGGCTCGGGCGAGCGGGACATCGGACGAGACATCAGCGAGCGGCGGAAACCGCCGTCACTAGGGTAGCGCATCGGGCATCAAAGGGATGCGGGCAGAGCGCCGAACAGACGGCAAACGGACCTGCGAGGCCTGCGAGGGAGGAGTTGCGAGAGCCACCGTGCGCGAGAGATCCCAACCATACCTGCGCGGCCCCGCACGTGCTACGCCTTCCGGCACCTTGGCCCGCGCCGCGAAGTCGCCTGAAACGAAGCCTCAAAAGAAGAGGGCTCGCGCATCCAAAGGCGATGCCGACTCAGCGATCACGGCTCCTTTCGAACCGCAGCCGCAGGCGGAGCCGGCCGAAGACACGGCGGAAGAGGCGTCGGAAGACGCGGACGAGGAGTCCGCGGCCGAAGCCGACGACGAGCGCGCGCCGGCCGAGGCCAGCGACGACGACATCGACGAAAGCGCCGGCGAGGCCGAGGTCGTGGAGACCGACGAGGGGCCCGGGCCGCTGCCCCGCGAACGCGCTCACGCCGAGGGCTCGTCGATCGAGCGGTTCGATCCGCTCTCGGCGTACCTGCGCGAGGTGCAGCGCCACCCGCTGCTCACGCCCGAGGAGACGGCGACCCTCGCAAAGACGTTCGTGACCACCCAGGACGCGGCTGCCGCAGCTCGCCTCGTCACGGCCAACCTGCGCCTGGTGGTGAAGATCGCCTACGAGTACCGGCGCGCCTACAAGAACATCATGGACCTGATCCAGGAGGGCAACATCGGCCTGATGCAGGCCGTGAAACGGTACGACCCGTACCGTGGCGTCAAGCTCTCCTCGTACGCGGCGTGGTGGATCCGCGCGTACATCCTGCGGTTCATCCTCAACAACTGGCGCCTCGTGAAGCTCGGCACCACGCAGGCGCAGCGCAAGCTCTTCTTCAATCTGCGCAAGAAGAGGGCCGAGCTCGTGGCGCTGGGGATCGATCCATCGCACGCGGAGATCGCCAAGCGGCTCAACGTGCCGGAGAGCGAGGTCGCCGAGATGGACGTGCGCCTTCAGGCGAGCGAGAAATCGCTCGATGCGCCCATCGGCGACGGCGACGGTCGCGCGACGGCGCGGGTCGATACGATCCCGAGCCTCGGCGATGGGCCCGAGACGGTGATCGCCGACACGGAGCTGCAAGGTCTCCTCAAAGAGAAGCTCGGCGCCTTCCGCGAGACGCTGACGGGCAAGGACAAGGAGCTCGCCATCTTCGACGAGCGGCTGGTCGCCGACGAGCCGCTGACGCTGCAAGAGCTGGGCGACAGGTTCGGGATCTCGCGTGAGCGCGTGCGGCAGCTCGAGCAGCGGCTGACGGGCAAGCTACGCGACTATCTCCGAGAAGAGCTCGGGGATTCGGTTCCCCTCGCATAGGCGGCGCGGCGCGCCCGGGATCGCATGCAGCCCGGCGGCGGCACTCTGTTCGTCATCGCGACGCCGATCGGCAACCTCGGCGACGTGACGGCGCGCGCAATCGAGACGCTGAAGGCGTGCGATCGCTTGCTGGCCGAGGACACGCGGCGCGCCCGCCAGCTCCTCAGCCACCTCGGCATCCCGGCGCGCGCGGTCGGACGGGTGGATGCGCACGCGACGGACCGCGAGGTGGCGCGCGTCGTCGAGGGGCTCCTCGGGGGCGAGCGGGTCGCGCTGATCACCGACGCGGGGACTCCGGTCGTGAGCGATCCCGGGGCAACGCTCGTGGACGCGGCCATCGCGGCGGGCGTGTCCGTGGTGCCGATCCCCGGACCGAGCGCGGTTCTCGCGGCTCTGGTTGCGAGCGGCCTCGCGGGCGACGGGCGGTTCCGCTTCGTGGGCTTCTTGCCGCGCGAGGGAGCGGCGCGACGCGACGCGATCGCGCTCGTGTGCGAGACACCCGAGCCGGTGGTCCTCTTCGAGGCTCCCTCGCGCCTGCAGGCCACGCTAGCCGATCTGGCCGACGCCACGCCCGCGCGCCGGGCGTGCGTGGCGCGGGAGCTCACGAAGATGCACGAAGAGACGGTGCGCGGCACGTGCGCGGAGCTGGCGGCCGACGAGCGCGAATGGATCGGGGAGATCGCGGTGGTCCTCGGGCGTCACGCTCCCGAGGAGCGCTCCGAAGCGGTGGACGACGCGGCCCTCGACGCGCGGATCGACGAGGCGCTCGCGCGCGGCGAGCACCCACGCACGGCGGCCGACCGGCTCGCGGCCTGGAGCGGTCGCCGCAAGCGCGACGTCTACGAACGCATCGTCCAGCGTCGTCCACGGCAGAGATAGGTCGTGCGAAGGCGAAGCGTCGGCTTCGACCGTGGCAGGTCCTCGCCGAACGGCGGAGCGGGATCGGCAGCAGCCCCGACCCCGACCCCGACCCCGACCTCGACCCCGACCTACGACGGCACCCCGTCCCGTCCCGCGCTGGCCTGAGCCAGTCCACCGTCGGACAGCTCGAGTCCGACGGCGGACAGCTCGAGTCCACCGTCGGCCAGCCCGAGTCCGACAGCGGACAGCTCGAGTCCGACGGCGGACAGCTCGAATCCACCGTCGGCCAGCTCGAGTCCGACGTCGGCCAGCTCGAGTCCGACGCTGGACAGCCCGAGTCTCGCGTCGGTGAGCGACGGGGCTCTCCGACCGCCCAAACCCTTGGCCAAGAGCTCGCCCCCGACGAGCGATCGCTCCGCAGCCCGGACCTTGAGGACTGGCCCTGCTACTTGACGATCTCGGCGTGTTTGGTTCCGTCGAGGAGCGGGAACTGGGCGTCGAGGTAGGCGTTGCCGTGCGATTGGATGCGGCCCTGGTCGGGGCTCTCGCCGTAGCCGTTGTAGAGGGCCTCGACGACCGTCATTCCCTTGACCACCTGGCCGAAGGGCGCGAAGCGCGCCGCGTCGAGGCGCTGGTTGTCGGCGGTGTTGATGAAGACCTGCGTGCTGCGGCTGTTGGGCATGCTGGTCTGCGCGAAGGTGACGAAGCCCAGCTTGTTGGACTGGGTGACCGGGTCGTCCTGGATGTTGGCTTGCTGCCAGGCGTAGTTCACCTTGGGATCGCCGGTGATGCCGAACTGCACCATGAACTTGGGGACGTTGCGGAAGAACCGCGTGTCGTCGAAGAAGCCCATCTTGACCAGGTTGTAGAACCGGTCGGCCCCGTTGGGGGCCCAGTCGCGGTGGACCTCGATGACGAAGTCGCCTTTGGCCGTGGTGAACTTGGCCTTGAACACGTCGGGCGCCTTTTCGGTGGCCTTGGACGGCTCGAGCAGGGCGGGGAAGACGACCGACGCCATGGGCCCGGACGACGTGGGCGCGGGGGCCGGGGCGGCCGAAGCCGAGGGGGGCGCCGCGGTCGCGGGCGCTGCGGACATGGGCGTCGAGACGAGGGCCGTCGACGCGCCGTTGCCGTTGTTGCCGCTGGAGACCTCGGGGTCGTACTTGGGGCATCCGCCGAGGGAAAGGACGACGGTGGAGGCGAGGAGCGGGGAGGTGAGGTGGAGTCGAGCCTTCATGGCGGGGCCACTCTTTATCACCGAGGTCCTAAATCACCGAGCGCGATCCTCGTCCGTCGCCAGAAGGACGAAGAAACAGGGAGGGAACGTGATCGAGGGTCGCGCTCGATGATTTAGCCCGTCCCGAAGATCAACAAGCTGGCGGTCGAGATGAGGGCGTCGAGCACGATGGAGGGTCGCGCTCGATGATTTAGCCCGTCCCGAAGATCAACAAGCTGGCGGTCGAGATGAGGGCGTCGAGCACGATGATGGCGAGCGACGAGTTGACGACGGCCCGGGTCGTCGCCCAGCCGACGCCTTCGCTCCCCCCGAAGGTCGAGAGGCCGCAGTAGCCGCTGACGACGGGGATCGCCGCCCCGTAGGCCAGGCACTTGGCGAGGCCGGTGACGACGTGACCCCAGCCGATGAGCCGCGTGCTGCAAAACGTGTTCAGCGGCACGTCGAAGGCCAGGTGCGCGGTGAGCGCGCCCGTCGCGAACGCGACCGCCCCCGCGAAGACGATTAGCGCGGTGCACATGACGATGCTCGCGACGAAGCGCGGCACGACGAGAAAGTCGATCGGGTCGGCCGCGCACATTCGCAGCGCGTCGACCTGCTCGGTCACCACCATCGAGCCGATCTCCGCGGCGATCCCGGCGCCGACGCGCGTCGCCAGGATGAGGGCCCCGATGGAGGCGGCGAGGTCGCGCACGAGCAGCTCGAGGTACGTGGCCCCGAGCTGGGAGAAATCGGGGATGACGCGCCGCAACTGGATGCCCGACTGGTAGACGAAGATCATCCCGATGAAGCCCATCGTGATCGACACGAAGAAGAGCGACTCGACGCCGATCGCGTGCATCTGCCGCACGACGGCCCCGCGGTCGCGCCGCCCGCGGAAGAGAAAGTAGAGCGTGCGCACGAATACGAGCGCGAGCTCGCGACCGCTGACGAAGAGGTCGATCCCCAGGGCGCCCAGGTCGTGGACGAAGCGCGGGGACGTGACGACCGCGGGGGGAGGGACGGAAGGGGCGAGGCCGTGCTTCACGCGTCACCCCATGACGAAGCTGACGAGGTAGTCGATGATGAAGACGCCCGCGGCGCTGGCGACGACGGTGGCGTTGACGCTCCGCCCGACGCCGGGCGCGCCGCCCGTCGTCGACATGCCGAAGTGGCAGCTCCAGAGAGCGATCATCAGCCCGAAGGCCACGCTCTTGAAGAGGCCCCCCGCCACGTCGCCGAAGCTCATCAGGCCGCCCGTGAGCCCGTTGAAGAAGCTCTGCGGCTCGATCTGCAAGAGGGCGTAACCCGCGAACGACGCGCCGAGCAGGGCCAGCGCGTCGGCGTAGAGCGTCATGAGAAACAGCGTGGCCACGATCGCGAGAAAGCGCGGCAGCACCAGAAAGCCGATGGGATCGATTGCGAGGGCGCGCAGCGCGTCGATCTGCTCGGTGACGACCATGGTCCCGAGCTCGGCGGTGTTGTTGGCGCCGACGCGGCCCGAGATCATCAGCGCCGTCAAGAGCGGCGCAACCTCGCGCAGCGTGGCGAAGCCCGCGCCCCAGCCGAGCAGGCCCTCGGCGCCGAAGCGCTTCACGACGGGGGCCGCCTGGATGACGGTGATGGCGCCGGTGAAGAGCGCCGTCACGACGACGATCGGCAGCGACTTCACCGTCATCTTGTGCATGTTGCGCCGCAGCTCGGGGTAGTCGATGACGGGCGGCACCGCGAAGAGGCGCCGGGCGATCTGGCCGAAGAGCAGCGCGGCGGCGCCGACCGTGCGCGCCATCCCGAGGAACGCGGCCCCGGCGGCGCCCGCCGGCCCCCACGCGGGGCCCGGCGCGTCCGCGGCGTCAGCGTCCGGCGCGATCGACGACATCGGCGGTGGACGTTACTACAGCCCGAGCCCGTCGACGGCGAGCCACGCCGCGAGCTGCGCGCCGACGCCGAGCCCGAAGATGGCCGCCGCGAGCGCGAGCCCGGTGGCGGTTCCCGCGAGGCTCCTGCGCGTCCTGGTCCAGTGGATGGCGAGGGCCAGGGGAATCAGGCCGGCGACGCTCAGATAGAAGGTGAGCAGCGCCGCGTCGCGCGACGACGGCGACCAGGCGCGCGCGAGCTTTTCGCCCGTCAACCGGCGCTCGTCGCGCAGGAGCACGACGACGGTGGCCGGGATCGTGACGACCAGGTGGGCGAGGGTCTGGACGACCTCGAGGTCGCCCGGGATCACGGACCCGCCTCGGAGCCCCCGACGATCGACCCGGTGAGCGTGATGCCGACGTGCAGGATCATCGTGCGCCGCACCAGACCGTCCGGCGGCGCGTTGCTCGACACGACCATCGTCGTCGTGCCCTCGAACCGGGTCTGCGGCGCGAGGCGCGAGCGGTCGAACGTGGTCTTGCCGTCGCCCGAGGCGAGCATCGAGTCCATGCGCGCCTGCGCGCCGGGCGTCCCCGGCGTCGCCAGCGGCTGCGAGGGCGCGGTCTGCGCGAGCACGTCGTCGATCGTGCCGCCGGTCTTGCCCAGCTCGAGCAGCGTGAACGAATCGGTCTGCGAGAGGCGCGCGTCCTTGGACGAGAGGCGCGAGAGCTTCTCCCAGCGCGCGCCGCGGCCCACGGGCTCGTCGGGGAACGGCGGCGCCAGGTCGTGCAGCGTCTGGCGCACCTGCTCGATCATCTGCCCGCTGCCCCCCGTCCCCGCTTCGGGCAGCGACGCCGGGTCGACGAAGAGGCTCGTCGTCAGGCCGAGCGCGTTCACGGTCGCCGTCCCGGCGAGGTGCTCGACGGCCCCGACCTCGGCCCGCATCCCGTCGGCCATGGGCTCGGCCGCGCCCGCCGCGGCCGTCACCTGCGTCGAGACGACCCTCCACGCGTACGCGAGCTCGCCGCCCGGCGACACGCTCCTCGGATCGATCGCGACGCCGATGCGCACGGGCGGCAGCGCGATCTCGGGCGTCGCCGTCCCTGCCGATTCGGTCGCCGCCGCCGTGCGGAGCTCCATCGTCAGCCGCTCGTGCTGCCCGGCGCGCCACGTGTACCGCAGCGTCTCGCGCGGCTCCTTGCCCGGGTCGATCAACCTCACCCGGGCCGGCCCCTGCGCCGCCGGCGGCGCGCCCGCGTCGAAGGCCGCGGCGCCCGGAGCCGCCGCGAGGTCGGCGTCCGGCGCCTCGCGGGTCGGCGCCTCGCGCGAGCACCCGGCCGCGAGCAAGAGCGAGGGCAAGAGCGAGGCGACCCGCGCGCGGCTCACAGCGGGCCCTCGGTCAGCCCGTGGACGAACTGGCGGACGCGGGGCTCGACCGACGCGCGGGCCTCGTCGGTCGTGCCGTCGAAGATGAGCTCTCCGCGGTACAGCATGCCCACGCGATCGGTCACCGTGAGGAGTCGATCGAGGTCGCTCGAGACCATCACGACCGTCGCGCCCATCGCGCGCTGCTCGGCGCGGAGAAGGTCGAAGATCTTCTGCGAGGTCACCGGATCGAGGCCCGCGGCCGGCTCGTCGTAAAAGACGATGGGCGCGCGGGTGACCGTGGCGCGGGCGACGCCGATGCGCTTCTTCTGGCCGCCGCTCAGGCTCGCCGGCATGCGCCCCTCGAAGCCCGGCAGCGACACGCACGCGAGCCGCTCGGCGACGCGCTCGCGCACCTCGTCCTCGGGCGGCGCGTACAGGCGGCGGAGCGGGAAGGCGATGTTGTCGAACACCGTCAGGTGGTCGAAGAGCGCGTTGTTCTGGAAGAGCATCCCGATGCGCTTGCGGATGTCGTGGAGGTCGAGCTCCGAGGCCCCGGTGACGGCGTCGTCTCCGATCCGGATGCTTCCGGTGTCGGGGCGGAGCAGTCCGGCCAGCATCTTCAGCAGGACGCTCTTGCCGCTCGCGCCGGGGCCCATCAGGCCGTAGAGCGTGGCCTCGGGCACCGTCAGCGTGACGTCGCGCAGGATCGCCGCGGCGCGCGAGACGTGGCTCTCCCCGCTCGCCCCCGGGCGCGGCGCGGACCACTTGGTCAGGCCCTCGACGCGGATCACGGGCCTCGCTCAGGCCCCCGGCGATCCGTCCCGCGCAAGCTCGGCGCGCGCCACCCGCAGCCGCGAGAGGCGCGTGTAGAGCACGAGCGTCAGGCACGCGAGGACCGCGACCATCGCGATGAGGGTCACGAGCGCCGCGCGAAGCTCGCGCGACGATCCGTGCGCGGCCCCGAGCGCCGCCAGCGAGCCTGGCGCGCCGCCGCCCTGCGGCGCGCCGCCCGTGAGCGCCGGCGGGCCGGTCTGCGCGACCATGACGACCGCGACGTCGGTCGGCAAGAGGCCCGGCACGCCGCCGGCCACGAGCCGCTGCACCGCGTCGGCGCTGATCGGCGGGATCGCGCCGCGGTGCTCGATGAGGACGCTCGCGGATCCGAGGGGCTGGTCGGCCCCGAGCCCGGCGAACGACGACGGCCGCAGCGGCGACGGCGCGGGGACGTTGAGGTGCACGCGCGCGCGCAGGATGCCCTCGATCCCCTCGAGCGATCGCTCCAGCTCTCCGGCCATTCCGGCGACGAGCTCGGCGTGCTCCGCGAGCTCGCTCGGCACGAGCGCCCCTTTGCCCATCGCTTCGACGACCGTCGGCGGGTCGCTCCGCGGCAGGTCCTCGCTGCGCAGAATGGAGAGGGCGCGCGGCAGATCGTCGCGCGTCACCGTGATGCGCCATTTGCCGTCGGCGGTCGGGTCGGGCTCCTTGCTGGCCTCGACGCTCGACCGGTCGAGCGCCACGAAGACGCGGTTCGCTTCGCTGTCGTCGAGCCCCCCCGCGACGGGCACCGTGCAGGCCGCTACGCACGCGAAGAGCGCGGCGGCCACGACGATAGCGGCCGTTCGCGAGGCGGGGTGCAAGCGGTTCAAGCGGTGCAAAGCGGGATCGTCCTATCCCCGAACCGGCCCCGCCTCAAGGTTCCCGCGATGATCCGCGCTTGCGAAAGCATTGAACGGATGCTACGGACGGTGAGGGAGAGCTCTCGCGCAGACGGTGTCGCCCCCGGCGCCCCGTCCAGCCCCGAGCCTCCGGTCGCGGGCGGGTCGACTCTTTCGGTCGCGGACTCCCTGGCGGCGGGCCTGGCCCGGCCCACGGTCTTGCTCAAGGGCCACGGTGGACACGCGACCACCCCACTCGCGAAGCCGAAATCAGCAGCCAATAGGGGCGCGCTCCTCGCGCTAGGTTCATTCTTGGCCTCACCGTTTTCCGAAGCCCTCTCCACTCTCAACGATCGCGCGCTGCGGCGCTTGCTCGGCGCTCGCGCGTATCTCCGCGGCTATGACTACGTGCGTCGCCACGCGGTCGACGGCGTCGTCCTCGAAGACGCAGGCGCCCGCGGCCACGTCCGCGGGACAGAAGCCGAACCGTACAATGTGTCGCTCCAGCTCACGCCCAACGGCTTCACCTCCACGTGCACTTGCCCCGCGTTCGCGTCCAGCAACGGCGGCCACTGCAAGCACGTCGCGGCGCTCCTCATCGCGCTCCGCGACCAGGCGCGCGGCGGCCAGCGGCGCGGCCCGCCGCCCCCGCAGCCGCAGACGAACGGTGTGCACTACACGGTTCACGGCGGCACCGTCCACGTCGCCGGCGTCGACGGCGAAGGGCGGCGCAGCAAGCGCGCCCGCGCCCGGGCGATGAAGGCCGTCCACCACCCCGCCCCGCTTCCGCCGCGTCAGGCCGCGAGCGGCCTCTCGAGCGAATCGGGGGTCGACGCGTGGCTCCCGGAGCCGATGCCCCCGGCGCCCAAGCAGATCGAGTACCGGCTGCAGGTCAAGCAGGTGGGCAGCAGCGGTCCGGGCACCGGTGGCGGCCTCACGATCACGCTCTTGAACCCCGAGGCGCGCGTGCCGCTCTTGCCGAGCGCGCTGCTCGTCGCGCAGGACCAGCACCCCACGCCGGACCGCGACGCGATCCGCCTGCTCGCGCGCTTCGAGAACGCCGGCCCGCGCCGCGTGGGCATCGACGTGCGGGGGGAGGACGCGAGCGATCTGCTTCCGCTGCTCAAGGGCCGGCGCGTCATCGTCGAGCCGCAGATGATGGAGCTGCGCTTCGGCGACGAGCCGCTCCGCCCGCGGTTCGACCTCGAGCTGTCACCCGACGGGTCGCAGATCGTCGTCAAGACGTCGTTCCAGCGGCAGGGCGATCCGCGCCGCTTCACGACGACGAGCGGCGCCTGGTTCGAGGGCAGCCCCGGCTGGTACGTCGATGCGCAAGAGGGGTGGGCCCGGCCCATCGATCGGCGCGTGTCGCCCGCCGCGGTACGCCGGCTCCTGCGCCTGCCCGTCATCACCGAGCGGGTCGAGCGCTTGCCCGAGCTCGTGATGCACGGCCTGCCCAAGGTGGCGCTCGAGGTCGGGGCCGAGCTGCCCGAGCTCTCGCAGGTGGCCGACGTGGTCGATCTCGAGCCCACGTTCCGTGTCGCGGCGGGCGGCTCGCTCGTCGAGGCGCAGGTCAGCCTGCGCGCCGCGTACGAAGACGTGGAGATCGACGTTCGCGCCGACGGGATGACGCTGCCGGTGATCGTCAAGCCGCCGGCGGCCGCGGGGTCGTCGGGCACGGGCGCGTCGTCGCCGCCGAACGGGCACGCGAGCCGCCGCGCGCGGTGCATCCGGTGCGACATCGCCGCCCAGCAAGAGGCGGCCGCCAAGCTGCGGAGCCTGGGCCTCGTGCCCGACGAGGACGGCAACAAGTTCGTCGCGCGCGGCGACGACGCGATCCGCTTCTGGACCGAGGGCATCGGCTCGCTGCCCGACGAGTGGGACACCTTCGTTCCCGACGATCTCGTCGACGTGCAGGTCCGCGACGAGGCGCTCGGGGCCAACGCGCGCGTGTCGAGCGGCGTCGACTGGCTCTCGTTGCGGCTCAATTTCGAGAGCGAGGGTGTTGCCGTCACGCAAGAAGAGCTGGCGCGGTGCCTGGCCGAGGGCCGCCGCTACGTCAAGCTGTCGGACGGCACGTTCGCCCGCATCGATCCGCAGAAGGTGCGCGAGGTGCTGCAGCGCCAGGCCGACATCCTGGCCACCGGCGGCGGCAACGGCGCCAAGCTCCCGCTCTCGCAGGCGGGCCGCATCGAAGAGCTGCTCGCGCAGGTGGGCCGCTCCGCCGTGTCCGGCGACACGAAAGAGCTCTTCAAGAAGCTCAAGGACATCGACGAGATCAAGGGCATCAAGAAGCCGCGCAACCTCAAGGCCCAGCTGCGGCCCTACCAGGAGCAGGGCTTCCAGTGGCTCTGGTTCTTGCACGAGATCGGCAGCGGCGGCGTCTTGGCCGACGACATGGGCCTCGGCAAGACGGTGCAGACGCTCGCGCTCTTGCTCGCGGTGAAGAACGAGGACGCCAAGGTCGAGGGCAAGCGCAAGCCCTTCAAGGTGCTCATCGTGGCGCCGACGAGCGTCGTCATCAACTGGCTGCGCGAGATGGACCGCTTCGCGCCCTCGCTCCGGCACGCGCTCTGGCACGGCGCCGAGCGCAAGGAGCGGCAAGACGAGCTCGAGGACGCCGATGTCGTCGTGACGAGCTACGCGCTCTTGCGGCGCGACGAAGAGATGCTCAAGGAGATCGACTGGCGCTACGTCATCCTCGACGAGGCGCAGCAGATCAAGAACCCGATGAGCGCCACCGCGCGCGCCGCCAAGCGGCTCAAGGCCGACCGCCGCCTGGCCCTCAGCGGCACGCCGGTCGAGAACCGGCTGAGCGAGATCTGGTCGATCTTCGACTTCGTGTCGCCGGGCCTGCTCGGCCCGTTGGACAAGTTCGAGGAGCGCTACTCGCGTCCGATCGACGCGGGCGACAAGAGCGCGGCCGAGCGCCTGCGCGCCACGATCCACGCGTTCATCCTGCGGCGCACCAAGGCCGAGGTGGCGCGCGACCTGCCCGAGAAGATCGAGACCGAGCAGTTCTGCGAGCTGACGGGCGAGCAAGCGGCGCTCTACGGCGCGGTGCTCAAAGAAGTGCGGGCGCAGGTCATGGGCGAGGTCGAGCGCCTGGGCGTGGCGCGCAGCCAGATCCAGATCCTGGCCGGCTTGACGCGTCTGCGCCAAGCGGCGTGCGATCCGCGCCTCCTCGGCCTGCCGCGCCAGTTCGGCGACGAGGACTCCGGCAAGCTCGTGGCGCTGCGCGAGCTCGTGCAAACGTGTATCGCGGGCGGGCACCGGGTGCTCGTCTTCAGCCAGTTCGTCACCATGCTGACGATCATCAAGCGCGCGATGGACGAAGACGGCGTCGCCTACGAGTACCTCGACGGATCGACGAAAGACCGGCAGGGCGCCGTCGAGCGTTTTCAGGCCGACGACGGGCCGCCGGTGTTTCTCATCTCGCTCAAGGCGGGAGGCAGCGGCTTGAACCTGACGGCCGCGGACACCGTGATCCACTTCGACCCGTGGTGGAACCCGGCCGTCGAGGATCAGGCGACCGACCGGGCGCATCGCATCGGGCAGACCAAGGTGGTCACGACGTACCGCCTCGTCGCCAAGGGCACGATCGAAGAGAAGATGCTGGAGCTCGGCGAGAAGAAGCGGGAGCTCGTGGGTGCGGTGCTGACGGAGGACGTGGGCGGCGCGAAGAAGCTGACCAAGGTCGACCTCGAGGATCTGTTCAAATACGACGGTTGAGCGGTACGCTCGTCAGCCATGATCTGGCTGTCGAACTCCACGGTGGCTCGGCTACGTGACAAGCTCCGCCTCCGCGGGCAGCGCCCGAGCATCGCGACGCCGGGGCTCGACGTCGAAGCGGCGGCGCTCGCGTCGGTGACGGCGCAGTACGGTCCGATCTGCGAGGCGATGTACCTGATGATGTCGGCCGACGGGTCGATCTCCAGCGAGGAGCGCGAGGTGCTGCGGGGCGCGCTGCGCAACCTGTCCGAAGACTCGATCCACGCGGCGCACATCGACGCGATGCTCGACGCTGCGGCCAAGGCCGTCGCGGCCGAGGGCCGTGACGCGCGCCTGCAAGACGTCATCGACCAGCTGTCGGACGACCCGGCGCGCGCCGAGGTGGCCTTCGTCCTGGCCGCGGCGATCGCCTTCGCCGACAGCGCGATCGCCGACGAGGAGAACGAAACCCTCGACCGCTTCGCCGAAGGCCTCGGCATCGACGAAGCCCGCGCCAACGAGCTCCTCGACAGCGTCGAAGCGGATCTCGCGCAGCGATCGCCCTAGTGTCCTGAGTCCGTGAAACCTTGATATTTTGAGATCACAGGAAGACGGGAAGACGGCTGACCATTCATCTCAATTTGCCGGCAGCCCGGAGCCTATCGAGTAGGAGGGCAGCATCGGAGACTCTCTCGAGGCCACGTCCGATCTTCATCGCGCCAGGCGGTCCGCCCGAGGA
>Ga0302326_10004190_pt1 | contig 33537 bp, 41 predicted proteins | sample Palsa_T0_3_FD_202264 | JGI IMG/M metagenome (GOLD analysis project Ga0302326, IMG submission 202264) | Peat permafrost microbial communities from Stordalen Mire near Abisko, Sweden - Palsa_T0_3 | ecosystem: Environmental > Terrestrial > Soil > Palsa > Peat permafrost | place: Sweden: Abisko...
GCTCGCCGAAATGTTCGGCTATGCCACCGCCATCCGCTCGCTCTCCAAGGGCCGCTCCAGCTATTCCATGGAGCCCTCCCACTTCGAGCAGGTCCCGGAAAACGTCAAGAACGCGGTCCTCGACCAGAAGGGCAAATAGCCCGTCCGGTTCTCCACACTCCACCATCAACCATCCACTTTCCCCATGACCGGACAACGCATTCGCATCCGCCTCAAAGCCTTTGATTTTCGCATGCTCGACCAATCGTCGGCGGAAATCGTCGAAACCGCCAAGCGCACCGGCGCGAAGGTCGCGGGCCCCATCCCGCTGCCCACCCGCATTGAAAAATTTACCGTGAATCGGTCGCCCCACGTGGACAAGAAGTCCATGGACCAGTTCGAAATTCGCACGCACAAGCGCCTGCTCGACATCATCGAGCCGACCGCGAAGACCGTCGATGAGCTCAAGAAGCTCAACCTGCCGGCCGGTGTGGACATCACCATCAAGATCTGACCCCACCCTTTCGCCAGCCCACGACATGAAGATAGGACTCCTAGGCAAAAAGATCGGGATGACCCGCGTCTACGACGAGAAGGGCAAGGCCACGCCCGTCACCGTCATCGAGGCCGGTGGCAATACCGTCCTTCAGACCAAGACGACCGAAAACGACGGCTACGCCGGTGTGCAAGTCGGCTTCGACGTGCAAAAGGAACATCGCGTCACCCAGCCCCTGCTCGGCCACTTCAAAAAGGCCGGCTCCGAGCCCAAGAAAATCATCAAGGAATTCCGCCTCCCGGACGGTGCCTCGCTCGACGGTGCGTTCGACCTCAGCGTCTCGCAATTCGCCGTCGGCGATGTCGTCGATGTCATCGGTCGCTCCAAGGGCAAGGGCTTCCAGGGTGTCATCAAGAAGCACAACATGGATGGCCAGGGGGCCTCGCATGGTTCCATGATGCACCGCCGCAACGGCGCCATCGGCAACCGCTCCACCCCGGGCCGCATTTGGAAAAACATGGGCATGCCCGGTCACATGGGTGACGACCGCGTCACCGTGCAGAACCTCAAGGTCGTGCAGGTTCGTCCCGAAGAAGGCGTGATCCTCGTCAGCGGCGCCGTCCCTGGCGCGAACGGCAGCTACATCGTCATCCGCCCGGCCAAAAAAGTTCAACCGGAGGCTGCGAAGTAATCTATGGCCGCGAAAATTCTTACCGTTGAAGCCGCCAAAGCGGCCAGGATCGAAGTCATCGAGAATGGCAAGTACACCCAGGTCGTCCACGACACCATCGTCGCCTTGCGCGCCAATCGCCGCAGCGGCACCGCCTCGACCAAAACCAAGGCGACCGTCAATGGCTCCGGCGCCAAGCCCTGGCGCCAGAAGGGCACCGGCCGCGCTCGCGCCGGTTACAAGTCGAGCCCGGTCTGGACCGGTGGCGGTGTGGTCTTCGGTCCGCATCCGCGCGACTACTCGAAGAAGGTGGCCAAGAGCGTAAAAAAAATCGCCCTGCGCAAGGTGCTCAGCGAGCGGATCAAGGCGGGAGATGTGCTCGTCATCGACACGTTTGCCGTCAAGGAGCCGAAGACCAAACAGTTCGTCGCCGCCATCGGCAAAATCACCGAAGAGCCGAAGACGCTGGTGGTTTCCGTGGCCTTCGACAAGAATACCTACCTCGCCGCCCGCAACGTCCAGCCGGTGATGCTCATCACCGCCGCCGAGGTCAATACCGAACAACTTCTCAACTTCCGCAAGATCGTCATCACCAACGACGGTCTCGCCCAAATCGCCGACCGCCTCGCCGCCAAGCCATGAACGAACCCTACGACATTATCGATACGGTTCGCCTCACGGAAAAGGCGACGCTCCTCGCGGAGAAGGAAAACAAATATGTCTTCCGCGTCCGCCCGCACGCGAACAAAACCCAGATCAAGCAAGCCATCGAGCGGCTCTTCAAGAAGACCGTCATCGCCGTGAACACCGCCAACTACGCCGGCAAGAAGAAGCGTGAACGCACCGCCTCCTATGGCCACAAATCCGATTGGAAAAAGGCCATCGTCACCTTGAAAGCCGGCGACAAAATCGAACTCGCCTAACCCCGCAAAAGAGTCATGGCCCTCAAAACTTTCCGCCCTCTCACCCCGACCAACCGCTTCAAGGCGCTGCCGTCCTTCGAGGAGATCACCAAGTCCAAGCCCGAGAAGTCGCTCCTCGTCACCAAGAAGAAAAGCGGGGGCCGCAACAACAACGGCCGGCTCACCTGCCGCCACATGGGCGGCGGTCACAAGCAGAAGTACCGCATCATCGACTTCAAGCGCCGCAAGCGCGACATCGAGGCCGAGGTCAAGGCGATCGAGTACGATCCAAACCGCTCCTGCCGCATCGCCTTGCTCCAGTACACCGACGGCGAAAAAACCTACATCCTGGCGCCCTCCGGGCTCAATGTCGGCGACAAAGTCATCGCCGGCGAGAACGTCGAGCCGAAAGTCGGCAACGCCCTTCCACTCAGCGCCATCCCCCTCGGCGCCGCCGTCCACAATGTCGAACTCGTCGCCGGTCGCGGCGGCCAGATCGCGCGCAGCGCCGGCCAGCAGGTCGTCCTCAACAACCGCGAAGGCGATTATGCCCTCGTCAAGCTGCCCTCCGGCGAAATCCGCAAGATCCACGTGCGCTGCTACGCCACCATTGGCCAGGTCGGCAACACCGAGCACATGAACGTATCCTCGGGCAAAGCCGGCCGCAGCCGCTGGCTGGGCATTCGTCCCACCGTCCGCGGCATGGTCATGAACCCCGTCGATCACCCCATGGGCGGCGGGCAGGGCAAGTCCAAGGGCGGCGGCGGACGCCATCACCCCATGTCCCCGTGGGGCCAGCTCTCCAAGGGCTTCAAGACTCGCAAGAAGCACAAGACCAGCAGCAATTTCATCGTCGAACGCCGCAAGCCGAAGAACAAGTAACCACCTTTCTCCGATAACTTACCTATGGGTCGCTCTCTAAAAAAAGGTCCGTTCGTTGACGGACACCTCTACGACAAGATCGAGAAGATGAATGGTTCGGGCGCGAAGAAGCCCATCAAAACCTGGTCCCGCCGGTCGATGATTACGCCGGATTTTGTGGGCCATACCTTCCTCGTCCACAACGGCAAGATTTTTAATTCCGTCTTCGTGACGGAAAACATGGTGGGGCACAAGCTTGGTGAATTTTCGCCCACGCGAATCTTCAAAAAGCACGGGTCCCACACTGCGAAGGTCACCAAGTAACGCGCACGTTGGTCCAGCGTTGAGAACCCATGAAATTCTCGACTCTCGGCCTCACGTTCGCGGCGCTGGGCGCCTGGCTCAGCCTCATTCCGGTCACCCGGCTGGAGGGGCAGGCCAAAGGTTCTTTGTCAGAATTAGATATTGAAAACAGCCGGTTGAAAGTGAACCTCGAGAAAGCCCTCGAGGAGAACAAACAACTGAGCGATGCGCTCGCCGAAAACGAGAAGACGCTGGCCGACATGCGGTCCAGCGCCAGGCTCCTCACCGGCGAATGCGAAGTCTTCAAGCGCGAGGTGTCACAGTACAAGCTGCGCATGGAAGCCCTCGGGCTCGATCCCGCGGCATCCAACACTTCCAAGCTCGAACAGCGCTTGGTCGACGCCGTCAATGACCTGCGGACCATGGCCGAGGAGAAAAAAAATCTCTCCGAGGCGCTGGTCCGCCTGACCGAAGCCTCTTCGCTTTTTGCGAAGACCGCGACCGGCCCGAACACCGACGCCCGCGTCGCCCTCGAAGCGGAGATTCGCCACGTCAACGCCATCCTTGGCGCCCCGTCGCGCAATGCCGTGGAAGTCGCGGCGGTGCCCGCCACCATCTCCGATGGTGTCGCCATCAGCCTGCGCGACGACCTCGCCCTCGTCGTCGTCAACCTCGGCAGCATTCACGGTGTGAAACTCGGGATGTCCTTTCAGGTCATTCGCGGCGATCACATCGTCGGCACGGTCCGTGTCGTCGACGTCCGGGAGAAGATCTCCGGCGCTGTCATTCAAAGTCTAACTACTGAAAAAGACCGTGTTAAGGTCGGCGACCGCCTCAAGGTGGAAGCCCACCGCTGAATTCACAAAATACCCTACTTAGACGAGCACTTAGCATGCAGATCAAATCCACCCATCGAGGCGCACGCATCTCGGCCTTCAAGGCCCGGGAAGTCACGCGCGAGATCCAGGGCCTGCCCGTGGCGGCGGCCCTCGACGTCCTTGCCTTCACCCCGCGCAAGGCCGCGCTGCTCGTCGCCCGGACTCTTAAGAGCGCCGTGGCCAACGCCGAAAACAACAACAACCTGCGCGCCGACCGGCTTGTCGTCCAGGAGGCCACCGTGGGCGAAGGTCCCACTCTCCGTGGCCGTTATCAGACCAAGGCCCGCGGCAGCGCCGGCCCCATCCGCAAGCGCACCTCGCATATCCGCATCATCCTTACCGATGAGATCGAAATAAAGCCCCGGCGCCAGCCGAAGAAATCTTCGGCCAAAAAAGGCGCCAAACCCGCGGCCAAAAAGAAAGCGCCGGCCCCGGCCCCGGCCCCGGCCGCCGCCGCCGCCCCGGCGCCTGCGCCCGCCGCCACTGAAGAAGCTCCTTCCTCCCCTCCCACTGCCGCTCCCGAGCTGCAAACCACTCAAGAATAAATATGGGTCAGAAAGTCAATCCGATCGGTTATCGCCTGGCAGTCAATCGCGACTGGCGTTCGCGCTGGTACGCCTCTCCCAAGGAATTGCCCGAATTTCTCGCCTCGGATCTCAAGATTCGCGGCTACGTCAAGAACAAGCTCAAACTCGCCGCCGTCTCCAAGATCGTCATCGAGCGCGCCTGGAACAGCATTCGCGTGACCATCTATACGGCCCGCCCCGGCATCGTCATTGGCCGCAAGGGCACCGAGATCGAGAACATGACCAAGGAGATCGAAAGCCTCTCCAACGGCAAGTCCGTCAAGATCGACATCCAGGAAATCAAGACCCCCGAACTCGACGCCCAGCTCGTGGCGGAAAACGTCGCTCTCCAGATCGAGCGCCGGATCAGCTTCCGCCGCGCCATGAAGAAAGCCATCCAGCAGACCATGGAATTTGGCGCGCAAGGCATCAAGCTGCGTTGCGCCGGCCGCCTCGGTGGCGCGGAAATCAGCCGCGCGGAATGGTACCGCGAAGGCAAAATACCCCTCCACACTCTGCGCCAGCCCATCGATTACGGGTTCGCCGAGGCCAACACCGTTTACGGCAAGATCGGTGTCAAGTGCTGGCTCTGCAAACCGGAAGGCGCGGCCGAACCGCAGCCACTCGAGAAGCGCGACGCACCCGCCACCGAGCAACCCGCTCCCGAATAACCCCGCACCCGCACCCGCACCCACGCCCTTTACGCAGGAGAATAGGTTATGCCTTTGATGCCCAAACGAGTGAAGTATCGCAAGTCCCAGCGCGGCAGCCGCGCGGGCAAGGCTTCACGCAATATCGCCATCGATTTCGGAGCTTTCGCCCTCCAGACCCTCGATCGCGCCTGGATCACCAACACCCAGATCGAAGCCGCACGCGTCGCCTTGACCCGCAACATGAAGCGCAAGGGCAAGCTCTGGATTCGCATCTTTCCCGACAAATCGGTCACCGCCCGTCCGCCCGAGACCCGTATGGGCAAGGGCAAGGGCGCTCCCGAGTACTGGGTCGCCACGGTACGGCCCGGCAATATCCTCTTCGAACTCGATGGCGTTCCCGAATCAGTCGCCCGCGAGTCTCTGCGTCTGGCGGCCGACAAGCTGCCTATCCGCACCAAGTTCCTCACCCGCCACCGCGCCTCCTAGCCGATGAATATCAAAGAAATTCGTGAACTCAGCCTCCAGGACCTCGCGGCCCGCAAACATGAATTGCGCGAAGAGAGCTTCCATCTCCGCATCCAGCAGCAGAGCGGCCAGCTCGAAAAGCCGAGCCAGCTTCGCGCCATTCGCCGTGAAATCGCCCGCCTCGAGACGGTGCTCACCCAAAAGCAGCAGGCCGCTCCGGCCAAAGCCAAGTAAGCCATGAGCGACTCTACCGCTACCGTCACCCCCACCGAAATCTCTCTCTCCCGCGGCCTCCGCAAGGAGCGCGTCGGCCAGGTCGTTTCCACCAAAATGAAGAAAACGGCCGTCGTCGAGACCACCACGCGCGTCCCCCACGCCAAGTTCGGCAAGATCGTCAAGCAGGTGAAGCGCTTTTACGCCCACGATGAGGACGGCAAAGCCCATGTCGGCGACACTGTGCGCATCGCCGAGACCCGCCCCCTTTCCAAGCTCAAGCGCTGGCGTTTGGTTGAAATCCTCAAGCACTGACGTATAATCCGCGCCCCTTTTTATGCTCCAGATTCGTTCCAGACTTGATGTCGCTGACAATACCGGTGCCCGCATGGCGAAGATGATCGGCGTCATCGGCAAGAAAAACTCGCCCGAGGCCCGCGTCGGCGACGTCATCACCGCGCACGTCCGCGAGGCCAGCGCCGGCGGCACCGTCAAAAAAGGTGAAGTCGTGCGCGCCGTCGTCGTCCGGACCCGGCAGCCGATCAAGCGCGACGACGGCAGTTATCTGCGTTTCGACAACAACGCCATTGTCATCATCGACAAGGACCTGAACCCGCGCGGTACCCGGATCTTCGGCCCCGTGGCTCGCGAACTCCGCGAGAAGAACTTTATGAAGATCGTCTCGCTGGCCCCGGAGGTCCTCTAACATGTCGCATCCCCGTTTTCATGTGAAGAAGGGCGACCAGGTGCGGGTCATTACCGGCAACCACAAGGGCGCCATCGGCAAAGTCCTCCAGGTTTTCCAGACGAAACACCAGGTCCTCATCGAGGGTGTCCGCATCATTAAGAAGCACACCCGCAAATCGCAGGATAACCCGCAGGGCGCCATCGTTGAGCGCGAAGGCCCGATTCATATTTCCAACGTCAAACGCATCGAGCCGGAGGAATCCTCGAGCAAGGCCACGAAATCCAAATCCAAGAAGAAAGCCTCCTGACCATGGCTGTTGAACTCTACCAATTTTACAAGGACCGCGTCGTCCCGGCTCTGCGCGAAAAGCACGGCTATAAGAACCTCAACCAGATCCCGAAGGTCGAGAAGGTCGTCGTCAATAGCTGCGTCAATGCCAATACCGACGTGAAGCAGGCCCTCGAAGACGTGAAGACCGAACTCGCCCTCATTACCGGCCAGAAGGCCGCCGAGACGCGTTCCAAGAAGAGCATCGCCAATTTCAAGCTCCGCCAGCACCAACCCATCGGCGCCAAGGTCACTCTCCGCGGCGCCCGGATGTATGAATTCCTCGAGCGCCTCATCAAAATGGCCCTCCCGCGCATCCGCGATTTCCGCGGCGTTTCGACCCGCTCCTTCGATGGTAACGGCAATTACACGTTCGGCGTGTCCGACCAGTCGATCTTTCCCGAAGTCGAACTCGACAAAATCAAACGCAATATCGGTTTCGATGTGACCATTGTCACTACCGCGACCACCAACGAAGAGGCCAAGTCCCTCCTGAGCGAACTGGGCATGCCCTTCACCGACAAGGCCAGGCGGCCCGTAAAAAAGGCGGAAGAACCCGCCGCCCAATCACCGACATGAGCCAGCTTTCCGATCCCATCGCCGATTTCCTCACGCGCCTGCGCAATGCTGGCGCCGCACGCCAGGGGGAGGTCACCGCTCCCTACTCGAAAGTCAAGGCGGAGATCGCCCGTATCCTCAAACAGGAAGGGTACATCATCAATTACGAAGTGGATACCACCGGCAAGTTCCCGATGATCAAGGTCACCACCAAGAACCACAACCGCACTTCGGCCATCACCGGCTTGAAGCGCGTCAGCAAGCCCGGCCTGCGCAAATACGTCGGCGTCGGCGAGATCCCTCGCGTCCTCGGCGGCCTTGGTATCTCCATTTTGTCGACTCCGCGCGGGATCGTCAGTGGACGGGAAGCCAAAAAGCAAAATATCGGCGGCGAACTCCTCGCGGTCGTCTGGTAACCAAAGTTATGTCGCGTATCGGTAAAAAAATCATTGAGCTTCCCGCCAAAGTGAAGCTGACCATTTCCGGCGAGGGCGCCGTGAACGCCGAAGGCCCGAAAGGCAAGCTCGCCTGGACGTTGCCCAAGCCCATCACCGGACGCGTCGATGGAAACAAAGTGCACATCGAGTGCGCCAGCGAGGACCGCAAGATGCGCGCGTTGCACGGCCTCTCCCGTGCGCTCGTCAACAACATCGTCACCGGTGTCGCGACCGGCTTCAGCAAGGAACTCGAAATCCAGGGCGTCGGCTTCAAGGCGGCCGTCAAGGGTAGCATCCTCGACCTGAACCTCGGCTTCTCGCACGACGTCCATTTTCAGATCCCGCAGGGCATCAAGATCACCGTTGCCGAGAATACCAGGATCAAGGTCGAGGGCATCGACCGGCAGCTCGTCGGTCAGGTCGCCGCCGATATCCGCGCCTATTACCCGCCCGAGCCCTACAAGGGCAAGGGTGTCCGTTACGTCGGCGAGCAGATCCAGCGCAAGGAAGGCAAAACCGTCCAATAATCATGGCTATAAAGAAACAGAATCCTCTCAAGACGCGCCACCAGCGCCTTCGCAAGAAGGTCGCCGGCACGCCGCAGCGTCCGCGTCTCGCCGTCCATTTCTCGGGCAAGAACATCTATGCCCAGGTCATCGACGACGAAGCCGGCCGCACCCTGGCTTCGGCCAGCACCACCGAGAAAGATCTCCGCGGCAAAACGCCCCGCGCCAACGTCGAGACCGCCGTCAAGGTCGGCAAGATCGTGGCCGAGCGCGCCACGGCCAAAAGCATCCGCAAAGTCGTCTTCGACCGCGGCGGCTTCATTTACCACGGCAAAGTCAAAGCTCTCGCCGACGCCGCCCGCGAAGGCGGTCTCGAATTCTAGGAACCAAATATGGCAGAATCCAAACAAGGCAATCGTCCCCGCCGCGACCGGCAGGACAAACCGAAGGAAGACAATGGCCTGACCGAGAAAGTTGTATTCATCAATCGTTGCGCCAAGGTCGTCAAAGGCGGCCGGCGTTTCAGCTTCAGCGCCCTCATCGTCACGGGCGACAAACTGGGCAAGGTGGGCGTCGGTTTCGGCAAGGCCAACGAAGTCAGCGAGGCCATCCGCAAAGCTTCCGAGTCCGCCAAGAAATCCATGGTCAAGGTCGCCGTTCGCGAACACACCATTCCGCACGAAGTCATCGGCGAACACGGTGGCGGTCGCGTCTTGCTGCGCCCGGCTTCGCCCGGGACCGGCGTCATCGCCGGCGGCGGCGTGCGTGCCGTGGTCGAAGCGGCGGGCATCCGCGACGTTCTCGCCAAATCGCTCGGCTCCAGCAACCATGCCAATGTCGTCAAGGCGACCATCGGCGCCCTCCAGCAGCTTCGGCTGCGCGAACAGGTTTTTGAAACTCGCGGTCTCTCCCTCAGGAAAAGTGTCACCGCCCACGAATAATCAGCGATCGATTTACCCACTCTCCACCAAATTGGCCGCGGCATCCCGCCGCTGTCCTGGAATAAACAGCGATGAATTTGCACACTCTTAAACCCCGTCCCGGTTCCCGTCACCGGGTCAAGCGCCTTGGTTGCGGCGAGAGCAGCGGCCACGGCAAGACCTCGGGAAAAGGCCACAAGGGCCAGAAGGCCCGCTCCGGTGGCAGCATCCGCCTCGGTTTTGAGGGCGGCCAGATGCCCCTCATCCGCCGCGTGCCCAAGCGCGGTTTCAACAATGCCAATTTCAAGACGCGTTTCGCCATTGTCAATCTCGACGCCCTCGACGCCTTCGACACCGGTGCCACCGTCGATGAGCAGGCCTTGCTCGCGGCTGGTCTGATCCGCCGCCCCTATGACGCCATCAAGATTCTCGGCAGCGGGGAATTGAAGAAAAAGCTCACGATCGTGGCCCACAAAGCCAGCGCATCGGCCAGGACCGCCATTGAAAAAGCCGGCGGCACGCTGACTCTTGAATAAATGGCGATGGACGGAGAGCCAGCGACCGGCGGCTTGCCACCGCCCACCCGCCCGCCATGGCCGTGCGCCGCATCCATTCAGGTCCGGTCCGGGCGGCGCTCACCGCCCGCGGTAATCCAAAGCTAAAATGATCTCGGCCTTCGCCAATACCTTTAAGATTCCGGAACTGCGGAGCCGGATTCTTTACACCCTGGTCCTGCTCATCATCGTTCGCGTTGGCGCGGCCATCACTTGCCCGGGTGTCAATGCGGCGGTCATTCAGACGTGGTTCAATTCCCAGGTCAACAATGAGACCGGCGGCAACGTCGCCGCCCTGTTCAATATCTTTAGCGGCGGTGCGCTCGAAAATTGCGCGGTCTTTTCCCTCGGCGTGATGCCTTACATCAGCGCCTCCATCATGCTTCAATTGCTCACGGCCGTGATCCCGCAATTGGCCAAGCTGGCCAAGGAAGACGGTGGGCGTCAGAAGATCATGCAGTACACCCGTTATGCGACCATCATCTTGTGCGTGGTCCAGGGCTACGTGCTCTCGAAGACCTTCGAGAATCCGGCCAACAATCCCTTTCTCCGCGGCATCATGGAGACGATCAAGAACATGGGCGTTCCGCTGGTGGCGGAGCCGGGTCTCGCCTTCGAACTCATGGCTGTCGTCACCCTCACCGCGGGCACCATGTTGCTCATGTGGCTCGGCGACCAAATCACCGATCGCGGTGTCGGCAATGGAATGTCCATGATTATCACCGTGGGAATTGTCGCCCGGCTGCCCGCCGCGCTCATCCAGGCCTGGCGCACCTTCGTTCCTTCCGTGGGCCAGCCCACGAGCCAGGTCAGTCCCATGGTCCTTGTCGCGATGCTTGGCTTTCTTGTCGTCGTCATCGCCGCGGTCATTTGCGTGACCCAGGCCCAACGGAAAATCAGCGTGCAGTACGCCAAGCGCGTCGTCGGCCAGAAGGTTTACGGCGGTCAGACCCAATACATGCCCCTCAAGGTCAATTATGCCGGCGTCATGCCGATCATCTTTGCCCAGGCTATTCTCGTTTTCCCGTCGACCCTCGCGCAGATGGCCTTCCACAACTCCGCCACCGCGCGGCGAATCGCCGACATGCTCACCCATGGCTGGCTGCATTACCTGCTCTACGGTGTCATGATCTTCTTCTTCAGCTATTTCTGGGTGGCCACGCAATTCCAACCCCAGCAGATCGCCGAGGACTTGAAGAAGTACGGTGGCTACGTGCCCGGCGTGCGCCCCGGCAAGCCCACCGCGGATTTCCTCGATTTCACCATGACCCGCCTGACCTTTGCCGGCGCGATCTTTCTCACCGTCATCGCCGTCCTGCCGGGCGTGCTCTCGGAGCGCATGAATGTGCCCTACATTACCGCGCAATTCTTCGGGGGCACCAGCCTGCTCATCATCGTCGGCGTCATCCTCGATACCATGCGCCAGATTGAGACGCACCTCATCCAGCGCCATTACGACGGCTTCCTTCGCAAGGGGCGCATTCGTGGCCGCTCCGGCATGGGCGCCGTGGGCCGCGGCGAAGTCGTCAAGGAGAACGCCATGCTTTGGATGTATGTGGTGGCGGCAGTCGTCTTCATTGCCGGCATGGCGATTGTCATCGCCAAACGTTTCCACTAGGCGCGCCTTCGCGGTGTTGCATGAAAATCCCGATCAAGACCGAACGCGAAGTCGAAAAGATGCGTTTGGCCTGCCGCGCCGCGAGCGAAGTCCTCGACCGCGTTTCGAGTTTGCTCCGGCCGGGAATCTCGACCGCCGAGGTCGACCAGGCCGCCGCCGACTTTATCTCCGACATGGGTTGCCGGAGCGCTTTTCTCGGTTATCGCGGCTTTCCCGGCAATATCTGCATCTCGCTCAATGAAGAGGTCGTCCACGGCATCGGCGGCGTCCGCCGCATCCAGTACGGGGATATCGTCAAACTCGATATCGGCGTGATCAAAGATGGTTGGGTCGGCGATACCGCCACCACCGTTCCGGTCGGAATCATCGATGACAAAGTCCAGCGGTTGCTCATGGTCACGGAAAACACCCTCGATAAGGCCATCCCTTATGCGCTCAGTGGCCGCCACCTGGGGGATCTCTGCGCGGCCATCGAGGACGAAATCCTCGCCCATGGCTATTCCGTCGTGCGCGAATTCGTCGGCCATGGCGTCGGCCGCCGGCTGCATGAAGATCCGCAGGTGCCCAACTACGGCCGGCCTGGGACCGGCCCGAAACTCAAGCCCGGCATCACCCTCGCCATCGAGCCCATGGTCAATATGGGCGGCGCCGCCGTGCGCGTCCTCGACGACGATTGGACGGTCGTCACGCTGGATGGCAAACCGTCCGCTCATTTTGAACATACCGTGCTCGTGACCAAAGGGGAGCCGGAAATCCTGACATGGCGAAAAAAGACGCTATTGAAGTAGAGGGCAAAGTCGTCGAACTCCTGCCGAACACCATGTTCCGGGTCGAATTACCCAACGGCCACCGGATCCTCGCCCATATTTCCGGAAAAATGCGTTTACACTTCATTCGCATCTTGCCAGGCGACAAAGTTCTGCTAGAAATGTCCCCCTACGATTTGACCAAGGGACGCATTACCTTTCGGCAAAAGTAGCGACATCGCCCTGATCGCACTGGGTTTTCCCAGCGCGATTTTTTGTCCTCCAAACCACCACCCACTTTAATCAAATGAAAGTAAGAGCATCCGTCAAACGGCTTTGCGAGTCCTGCCGCATCGTCAAGCGCAAGAATGTCGTGCGCGTCATTTGCAAAAATACCCGCCACAAACAGCGCCAGGGCTGAGGCCATTTAGGACCATTTATGATTTACGATTTAGGATTTAAGATTTGGCTCCGCTTCACCTCCCCCTAATCGTCGCCACCGAACCGATTCTCCCAATTCCCAAATCCTAAATCCCAAGCCGGGCGCAGCGAGACGCTGCGCTCACTGGAACCAAATCGAACCGCAGCAATCCTAAAATCCTGAATTTAATATGCCCCGACTCCTAGGCGTTGAAATCCCCGGCGACAAACGTATCGAAGCGTCGCTCCCCTACATCTATGGCATCGGCCCGAGTACCGCCAAGCGCATCCTCGAGCAAGCCAACATCAATCCCAATGTGCGCGCGAAAGACTTGTCCAACGAACAGTTGAACCAGATCATTCATGCCATCACCGCGAGCAAACTGCCCATCGAAGGCGACCTGCGCCGCGAATTGCAGGCCAATCTCAAGCGCTTGCAGGCCATCAACTGTTATCGCGGCATTCGCCATCGCCGCGGACTTCCCGTGCGCGGCCAGCGCACTTCCACCAACGCCCGCACGCGCAAAGGTCCGCGCAAGACCGTCGGTGTGCAGCGCACCAAGGAGACCGGCAAGCCCCCGGCCCAACCTTAACTGGATCGAACACCATGCCTGATTCCAAGCAACCCACGGAACCAAAAGCCGATCCCGCAGAAACCGCGGCACCGGCAGCCTCTGCGGAAGCCGCGCCGAAAGCGGCCGACGCTGCGCCGAAAGCAGCCGACGCCGCGCCGAAAGCGGCCGACGCCGCGCCGAAAGCGGCCAGGGCCAAAGCCCCAAAAGCCCGGAAAGACGCCGCTCCTGGCGCCGCGCCCGGGGCCGCTCCCGAACCGAAAAAAGAGGAAAACCTCTCGCTCGATCCCAACGCCGTCGTCGAGCCCATCAAAATCATCAAGGCCAAGGGCAGCAAGAACGTGCACAGCGGCATCGCCCACATCGTCGCCTCCTTCAACAACACCATCGTCACCATCACCGACATGAATGGCTCGACCATCGGCTGGTCCAGCGCCGGCAAGTGCGGCTTCAAGGGCTCCCGCAAGAGCACCGCCTACGCCGCGCAGATGGTCGCGCAGGATGCCTGCCGGCAGGCCATGGGACACGGCCTCAAGGAGGTCGAAGTCCGCGTCAAAGGCCCCGGCGCCGGCCGCGAATCGGCCGTTCGCGCCATCCAGGCTGTCGGCCTCGAAATCAGCGTCATCAAGGACGTCACCCCCGTGCCGCACAACGGCTGCCGCCCTCCCAAGCAACGCCGCGTCTGACCGGCTCCGTCTTCGAAAAACTTAATCTCTATGGCACGTTACACTGGCCCCAAAACGAAAATCAGCCGCCGCTTCGGTGTGGCCCTCTTCGGTCCCTCGAAAGCGCTGGAACGCAAAAACTACGGTCCCGGCATGCATGGCCCCAAGGGTTCGCGCCGGAAGCAGTCCGACTACGCCCTGGCCCTCGCGGAAAAGCAGAAGCTCCGCTACCAGTACGGCGTCCTCGAGCGCCAATTCCGCCGCTATTTCAATATCGCCCTCACCCGCCGCGGCGTGACCGGTGAAACCCTGCTTCAGCTCCTCGAGACCCGCCTCGACAACGTCATCTACCGCCTCGGTTTTGCCAATTCGCGCAGCGCTGCCCGGCAGATGGTTTCGCATGGCCACGTCCAGGTCAACGGCCGCAAGGTCGACGTCTCCTCCTTCAACGTGAAGGCGGGTGACAGCATCACCGTCAAGGACAAGCCGCAATCGCGCCGGCTCGCGGCCAAGAACCTCGAGTTGACCCAGATCACCCCCGTGCCCGACTGGCTGCTGGTCGACAAAGACCAGTTCAGCGGCAAAGTCTCCCGCATTCCCTCGCGCGACGAGATCGCCCCCATCGTCAACGAGCAGTTGATCGTCGAACTCTACTCCCGCTAGTTTCCGCTGCTCCCCTATCCGGCGCAGGCTGCCTCGTGCGGCCTGCGCCGTTCTGTTTGACGGGTCCGCCCCCGGGACGCACGGCGCCCCGCGCCTTCCTTTTTTCCTTCATCGCCCAAGCGCCGCCGCGCACCCACGCGCAGCGTCCCATTGGATGTTGGATGTTCGGGCGCAGCCCGGCCCTCCTTATTCCATCTCGTCGTCGGCCATCTCGTCGTCCGGGCCCCACAGGTGCTCCTTGGTCCAGCGTTTCTCGTAGAGCTTGCACAGGCCGATGGCCGGAGCCACGCCTCCGGAATACAATGCCGTCGTCGTGTACTGCTTGTCGTCGTCGTACGCCCCGACGGCGATCACCACATGGTCGAAGTGCTCACTGAGCAACTCGAATGCTTTATCGATCATCTGCTGCTGAACTTCGGTCATGAAAGGGAAATTGGAAGCGAATTGGAAAAGTGAAAAGCGGAATTTCACGCCAATCGTCGCCGCGCCCGTCCATCTTGTCCATCCCGTCCACCTGGCCGGCAATGGACGCCGCGAAGAAGGAAACCAGAAACCAGAAACCAGAAACCTGAAACCTGAAACCTGAAACCTGAAACCACCCCGCGCCGCGGCCTCCTCTCCATTTTCCATTTTCCATCCGCCATCCGCTGCTTCACCGCCCAAAGAACGAGAGGTACGTCTTCTCTTCGTAGACGCGCTGAATATACAAGGCTACTTCCCGGGCGTGGTAATCGCCGCAGGCCGTCGACTCCCCATTGGGTACCCGGCTTCCGGGTGGCACATAATCCCAGCCGTTGGCTCGGTCGTGTACCGCGTGCAGGATCAGCCCTTGGTGCCGGGCATCCGCGCTCAGGTACGGCTCGTCGAAAAGCGCGTCAGCCACCGTCAGCCCAGCCTGCCAGTAGCGTTCCGCGTCGGCAAATTGCCCGCGCGTGGTCAGCACATTGCCCAGCCGCAGCAGCCCCTGCACCGCAATCGCCGCCGCGGAACTGTCCACCGGCTCGAACGGATTGAACGGCTCCGCCGGGCGTTCGAGATAGTTGCCCAGCTGCGGCAGCCCCGGCGCTCCGGTGTCCCAATACGGAATCCCATTGACCGGCGTCTGCTCGATATAAAAATCGCAGGTCGCGCGCGCCGCATTGAGCAGGACAGCTTCCACGGCTTCCCGCCCGCCGAGCTTCTCCAACTCGGCGCCGGGCAGGGTCGCCACAAATTCAAGCTGCTCGGTAAAACCCAGCATCAGCATCGCCAGTCCCCGCGTCCACGTGGTAAAGGGCGAATAGCCTTGCTGGGTGTTCGGGCCCCGATACGACCCATCGGCCACGTTGAAAATACTCTCTTGCGCCACCCGTCCGCGCAGGTCGTAGTGATCGCGTCCGGAGCCGTAGTAAATATTCCACTTTGCCGTCGTCCGGGCATGTTCGATCAGGCGGCGCAACAGCGAAATCCGCTCATCGCGTTCACCCGCCAGGACCTGGCCGAGCTGGTGTGCCAGGGCCAGCGAACGCAGCGAGCGGATCGTTCTGGCTTGCAGCGAGTGCGGGCCGTGGTGGGAATGGATAAAGCCTTCACCGTTGGCGGTGTGCGTCCAGCGGGCCGCTTGCACCGCCCCGGAGCACCTCAGCGCCAGTTCCAGATAATTGCGCTCCGCTTCGTGCGCCTTCAGCCGGCCTTCGTTCATCAGCCGCCAGAGATTCCCGAACGTGCTGACGATGTTGCTCCCGTGATCGTCGGCGCCGGTCCGCGTGACATAATGGGCAAGGCTCTGCGTCGCCTGCGCCTGCCCGAGCGCCAGAAACGACTCATCCCAAAAGGCGTCGTACTGCAGAATGGCCGAGCCATAAAGATAGCCCGGCGCCGATTCCGCGCCATCGTGCGCCACGTATTTGCCATTCACCGTAAAGACAGGCGCCGCGCCACCCGCCGATTCCGCCAGGTCGATCGCCAGAATCTTCGGCGCGGATACTTCCCACAAGCGCTCAATCTTCTTTCGCAAGTCCGCGGGGCGCAGGGCAAGGTTGACGTTCATCATGGAATTCTCGGGGAAACGGGAGCCTTATCTACACACGCATGTTTCACATTCCGAGCAGATTCGCGCCAGGGTGCTCCTCCTGCCAGCATCCTCGTACTGACGCCCCATTCGCGTCATCCCGGCCACGCCCGCATCGCTACGCGAAGCGTTGCGGGCAGGTGTTCCGCGGGCCTTCCTCCGGTCGGCCTTACTTTTTGCGCTTTTTGCGCATCTTTGCGGCCACTACCCCCTCTTCCGCCGGAATTCGCGGAACCGATGCGCTTGGTTCCGGCTTTGCCGGGTCGGATATTGCGGCGAAGCCGCCTCCGCTTGTGAATCTTTTCACAAATTCCACTTGCCGCTCCCGCCAGCCCAAACCTACCGTCTCAGCATCCGCCATGGCCGTCACCACGACTGAACTCGAACTTCCCGACACCCTGGCCCGCTCTCAAGCCGCCCTCCGCGAAGCCGGCGACACCTCCGACATCCTCGGCGAAAAGTTGATTCTCAACATGGGGCCGTCGCACCCGGCCACTCATGGGGTCCTTCGGCTCCTCCTCGAGCTCGATGGCGAGATCATTACCAAGTGCACGACGGACATCGGGTACCTCCATCGCGGCGATGAAAAAATCGCCGAGAACATGCACTACAACCAGTTCGTGCCCTACACCGACCGGCTCGATTACCTCTCCCCCATCGCCAACAACGTCGCCTACGCCCTGGCCGTCGAAAAGCTCATGGGCTGGACCCTTCCGCCGCGGGGACAGGCCATCCGCGTCATCTGCTGCGAGATCGCCCGTATTTCCTCCCACCTCCTCGGTGTGGGTTCCATGAGCATGGACTGCGGAGCGATGACCGTCTTCCTTTATACCTTCGCCGAGCGCGAGAAAATCTACAACCTCGTCGAACTGCTCAGCGGCGCCCGCTTTACGACCAGCTATACCCGAGTCGGCGGCCAGACCCGCGATCTGCCGGACGGCTTCCTCGATCTGCTCAAGAAGTTTCTTGGCGAAATCCCCGGCGTCATCGATGAAATCGACAACCTGCTCTCGCGGAACCGCATCTTCGTCGATCGCACCAAGGACATCGGCACGATTACCAAGGAAGACGCCATCAGCTTCGGCCTCAGCGGGCCGAACTTGCGCGGCTCCGGAATTGATCACGATCTGCGCAAGAAGCATCCCTACCTCGGCTACGAGCAATACCAGTTTGACGTCCCCATCGGTTCCGTCGGCGACAGCTACGACCGTTACTTCGTGCGCATGGAAGAGATGCGCCAGTCCGTGCGCATCCTTCACCAGGTAATCGACCAGCTTCCGGGTGGCCCGATCAATGTCACCGACGCCAAGAACTTTCCGCCGCCCAAGACCAACGTGCTCACCAAAATGGAGGAACTCATCCACCATTTCATCGTCCACACCGAAGGCATCGATGCGCCCCCCGGCGAAATCTATTTCGGCCACGAGAATCCCAAGGGCGAACTCGGCTTTTACATTTGCTCCAAGGGCGGCGGCACCCCGCACCGCCTGAAAATTCGCGCCCCTTCCTTCTGCAACCTTTCGATCCTCTCGAAGATCCTGCCCGGCCACATGATGAGCGACACCGTCGCCATCCTCGGCTCCCTCGATTTCGTCATGGGCGAGTGCGACCGCTAGCGGACGCCGCCCGGAGCCCCGCTGGATTCCCAGCACTGCCGCCCCGGCTGGGGCTCCGTCCCATGGGAGCCGATCGTCGTTCGTCATTCCCGATCCCTCTCCACCGCCTTTCTGGGGAAAGCAGCCCGTTTGAGAAGAGAGCCTCATTTCCTTTCGCCATTGGCAGGTCCCTGTCTGCGAAGTACTTCTGCCGTGAACGCAAAACGGCGGCGTGTTTCCGCCTTCGGAGCGACCGTTGTCGGCACAACGATTGCTCATGTCGAAGTTCACGTATGTCCGATTTCGGTGGATTATGAACCCAGAGACGCCTCAGCCCGAGCCGGCCGCCGGAGCATCGCCTCGGGTCGACGACGCATCGGCTGCGAGACTGGTCAATCCGAATCTCAGTGGCGCTTTGACCGCGGACTACGCGGCTTTGCAAAACGACCTTGTCCAGGCGCAGGAACTTGCGGCCGATTTTCAGCGCCAGCTCGCGGGCAAGTCCAATGAGCACGCCCAGCTCAAGCAGATCTTCGAGAAAACCCAGGCCGATCTCGCCCATCTCCAGGAGGGCATCATCGAATTGCGCGCCGAGCGGCATCGCCTCGCCAACGAGGCCATGCGCGCCACCGCTTTCCAGGCCAAGCTCGCCAAAGTCACCGCCGAGCGTGACCGTCTGCGGATCGATCTCGAAGTCCTCCTCAAGACCCTGGCCAAAATGGGCGACGAAATGACCATCGCCATGCGCGACCGCGACCGGCGCATTGCCGAACTGGTCGTCGAGATGGTCGGCCTGCGCCAGGCCCTCGCTGAAGCCAAAGGTGGGGCATCCCTCCCGGCGACGAGCGCTCCGGCAGCGGGCGCTCCCGCGAATACGCCTCCGGAATCGAGCGAAGAAGAATCCGTCGAGATCATATCCCTCGAGACTCACTCCTGAATATTTCATCCCCAACATCTTGGGGATGGGTGCGTCAACCGGATTAGCGCGGAAGGCTCCACTCTCAACCGTCCAGTTCCGGAGGAGTTGCGGTTCGCCCCACGCTTGCACGCGGGGCGAACCGCTCCACTCGTGCGGCCGTGTTATCCCCCGATCGCATGACCGCAAATATTGGTGAATCTGAGTGGCGCCTTTGGTGGCACTCCGAGCATCCCCAAGTGGTGTGTCCATTGTGTGACAGATTGGCGAAGAATGTGTGAAATCGTTGGGCGGCTTCGCCGCAACATCTCCCGCAGTCGCGGGACAACAGAAGGATTCCAACATCCAATGAGCTCCGTAGAGAACGCGAAACCTCATGCGCGGAAATCTACCCGGAAAAAGAAGAATTGAAGGAGTAGTGACACGAAAAGGAGAGACGGGGTGGGATGTTGATATTTGTTGATGATTTTGGGGAATTGGGAATGAGAGGGGGGGCTGATTGGCTTAATCTGGCTTAATTGAGCTTAATCCAGCTTAATCCTCGGGCAGATCGTTGTCGCAGAGGTCGGGGCGATTCGCAGCGCGGAGCTTCGCGAGCCAGGCTGCTTCCTGTTGTTTCAAGGCGAGGTGTTGTTCCTCGAGGCGGATGCGGTCGAGTTCCCGATTGGCGCGGCGCAATTGGGTGAGTTGCTGGGCGGCGGCAACAATGGTTCGGGTCTGCTGGGCGGGATTGTCGGAGGCGAGACCACGCTCGAGGAGGCGATGGAGGGCGATAGTCACGGGGATGGCGGCGCGGTCGGCCAGGGAGACGGCACCGGAGTCACCTTGCAGAACGTCGGATTCTTCGACGAATTGGGCGACCCAATTGCGGGCGTCTTCATGGCAGAGCCATTCCGCGAAGCCGCCTTGTTTCCAATCGGTGAGGTTTATTTCGTTGATGGGGCGCCCGCCGAAGTGCTCGGCGAGGACCTTTTTGACTTCGGGGAGGGTATTGAGCCACTGGACGAGGGTGGTGCCGAGTTCGCCATCGGCGAGGCGGTGGTTGAGTTGTTCGCGGAGGTCGCGGGGTAGGCGGGCGATTTTACCGTTGCGGGTCATGGGAATTGGGGTGGTTAATGACGAATGGAGATGGGAGATGGAAAATGGAAAATGGAAAATGGGAGCGCTGAGAAGAGTGGAGGCGGAAACTGGATACCGGAAACCGGAGTTGGGATGGTTAGCGGGCAGGCGGTGAGAAACTCGGCATTGGTCTTATTTACGCGGGTTAATATAACACGGCCGAAGGGTTTTTGGCAAGCAAAAAATGTAGCATGGCGCAAAGATTTTTTGGTTATGGGATAAGCTCGATAACCACATGAGATGTTAGTTTGTCTTTGTAGCTATATATAGGATAATATAACATCATTATATTGGTAAGGAGGCTATCATGAGGCTTTGTAAGGATTTGTCGGTGGTTGTGGTGAAACGTCGCGGGTCTCCCGCTGGCGGGGCTTTCGGAATAGATGTTGCGGGCCGCGGGAGGATTGCCTCGAAGGTTTCGGGGCTTCTCGGGCGGCGCCGTTGAAGGGGGCCGAATCAGAGCCCGTGCGGCAGCCCGGACGCGCGCTTATTCGGGATCGAGCGCCACCAGCCTTGCCCACCGTCCGTACGCTGGGTCGATCCCTGGCTGGTCCCACGCCTCTTGGTTCGTCAATCGGCGAAGGGCCCGAGGGTCGCATTGAAAGGAGGCGAGAACTTGATTCACGGTGGTCCGGCTCTCGATACGTTTGGTGCGACGAGACGGGATGGCTCAGGGATTGCGGATTGGGGAATCCGTTGCGAAATGCAGAGTAATTCCGTGTCGCGGGCGCATTCGCAGCGGCTGCCGGGCGTGCGGCTGCAGTTGCGAAGGAGGGTGGGGGGTGCCCCGCTTGGCGGTGCATCTGCCTGGCTGACCGAAAATGGGGGATGCCGTCCTCGTTCCGGATTGCGCTGGGAATTTCCGCCTGCTAGAGCAATTCGTTGAGCCTCGCGACCGGCCCCACCGGAAATGCTGCCACGCTCCATGGGATGTGCCATGGCCGGCGAATTCCGGGCGGCGAGCCGCTGCCTCAAGCGAGTCAGCTCTGGCGCGATCGCGTCGCCGAGTGCCAGCAGTGGGGCAAGGAGGAGGACGCCGATGCCATCAAGGCCTGGCTCCGCAGCCAGCACGCCCGCAAGATCCGCGAGCGCAAACGCGACTCGAAGCCCGAGGATTTCGACCTCATCGGCACCGAATTCCATCGCTGGATTCGCGATCATGAGGAACTCCTCGGCCTCGCCAAATCCGCAGATTTCGCCAGCTTCATTCGGCGAGATTTCAAGTTTTACACCGGCCAATATCTTCGTTCTCGATTCTTCGGGTGGAGCCTCACCGCTGGGTTGGAACCCATCTATTTTAACGCCCAGCATAATTTTACCCTGCAGTACCCCGTGCTCCTCGCCCCGTTGGTTCCCGAGGATTCTGAGGAAGAAATTCTCCGCAAACTCCGCGTCGTCAGCGCCTTCATCGACATCCTCATCACCCGGCGGATTTGGAACTGGCGCAACATCGATTACTCCACCCTCCAGTATGCCATGTTCACCGTCATCCGCGACATCCGCAACAAAACCGCCATGGAAGCCGCTGAAGTCCTCAGCCGCCGTCTCGCCGACGATCGAGAAACCTTCGCCAAAAACGAGCGGTTCGCCCTCCACGGCATGAATGGCCGTGTCATCCATCGCTTGCTCGCCCGCATGGGCGATGAGGTCAAGCACCGGCCTTTTCACGCCTACTCGATGAAGCAAGCCATCCAGGAGGGGTTCATTCTCGACGTGCTCAGGAATTTTACGCCCGTGGACAGCTATTACCGCCTGGCCAAGACTATCGAGGGCGACCCGGAATTTGACGTGAAGAAGGCGCGCAAAAAGTTGCGCCGCTATGTGGAAAGCCACCACAAAGCCATCCGCGACAAGGCGGAGATCATGGTCGACCATTTCATTGAGCAGGTGATCGGCCAGAAAAAAATCGGCGGCGAGGCGCGGGCAATGGTCGTGACCGGCAGCGTCCAGCGAGCGATCCAGTATTTCTTCGCCCTTCGCGAGTACCTCGCCGAGATCAAAAGCCCGTACCAAGCCATCGTGGCGTTTTCGGGCGAGCCGGAGTACAAGGGCGAGAAGGTTACCGAATCAAGCTTGAACGGTTTCCCCAGCGGCGAAATCGCGGAACGCATCCAGGCGGATCCCTATCGCTTCCTCATTTGCGCGGAGAAGTTCCAGACCGGTTACGACGAGCCATTGCTGCATACGATGTACGTGGACAAGGCCCTCTCCGGCATCAAAGCCGTGCAGACGCTCTCCCGGTTGAATCGCGCCCATCCCAAAAAGCACGACGTCTTCATCCTCGATTTCCAAAACGACACCGAGACGATCCAAAAGGCGTTTGCCGATTATTACCGCACGACCGTCCTCAGCAAGGAAACGGATCCGAACAAGCTCCACACCCTCAAGGCCGAGTTGGACGGTTACCAGGTCTATTCTGCCGCCCAGATCGACACGCTGGTCACGCTTTACCTCGGCGGCGCCGACCGCGACAAGCTCGACCCTATTCTTGACGCCTGTGTCGCCGTCTACGTGGCCGATCTGGACGAAGACGGGCAGGTGGATTTCAAGGGCAGCGCCAAGGCTTTCACCCGCACGTATGATTTCCTGGCCACGATTTTGCCCTATGGGGTGTTGGAATGGGAAAAGCTGTCGATTTTCCTTAACTTTCTCATTCCGAAATTGCCTGCGCCGAAAGAGGAAGACCTGGCCGTGGGCATTCTCGAAGCCATCGACATGGACAGCTACCGCGCTGAGAAGAAGGCGACGGTGGAGATCGCGCTTCCGGACGCCGACGCCGAGATTGAACCGGTTCCCACCTCGGGAGGCAGCCGAAAGCCGGAGCCGGAAATGGACAAGCTGTCCAACATCATCAGGGCGTTCAACGAACAGTTCGGCGGTCTCTTTTCAGATCCCGGACGAATGGAGCAACGCATTACCGACGAGATTCCCGCGAGGGTCTCCGCCGACCAAGCCTACCAAAACGCCAAGGCCCACTCCGACCGTCAGAATGCCAAGATCGAGCATGACAAGGCCTTACAAAGGGTGATCACGGCCCTTTTCGCCGACGACGCCCAGTTGTTTAAGCAATTCCAAGATAATGCATTGTTTCGGCAATGGCTTAGGGACACGGTCTTCGGTCTTACGTACGGGTAGCCGGGCGGCTGGGACGATAGGAGGATGGAACGAATGGACGATGGGACAATGGGACGGCTTCGTGGACCACGGTTTTTGAGGGGTGACTGGCTCTGGTGGTCATTTGGCGGTTGCCGCGGGGAACGGCCCGCTCCCGGACGATTGAGGCCAATCGTCCCTACCTTGGATTGAGGCGTAGAGGGGGTTTCTGGTTTGCCCCTCCCGCGGTCGCGGGACCTTGGGCGTCTCGGGGACTCGGCTCTGGTTTCTGGTTTCTGGTTGGCTCTCCGCGGCGCGCTGGGTGTGGGGCCGAACTCTGAAATCCGAAGCGTCGTTGGCGTTCGGTGGCCGGGAATCGGTCGGGGCTTGGCGGGGTTTGCGGGGTTGGCGCGCGCGCTGAAAAGGAACCGCTTGTGAAAAGTTTCACAAATTCCGCTTGCGAGTCCGCGGCCCGATTCGCACACTGCTCGGCAACGTGCGTTCCATGCCCGCCACTGTGCTCTTGCTCACTTGTACCATCGGCCTTTCCGCCTGCGGTCCCCGGCTGGCGGATCGCAATATCGACGCCGTCAATCGCCTCTACGAGCAAGCCGAGAAAAGCGGAAAATCCCTCTCCATCAAAGAGGTCGAGGCGGTGCTCGGCCAGCCCACGCGGGTGGAGGCATTTCCGATCGAGATGCAGACCACCAAGGAGCTTCCCGGCGTCCGCTACTATTACGTGCAGAGCGGGCACACCATCGAGCTGCACTTCGTGGACAACAAGCTCATCCGCAGTGTGGATCACTTTGAGGCCACACCGATGGAGGAGGAGCGCGACCATTTCAAGATGCCCCCGCGCCAGCCCCAATAATTTTCCGATGAACGTGCCGCCCGAACTCCTCGCGAAGATCGACGAAGCGATCACCCACTATCCGGTGTCCAAGCGCAGCGCTTCACTTCCGCTGCTGCATCTCTGGCAGGAGCATTTCGGCTTCATCAGCGACGAGGCCATTGCCTGGATCGCGCAGAAGCTCGAATTGCAGCCCATCAATATTCTGGAATTGGTCACCTTTTACCCGATGTTCCGCCGCCACCTCGCCGGCCAGCGGCACATTCGCGTTTGCCGCACGCTCTCCTGCGCCATGGCCGGCAGCTACGGACTGCGCGACAAACTGGCCGCCGCCGCGGGGATCGATTTGCAAAAGTGGCAGGAGGAAAACGCCCACCATGCCAACGCCGAACACGGCAACCCGATCGCGGTCTCCGCCGATGGCCAGTACTCGATTGAATTTGTCGAGTGCCTCGCCAGTTGCGGCAGCGCCCCGGTCGCCATGGTGGACGATTTCTTCAAGGAGAACATCAAGCCCGGGGACGCGCCCAAGCTCCTCAAACTCCAGCGCAGTGACGCGACGCTGCCGAAAGTGCGTCCGCCTCACCGGCGGGAAAAGCGCATCGTCTTCAAGAACATCGATCGCGAAGGCTGGACGAACGACATCGAGTGTTACCTCGGGGAAGGGGGCTACGAGCAACTCAAGAAGGCCCTGCAGATGAAGCCGGAGGAAATCGTCGAGGAAGTCAAGAAATCCGGACTGCGCGGGCGTGGCGGAGCGGGTTTTCCCTGCGGCGTGAAGTGGAGCTTTATCAAGCGCGGCGGGCCGAAGCCGACCTACCTCATCTGCAACGCCGACGAGTCGGAGCCCGGGACCTTCAAGGACCGATACATTCTTCACCAGGACCCGCACCAATTGCTCGAGGGCATGATCATCTCCTGCTTCGCCGTGGATGCGCATCTCGCCTACATCTATATCCGTGGAGAATTTCCCGAAGGCGCGCAGATCCTGGAAAAGGCGCTCGCGGAGGCCCGCGCCAGGAATTTCCTTGGCAAGAACATCCTCGGCTCCGGATTCGATCTCGAGATTTACGTGCATCGCGGCGGTGGCGCTTACATTTGCGGCGAGGAAACCGGTCTCATCGAGTCGCTCGAAGGCAAGCGCGCCTACCCGCGGATCAAGCCGCCCTATTTCCCGGCGGTCCTCGGTTTGTATCAGTGCCCGACCATCGTCAACAACGTCGAGACGCTCTGCGACGTGAAGCACATCCTGGCCATGGGCGGCGGCGCCGAGTACGCCAAGCTCGGCCGGCCCAACAACACCGGGACCCGCATCCTCTGCGTGAGCGGCGACGTCAAAAAGCCCGGCTATTACGAAGTCGAGGTCGGCAGCGTGACGCTGGGTGAACTCATCAACGACTTCTGCGTCGGCCTTCGTGAAGGGCGCAAACTCAAGGCCGTCATCCCGGGCGGATCATCCGCCAAGGTCCTCAAGGCCGGGGAGAAGTACAAAATCAAGGACAAGGAGGTCGCGCTCGAAGACATTCCCATGGATTTCGACACGCTGGCCGCGGCCGGCTCCATGGCGGGGTCCGGCGGGGTCATCATCATGGACGACTCGCGCGACATGGTCCAGACGCTCAACAACATCAACGAGTTCTACGCCCACGAATCGTGCGGCCAGTGTACGCCCTGCCGCGAAGGCGCATTGTGGATGAAAAAGATCACGCATCGCATCCTCGAGGGCGGTGGTACTGAGAAAGATCCGGACGTCTTGAAGAACGTCGCGGATAATATCGCGGGCAAAACGATCTGCGCCTTTGGCGAAGCCTGCGCCTGGCCGACGCAGTCCTTTGTCCTCAAATTCCGCGACGAATTCACGGCGAGATCGAAGAAGGAAACCCCGCCGCCGATGCCGCCGGAATACATTTCCGAGGAATTGATCGAGCACGAGAAGATCGAAACCCTGCACGACAAGCGGACCGGCTCTCCGCTCGCATCCGCCGCTACCAAATGACGTCATGAGTACGCCGGAACCAGGCAAATTTGATTTTGGGTGTATCGAAACCAAAGGGGATTTTCGGCGAGGGCGCCGAAGAGCGCACGCGAGGGCGCGTGCGCTCCCCGGAACCACCAAATGAGCACGCCCGCACCCGCTGAAATTCCCATGCTCAACGTCCAGATCGATGGCGTCTGGCATCAATTTCCCAAAGGCACGCGCGTTATCGAGGCGTGCGCGAAAGCCGGGAAATTCGTCCCGCGGTACTGTTATCATCAGAAGCTTTCCTCGCCCGGCAACTGCCGCATGTGCCTCATCGAAATGGGCACGCCGAAGATGACCCCCGACCGCAAGCCGGTCATCGGTGCCGACGGCAAACCGGAGATCGCCTGGATCCCGCGGCCGCAGATTTCCTGCGCCCAGGACATCAGCGAGGGCATGGGAGTTCGCACCGATTCGCCGATGGCCCGCGAATGCCGGCAGGGCGTCATGGAGTTTCTGCTCATCAATCATCCGCTGGATTGCCCGATCTGCGACCAGGCCGGGGAGTGTCAACTTCAGGAGTTTTCCGTCGAGTACGGCCAGGGGCACTCGCGCTTTCTTGAGCACAAGGTGAAGAAACCGAAGAGTGTCGAGCTGGGGCCGCGCGTCACGCTTGATGCGGAACGCTGCATTCTTTGCACCCGCTGCATTCGCTTCATGAAGGAAGTGGCCCACGACGATGTGCTGGGCATCGTCGACCGCGGCGGCTTCAGCACCATTGCCTGCCATCCGCAGCGCATCCTCGATCACAATTACTCGCTGAACACCGTCGACATCTGCCCCGTCGGCGCCCTCACCTCGACCGATTTCCGGTTCAAGATGCGGGTCTGGTTCCTCCGGGAAACCCGGACCATTGACGTGAATTGCGGCACTGGCTCGAATATCACCGTCGGTTCGCGCGAGAACAAAATCTACCGCATCACGCCGTGCGAAAATAACGCGGTCAACGGCATCTGGTTGCCCGATTCGCACCGGCTCAATTTCAAATACGTCGGCGATGAGCATCGCCTGACGCAGCCGACGGTCAAAGGCCAGCCGGTCGATTGGCGCACGGCCATCGCCATCGCGGCCGAGGTTTTGAAGTCGAAGCCCAGCGACCAGGTCTGGCTGCTCGCCTCGGGCCGGCAGACCAACGAGGAACTGTTTCTCACGACCCGGCTCATCGACGCCCTCAAGATCAAGAAGCAGCACGATATCCTTCCGCGCAATGGCCTCGCCGACGGCCTGCTCATCGCCGCCGACCGCAATCCGAATACCTCCGGCGCGCGACTGCTGGGACTGACCACGAGCCGGCCCGGCGGACGGTTGAAGAAGTTTGTCGAAGGAGTCCGCGGCGGCGCCATCAAGGTGGTCGTGACCTGCGGCGAAGATCTCACCAAGACGGGCCTGACCGAGGAGGATCTCGCCAAACTCGACGCCATCATCGCGCTGGATATTTTGCCCAACAAAACGACTCCGCACGCCACCGTCCTGCTCCCCGCCAGTGCCTGGGTCGAAAAGCGTGGCTCCATGATCAACCTCAAAGGCCGTTTGCAGCGCCTGAATCGGGCGGTGAACCCGCCCGGTGATGCGCGCGACGATTGGGAAATCCTCCGCGACCTGATCCTCGCCATTTCCGGCTCGAACGGGCTTTATTTAATCGAAGACGTATTCAAATCGCTGGCTGGCGCGGTGAAAGAGTTCGCCGGTTTGAGTCTGAGCAAAATCGGCGACCTCGGGGTGCAAGTGATCCCGGAAAAGGCACCCGAACCAGAGCCGGCGGAGGCCGCAACCTAAGGCCGTGCAAAACACCAATCTGACAACAGAGGATGGGGCGAAGCTTCGCGAGCGTTGGTGGATCGCGCGCTCCGAGCGCGACGGCAAGACCACGCGCGCCAGCGCCAAACCTTTCGCGTCTCGTTTCGCTTCTCGTTCCCAAGCTCCAGCTTGGGAACGTGATTGGGAGCGAAGCGGTGCTTCGCATGGTGGGGGTGTCTGCGGGCGACGACGGAGAGAACGCCTCGGACGTGCGCGGGCGAAGCAGAGCTTCGGAGACAATGGCGTTCCCAAGCTGGAGCTTGGGAACGAGGGCTTAAAGCGTGGCAGCGGCTCCCGGACGCCAAACCGAAAGAACGCGAGGCGGCGGAAGGCCGCTTCCAGATGGCTGCCGGCGCCTCCGAATCCCCACTGACCCCGCATGGATTTCCTGACTTCTTCCAGCTTTTGGTTTCTCACCGGCACGTCGCTGGCCAAGACCTTTTTCATTGTTGCGCTCGTGCTCACCTTGGTCAGTTACACCGTCTATGCGGAACGGCGTGTGAGCGCGCTGATCCAGGACCGTCTCGGCCCGAACCGGACCGGTTTTCCGCTTTCCTTGATCGGCTTCAAACGCGACTTCTCGCCCTTCCTCGGTGGCCTCGGGCAACCGATCGCCGACGCCGTAAAGTTCCTCCTCAAAGAGGATTTCGTTCCCGCGCACGTCAATAAACTCTACTTCTGGATTGCGCCGACGCTGGCGATGATGCCGGCGCTGGTGGCGCTCGCGGCAATTCCCTATGGCAGCACCTTTCTCGGTGTTCCGATGGTTGTTGCGAATATCAACGTGGGCATCCTCTTCATGTTTGCGATCTCGAGCGTGAGCGTTTACGGCATCGTCCTCGCCGGTTGGTCCTCGAACTCGAAGTATCCTTTCCTCGGCAGCATCCGCAGCACTTCGCAGATGATCAGCTATGAACTCGGGATGGGCCTGAGCGCCGTGCCCATCCTGCTCATCGCCGGGACGACCAGCCTGCCGAAGATTGTCGAATATCAAATTGAGAATGGCTGGATGATGCTGCCCTATTCGAACGGGCATTTTGGATTCGCCAAAACCATCCTCTGGATTCCGGTCTTCATCTCCTTCGTCACCTTTACGATCTCGATGTTCGCGGAAACCAACCGGCTTCCCTTCGATCTTCCGGAGTCGGAAACCGAACTCGTCGCCGGTTATCACACCGAGTATTCCTCGATGAAATTCGCCCTCTTCTTCCTCGGCGAATACACCGCGATGATTGCCGGCAGCGCGTTGATCGTGGTGCTCTTCCTTGGCGGTTATCATATCCCGGGAATTCCCAACGGTGAAGGGATGGGCGGCATCCCGCTTCTGCGGGACCTCCCGAGCTGGATTTGGGGGCTGGTCAACATCGTGACGTTTTTCGCGAAAGTCGTGGTGCTGCTCTTCGTCTTCATTTGGGTGCGCTGGACCCTCCCGCGCTTCCGCTACGACCAGCTCATGAAACTGGGCTGGCTCTACATCTTCGAAATCGCCCTCGTGAATATCTTCATCACCGCGGGAATCCTCGCTTTTACCCACTAACATGGCCTACGTCGTCCCACGCCCCAACCTGACCTGGAAGGAGAAGATCTATCTTCCCTCGATCGTCGCCGGCCTCTTTATCACCATCAAGCATCTCAAGCGCATGCTCACCGGCCAGACCAAGGTGATCATGCAGTACCCCGAGCAAAAATGGGATTCGCACATGCCCGAGCACTATCGGGGCGCGCCGACGCTGGTGAAGGATGAGCATGGCCGCGAGCGCTGCGTCGCCTGCCAGCTTTGCGAATTTATCTGCCCGCCGAGGGCCATTACCATCATTCCGGAGGAAATCCCCGCCGAGTCGAAGTTCGCCAGAGTCGAGAAACGGCCGAAGGAATTCGAGATCGACATGATCCGCTGCATTTATTGCGGCCTGTGCGAAGAGGTCTGTCCCGAACAGGCCATTTTCCTGCGCAAGGATTACGCCATCACGGGCACCAGCCGCGCGGAAATGAAGCACGACAAGGCCAGGCTCTACGAACTCGGCGGCGTCATGGAAGGCCTCGTGCACAAGTGGAACCCCCAGAAGTAACCTGCAGATGTCGCCGATCCTTTTCTATCTTTTCGCCGCACTCACCCTGGTCTTCGGCGTGGCCGTCGTGGCCAACCGCAACCCGGTGGCCAGCGCGCTCTGTCTCGTCGTTTCTTTTCTCGGCCTGGCCGCGCTTTTTGTGGGGCTCGATGCTTACTTCATCGCCGTGGTCCAGGTGCTCGTCTACGCCGGCGCCGTAATGGTGCTCTTCCTGTTCATTATCATGCTCCTCGACTTGAAAGTGGAGGAGCGGCGCAAGCTGAACATTCCCGCCTACGCCGGCGGCACCCTGGTGGCCGTGGCCTTCGTCGCGCAACTCTGGCAGGTCCTCGAGCGCTTCGGCGCCGGTCACGCCCCGATGCCGGCCATCTGGCCCGCCTCCGGTCAGACGAGCATCGACGACGTGCGCAATATCGGCACGACCCTCTTCTCCACCGATAACCTGCCCTTTCAAGTCATCGGCGCCCTCATCCTCGTGGCCACGATCGGCGTGGTGGTCCTCTCCAAACGCGAACTAAAATGAGGAGCGCGCCCGAGGGCGCGAACATCCAACACCCGACATTCAACATGAAAAATCCAATGGGCCCCGCGGCGAACACGTAAGCCGGGCGCGGAACGCAAAATGACCCTCACCTTAAATCACTATCTCTTTGTCAGCGGCCTGCTTTTCGCCACTGGTCTGGCCGGTGTCATGCTGCGCCGAAACATCATCATCATCTTCATGTGCCTCGAGTTGATGCTGAACGCGGCGAACCTGTCGCTGGTTGCCTTTTCCCGATTCAATCTTGTCAACGGCCTGCCCGATTACAACGCGCAGGTTCTTGTTTTCTTCATCATCACTGTGGCTGCCGCCGAAGTCGCCGTCGGCCTCGCGATTATTGTCGCCCTCTTCCGCGCCCGCCAGACGACCCACGTCGAGGATATCAGTTCATTGAAATTCTAACGAGGCGTCGCGTTAGACCTCGCAGATAAGCAGGGTCCACGAAAGACACGAAAGACACGAAAGACACGAAAAAGAAAACCGGTTCGAAAAGCTTGACTGATCTACAGATAATTCTGGGGGACAAGGACTTTAGAGGCCCGCGAATGCCTCGATGCAAAAGCATCGTGCTTGGAGCCTGCCGCGCCGTTTTCGGCGTGAGTTGGCGTGGGCCGGGAGGGCCGAAGGCCCGTCAACAAGCCAGCCCAGGGCAACGCCCTGGGTATCGTCCCCCCCCGCGTGGCGAAGCCCTGAAAGGGCGGTCCAGGTTCGGTCGCCCCTTCAGGGCTTGGCGCCTTTGTGGCGGTGTACCCAGGGCGTTGCCCTGGGCTGGCATGTTGATGCACCGTTGGTGCGGCACCTCCGCGGGCCTCAGAGCCGATGACACGCACCTCAGAGCCTATAACACGCGCCTCAGAGCCTATAACACGCGCCTCAGAGCCTATAACACGCGCCTCACAGAGCCCACGACACGCGCCTCAGGGCCTATGACACGCGCCAAGGAAGAGAATCAAGCTGTGAAACCGATTCGTGTCATCCGCGTGATTCGCGGGCTAGTTCACCCTAATCCACCGGTCTAATGGACGCGCGTATTCCCTGGCTCATTCGGCTCATTCTCCTTTCCCCGCTGGTCAGCACGGTGCTGATCCAGCTATTCTTCCGGAAATCGCGGGGTCTCAGCGCTGCGATTTCGGTGGCGAGCGTCGCCTTTACCTTCATCGCCAGCCTCTTTGTCTTTGGAGGCCACAACGGTGCCGGCGAGCTGGCCTGGCTCGATTTTCGTCCGGCATTCTACGTGCCGATCGGCGTGTCCATCGACGACCTGAGCAAGGTCATGCTCCTGGTGGTGACGGGCGTCGGCGCCCTGGTGCATGTTTACTCCCTGGTTTACATGGAAGAAGACGAAAGTGAGGCGCGCTTCTTTGGCAACCTGTCGCTCTTCATGTTCTCCATGCTGGGCATCGTCCTCGCGAACAACTTCGTGATGATGTTTATCTTCTGGGAACTCGTGGGTGTCAGTTCCTACCTCCTCATCGGCCACTGGTTCACCCGGGATGCCGCCGCCGCGGCGGCGAACAAGGCCTTCATCGCCAATCGCATCGGCGACTTCGGCTTCATGCTCGGCATCCTCATGGTGTGGAGTGCGACCGGCACCGTGGTCTTCAGTGAAATGAAGGACAGCTTGCCGAATCTGGGTCTTACCGCCGGTTTTCTGACGCTATCTTCGCTGCTCATTTTCTGCGGTGCGATCGGCAAGAGTGCGCAATTCCCGCTGCACGTTTGGTTGCCCGATGCGATGGAAGGCCCGACACCGGTCTCCGCGCTCATCCACGCCGCCACCATGGTTGCCGCCGGCGTTTACATGCTCGCCCGGGTTTCGTTCCTGATTCAGCTTTCCCCGGCGGCGCTCACTGTCATTGCCTGGGTCGGCATCTTCACGGCTTTGATGTCGGCGCTCATTGCCACGCAGCAGGATGACATCAAGCGCGTCCTTGCTTACTCGACGCTCTCGCAGCTTGGTTACATGATCAGTGCGATCGGGCTGGCGGCGCCGGGCGCGGCCATCTTCCATCTCTTCACGCACGCCTTCTTCAAGGCGCTGCTGTTCCTTGCGGCCGGCGCGATCATTTACGCCATGCATCACGAGCAGGATATCTGGAAGATGGGCGGCCTGAACCAGAAGATGAAATGGACCTTCCTGACGTTCACCGCCGGCTATCTCGCGTTGATCGGGACGCCGCTTTTCAGCGGCTTTTTCTCCAAAGACGTCATCCTGCTGGCGGCCTGGCCGCACCACAAATGGATCTTCCTGTTCGCGCTGATTACGGCCTTCCTCACCGCGTTCTACATGACGCGCCTTTTTGTCGTAACGTTCTTCGGGGCGCCGCGCAGCGAAGCGGCACAACACGCCCACGATGGCCCCGTGACCATGACCGGCCCACTGGCCGTTCTGGCCGTGCTCTCACTGGTCGGCGGTTACCGGTTCATCGCCCGGGCGGCACTGGGGGCGGAGTACTCGACGGCCATCGAGGAGATTGAACAGGCTGGTAGCTGGATCGTCCCGGCATTGGCCATCTGCGCCTTTCTGGGGGGTGTGGGGTCGGCCTTCATTCTCTACCAGAACCAGGCGAAAGAGCCGCTCTCGCTCTCACTATTTAAGAACAAATTCTACATCGACGAAATCTACGCCGCGCTTATCGCCGGCACACAGGATTTGCTGGCGACGCTCGCGCGATTCGTTGACCAATGGCTCATCGACGGGGTGCTGGTGCGTGGCTTGAGCGGTCTGGCGTGGGGCACCGGCTTCGTCCTGCGTTTCCTCCAATTCGGCAACCTCCAGGGCTACGCCCTCCTCTTCGGCCTCGGCGTCGTCGCCACGATTTATCTT
>Ga0302326_10004191_pt1 | contig 33537 bp, 27 predicted proteins | sample Palsa_T0_3_FD_202264 | JGI IMG/M metagenome (GOLD analysis project Ga0302326, IMG submission 202264) | Peat permafrost microbial communities from Stordalen Mire near Abisko, Sweden - Palsa_T0_3 | ecosystem: Environmental > Terrestrial > Soil > Palsa > Peat permafrost | place: Sweden: Abisko...
ACAAGAAACGGCTCGAGGAACCGGTCGAATCGACTCTCCCAACCCTGATCGGTCGTCACGCCCCTCTACAAAGACCATTTCCGGGCGAATGGAAAGAAGAAACTGACCGAGTAGTGCTAGGGAGCCACCGCCACGCGACCGAATCCTCCACGCTTTCCTTCGGTGTCCGGGCTGCCCCCGCCGCTGCCGGAAAGTCCGCCGGCGAGATAGAGGCTCTTCGACAGGGTGACGTCGCCCCCATCGAAGACGGGCACCGCGATCTCCTCGAGGCGCCGGCCGATGCACCCGAGGGCCTCGCGCGAGGGGCGCGTGGGGCTCTCGACGACGGCGCTGGATATCGCTCCGTCGACCCCGAACGTGACGTGCATGTGAACGTAGCCCGCATCGAGCCCCTGCTCGCGGCACGACCCGAGCTCGATCCTGCCAACGGCGCCGTAACCGACGCCGAGGCTGAAGAAGGCTGGATAGCGGCGCGCGCGGTATCCCTCCGACGCGCGCAATGCCGCGGTGGCTGCGGCGTGGGATGCCGCAGCGCGGTTGCCCTCGACCAGCGTCAGGTGCGAGACGAACACAGGCTCCTGCGGCGGCGCCGGCTCGGCGACGGGCCCCTGCGCGGGTACCTGGGTCATGCATCCCACGCTCGCGCCAGCCGAGCATGCCACGACGAACATCCCGATCGAGAGCGATCGCCCCATGCCCTCACGATACCATCGGCATTCCGCCGAAGTCATGGACGCCTGGAAGCCCACTCGTGGGCGAGCGAAGCGACCTCCTCCCCCATGGTTTGGAAATGAGCCAATGCGCCTCAGAACAGGCCGCCGGCCCTTCTCGACAGAGACCGCAACGAGACGACGGCGGCGCACGAATTGGTAACGTGGGGGCGCGGCGGCGTTTGATACGTAAGGGCCGATGCTGAAGTCTCCCGCCTACGCCGTTCGCTCGGCCTGCGCAATCCTGCTGCTCCTGACGGCCGCATGCTCGACAGAACCCGGGGGCGGAGATGGCGGCGGCCCAGCCACAGCGGAAGCCGGCGCAGTAACCGACGGATCCTTCCCCGAGGACGCGGCCAACCCCGAGGGCGGGGCGGCGATCGACGCGTCGTCCGCCGTCGATTCGGCCCAGCCCGAGGCTTCCGTCGACGCCGGCACTTTCACGGACGCGACGATCGTCGATGCGGCCCCGGACGTCGCGACGGCCGGCGACGGTTCGATCGTCGTCGACAACGCGATCTGTCATGTCGAGTGGCCCCAGCCCGAGACGTACCCGGGGGGGCCCGGCACGTTCGAGCTCGCCGTCGACCCGCAGGGCGATGCGTACGTCGCGATCTCGTACGCGGGTTCGCTCTCCGTCGACCTTGGCGTCGCGAACCCCGGCTACCCGGTGGGGATCGCCATCGCGAAGATCGATCCGCAGTGCAATCTGGTCTGGATGCGCGAGTTCGGCGCGCCGCAAGACGCAGGCGCGACCTCGATGAACGGCAACATCGCGGTCGATGCCACGTCGAGCATCACCTTTGCCGGATGGTTCGTCGGGACGGTCGATCTCGGCGCGGGTGCGACGCCGAGCGTCGGCGAGCTGCCCGAGGGGTTCGTCATGCGGCTCGACACCGACGGCAACGTCGTCTTCCGCAACCTTTACACGCTGATCGAGCCGAGCGTCCTGTCCGTCGACAGCGCCGGCACCGCGACGATCCTGAGCGCGGCGCTCGATCCGATCTCCGTCACCGTAAAGTACGCGTTCGTCCAGATCGACGCGAGCGGCAATCAGGTGGCTTCGCAAACGTACGCGTCGTCCGACGGGAACGCGCCCGCCATCCTCGCCTCCTGCGGCGGCACCCTCTGGGCGTCGCACGCCGGGTCGCTCGCGGCCCTGACGACAACGGGGAGCACGCTCTGGTCGGAGCCGTTCCCCGACAGCGGCGTCGCCTGGTTCGGTGCCGGCCCACAGGGCCTCGTCGGTGTCGGCGCGACGACGTCGGGCGAGGTCGTGCAGGCCTTCGGCGACGGCGGCGGCGTTGTCTCGACCACCGTCAACATGCTGCCCTCCAACGCGCCCGAGGCGACGCAGGTCGCGATTGGCTCGACGGGCACGATCTACGTCGGCGGCACGCTGCCCAATCCCGCGCAGCCGTCCCCTGACGCCGAGTGTTGCGTCGACCACGTCGGCGCGCAGGTCCTCGGGCCCAGTGGCCAGCTCCAGACACTGCGCATCTGGCAGCAGGGCGACTTCGCCATGTTCGGCGCGCTCGCCGTGGATCCCAGCGGCAACACGTTCCTCGGCGGTGCGCTCGGCTCCTTCGATGGTGGCTTCGGCTATTACGTCGTCAAGCTCGGGCCATGACGCGCTGATATCGTCGTACCGCGCGGGATGGGCCGCGCGCTCGATCCACTCGCGAAAGGCACCATGAACGACACCCAACCCACGATCGATCCCTCCACCAGCGCGCTGCTGGTGATGGACTACCAGCCCGCGATTGTCGGGCGGGTCAAGGACGGCGACGCGCTGCTCGCGCGCGGCGCCGAGGCGCTGGCGATCGCGCGCCGCGTCGGCATGCACGTCGGGTACGTGCGCGTTGCCTTCGAGCCGGCCGACGTCGCCGCGATCCCGGCGACCAACCCGATGTTCGCCCAGGCGGCCCCGGCGATGTCGGCAAGCGCCCCTCACACGCAAGTGCACGATCGCGTCGCGCCGCGCGCCGGTGAGATCGTGGTGCGCAAGACCCGCGTCGGGGCGTTCTCTACCACCGACCTCGATGCCCAGTTGCGCGCCCGGGGCGTCACCACCCTCGTGCTCGCGGGTATCTCGACGAGCGGCGTCGTCCTGTCCACGGTGCGCGACGCTTTCGACCGCGACTACCGCGTCGTGGTGCTTGCCGACGGCTGCGCCGATCCCGACGAGGAGGTGCACCGAGTGCTCGTGACCAAGGTCTTTCCGCGGCAGGCGCGGGTGATGGAGATCGCGGAGCTGGCGGGTGCGACGGGCGGCTAGCAGCTAGCGCGATCCCAGCCGGTGGATCGAGAGGAGCGCCATGCGCGAGCGCAAGGTGCTGGGGGCCATCCCGAGGATCGCGGCCGCGCCCTTCTTGCCTTCGATCACCCATCCCGCGCGCTCGAGGACGCGAACGATGTGGGCTCGCTCGACGGTCTCCAGGGGCTCGAGTCTTTCGAGGCGCGCGTCGGTATCGGTGTCGATGCTCGAGGCGGTCCGCGGGCGCAGGCGCGCGTCCGCCCGCGAGAGCGGGGGCAAGTCGTCTTCGACGATCACCGGGCCCGCCGCCACGATGGCGGCACGCTCGATCACGTTGCTGAGCTCACGCACGTTGCCCGGCCAGTCATGGGCCACGAGCCGCTGGAGCGCGCCCGGTGAGAGTCCCGTGAGCGCCTTGCCGAGTCGATGGCGCTGCGCACCGACGAAGGCGTCGGCGAGCATCGCGCAATCGCGCGGACGCTCGCGGAGCGGTGGAACGCGGATGGGGAACACGGCAAGACGATAGAAGAGGTCCGCGCGAAAGCGCCCCGCCTCGACGGCCTGCGCGAGATCGCGATTGGTGGCGGCCACGATGCGGACGTCGGCGCGCACGGGCCGCGAGCCGCCCACGCGCTCGAACTCTTGCTCTTGAAGGACCCGCAAGAGCTTGGGCTGCAGCTCGAGGGGCAGCTCGCCCACCTCGTCGAGCAGGAGCGTACCCCCGTCCGCGAGCTCGAAGCGCCCGACGCGGCGCTGCTGGGCGCCGGTGAACGCGCCCTTCTCGTGGCCGAAGAGCTCACTCTCGATGAGCGACGCCGACAGCGCCGCGCAATTCACCTTCACGAAAGGGCCCGCGCTCCGGCGTCCGAGCTCGTGAACGGCCCGCGCCACGAGCTCCTTGCCCGCGCCGGTCTCGCCTTGAACGAGCACTGTCGTCGTCGTGGGAGCGACCTGCTCGACCTGGGCCACAACTGCCTCGAGATCGTGGCATCGCCGCAGGCTCGCGGCCGCCGTGTCGTCGCCGCCGGCCGCCTCGCCGCGCAGATAGGCGTTCTCGGCGCGTAGCCGCTCTTGGAGCGACGCGATGGCCGCGAAGAGCCGCGCGTTTTGGATGGCGATCGCCGCCTGGTGCGCGAAGAGCGCCATGCGTGAACGCTCGGCGTCGGTGAGCGGGCGGCGCGCGAACGTCGCGAGCACACCTTGCAACGTCCCGCGGAACGCGAGCGGCCAGCCTGCGAACGAGACGAGCCCGTGCGTCAGCGCCCAGGCGTGATCCGCGATGCGTTCGTCGTGGACGACGTCGTTCGTCCACATGGCCTCGCCGGTCGATGCGATCTGGCCGATCTTGCGCGCGCCCACGGCGACGCGTGCGTACTCGCCGTCGAGTCGCGCCGAAAGCCCGGAGCTGGCGCGTAGGCGCAGGGTGGGATCGCCCGGCTCGGCGAGCCAGACGCGCGCGAGCGCGACACCGAAATCGTCGACCAGACCCGCGGTGACACTCGCCAGCACGACGTCCAGCTCGAGGCTGCTCGTCATCGCGAGCGCGACGCGATCGAGAGAGCTTGCGGCCGCGTCGACGGGGGCCATGGGTTCGGCAGCTCGCGGACGATCGTGTAGCACACCACGACGGGCCGTGGGCCCCGCGGCGGGCCGCGGTGGACGTCGGGATAGGCGATGGCAAATCGCTGAAACTACAGACCTTCGGGCCCGGCATCGGGTTTGCGATTGCGGGGGTTCGAAAGGACGAACCCCCAATGACTACCGAAGCCGTCTCCCCGTCCCCCTCCCCCCGCCTTCCGGCCTGCCGTTGCGGCACCGATCGCACGCGGCGCGAAGCCACCCCGGAGCGGGAGTACACCACCCTCGGCGCCATCTACGCCCTTTGGGGCGGCACATCGATCCCGTCGCGCGTCAACTTCCGCTGCGTGCACTGCGGCGTCGTATTCGACAGCCGTGCGGACACGGCCACGAGACGGGCTCACATCATCTGAGCAGGCGAGACGATTCTCACTGCAGCGTCAGCGTCAACACCGCCGTCGCGCCTCCGCCGACGGGCACGGAAGCCGCAATGGTCGTGGCCGTAGCGGTATACGGCCAGGTCATGCCGCTGTTCGCGTTCGGACTGAAAGGGTTGCCGCAAAACGGGGCCATCGTGAGCAGGTTGCCCGCGGTGCTCAGGTTCACGGTCCCCAGCGTGCACCCGTTCCCGTTGGCAGAGGCAATCTGCGCTAGGGTCGCGTCCGCGCCGACAAAGAACACCATCTCCACGAAGCTCCCGTTGGGGGTCCCGATGGAGGCCCCACCCTCCGTGGCGGCGGCGTCGCTGATCGCACCATCGACGGTCGCGCCGTCGACGCTCGCACCATCCACGGCGGCGTCCTCGCCACTCGCGTCGCCCTCGCTGCCGGAGCCACCGTCCTCGGAAATGGGGATCTCGGAAACGACGGCTCCCGCGTCGGCCCCGTAGATCGAGACGGACGTCAGGTAGTACGTCCCGCTGACCACCGTGCCGCCCGTGAACGCCGGAGGCGAACCGGAAACGAGCACCTCCTCTACGACCGGCGCATCGGTGATGACGAGGCTATTGCAAGCCCCCCCCGCGCAGGAAGACGCGTCTTGTAGCAGCGGGCCGCCGCCCGAGAAGATTGTGCCCGAGCCGTCGGGCACGTTCCGCGAGGACGCATCGGACCCCGAGTCATACGATCCCCCGGAATCCACACCGCCGTCGGCGTTCTCCGACTGGGACGACGGGGAAGGAGACTTGCTGGAACATCCCTCGATCCCACCGCCGCCGAGGAGCGATACCGCCCCCACGACGAGGAACGCGGTATTCGCGCATCTTCGGAGCGTTCTTGCGTGCTGCGCATCGTTCGCCATTTCAGCGATTCTAGATCGCGACGCCAAGCGTACGGCGGGTGGCTAGTTGTGCATTTGCTGGGCGCTCCGTTATGGGCGGAGAAGTGCGGCAGGCCGCGAGCGTAAGCTGATGCGCAGCGCGCACGTCGGCGGCCACTTGACCTCGGGATGGCTGCCTGGGCTCTGCGATCTCAGCCGTGCGAGAGAACGCGACTACCCTCACCTAGCGGAGGCGGCATCCGCTACCGCCGTTGTAGATGCCCGTCATGTCGGACACCGAGAGGGCGCCCGACCACACGGACACTTCGTCCATCGAGCCATCGAAGAGCGCCTCGGTCGTGGATCCGCCGAGAAGGTTCGAGCCAATCGCGATTTGCGCGAGGGTATACGGGTCGTACTGGGCGCCGGATGCCACGTGCGTGCCCCCATTGACGAAGAACGTGGTCGACGACCCAGCGTACGCGTAGCAGACGAAGTTCCAGGCACCCGGCGTGACGGCCAGCGCGCTCGTGCTGCAGGCACCGTTGTCCATGAACAGGGTGTTTGCCGTGACCGTGCAGCTGCCTGCCGATGGGCTCACGGCCGGTTCGACGTCGTAGTAGTCCACCGTGCTCCCGGCGCCGCCGACGAAGACGGGCATGGCCTGACCGCTCGCCGCCGCCGCGGGGTTGATCCACGCGCAGAGCGTCTTGGGCCCGCTGACTTGCGTGGTCCCCGTCGCCTTCACGCCGTGGCCTCCCATCGAGATCGAGACGCCCTGCCCGAGCTTGCCCGTCGTGTAAGTGATGTCTGTGCCCACCGTGGCGACGCCGTTGTTTCCGTTGCCGCTCTCGTCGGCCAAGCTCCCTTCGAACGGGTAGTAGACGAGGAGGCGACCGCCATCGAGGTCCGTCACGGCCGGGCACGTGGGCCCTGCGTCGGAAGCGTCGCGCTCGCCGGCATCGGACGCATCGAGCATCCCGGCCTCGGTTTCTGTCGTCGTGGCGGAATCGCTCGCATCGTCGGCGGTCTCGCCGGCCCCGTCGCCCTCGCTCATCGCATCGACGGTGCCCTGGCCCCCTCCGTCCGCGTCGTGCGCGTCAGGGCCTCCTTCGGGAGCATGGCTCGACGAACCATCGGGGCGGCCGCCGTCGTCGCAGCCTTCGTTGCAGGGCGAGTAGCTATCGAGGCCCGCGACCGCCGCGCACGCGGCCACGGCGCCCGCGGCCAAAAGGACCGCCACGACCCGGACGAATGCGCGACCCATCGACGATGACTGTATCAGCGTGAGACAGCGCAGCTGGTCTCGCAGACCTTGCGTCGATATCGACGTCTGTTATACCAGACGCCGTGGCACCCATTGAACAGCCGGGGCCCGCGTTCGACAGCGAACTGCAGGCTGTGCTCAGGCAGGCGCGTCGAGTTGCGGACGGGCGCACGGGCACGCTTCCATGGGAGGCCCTTGCGGTAGAGAAGAGCGCGCCCGCTCGCGGCGTCTCGGTTATTTGAGGCTGGCGCTCACCCGGCGGACGCCGGAGCGGCTCCAGTGTGGGCCGCGGGCCGGTGGACGTAGCGATAGCCAGCGCTGCCAGCGAGCATGGCGACGACGAACACGACAAGCGAGGACGAAGGCGCCACCAGATCGACGATCGCCGGCCCCGGGCAGTAGCCGATCGCACCCCAGCCGATCCCGAACAGCACCGATCCCGCGACGAGCGTGCTGTCGGTCGCCGTCTTCACGGGTCGGTCGAAGTCACCGCCGAGTAGCGGTCGCGGCGCCCGCGCCGCCCAGCGGGCGGGCACCAAGTGGACGCCGATGGCCCCGAGCATCACGAACGCGAGGCTCGGATCCCACCGGCCGGCCACGTCGAGGAACCCCAGGATCCTCTCCGGGTTCGTCATGCCTGAGAGCCCGAGACCGATCGCGAAGACCGCGCCGGCCACGAACGCCACCGCCAACCGCATCACGACGCGCCTCCGAGCACGTGTCGGAGCACGAACGTGGTGAGCGCAGCCGCCGACATGAAGGACAAGACGGCGACCAAAGAGCGCTTGGACAGGCGGCTCAGGCCGCAGACCCCATGCCCGCTCGTGCAGCCCGAACCGAGTTGAGTCCCGAAGCCCACGAGCAGACCGGCGATCGCGACTCCCACCGGGGAAAGCGTGGCCGGGCGCGGGACAATCGAGCCAGGGATCATCCACGCCACCAGCACGGCCCCCGCGAGCAAACCCGCGACGAACGCGACCCTCCAGCCCAACCCATCGCGCCGGCCCTCCATCAGCCCCCCCACGATGCTGCTGATCCCCGCCACACGCCCGATAGAGACGAGCAAGATGGTGGCGCTCAACCCGATGAGCGCCCCTCCCGCGAGCGCAGCGCTTGCTCCGCCAATCATGGTGCCTCCTGGCTCCCAGGCCCGCTCTGGGGATGCCCCCCCGACTGTAGCGGCAAGCCCCCACCGGCGGGCGCCTGGAGCATACGTCCACTATATGAGACATGGCGCCCGGCGCAAGCCCCCTTCCCGTTCCGCGGTGCTCAGCGGCTCCGGCCGACCTGGAGGCGGCGAAGAGCGATGACGAGGGCGTCGATGTCCTCGCACGTGTTGTAGCCGTTCGTTCGGGGCACCGTCGTGCGGGTGGCGCGCCTCTCCAAGTCACGAGAACTCGTGCAACGCGTCGGGATGGCAACGCTGATTCTTCTGGCTCTTGGTCTTGCCGGCGCGCTGATCACCGCACACGTCGCCAAGGTCGCCTGACGGGCCGGGCAAGGAACTCGGCGCCCTGCCGCGCACGACCTCGAAGCGATTCTTCGCTTCGGGCGCTTCGCCGTGGCACCATCCATCTGTGCGCCTGGCCCCATCCCAACACAGCAGTCGGGACTTCGAGACCGAGCTTCGCGAGCTGCGCGCGCACCTGCTCGCGATGGGTGCCCGCTGCGAACGAATCGTCGGGGTCGCGTTCGATGGTCTCCGCCAGCGGACGCCAGACCTCATGGAGGCTGTGACCGCGCTCGATGTCCAGATCGACCACGACGAGCTCGACGTGCACGCGCTGATCCTTCGAATACTTGCCCTCCGTCAGCCGGTGGCCGACGACCTGCGATTTCTCGCGACAGGCTTGCGGCTGGTCACGGACCTCGAACGGGTCGGCGACGAGGCCGTCAACATCGCCGAGCGCGCTGCCGAAGCCGAGGGTGATGCAAAGCTCGTCCTCGTCGAAGAGCTCGCCCTGATGGCCGATGCCGCCCGAGACATGTTGCGTCTAGCCCTCGATGCCTTCATTCGAGCTGACGACGCTCAGGCGGAGCACGTCCTCGGATGCGACGACCACGTGGATCGCCGATGCGCCGCCATCATCACGGCCATGACGACCTGGATCGCCGAGCATCCCGGCGACGTGCGGCCCGGGCTCCGTGCCATCCGGGTGGCGAAGTACCTGGAGCGAATTGCCGATCACGCGACCAACGTGGCCGAGGAAGCGATCTTCATGGTCCGTGGCGACGACGTCCGCCATGGGCAATGGCGGGCGATACAAAGGGTCGAACTCGACGCCATCGCGAAGTGATCCAACGTCTTCGGCTGGCCTTCGCTACGTGCGGTATGCCGTCCTCCAGAAATCGCGATAGACGCCGGCCATCGGCGGGCACGCGGCGCGCTGGTCATTAGGATACCCACGCAGTCCTGCGTCGGGTCCGGTCCTCTCCCGCTAGCTGGCTCATGTACGAGGCGCGTTGCCAGAGGGGCAATCGTTGCGTAAGGCTCCCAGGATGGTGCGTGTGGCACGCGAAGGTAGAGTGTCGCGGTGACCCTCGACGCCGCCGCGCCAACCGGGAGGCCAACGCGCGAGGACAGCGGCGAGGCTGCGTTCATCCCCGGGGGCGGCGAGGCGGGCGCGCTGATTCGCTCCATCGACTGGCGCACGACGCCACTCGGGCCGGCGAGCGACTGGCCGCAGAGTCTTCGCACGTCCCTCAGCATCTGCTTGAGCTCGCGGTTCCCGATCGCCCTCTACTGGGGGCGCCAGTACGTGATGCTCTACAACGACGACCTTTTGCCGATGGTCGGCGCGAACAAGCACCCGTGGGCGATGGGGCGCCCCGCGTTCGAGGTGCTGCCCGAGATCCGCGCGGTCATCGAGCCGATGCTGGACAAGGTGGTGGGCACGGGGGAGGCCATCTGGTCCGAGGACTTGATGCTCCCTCTGGTGCGCGGGGAGGCCCCGGAGGAGGGATACTTCACGTTCACGTACAGCCCGATCGGGGACGAGACAGGAGGCATCGGCGGCGTGTTCTGCGCCGTGCTGGAGACGACCGACAAGGTCATCGAGGGGCGCCGGCTGCGCCTTCTCAACGCCCTGGCCGACGCCACGCAGGCGAAGACTCCGGACGAAGCGTGTGCGCTCGCCGCAGCGCAGATCGCGCGCGCGCCGAACGACGTCCCCTTCGCGCTGCTCTACTTGCTGGACGACGCGTCGTCCGCGTTCCGCCTCGCCGGGGTGGCGAACATCGAGGCCGGCACCCCGCGATCGCCGGCATCGATCGCCGTGGGCGACTCGTCGACGTGGCCGTTCGATCCGGCCGCCCCGAGCCCGCCGCGGTCCGTCGCGCTCGAAGACGGCCCGGGAGGCGCGCGCGGTGCCGTCATCCTCCCTATCGAAGGCGCCGGCGGTGGCAGGCCGCTGGGCTTCATCGTCGCGGGGCTGAGCCCCCTGCTCCGGACGTCCGCGTCGTACGGTCGCTTCCACAACTTGCTCTCCGCGAGCATCTCGCAAGGCGTGAGCAACGCCGCGACCTACGAGGCGGAGAAGCGGCGGGCCGAGGCGCTGGCGGAGCTGGATCGGGCGAAGACGACGTTCTTCAGCAACGTCAGCCACGAGTTTCGCACCCCGCTCACCCTCATGCTCGCGCCGATCCAGGACATGCTCGGGATGCCCGCCGGCGCCGCCGTCGAGCCGGGCGCCGTGCACCTGCTGCACCGCAACGCGCTGCGGCTGCTGAAGCTCGTCAACACGCTCCTCGAGTTCTCGCGCATCGAGGCAGGGCGTGTGGACGCCGTCTACGAGCCCGTCGACCTCTCCGCCCTCACGTCGGACCTGGCAAGCAGCTTCCGGGCGGCAATGGAGCGCGCGGGGATCGCGTTCTCCGTCGAGTGCCCACCCCTGCCCGAGCCCATCTACGTCGACCGCGAGATGTGGGAGAAGATCGTCCTCAACCTGCTCTCGAACGCGTTCAAGTTCACGTTCGACGGGTCCATCACCGTCCGACTGGGCATCGCGGGCAGCCGCGCACGCCTCGAGGTCGCCGACACGGGCACCGGCATCGCCGACGACGAGATCCCGCGCCTCTTCGAGCGCTTCCATCGCATCGAGGGCGCGCGCTCGCGCAGCCACGAAGGGTCCGGCATCGGCCTCGCGCTCATCCAGGAGCTCGTGCGACTTCATGGCGGTGAGATCCACGTGACGAGCCGCGTCGGGATGGGGACGACGTTCACGGTGGACCTGCCACGCGGCTCGGCGCACCTGCCCGCAGCGCGCATCCGGGCCGAGCGGACGCTCGCGTCGACGGCGGTTGGCGCGAGGGGATTCGTCGAGGAGGTCGCGCGATGGGCGCTCCCGTCGAACGACACCGGGGACCCGTCGGACCCGCTCTTGCGCCGCGCCGCTGACCCCGCAGAGCGCATCCTCTTCGCAGACGACAACGCCGACATGCGCGAGTACGTCTCGCGCCTCTTGCGCGAGCGCTGGAACGTCGAGGCGGTATGCGACGGCACCGAGGCGCTCGAGAGCATTCGGCGCGCGCCGCCCGCGCTCGTGCTGTGCGACGTGATGATGCCGGGCCTCGACGGTTTCGCGCTCGTCCAGGCGATCCGGTCGGATCCCGGGCTGCGCGCCATCCCCGTCATCGTACTGTCGGCGCGCGCCGGCGAGGACGAAGCGGCCAAGGGCCTCTCCTCCGGCGCCAACGACTACATCGCGAAGCCGTTTTCGGCGCGCGAGCTGGTCGTGCGGGTCGCCTCGAACCTGGCCGCCGCGCGCGCCGCCGGCGAGCGCGAGGCCTTCGAGGCGACGCAGCGCGCCAACCTCTATCGGCACTTCATGCAGGCGCCCTTCCTGGTCGCGGTCCTCAAAGGCCAATTGCACACGATCGAGCTCGCCAATCCGAAGATCGTCGCGGCCTGGGGGACTGGGCCGAACGCCGTGGGATTGCCTCTCGTGAAGGCCCTGCCGGCGCTCGCCGGTCAGCCCTTCGTCGGATACCTCGACAGCGTCTTTCGCACGGGCGTCGCGTACGAGGGTCGCGAGGAGATCGCGCGGCTGCCGAGCGGGCCGAACGGCGCCCTCGAGGACTCGTACTTCAACTTCGTCTACGCCCCTTTGCGCGACGCCGACGGCGTCGTCGAGGGAGTCCTCATCAGTGGGTTCGACGTCACGGTCCAAGTGCTCGCGCGCCGGGTCAGCGAGCGCGCCCTGGCCCAGCTGGAGGACGCGAACGCGGAGCGCTCGCGCGCCCTCGAGGAGGCGAAGCGCGCGAGCCGCGCCAAAGACGAATTCCTCTCGACGATGAGCCACGAGCTGCGGACGCCGCTCAACGCCATCGTAGGCTGGTCGAAGCTCCTGCGCGGAGGCAACGTCGCGGCGGCGCAGATCCCCAAGACCCTCGAGACGATCGAGCGCAACGCGCTGCTCCAGGCCCGGCTGATCGAGGACATGCTCGACCTCGCCCGCATCGAGCAGGGCAAGGTGGTGCTGTCGGTCGCACCGACGGAGATGGTGCGCATCGTCGAGGCGGCGCTCGAGGCCGTCCGACCGGCCGCCGAGCTGAAGGGCGTGCGCCTGCAACCCGTCCTCGACTCGCACGCGACGATCGTCGGCGATGCCGACCGGTTGCAGCAGATCGTGTGGAACTTGCTGTCGAACGCGATCAAGTTCACGCCGCGTGACGGGCGCGTGCAGGTGCGCTTGCGGCGCGAGCAATCGCACGTGGAGCTCGTCGTCGCCGACGACGGGCAGGGAATCTCGCCGTCGTTTCTTCCGTTCGTGTTCGACCGGTTCCGGCAGGCCGACGCGAAGAGCACGCGCGTTGCCGGCGGCCTGGGGCTGGGCCTGGCCATCGTGCGCTCCATCGTCGAGCTTCACGGCGGCGTCGTCAGCGCCCAGAGCGACGGCGAGGGCCGCGGGGCGACGTTCACCGTCCGGCTTCCCACGGCGCCGCTCAGGGCCGACGCGTCGACGCCGAGCGCCCAGGGCTTGGGCGAGTCGGCGAACCCGCGAGCCCTCGAGTGCCCGGCGTCGCTGGCCGGGACGCGGATCCTGGTCGTCGACGACGAGGCCGAGACGCGTGAGTTGTTGCGATACCTCCTGCAGCAGTGTGGGAGCCTCGTCACCATCGTCGACGACGCCGCCCGGGCGACCGACGCGGTGCGCGAGGGTACGTACGACGTGCTGATCAGCGACGTCGGGATGCCGGAGTTCGACGGCTATGCGCTCATCCGTAGCGTGCGCGACCTGCCGCCCGAGCAGGGGGGGCTGATCCCGGCGATCGCGCTGACGGGCTACGCGCGGAGCGAAGACCGCACGCAGGCGCTGGTGGCAGGCTTCGACATGCACCTCACGAAGCCCATCGAGCCGGCGGAGCTCCTCGTCGTCGTCGCTTCCCTCATCGAGAAAATACGACGCCGGCGGGGCTGATCGGTCCGCCCCGGCACCGGACGTGCACGAGAGGCCCACGTCGACGGAGGGGTCCTCCAATGGCAAGCGCTTCCGATCAATCGATGCCGAACAGGGAGGGTACCGAGCTCACACTGACCTCGACGGGGGGCGTCGAGCAGCTCACCCGTGCGCGCGGGACGCTGTTTCTCATTACGAATCGGTATGGCGACATTGCCCCTCGTGGGGCCAAAGAGCTCGGCCTCTTTTGCGACGACACGCGGTACCTGTCCCACTACGAGCTCGGCGTCGCGAATACGACCATGGTCTACCTGTCGGCCGAAACCACCGACGACGCGTATAACCAGATCGACTTGATGCTGTCGGGTCTCGAAGAGAAAGAGCTGCTCGACGACCCCCAGAACTACGTGCACATCCGGCGGCGCCAGCTCGTCGAGCAGGGCCTCCTCGAGGACGTCGCATTCACCAATTTCTTCAGGCGCAAGGTCTCGCTCGACGTGCGTTTCACGTTCGACGTCGACTTCGCCGACGTGTTCGAAGTCCGGGGCGCGCGGCGCCCACGACGCGGCCTTCTTGCGGAGCCGCCCGATGCCACGGGCGGCGACCCAGCCGTGGTCGACTTCCGGTACGTGGGGCTCGATGGGGTGATGCGCGGAGCGCAACTGACGTTTGCCCCAGAGCCGACGACGGTTGGGCCTCGCGAGGTGCACTTCACGCTCGCCATCCTTCCGGGCGAGACGAAGACGCTATCGGTCCGCGTGACACCCCACCGCCTCGTCACGAGCGCCCCGCGGCAGTTCGAAGCGGCGACCAAGCGCCTCGCCGACGAGGTGGCCGAGTTCCGCCGCGCCTCGACCAAGTTCCGCTGCGACAGCGAGCTCGTGCAGCAGTTGCTCGATCAGTCCGTTACAGACCTTCACACCCTGCGCATCCAGTTCGGCGACCACCGGGTGGTCGGCGCGGGCATCCCCTGGTTTTGCTGCCCGTTCGGTCGCGACTCGATCCTGGCGTCGTACGAGGCGCTCACGTTGAACCCGGACCTCGCGACCGAGACGCTGCGGACGCTCGCCGCGTACCAGGGCAAACGCTACGACGAATGGAGAGAAGAGGAGCCGGGAAAGATCTTCCACGAGCTTCGCTTCGGCGAGATGGCGAGCACCGGCGAGATGCCGCACTCGCCGTACTACGGCTCCGTCGACGCGACGCCGCTCTTTGTCGTGCTCGCCGAGGCCGCGCTCGCGACGACCGGCGACCTCTACGTCGCGCGCTCGCTTCGCGACAGCGTCGTCGCGGCGCTCGAATGGATCGACCGTCGCTCGGAGGGCGGAACGCGCTTCGTCACGTACGAGAAGAAGACGGCCCGCGGGCTCGACAACCAGGGATGGAAAGACTCGAGGGCGGGCGTGTCGTATCCCGACGGCCGGCGGGCCGCCCCGCCCATCGCGCTCTGCGAAGTGCAGGGCTACTGCTACGACGCCTACGTGCGCGCCGCGCGCCTGCTCGCGGCGCTCGGCGAGGCGAAGCTCGCGGCCACCTACCGGTCGCGCGCCGAGACGTTCCGCCAGCGATTCGAGTCGGAGTTCTGGCTGCCGGAGGCAGGGCGGTACGCGTATGCCATCGACGGCCACGGGGGCAAGCTCGATACGGTGGTCTCGAACCTCGGGCACCTGCTCTGGTCGGGGATCGTCGACCGCGACCGCGCACGAAGCACGGCCGAGCTCCTCATGGACGGCAGCTCGTTCTCGGGCTTCGGGGTGCGGACGCTCGCGACCGGTCAGGCCGTCTACAATCCGCTCAGCTACCACAATGGCACCGTGTGGCCGCACGACAACGCCCTCATCGCGCAGGGGATGGCGCACTACCGCCTATCCGCGCCGGCGATGCGCGTCTTCGACGGCATTCTGGGCGCGGCTTCCCACTTTCGCGATCGCCGCTTGCCGGAGCTCTATTGCGGCCTCCCGCGGAGCGGCGGCAGCCTCGTACATTATCCGGTAGCGTGCAGCCCGCAGGCGTGGGCGTCGGCCGCGCCGCTGCTTCTGCTTCAGGCGGTCCTGGGCATCGAAGCCGACGCGCTGAACGGCCGCCTCACCATCACGAATCCCTCGCTGCCCACGTCGGTCAATCGCCTCGAGATCGACGATTTACGCGTGGGCGATGCTCGCGTCTCGATCCGCTTCGAGCGGGCGGGCAAGGGGTGCCGCGTCGAGCGGCTCGATGTGCGCGGCGGCCCCTTGCAGACGGACGTCACAATCTACTGAATGGCCCGCTCGTCACGCGGATGGCGTTCGGGACGGCCGTTGCCGGCCGGCCTCGCGTCGACCGCGAAAGCACACGCTCGTAGAGGGCAACGTGCTCTCGGGCCATCCGCAACGACGACCACCGTTCGCGCGCCCGCTCGCGGCACCGCACGCGGTCGAACGAATCGAGCTGCCGAATCCGTTCGGCCATCTCGGCCACGTCGCGGACGACGAAGCCGGTGACGCCGTCTTCGACCACTTCCGGGACGCTGCCGCGCCGGAAGGCGATGACCGGCGTGCCGACGAGCATCGCTTCGATCATGACGAGGCCGAACGGCTCTTCCCAGTCGATCGGAAAGATCATCGCGCGGGCTCCGCCGAGCAAGGACAGCTTGGGTACGTGCGACAACTCGCCCAGCCACTCGATGCCACCCTTGCCGTCTTCCATGCGGGGGCGAACCTCGCTCTCGAAGTACGGCCGGTCGGGTGGGTGGACGCCGCCGCCCATCCGCAACGTCACGCCCGCCCGCCGCGCGGCGTCGATGGCAAAGTGGGGGCCCTTTTCGTGCGCGAAGCGGCCCAGAAAGGCCACGTAACCGCCGTCGCCGCGACCGGCCTCGTAGAGGTCGGGATCCAGTCCGTGCAAGATGATCTCGTCCATCGGAACTTCGGGGGCGAGTTCGGCCTGGCGGCGCGAGATGCCGACGTACGTCGCGTCGGGGAAGTCGCGATAAAGCTCGATGAGCCGCTCGTCGCGGCAATGGTGCACAGTGTAAACCGTGCGAATCGATGGCGCGAGCGACGCGAACGCGAGTGACGGCGCCTGGTGCGTGTGCACGATGTCGAACCCGCCCGGCGCCGTCGTGATCTTCTTCCACGAGTACGCCGCGTGGCGCATCTCGGCGGACTCGAACGGCGGCCAGATGGGCCTTTCGAATCGATAATCGAGCTTGCCGGCGGGCTCCGAGTCGCCCGTCGCGAACGTCGTGACGTCGTGCCCGAGGCGAGTCAGGTTTTTGGCCAGCTCGGCGACGACGAGCTCCGTCCCGCCGTAGGCGCGGGGTGGAACGGAAACGGCACACGATGAAACGAGCGCGATACGCATTGCGGTCTCCTTACTTGGGCCTGCGCGTCGACGATGGATCGAGTGACCTCAGGCCTTGCACGATACGTTCCGTAAACTCTGCGTTTCTCGGCGCGCGTCCGAGGCCCCGTCGGTCGCGAGGGCATGCAGTCGGGCGAATGCCGTATCGCGGTCGGCAAGCAGCTCGTGAGGCGGCCCGTCCTCGATGATGCGGCCGGCCTCGAACACGAGGACACGATCGACCGACCGAAGGGTGGACAAGCGATGGGCCACGATGAACGTCGTCCGGCCCGCGCAGAGCGCCGACAAGTCATGCTCGAGACGCGCTTCGGTCTGCATGTCGAGCGCGCTCGTGGGCTCGTCCAGCACGACAATCGACGGATTGCGGAGAAAGAGGCGTGCGAGCGCGATGCGCTGCCGCTGGCCGCCCGACAACCGTCCGCCGCGCTCGCCGCAGCGGGTGTCGTAGCCGGCCTCGAGTTGCTCGATGAACCCGCTCGCCTGCGCGCGCCGTGCGGCGGCCTCGACCTGTGCGTCGCTCGCTTGAGGCCGCCCGAAGCGGATGTTCTCGCGGATCGATGCGTCCCAGAGGAAGGCATCTTGCCCCATGATCGCCGTCGCGCCCCGCAAGTGCCGCAGCCCCAGCTCGGCGATCGTCAGCCCGTCGTACGTGATCTCGCCCGACGTGGGCAGGTAGAAGCCGAGGAGCAGATCGAGGAGCGTGCTCTTTCCCGCGCCGCTCTCGCCGACGAGGCCGACGCGCTGCCCGGCGGGGACGTGGAGCGTCACGCCTGTGAGGGCGTTCTTCTCTTGCCCGGAATACGCGAAGCTGACGTCTCGGAAACGGACGTCGCCCCGGAGCGTGCCACGGGACACGCGCCGGCGGGGCCGCCGGTAGGCCTCGAGCTCCTGCGAGTCGAGCACCGCCAGGACCGCCTCGAGATGCGGCTGCGCCTTGGTCCACTCTTCGTACGCGTTCGAGAACGCCGAGAATCCGCACTGGACATAGGCCAGCATGGCCACGAACGCCACGATTTGCCCGACCGAAGTGCGACCCGTCAAGTACAGGCAGCCCCCGGCCGAGGCGACCAGCACGGGCACGTAGAGCGAGACGAGATCAACCCGGAGCAGCTGCGACCGAAGGGCAAGCGTCGCGCGCAGGCCGGCTTCACGCAGCTCGTCGATCTGCCGGACGATCCGGTCACGCATGTGACGTTCGTTGCCGAAGCTCTTGATGACGCGCATGCCGGCGACGAGCTCGACCATCCGCTCGGAGAAGCCCTCGCCGCGCGCCTGGACGCGCGCCTGCAGCCGGCGCGCGCGGCGGCGCGGCAAGTAGACGAGGAGAAACTGCACCGGCACGACCGTCAGCGCGACCCACGCGAGGATCGCGTTCTGGGTAAAGAGGTAGACGAGCGTCGCCGCGCCGACCGCGACGTTGACGATGAGCGCGTTGCTCACGTGCTCGAGAAAGACCTCGACGCGGTTCATGTCGAGGGTCACTTGGCTGGAGAGCGCGCCCGCGCCTTTGGCCGCGTAATAAGAGAGCGAGAGCCGCTGCATCTGGTCGACGACGAGGCGACGCAGGCGCGCGACCGTGGCACGCACCAGGCGCTGCGCGTTCACGTAGGCCGCAAGCGCGAACGCGCCGTGGACCGGCAAGAGCGCGAGGTTGGCGAGCGCGTAATACCCGATGTAGTCGAGCCGATGAGCTGGCAGAATCCGGTCGATGAAGTAGCCGAGGCCGGCGGTGAAGGGGATATGCGAGACGGCCTGCAGGGTCTGCCAGACAGCGCCCCATGCGATGCGTTTCGGCTCCACGCCCAGGAGCGTCCAGAGCCGGAAGAGCGCGCTGCGGTGCCGCGATTGCGCAAGTGCGACCAGGCTGGGCCGGATTGTCATACTGCCTGAAGCGTCGGCGATCGGCACGACAGCCCCCCCGGACTCGGCAGCGCCGGGGAGGGTATGCGCGGAGGATTCGTCGGCCGATGGGACGGGCACGACCGTGGGGGAAGCAAATCACGCACCGCGTCTAATGGGCGGTCGCCGCGGCACGTGAGATGCAGCCCTCGAGGTATGACCGAACGAACACCTCCCGCGAACCCGGGCACTGTCAGTCCCGACGGGACGCTGCAGCGGCGTGCCGAGCCGAGTAGGCCGGCAAAGCCCTTGTCCGCGTATCTGACCGAGAACGTGGCGGCGACGCTCGCGTACCTGTTCGGCTGGGTCGGCGGACTCGTCTTTCTGCTCTTCGACCGTCGCCCGTTCGTTCGGTTTCACGCCGCGCAATCGGTGGTGGTCTTCGGGACGTTGAACTTGCTCCTTCTCATCCTGGGCGGGTTCTTCCTGGGCACCTTCTTGCCCCACGCGGCCGGGTTCCTGCTGCTGCTGGAGCGGCTGGTGGAGCTCGCTTGGCTCGGCATCGCCATCCTGCTGATGCTCAAGGCTTCGTCGGGCGAACGCTTCCGGGTGCCGTATGCGGCACCGTATGCCGACCGGGCGGCGGCGACCAAAGTCCCGTAATAACCCCCGTCCAAAGATGCGCGAGCCATCGAAGAAGATGCTCCACTCTGACATGCTCGTGCGCGATCCCCGTCCAAAGAGGCGCACTCGTGCCAAGAAGATGGTCCTCTCTGACATCCGCGAGCACCACTCCCGTCCAAAGAGGCGCGCCTCTGCGAGGAAGATGCCCCTCTCCGACATCCGCGAGCACGACTCGCTTCGGGTGGTGCACCGCTGAGGCTCGACGCAGGGCTGCTGCAGCTCGCGGTGGTCCCCTTCTCCCCGACTCTACCGACGGTCGGTGCGAGGGAACCATGAGATCACCATCTACGTCAGGCGCAGCGCGAAGCCGTCGCTCGGGTCAGCGGAAAGGCGCGGCCTCCGAAGCTCGGGCGGTTCGCCCTTTCGCTTGGAGCCTCGTCTTCACACCGGAAGGACGCGGTCATTTACGGGCTGGTACCCGCCCTCGGCTGCAGCTGTGCTGCGGAGACTGTCGTTGCCACGGCGTGATCGCTGGGCTCGATGCGTGAGCCGTCCTGCCGCGCATGGGCCTGGGTGAACTCGGCGCCGAAGAAGAGGATCTGCGCCGAGTAGTAGACCCACACGACGAGGACGACGAGCGAGCCTGCGGCGCCGTACGGCGATCCCACGCCGGCGTGGCCGAGGTAAAGGCCAATGAGCGCCTTGCCTATCGTGAAGAGCACGGCCGTGAACGCGGCCCCGTACCAGACGTCGCGCCAACGGACCCGTGCGTCGGGAATCACCTTGAAGATGAGCGCGAAGAGAACCGTCACTACCCCCGCAGAAAGCACGAGATTCACGCCGATCCAGACCGCGGCCCCGCCGGGCAGCCGAGACGCCATGACCTTGCCCACGACTTCGAGGCCCGCGCTGATGATGAACGACACGAGGAGCAAGAAGGCCACGCTGAGCACCATCGCGAACGAGAAGACGCGCGCCCGGATGATCCCCAATACGCCAAGGCCCGGCTTCGGCTTGACCTGCCAGATCGCGTTGAGCGAGTCCTGGAGCTCGGTGAAGACGCCCGAAGCGCCGAAGAACAGGACGATTAGGCCGATCACCGTACCGATGACGTTGGCGTGGGGCTCCTGCGCGTGCACCAATACGCTCTCGACGGCGGCGCCCGCGTCGGGGCCGAGCATCGCGCGGAATTGCTGCGTGAGCTCGCCGCGCGCCGCCGATTCGCCGAACGCAAAGCCCGCGACCGACACGGCCAGCACAAGCAGAGGGGCGAGCGACAACAGGGCATAGAGCGCGAGTGAGGCCGCGAGGCTCATCGCGCGGTCGTCGACCCACTTTTGCCCCGTCTCTTTCAGGATCCCCCAGGCCGCCTTTGGGCTCATGCATTGTGGCAGCTGCAAATGCGGTACCCAGACGTCGTTGTTGCCCCGCCCTATTGCTGCCCGTCGAGGCGATTGTAATCGAAGAGTCCCGACTCGGTCGGCGCCTGACGGTGGTACGCGTCCTGGATTTGATCGCTGTAGCTCCAGAATCGATCGCTCGCGCGCAGAACGCCGAAGCGCCTGCGAAGGGCCTTGGCGGACGGCTCACCGTCGAGGTGCGCGATCGCGTCGACGAAGGCGTCGAGGTCGCCGCGCGACACTTCGAACAGCGCGTTGGGGTACGCCCCGAGAAACCCGCGCACGACCGCGAGCGAGTCTTCGGCCGTCACCCGGCGCGCGCTCTCGTCGAAGAGGTGCGAGACGTTGCTGTGGGCACTGTCGCGCAAGATCGTGAAGTAGCTCTCGTCCTGTCCGCTCCGCACGGTGACGAATGAAATCTCCGGAAGCGCCGTCGCGCCCGGGCCGACGACCTTGGCGAGCCGCTCGAGCGCGGGACGCAGGCCAGGGTCGACGCCGTCGAGGGCATAGCCGCTCGCACCCAGTAGCCCCAGGCGGGCCCGCCACAACGCGTGCAGCTCATCCTCCGGCCGGGCGGAGTGATACTGGATGTCCGGCTCGACGCGCAGGCTCGTCAGCTCGCGGTCGACGCGCGCCTTGCCTTCGCCACCGAGCCCCCGGTACCAGGCGTCCGTCAGCTCTCGACGGCGCGGCGACGGCAGCAGCGCCAAGAAATTCGCCTCGCTCTCCATGCGCAAGAAGTCCATGTAGAGGCGGGTCGTCACCTGGTGGGTCACGTTGCCGAAGACATCGAACCCGGCGACGAGCAGATAGTGGATGCGCTCGAAGATCGAGTAGTCGACGAGCCAGGCCGTCTTCGGCGGCCCGCCCACGAAGCCTTGCGTGACCGTCGCGCTGTCGAAGTGCCGGAACACCGTGAGTGCCGCGTTGGGATTGACTCCCTCTCCGCCCCAGAGCATCGAGAGCGAGAGTCCGCCCTTGCGCTTCGCGGCGTCCTCGAGGAGAGCATTCTTCTTCTGGACGTACCGGTCGTGGGCCCTCCCGTACCCCAGCCACCGCGTCGGAGCAGCGTTGCTGCCGCCCTGCGCCGGGAGCGCTAGGTCGGTCGCCTCGCTCGCTAAGAATGAAGCTTCGTCCGATATCCAGGGCGCGTCCGGATCGACGAACGCGATCCAGAACCTCTCCTGGATCACGTTGAGCGCGACCTGCCCCCGACAGACGGGCCCTTTGATAAACCCCATCATGGTGAACTCGGCCTCGTCGAGCATGAAGCGATAGCGCGACTTCACCGGGATCGCGGCGAACGCTCGGAACGGATTGGACGCGATCGCGGGCTCGTACGTCGGCAGGTGGTCGACGGTGTAGTCCGGGTCGAGGAAGAGCTCGCGATAACGCGCGAGGCGCGCCGGACCGAGCGCGTAGGGCATCTGCGTCTTCGCGAGCGGCCGCTCCTCGCGCCGCACGAGCCGGTAGTACACGCGATCCGTCTTCGGGTCTTCGAAGGGCCTGCGCGTGGCGATCTCGTCCACCGGGCCAACGGCTGTCCGCGACCTGACGAGGCGAAAGAACGTCTGCTCGTCGAGCCCCTTGAAGTAGAGGTCGGCGAGGAACAGATGCTCGTAGACGTAGCGTGCGGCCAGCTGCGCCTTGAGCGTCGGGCCGTTCAAGAGCGTCTCCCACTCGTCGACCGAGGCCGCGAGGTCCTTGGCCAGCGGGGCGGCATCGACGTGAGGCGCGCCCGCCTGCACCCAGTTCACGAGCGCGCGGTGCTCGCTCGGGTCGAGCGCCGGCAGCGCGTAGGGCATGCCCCATAGAGGATGCGCGCGGGCGTAGCCGTCGAAGTGCTCGGCGTCGGTGCAGGTCTGCTTGCGGTCGAGATCGAGCGTGAAGTCTTTCTCGATGTCCGTGTCGGGCAGGAGCGGGTGCGACCTTTTGAGGTCGAGCATTCGCAAGAGCACGCTGGCGCGAGGGTCGGCGTGCGTGCCCTCGGGCAGGACGGGGTGAAACCCCTTGCCGCGCCAGGCCGGCGTGTCGTGCGCGTCGACGAAGAGGCGCGTCGGTTCGGCCTCGGTGAGGCGCCCAGCCTCGTACACCTGCTTCTCGGTGCCGCCCCGATCGATCCCCTCGAACGCCGTCAATTTGAGCTGGCAGGGGGCGTCGTAGCAGCCGTGGCAAACCACACACCGCGTCTGGAAGACGGTCTCGGCGTTCGCCCAGGCCTCTTTGGCCTCTGCGGGCGTGAGCCGCATGGCCGGCGCGGGACCGCCGCTCGGCGGCGCGGGGGGCCGGACCGGTCGACACGTGAAGAACAGGGCCGCCATCGTGATGGCGAACAAGAGCGTCGAGACGAGGAGGCGCGGGCGGATCATCACTTGTCCGTCCCCTCCCGTACCATCCATCGACGCGCCGGGCCGGCGCGTTCAATGGGCAGTCGCGCCTCGGGGGGGCGAATTTGGCGCGACGCCCCGCGCATCGCGCAGGCTCCCGACGTCGCGCGCCGCGAGAATGGATGCTGGACCGCGCGTTGCACTGCGTGGGTGCCTTGCCCGCATGCGAATCCCTTCTGCCCCACTCGCACTCGTGAATCCAACGCGCGCCGTCGCGGTCGCTGCGGTCTCGCTCGTCTGCGTCGCGGCGCGTCCAGCCGCCGCACAAGACCCGGCGCCGGTGCCCCCTCCGCCGCCTGCCAGCACGGCGCCCGCGCAGGATCCGGCGACGGTCGCACCCGCGCCGGAACCTGCGGCGCCTGCGCCCGCGCCCGTGGTCGTCGTCGAGAAGAGCGACAAGGACACGGTGACGCGACAGGTCGAAGACGGCGGGCTGGGGCTCGAGTGGCTCTACCTCAATGCCGATGTTGGCGCGGCGTACACCAACCTCGTATCGCTGCGATCGTCGAACTGGCAGATCGTCGACAATACTGCCACGGGGCCGGCGTTCGGGATCGGGGCGGGCGTGCGGATCGTCTTTCTATCGGCCGGCATCCGGGTGCGGGACCTCGAGATGACGTCGTTCAACATGTGGGAGACGGATCTCGAAGCGGCGCTGCACTTTCGAATTTGGCGAATCGACGGCGCGATCGGCGCGCGGGGCGGTTACGCCTTTCTCGGGCAATTCAGCTCCGACGCCATCGCGACGTCCATGACGACGACCGCGTCGAACGTGACCGTGCACGGGTGGAACGTCGGGCCCACCGTCGACCTCGACTTCTACCTCTCCAAGCTCATCTCGATCGGCCTCGACGCGGACGCCGAGTTTCTCTTTCTCGAGCGGCCGCCGCTCACGCCGCCCTCCGGGGTGACGCAGGGTCCCGCGTATGCGCTTCTGTATCAAGACTCCGGATCCAGCGCGGGGATCGGGGTACTGGCGATGAGCCACCTGGGCGTGCACTTCTGACGGGCGCGTTCAGCGCGCTTCCGTCGCCGAGGAGCCCATCGTCCGCCGGCAGGTCGCGGGCGTCGTCGCCGTCCACCGGAAGAACGCGCGTTCGAAATTGGTGACGTTCGAGTACCCAAGGCGGCTGGCCACGTCGGCCAGGGACAGCTCCGGAGCGCGGAGCAGCACCATTGCGCGCTCGCGAAGCTCTGCGTCGCGCAACCCGGAGAAGCTCGCGCCTTGGGCGCCGAGCTGTCGCTTGAGCGTGCGCGGCGAGCGATGAAGGGCCTCCGCCACTTGCTCGAGAGTGCGGGCGCCGCGTTCCGGGTGTGCGATGAGACCGCGGACCTGCGCGACCACGTCGCCGCCGAGGCCGAGCGCGTCGAGCTCGCGCTGGCACTGCTCGCCAGCGAGCTTGAACGCCGAGGGGCTGGGCATCGTGTACGGAAGGTCGAGGCTGCGGGCGTCGAAGGTGAGCTGATGCACCGGTCGACCGAAGCGAATCCGCAGCCCGGTGATGCCCAGCCGGGACGCGTAGTCCGGCTCAGGGAACGAGAACTCCGCGGTGCTCGTCGTAAGCTCACGGCTGGTCAGCGATACGCTCACCTGACGGAGCGCCACGAGGGTCGTCATGACGACGATGTCGCGCCCGCTCCCGAAGTCCGCGTGCTCGTCGACGATCAGCGACGCGGTCCGCTTGTCCTCGCGAAAGCGCACCGTCAAAGCGGTGGTGACGATCGGCCCGAACCGCAGCGAGACGTCGATGGCTTCGCGGATCGTCGACGCGCTCAGGACGGCGAAGCCGAGGCTGCCATAGAGGGTCGCGCGCGTGTGAAGGCCGATGTACGCGCCGAGGGCGGGCTCGCGCGTGAGCGTCCGCGCCCGCTCGAGCAAGCGCACCATCGTGGGGACCGGCAGCGTCGCGCGCGGATCCTCGAGCATCGCGGCCGTCACCCCGGAGCCGGCGAGCAAGTCCTCACCGCGGACGTCCCACCGCTTGACGACGTCGATGAGATGGATGACGTGCGCCACGCGAAAGTAGTGCCCAAGCGCGCGGCGCGACCCCACGTACGAAGTCTGCCCCCGGCCTGCGCGGGCCACAAGCAACGCTCGTCCGAGGGCGTCCGAGACAAGAGCGATTCGGAGGATCCGATGTTCGACCGCCTCTCCGTCTTCCGGTCCTCCTGTGAATTTCTGCAGCGTTTGGATCGGTGACCCGAGTTGAGGGAACTCTGTCCTCCTCGGTTCGCGAGCAGGCTCCCAGAGTGCGTCCCGTCGCCGCCGAGGAGAGTGCACCGTGCGAACGCCGCGCATCGTTTCGTCCACATCGTTTCTGGCGCTGGCCGCGGCTTGCTTCGGCGCAGCGTGCGCCGCAAACGGCAACGGTGAAGGTAAGTCCGGATTCGGTGAAGGCGTTGGCGGCAACGATGGCGTCGGATCGACCTCGTCCGACGCGGCGGCCTCGCCGGGGGGCGATGGCGGCGGCGAGCCCTCCGGAACGTCGAGCTCCGGGGTTGGCGGGGAGAGCGCGAGCAGCTCGAGCGGCGGACACTCGGGAGGCTCGTCTGCGTCGTCGTCGAGCTCCGGTTCCAGCGCCGCAGCGTCGTCGGCGGACGCGGGCGGGAACGGCGGCGTCAACCCGACGATGTTGCCGACGGCGACGGTCGCGTGTCCGGACATGTCGAACCTCAACGGGACCAACGTGACGATCGACAACCAGGCCTACACCGTGTGGTCCGGCGATCCGACCGACGGTCCGGGCCCGCTCCTCATCTACTGGTACGCGACGGGGTCCAACTCGATGGAGCCCACGTGGGCCATCCAGTCACCGCAGATCCAGCGCATCGTGGCTGCCGGCGGCATGGTGGCGGCCCAAGTGACCACGACGAGCACGGGCACCAACACGGGCGACGGCGTCTGGTACACGGGCGACGTCACCATCGCCGATCAAGTCGTGGCGTGCGCGGTGCAAAAGCAGAAGATCGACACCCGCCGCATCTGGGTCGCGGGTTACAGCGCCGGCGCGCTTCAGACCGTCTACATGTGGTACGCGCGGTCGGGGTATGTCTCGGGCGTCATCAGCTACTCGGGCGGCGACATCACCATCAACCATGTGGCGCTCGAAGACCCGACGCACCAGCCGTGTGGGCTGGCGTCGCATGGCGCCGCGGGCCAGGACGTCATCGTCGTGGACTTCAATCAGGCGAGCCACACGTGGGAGATGGATAACCCCAGCGCGTTCATCGTCGACTGCGACGACGGGGGCAACCATCTGTCGACGGGGCCCCGCACGGCCATGGCGCCGCAGGCCATCCAGATGCTCTGGGTCCATCCCTTCGGCGTGAAGCCCGAGCCGTACGCGAACGGCCTTCCGTCCGATTGGCCGTCTACCTGCGTCCCCCCGCCCGTGCCCGCCAATCACTGAAGTCACGCTGTCTCACTCCGCGTGGCTACGATGGGCGACGAGGGCCCTCGGGTGGGCCTCCGGCATCCCACCTGCCGCGGCGTCACGTGCGAGCAAATCGGCCTCTCGGGCCGTGTCGACTTTCACGATGTCGGGCCGGAACAGCAACGCGATGGTCCAGTCGATCGCGACGTGCAGGCGACGGGCCCACCCCGGCATCTGCAGCAGGTAGTACGTTCGCCGTATCCACCACGCGAAAAAGCCTCTCAAGGCGATCCCGCAGACCTGCGCGAATGCCTTCTTGTGGCCCAACGACCCCATGAGACCTCGAGTCTCGTAAACGAACGGCCGGGGCGACCGCCCGCTATGGACCGCGTGGAGATTCTTCGCGAGCGTCTTGGCCTCTCGCAGAGCATGCTGAGCCAGCGTCGGGTAGGATTTGCCGTCCGGGCTCGGGATGGCCGCGCAATCGCCGAGGGCCCACAGTTCGGGCCGGCTCGGGCACCGCATCGTCGCATCGACGACCATTGCGCCGTGCCGACCCTTCTCGACCGGGAGGGTGGCAACAAGCGGGTTCGGTAGGACCCCCGCGGAGAGGACAATGGTCCCCGCGTCGAGCACCTCGCCGGCGAGGTGCACCCTTTCCGGTTCGATGGCCATCACGCGGGTCCCGGTGCGGATCTCGAGCCCCGGTCGATCGCGCAGGACTCGCTCCGCGTACTGCGCGAGGCTGGGGACGATCTCGGGCAAGATGCGGTCGCCGCCCTCGCACACCACGAAGCGGACCTCGCTCCTTCGCACGTGCGGATAATAGGACACGATCCGGTCGACGAAGGCGGTGAGCTCGCCGACGAGCTCCATCCCGATGAGCCCCGCGCCGATGATGACGAGCGTGAGGAGCTTGCGTCGTCGCGCCTCGTCGGCCTCGACCTCGGCCCGCTCGAAGCGCTCGATGATGTGGTTACGCAGGACGAGGGCGTCGGCCAGAGCTTTGAAGGTGAAGGCGTTCGCCGAGCCCGGAATGCGCGAGGTGTTGGTGACCGAGCCCGCGGCCAGGACGAGGTGGTCGTAGGGCAGCTCGTACCCCGTCCGATCGCTGCCGGCGGCATGCACGACGCGCCGTTCGAGGTCGACGCGATGAACGGCCGCCTCGAGAAACCGAGCGTGGCGCAAGAAGGCGCGGATGGGGACCGAGCAATGACGGAGTTCGAGCGTGCCCGTGCAGGCCTCGAACAAGAAAGGCGTCATGAGAAAGTAGTTGTCCTGACTCACCAGGAGCACCTCGACGTCGCGCCGGGGGCGGAACAGCTTGTCGAGGTGCCCCACCAGCAGGGCTCCCCCGAAGCCGCCGCCCACGACGACGATGCGCGTCTTCGGCCCTGCCGCACTGGCCGGCGGCCACAACTCTCGAGACGCCTCCGGAACGCGACCGTCGACATGCTTCTCGGTCGTCATGATCGGCGACGTAATGCATGCCGCGTTCCTCCACGGACGGCTCTGCCAGCAAGGCGTCGATTGAGCTTTGGCGGAGGCGCCGCTATTGCCACTCGATCTTCACGCTGTAGATCGAGTTCGAGTCCGTCCACGTCACGAAGATCGTCTTGCCCGTCGGGTCGTACTCGGGGTGCGGGGCGATCGCGTACCGCTCGTCGCTGCACACGTTGTTCGGGCACGTCGAAGCCACGGTGAAGCCCTTGGTCCACGGGCCCTCGAGGTTCGGGGCCGTCATCACCATCACGTCGGTGTACCCGACGCCCGCGCCATATACGAACATCCAGGTGTTGTAATAGTTGCTCCAGAACGCGTTCGACTGATTGAGCGCGTCCTCCGGGAAGAGGGCCTGCGCGCTCGTGACGGCGAGGGTGCCGCCGTCGCCATTGGCAAAGCGCTGCGTAGTCCACGCGCTCGCCGACTGGTCCCAGTACTGGTACGCGGTCACGTCCGTCGCTTGCGCGGCCGAGACCTTGGCAAGGTACACGTAGTTGCTCAAGTTCGCGGTCGACGGACCATGACCGAAGACGTACGCGTTCTGATCGAGCGCGTCGTACGTGACCCCGACGTCGCCCCACCAGGGCTCGTCCGCGCCCCACATCGTGTCGTCCGGCCGCGTAGCCACCGCGCCGGCGGCGCTCGCGGTCACCGTCGCGACGCCCGCACCGACGATGCCGGTGCCGCCGCCCCCGCGGTCGTTCTTGAGAAACCAGACCAGGCCCTTGTTGGGCGCGTACTCGATGACGTTCGTCCCACCTTCCGCGAATTGACCGAGCCCACCGCCCTCCTGCTCCATTCCGTCGAGCGGAATCCACTCCTTCGGGCAGCCGCTCGACTGCAGCGCCTTGTCGTGCACCACGCGCGGGCTGCCGAAGACGCCGAGGCCCGAGCTGTCGCTCGAACAGAAATCGGACGTGCTCCCATCGCCCGTCAGCAGCAGCGTGTCGCCAAATGTCCAGATGATCTGACCGTTGACGACGCCCGAGAAGCCGAGGTCCCGGACGATCGCGCTGTCGTCGTAAATGAGCTTGCCCAGATACGTGGTGCCAAAGACCGTGGGAGGCAAGACGCCGGTGCCGGTCACTTGCCCCGGCTCGGGGTACACGGGGCCCTGGGTCGCGGAGCCGTCTCCGCCGTCGTTTTGTGACGATCCGTCCGAAGCGACCGCGTCGGTCGGCGCGCCGTCGGACACGCTTTGGGGCGCGCCTCCGCCTTCGGTGCCGAGACCCGCGTCGGCGAGGACGTTGGCGCCGGCGTCGTCGATGGCGCCTGCTCCTGCAGAAGCCCCTGAGCGGGAGCTCCCGCACTCGGCTTGGCAGAAGGCGAAGACCGCGAGCGGCACGAGAGCCACGGCATGACTCGACGTGGATCGCATGGCGCGAGGATACTATCGTCGACGTCGAACATGCACGCCTCCCCGAGAACCTGCCGCGCACGACGTCCACGTCGGCGCTCTGCACAGTGGGGCCCGACAGGGCGTTGCTGGTGACGACCCATGACAGAGCTCTGCGCAAAGAGCTGGAACGGGGAGACTGGGCGGGGCGTCCCCTGCCCCCCGCCGCCGAGGCGTTCTTCCTGAAGGTCGCTGCCTATCGGAAGCTCGAACACCTCCACGCCCGGCAGAACCCGATGGCCCTCTCGGTCGACGGAGCAACCCTGCATGTCGAGAGGCTCGAACCCCCCGCGGGCACGAGCCGGGGAACGGTCGTCTTCGTGCCGGGCACCGGCACTCATGTCGTGGCCTACGTCGAGTTCGGCTGCGCTCTGGCCGACCAGGGCTTCACCGTGCTCGCCTTCGATCCGCGCGGACACGGGCGCTCCTCGGGGCCGCGCGGCGACTTCACCATCGCGGAGTTCGTCCGCGACACGGTCGCCGTCGTGAGATTTGCCCAGAGGACCTGCCCCGGCCCCTACTTCTTGAGCGGCTCGAGCCAGGGAGGGATCGTCGCGGTGTACGCCTCCACGCTGCTCCCGGAGCTCGCGGGCATCATCCCGCAGGCCTTCGCCGATCTATCCGATCCCGAGAGCGCGGAGCTCCTCGGCAAGGGGACGCTCGCGGGACGTCTCAAGCCAGTGCGCGCGCTCTTTCCCCTTCTCGGGCGGTTCCTCCCGACGGTCCCGATCCCCGTATCGACGTACGTGAACCTGGGGCAGGAGTCGCTCGGCTGGACCTCCGCGGCGCAGTTCCTGGAGGACGATCCGCTCGGCGTCCCGGTCTATTCCCTGCGTGCCACATCGGACCTGTCGTCCGCTCCTCCGCCGAAGCCGTTTCGCGAGATCCGGCACCACATCCTCGCCATCGCGGCCGGAAACGACCGTATCTTCCCGCTCGCCTTCCAGAAACGACAGGCCAAAAAGCTCACCAATGCCACGGTGGAGATGGCCGTCTTCGAGGGGGCCGAGCACCTGCTTTTGAACACCCAGCCCCTGTTGGTGGTTCCTCGCGTCGTCGAGTGGCTCGGCCGTCGCGTGGCCCGCGCAAAATAAGTAGAGGTACCGACTTGACCGTCGGTGGCTCTGCCCTGGGCGGGCGACGACTACTGTTGCTGAGCCGGGCCGGCTTCGTCCGCGACGCCAGCCTCGAGATGGATGGCGCAGATGGTCGCCGGCACCTGATTGGACACGGGGGGCAAGCTCCGCAGAAAGGCGACGATCTCGGCGGCCGTTCCGGCGTCCATGGGGGTGCCTGGCCTGGGGGCGCCGTCGGGCAGCTCGAGTGCTTTCCCGAATGCGGGCATCCCGCAGTACGGGCCGGCATCCGGACCCATCGCAAGAAGGATGGCTGTCTCGACTTGATCGTCGGTAGAGCAGCCGATTCCCGTTGGGTCGTTCGTCAAGTTCGGTGGATACATCGTGCCCGCGCTCCCGAGCCAGTCGTTGTTGCCGGACAGCACCATTCCGGAGCCGCCATCGGTCACGGGCATCGATGCGGGCTGGTGGCATGCCCAGCATCGGTATGTCCACGCCGCTGCGAACCCGGCGACAACGGACGCTTCGTCGAGCCCCGACGCGTCGAACGGGGTGCATGACGGGCTGACCGACGAGGCGTCGCGTACGCCGGCATACGCGATACCTGCCGTACCGAAGACAGTCGCATCGACCCCGCCGTCGGCTCCGGCGGGTGAGCTGTTCGAGCTGCTATCGCACGCGGCCACGCCGAGCGCGAACGAGCCGAAACCAAGGGCAACCGCCGCCATACACATCGCTCGAGTCATCGAAACGTCCTCCGCGGGGAATCGCAAATGCGATGTCTCACGCGGGTGCAAACGCGAAGCCGTCAAGTCGACGAGCTTGATGCCGCGATGGCGCGCACTCCGTCCAGAACGCCATCGACCCGGCACATGCGATCGGCATTGCCGGGCCCAGCGCGATGATCCCTTCAGGGACACGCCGAGAGAAAGGTAATCCGCCACGTGGGGCTCGCACCGCCGGCGCTCTCCCCTTGTACGTTGTCTCCGGCCCCGAAGTCGTTTGCGAGCACTCCCATCTTGCCGCCTGGGAAACTGAACTCCACCGGAGCAGTGCTCGATACCTCGGCGACGCAAGAGGAATAGTCGTTCGTGCCAAAGCCGGTAAGCCCGGGCAGTTCGGTGACGACGTCGTTTTGATCGTCGACCACGACACAATATCCGGGGTCCGTCGTCGAGACTCCCGTCGGCCCCGGATACACCGCGGGAGGCGGATCGTTGACGTCCCACCCGAACATGGGGCCGCCCACGGCGTACCTCATACAGCCGTCGATCCATTGAGCTTGATACCTTCCGGCCGGAAGGGACGCCCCTCCCATCACGTATCGCGTGCTCCCATTCGCATCGACTTCGATCGTCTGCGGGGCGATCCCGGAGGCGTCCGGGTCGGACGCATCGGGGTTGCACGGCCCGCCTTCCGGCGGCGCCTGCGGCACACTGCCGTCGGCGCAGCTCGCAGACACCGTGACCGTCACCTTCGCGGTGCCCGTCAGGTCCGGGGCCGAGTACTCGCCGCCGGAGTGACCCGAGCTATCGGTGACGAGCACCGCGTACGTCGACGTCGTGGTCGGGCAGACGGTCACGGGCCCTCCGTCGGGAGACAGACCGTGGTCCCATTGGTAGGTGTACGGGGCCGTGCCCCCGGTGGCTCGCGCGGATAGCGCGACGCACCCTCCGGGGCAGACGACGGGAGCCGCCGGAGACTCCACGACGGAGAGCGATGAGACGCTCGCGTCGCTCGCCGCCAGGACGAACGATGGCCCGCCGTCGTCGGAGCCCACGTCGAGGGCTCCGCCGCCGGTACCGCAACCCGCGGGGAGGGTCGCGATGGATAGCCACGCGAACCCAGCGAGTCGTCGGGTCATGCCCAACTACTGCGCCTCGGGTGAGCTTCCTTCACGCCGCTCGCGTGAGCACGGGCGCACCTCTTGCACCGGGGCCGGATTGCGCGCTCGCGCTTACTCAGGAGGCAGCTCATGGCCATTCATATGCCCGTGTTCGGCACCCGCCAGCGGTTCGGCTACGGCTCCACCGCCGAGCGTTTCATCGTCCCGGTGGGCAGGACACTCCTCGCTCTCCTCTTCATCGTGTCGGCACCGCACCTCATCGGGGGTGGGGCCACGGCGCAGGCCCAGCATCACGGCGTGCCGCTGCCCACGCTGTTCGTGCCCCTCGCGGGGATCATCGCCCTCGTCGGCGGCCTGAGCGTCGCCTTCGGCTATCACGCCCGCATCGGTGCGGGGCTCCTCGTCCTCTTTCTTGTGCCCGTCACCGTCTTCATGCACGCCTTCTGGTCCGAACCGAACCCGGCCGCCGCGCAGATGCTGCAAGCCGAGTTTCTCAAGAACATGGCGCTCGTCGGGGCCTTGCTCCTGGTCACGTACTTTGGCGCAGGTCCGGTGAGCGCCGACGAGTGGCGCCGCAGGATGTAAGCCGGAGAACCTGACGCCCACGCTGCGCGGGGCCGTCGCAGCGGGTTCGCCCGATTGTTGCTTACCATGCCAAGCATGGCTGCCAAAAAGGCTCGAAAGTACGGACCCAAAGCTGCAAAAAAAGTGGCCCGCGTGATGCGCGAGATGAAGGAGGGGACTCTCCGCTCCGGCCGTTCGCGCAGCCGCGTGTCCAGCCGCAAGCAGGCGATCGCCATCGGGCTGTCGGAGGCGCGGCGCGAGGGCGACAAGGTCCCCGCCGCGAAGAAGGGCGCCCCGCGCCGTCGGGCCAAGAGGAGCAAGGTCGCCTCGCGGTCATGAGTGCCACGCGCCCGCTGCCGGGGTCCCCATATCCCCTCGGCGCGACGTGGGACGGCAAGGGCGTCAACTTCGCCATTTTCTCCGAGAACGCGGAGGCGGTCGATCTTTGCCTTGTCGACGCGGCGGGCCATGAAGAGCGTCACCGCCTCCGGGAGCGAACGGCGTTCGTCTGGCACGGCTACCTCCCGGGCCTCGGGCCGCGCCAGCTTTATGGCTATCGCGTTCACGGCCCGTACGACCCCGACCGGGGTCTTCGGTTCAACGCCCACAATCTCCTCCTCGACCCGTACGCCAAGGCGATCGACCGCCACGAGAGGTGGGAAGACGGGCTCTTCGCTTACGAGGTCGGGCACCCGGACGGCGATCGCAAGATGTCGACG
>Ga0302326_10004193_pt1 | contig 33529 bp, 25 predicted proteins | sample Palsa_T0_3_FD_202264 | JGI IMG/M metagenome (GOLD analysis project Ga0302326, IMG submission 202264) | Peat permafrost microbial communities from Stordalen Mire near Abisko, Sweden - Palsa_T0_3 | ecosystem: Environmental > Terrestrial > Soil > Palsa > Peat permafrost | place: Sweden: Abisko...
AGAGGGTAGGTCTCCACTACAAGCACTATGGGAAATGTTCTATTGACGGCGAAGGCTTTAGCTCACCGACCCGCTCGTTTTTACCGGGAAACTCATCGCAGCTGCGAAGGTTGGGTTAAGCACCCGCGTTCGGCGAATGCCCGATCGAAAGCCGCTTTTGATTAGCGCGTAGTGCTGGACGGCTCTGGAGGATCTTCGGTCGGCGGCGGCTTGCGACCGTTAATCCAATGGACTGCGCCAGCGGACCCTGCCTGTGCGCTTCAAGAGATTCGCAACGGCGAACCTCGCCGCGTCGTCCCCCTGTGTTGTTGCCATCGGCGTCTGGTTCTTGCCGGCAGCCGGCGTCGCATCAGGCGGCGTCCCTCAGGCTCGGGCAACGGCAGACAGAGAAATTTCTCGCTTTGCTTGCCTGGACGATGCGGGTGGGTCCCGCGTTAAACTCGCATGCGGATCATTTGAATATGCTCTTCAGCCGATCCAAAAATCCCTTATGCTTCGGCGGCGCAGGCGGCAGCGCGGCGGAATCTGGCAGCGCCGCACCGTTCGCCGCCGCTCGTTGCTGAGGCGCCGCCCCGAACGCGCCCACTGCCGCGCCTTGGTCCGATGTCCGAGCCGGCTGTCCCGTTTCCCAGCCGGCCACGCGCGTTCCTCCGCCGCCATGTAATTGGCAAAGCTCCACCGGCTGCGTCCCGTCGATAAAATACTCGGTTCGCACCTTGGGACAGGCTGCGGTCGCAAGCTGCCCCGACGCCGGATCGATCTGCACTCCCACCACTCCCGCCGGCGCTTCGAACTCGCTCACGTTGCGGTATTCCCGATGCTCGTGCGCGCGCTTCATAAACTCCGCCCAAACCGGCAGCGCCGAATGCGCGCCCTCCAGGTTCAACTCGCGGTTGTCGTCGAACCCCACCCAAACGATGCAGATCAGCTTCGAAGTGAATCCCGCAAACCAGCCATCGTGCGAAGTCCCGGTTTTTCCCGCGATCGGAAAATTGATGCCCCGCGCCCACACCCCTGCCCCCGTTCCGCTGCGCACCACTTCTTCCAAAAGCTGATCCATCAGGAAAGCCACGCGCGGGTCCAGAACATCTCGATGCTCCGGCTTGTTGTCGAACAGAATCGCGCCATGGTCGCTTGCGATGTCGGAAACAAAATACGGCTTCGAGTAAACGCCGTGGTTGTCGAAAATCGTATAAGCGCCCGCAATTTCGAGCGGCGTAACTTCGTAAGCTCCCAGCGCTACCGCGGGCGTCGGATGGATCTCCACATTCATTCCCGCCCGCCGCGCCAAATCCACGATCTCGTCATACCCCACTTGCTCGGCCAGCTTCACGGTCGCCACGTTCAGAGAGTGCGCCAGAGCGTCCCGTAGCGATACGTTGCCATAAAACTTATGCTCGAAATTGCTCGGCTCGTAAGGCTTCCCGTCGAAATAAAACGTCGTCGGCTCGTCCGTAAGCATGCTGGCCGGCGTGATCACCGGCCCATTGTTTGAAAGCGCCGTGTTCAGCGCCGCGGCGTACACAAACGGCTTGAACGAAGAGCCCGGCTGCCGCTTCGCGAGTATGCGATTGAGCTGGCTCATGCCGTAGTTTCTCCCGCCGATCAGCGCCTTCACTTCACCGGTCTGCGGGTCCAGCGCAATCAAAGCGCACTGCGGATCGGGATAGCTGGGATCTCTTTTCTTCCGTCCCTTGATCCGGTTGTCCGCCTCTTCCATCCCAATCCTCACCGCTTCGGCGGCATCGTTCTGCAGATTCGGATCGAGCGTCGTATATACCCGATAGGTGTTGGATTGAAAATTGTAATCCGGGAATTTTTCGAGCAGCGCATCGTTCACCAGATCGACGAAAAACGGCGCCTCGGTGGACCCCATGCCCTGCTTGGACAGATCCACCGGCGCTGCAATCGCGCTTTCATACTCCCGGTCGTCGATATAATCGTTCTCCCGCATCAGCTTCAACACCACGTTGCGGCGTTGGCGCGCCCGCTCCGGCCAGCGGAAAGGATTGGTGAAGCTCGGCTGCTGAATCAGCCCTGCCAGTGTCGCCGCCTCGGGCAGCGTCAATTTGCTGACATCCTTGCCGAAATAAACCTGCGCCGCCTCGCCGAAGCCCCGTATTCCGAAACTCCCGCGATGCCCCAGCGGCACCTGATTCGCGTAGTATTCGAAAATCTGTTCCTTCTTCAGTTTCTGTTCCAGGTGCATGGTGATGAGCACCTCGGGAATCTTGCGCCGCCAAGTCTTGTCGTTGTCCAGCCAGAAACTGCGCGCCAATTGCTGGCTGAGCGTGGAAGCTCCCTGGGCGTAGCGATGCTCCCGAACGTCGATGTACGCCGCTTTGATGATGCGTATCGGATCGAACCCCGAGTGCTGAAAAAACCGCTTGTCTTCGGCCGAGACAACCGCATGCACCAACACCGGCGGAATGTCCTCATATTTCACCAGCCGCCGTTTCTCGCGATTCTTATCGAACAGATTCGAGATCAGCTCCGGCTCCAGCGTATACTCGGTCCGGTCCGTGTTGTCGGCCAGCGAAATGATCTGTGTTACCTTGTGCTCGGTGAACTTGATGACGCCCTCGTCCCGTTTGAAGTACGAGTCGGGGCCCGGGTACACGTCGATCTCACTCGGCTTCAGCGTAAAGTAGCCCATCCGGTTGCTCGCCGATTCGGTGTAGCCGCTGCGCCGCAGATCGGTCGCGATCTCCTGCGGATCGGCAACATCTCCCACGTCCACCGTGCGCGGCGCGGCAAATAGCATGGATGTGTTCGCAAACGGTCCGGCCGCCAGCTTCGCTTCGATCAGCCGCGAGTACTTCACGTAATAGTACGTGAAGGCCGCCAGTCCGGTAGTGAAACCGAGCACCAGCAGAACAAGGAGAATCTTGCCAACAGGATGCAGCGCAAATCGCACCGCGGAGGCTTTTTTGGGTACCTGGACTTTTACTGCCACGCCAGTACCATCTTCTCACGGCTGGCTGACAATATGAACAAGCTCTATGAGCGCCACGGCAATAGTCTCGGTTGAGGACTACCTTCGCCGCACTGAAAAACCTTACTGCGAGTACGTTGACGGGCTCCTGCATCCTAAGCCAATGCCGACCAAGCTTCATGCATTAATATGCATTAATTCAAAAACTGCTGATGAGGCTGCTCGACAAACAAGGCGTAGAAGCATTGGCTGAAATCCACGTACGCTTGAGCCCGACCAAATACTTGATCCCCGGCGTGATAGCCGCGCCCGAAATCCAAAGCCCGTACCCCACTGAGCCCGTCCTCCTGTGCGTCGAAATTCTTTCGCCTGAAGACCATGTCGGAGCAATGTTAGCGAAATGTGAGCAGTATCATGCCTGGGGCGTTCCGTTTTGCTGGGTGATCGACCCTGAAAAGCAAACGGCGTGGCAATATCCGGCCGGAAGCGAACCCGAGCGCGTGGAACGCGGCGGCACGCTCACTGCCGGGAACCTCACGGTTTCGTTGCAGGCATTGTTTTCCGAATTACCCGCCTGTCCGGTAGTGTCCTAACTTAACTAAAGGCGCGTGAAGCGCAAACATCGTAAACAGCGACCGCTCGCTATCTATGCCACCGTGGGACCGATCGCGAAGCGCACTTGCTGCTTACCACAATGGAACTCCCCGAAAACCGGTCCAAGCGCGCCTGCGAAAGCGGATGGGTTCTACGGGAGACTGTACACGGTTCTACGGGAGACTGTACACGATGACGCGCGCGGTGGTTTTCGGCAAGGGCCAGTTGGTCGGACTCATCCCGGCAGCCACGGCTATGCGCTGGTGTCCGCCGGTCTGATAGGAAATCACACCGCCGCCCAACGCCGCGCCGGTGGCGTCGCGCCACAGCACAGCGCCGGCGCCGGCATCCAAGGCCAGTACATCGCCGTTCAGATCCCCGGTAAAGACCACGCCGCCCGCGGTGGGCGTGACGGCCGCCACCAGGGGCGTGGGCGATTTATACTTCCAGCGTACGTGTCCGGTATCGGCATCGATCGCGCTGAGCCAGCCGCCCCACGTTTCCTTGGGGTCGTTGACGCCGAAGGGATGTTGAGGGTCCGAGCCGGGCCAGATGGAGCCGCGCTTGCCGCTGACCGTGGCGGCGTCGGCAACCTTCACGGCTGTGCACCAATCTACGGCGTTGACCAGTAGTAAATTCAACGCGGGATGGAAGGCCGGGCCGTTCCATTCGGTACCGCCGTGCGTGCCGGGGCAAAAATGCGTTTCCGTACTTGCGTTTAATGGTGCTTTGACGTTGGCGCGCGTGGTGACCGGCGTGGTGTAAAGAATTTTGAGCGGCGCCTGCGAGGACCTGCCTCCCGAGGCTACGCCGGAGCGATCGATGGCGTACAGCAATCCGTTTTTGCCGGACGCGGCCGCGATCTGGCGTCCGCCGCTGGTACGAATCAGAGCCGGAGGAGACGTCATGTCCCAATCGTGGAAATCCTTTTTGACGGGCTGAACGTAGCGCAGCATTTTCCCGGTTTTGGCGTCCAGTGCGATGACGGAGGTGGTGTATAGATTGTCGCCGGGATGAAGAGCCAAAAGAAAATCGGGCGCCACATTTCCGGTGGAAATCCACAATACGCCCGCTTCGGGGTCCAGGCTGTAGCTGGTCCAGGTTGCGCCGCCGGTGGGAGGGTTGCGATCGCTCAAATTCTTCCAGGTGGCGCGCGCGGGGCCGGAATCGGGCACCGCATCAAAGCGCCAGATTTGGCGGCCATCAACGGCGCTCAAGGCGTAGATGCGTCCGGTGACTCCAAAATTATCGCCGCCCGCATTACCCGCAAAGACCATTCCGTTCCATGCCAGAGGCGCCATCGGAACGGAATCCCCGCTGCCCGGCTCCCCCAGATCCGCTTCCCACGCAGGTTGGCCCGTGGCGGCATCCAGTGCGAAAACACGCGCGTCGCCGGAGCCTCGAAACAACTTGCCATCGAGGTAGGCGGCTCCGCGGTTGACGCGGAGCCCTACCGCCGGACCCTGCCGGCTGTACTTCCACTTCAATGCGCAGTTGGAAGCATCCACGGCGTAGGTGGTGTCGTAAGTCGTGAAGTAGAGCACCCCCTGCACCATCAGAAGGCCACTTTGGAAGGCGTTGGTTTCACCCGTGTTGTAGGCGCAGGCGGGTCGCAGGGTTTTCACGTTGCCGGGAGTGATCTCGCTAAGAGGCGAGAAACGAGTTGCGCTGAGGTCGCCATTGTAGGAAGGCCATTCGACGGACTGCGAGATCCCCGCTGGCGCGAGGAGTCCCATAGAAACAACAATCAAATACAATTTTGTTCGATCCATGCGTTCCACAGAATTGATTTTCCGCCAACGCTGGGAGTAAGGCAAGGCACCCTATGCGAATACGCCGTTCCCGGCAATCTCGCCGCCGAGCTTGATGTCGCGCCCGAACACGTCACCCCCCTTCCGCTCGCATGGGCGCGAGAATTTCGTAGGGCCCCAAACGCGTGCCCGGCGGATCGGGGCATGGCTATTTGCTCGCCCGGCGCGCGCCGCCCAACCGGCCGATGTTGACGATCCGCTTCTCGGACCACACCCGCGCGTCCTCCGCACCATGCATGAGTCCATCTCACGCTGTCTGGTTTTTCGAACGGTCCGCGATTTTCCTCCCGTAGCCCGCGCTTTTTATCGAATTGAGTCTGGCTCGAAGTGGCGTCTTCCTGGGAGTGGCCGGTGTGGTTATTCTGGCCGTTCCGTGGCTTCACCAGCGTCCTTGTAAACTTCTTCCCGAATGATCCGTTGCGTGGCGTCGTTGAGATAAGCGTGCAGTGCCGCCTGCAACTCGATGTACTCCGGCCAAAGCGTGAGGTCGATGAAAGCGCGCGGCGCGCGCAGCATCACCGTGGTGTAACGCTGTCCCTTATAGCGATAGGGCTCGAGCCCGTATCTGCGGCAGAGCGCGGAAAACAGGCGTCTCTGCCATTGATCCGCCATCGAAAACTTGGTCTCGGGCAGCGATTCGGTTTTGACCGCGGTCTTCAGCGCCTGCCGGATCCGCTCAATCGCAGCCGCCGCAGCCTGGCGTTCGCCGGCGGTCGCGGCGCCCTCGAACAATGCGGTAATCTTGCGCAGCTTTTCACGGAGCTGCTCTTCGTTTGTCACAGGTTGAATATGTAGGATAGCGAAGATTACCAAGAACCCGGCCCGGGGGGGGACCACTGCTTTACACCGTCGATTCCAGGTGATAAAGTCCCCAACGAGGTCGCATGAAAAAAACAATCCCCAAAAAGCAAGGTGCTTCCCGACGATCGTTCCTGGCTGGCTCCGCCACGGGGCTGAGTTCGGCATGGCTCGCCTCACAATGGCCCGGAATCCTGGCCGCTCAAGAGCACGCCCGGCAGGTCGTCCGATCCGGCAAAGCAGGTAAGCTTGAATTTTTCTCGGCGGAACAGGCCGCGGAAGTGGAGAGCGTAGCCGCCCAGATCATTCCCACTGACGAGACGCCCGGAGCCCGCGAGGCCGGGTGCCTTTATTTCATCGATCGCGCACTGACTACTTTCGACCGTGCACAGCAGCCGGTCTACGCGCGCGGCCTGGAAACCCTGCAAGCCAAGACGCGCGAGCTGGTCCCCAACGCCGGCAAGTTTAGCGGCCTGAGTCCGGCTCAGCAGATCCAGGTACTCAAGGCCATCGAAAACACTCCGTTTTTCGCACAGGTTCGGCTGCACACGATCACGGGATTCGTCGCTAACCCCGAGTATGGCGGCAACCGGGACAAGGTCGGTTGGAATCTGATCGGATTCGAAGACAAATTCCATTATTCGTCGCCTTTTGGCTACTACGACGGCGAGAGCCAGCTCTCGGCTGGCAGCAGGAAGGGTTAGGAAGCTATGGCAAATTTTAAGCCCAATACTCAAGTTGATTTTGTCGTGATCGGCTCGGGAATTGCCGGCGGCATCATGGCCAAGGAACTCTCTAGCGCGGGATTCGACGTGGTGATTCTCGAACAGGGAGATTTCCTGCACGAAAAGGACTTTCGCTACGACCAGTTGAAGAGAACCTCCACCTCGTCGCTGCTCAACGATGACGCTCCCACTACTTTTCGTCAGACCGATAAGGAAAAAGCGGTCCATAGCACTGCGTTTCGGTATGGACGCTGCGTGGGAGGCGGAACCGTTCACTACTCGGGAAGCAGTTGGCGCCACCACGAAAGCGATTTTATCGAGCGCAGCCGTTACGGTCCTATCGCCGGCACCGGATTCGCGGATTGGCCTCTGACTTATGCGGAGTTGGAGCCTTATTACACGAAAGTTGAGTGGGAAATCGGTTATTCCGGCCTGGGTGGCGTGAGCCCGTTTGAGTCGCCGCGATCCAAGCCCTATCCTTTGCCCCCGATGCCGAATAAGTCCTCCGGCGTCCTGATGGAGCGCGCGTCCCGCAAGCTGGGGTATCACGCGGTCCCTGTGCCGGTGGCCATGCTGTCACAGGCCTATCGCGGGCGTTCGGCATGTATTCATTGCGGATTTTGTTCGGGGTATGGATGCAAGGTAGGCGCCAAGTCGAGCTCGCTCGCGGCCGTGATCCCGATCGTCGAGAAGTCCAGCCGCTGTGAGCTTCGCCCGAATTCTTATGTCCGGGAGATCTCGGTAGACAAGAGCGGCAGGGTGACCGGGGCGGTTTATTTCGACGCCAATAAGCAGGAAGTATTTCAGAAGGCGAAGGCGGTGGTCCTGTGCGCCAACGGCCTGGAATCGCCGCGCTTGCTGCTGCTCTCCAAGTCGAGCCTCTTCCCGAATGGCCTGGCGAACACCAGCGGCGTGGTCGGAAAGTATTTCATGCCCGGATGCAACGCCAGCGCTCATGGAATATTCGAACACGAATTGAACGAATTCAAGAGCGTGACCACTACCCGCGCCATAGAGGATTTCTACAACGCCGACCCCAAGCGAGGCTATTATGGCGGCGGCAGAATTGACGCTCGCGGAAATACCGGGACCATCTCTTTCGCGCTCGGTGGATTACCGCCGGACACTCCGCCGTGGGGATCCGGCTACAAGAAGGCGTTGCAGGAAAACTTCAATCGCACGCTGACTGTCCAGGCCTTTTGTACCGCGCTGCCGCAGGAAACCAACAACATTACTCTGGACCCCGACGTGAAGGATGCCTGGGAACTGCCGGCCATGCGCGTCACCTACAAAGATCATCCCGACGATATGAAGAACAAGGCGTTCTTCCGGGATCGAGCGCTGGAACTGGTCCAGGCGGCGGGTGCGATCAAGAGCTGGGCGGATCCTGTCAGGGAGGAAAGAGCCATGGGCCACACCATGGGCACCTGCCGCATGGGTAGCGACCCGAAGACCTCGGTGGTCGACAGGTTTAATCGCGCCCACGATGTTCCCAACCTGTTCGTGGTGGACGGGAGCAGCTTCGTCACCAGCGCCCGCAACCATCCGACGTGCACCATCTCCGCGCTCTCCTTCCGCGCGGCAGACAACATCATTCGTACGGCAAAGAATGGAAGCATCAAGGCGCCGGCTGCTTCGTAGGAAACCGACACGGAAGCATCCGAAAATGTTTTGTGCCGGCCAGGATAGCTAGCACGGTCGCGGCTCTGCAACGCGCGGAATCTACCGAGCCGCGCGCGTGAGCAAGCGGTCTTTTCGAATTTTAGACACAGGCCGCCGGCCAGAACGGCTGACCCGTCACCCGGCGATGGATTTCCAGTTCTTCACCAGGCGCTCCGACGTCCGCCACGCCAGCGCCTGCATAGTTTCGGTGGGATTCCGCGCGCCGTGCGTGCCCATTACCGATCCGCCCAGGATGCCTAAATTCGGCGCTTCATGCGAGAAGCACCACTTGTCCACCACGTTGGTCTCAGGATTGTCGCCCATGCGCGTTCCGCCCACCGCGTGGGTGGAAAGAACCGGACCCTCCGTGTTCGGTGTGGTTGCCACCTCAATTGCGCCGGCGGAACGGAACCACTCGGCCGCCTTGGCCGCCGCGTAGGCGCTTGCCCGCGGCTCGTTCTCCTTTGGACCGCTCGTAATCCGGCACACCGGGTTACCCACGCGATCCTTCACTTCCGGATCAAGATCCAGATACGTATTTTCGTACGGGAAGGTGTTGCATTGGGCATAAGCTCCAATCCAGCGGCCCGCGTTCTCGCGGACAAATGCCTTCCACCTGGGGCCCCACGCCGGGGCGCGTCCAAACGTCGGCATGGCTGCGCCCGCGATGGGATGCACTTCGTGATTCACGGTCAAACTCGCCCCTCCGATGAACCCCAGGGCGGAATGGTCGAAGTTATCGTCGGCCCAGTTATTCACCACCACCCCTTGGGCGAAGGCCCCTTGCCAGATGTTTAAGTCGAAGGGGAACAGCGCCATGACTTCCCGTCCGGCCCAGTGGCCCATGTGATGTTTGCCTACTTGGCCGTGGTTATTGGACAACCCGTTGGGATGAGCTTTGGACTTCGAAAGCAGCAGCAGTCGCACGTTCTCGTAAGTCTGGGATGCGAGCAAGACCACTTTGGCGGGTTGGAAGTACTCTTGGCCGTCCCTCAGATATTGAACGCCGGTTACCTTGCCATTGTTGTCCGTCAGAATCCTGGTGACGTGGGATCTCTCAAAGAGGGTCAGATTCCCGGTCTTCAAAGCGGCGGGGATGGTGGTAACCGACGTCGAGTTCTTTGCGCTGATATGGCATCCACCGGTGTCGCAAAACCCGTGGTAGACGCAAGCGGCCCGGCCCCCACGCGGCTCCGTATTGATGGCGGCCGGCGAACGGTGCGGATTCCATCCCAGCTTTCTCGCCGCCGCCTGCAGCATGTCTGTAAAATCGGTATCGCGCAGCGGTGGCATCGGATATTCGCGCTGCCGCGGCCCTTCAAACACGTTGCCCCGTGGATCGATCTTTCCTTGAATGTTGCCCGCTTTACCGGCAACTCCTATTTCGTATTCCACCGTGTCGAAGTAAGGTTCCAGCTCGTCGTAACTGACGGGCCAGTCTTCGAGGGTTGTTCCCTTGGGGAGAGCGCCCGCGCCGTAACGCTTGATCGTCTCCGAGCGCGCCTTGAAGTCCCAGGGATGGAACCGCCAGCTATTTCCGTCATAGTGAATGGACGTGCCGCCCACGGCGTTCATCATGGTAGGAACGGCGTTGCGCCGCGTCGGCTGGTTGGGACCGGTGCGGAACGTCGGAGTTTCGTCCCAGACCTTGGTTCCGGTGGTAACACGGCGGCGAACGTTGTTGTGTATTTCGTCCGCCCGGAAATCGTGAGGCGGAATCCAACTGCCTGCTTCGAGGGCCGCGATCCTCATGCCCGCACGAGCCAGGGGGAGTACCGCGACTCCGCCGGCCGCACCCAGTCCCACCACCGCTACGTCCACCGGCTTCAGATTAATGGCCATGGCCGTCTCCGTACAGGGGTTTCCGGTAGGGCGTTGGCGGCGTGTTCATCCTTTGGTCTTCGGGCCCCACCGCCAGCCGCGCGCCGGGATAGCGGATCAGATCCCATCCGGCGAAGTTCTTATTGCCACCGTAGGAGGGATCGCAGAACATTCCCTCCAGGGTCAGCCGCCGCACCCGGTTGAAGAAGCCCCGCAGATTGGGCGCCTGGTTATTATCGATCGCCGTGAGCACGGCTTCGCGCTTCTGGGGCGGAAGATCTGCAAAGGGCGCGCCTTGCGAGGAGCGCGCAAACGCGTCCACGGCGGCGAGTCCATCCAGGAACGTCGCTTTCTCGGCGGCGAGGTAATCCGCAAGGCTCAGGTCGATGTAGTTCGCCGCTCCACACCCGACAGCACCGGGGCCGTTCTCGTCACTGGGCACCAGGCCGTCGAGAAAGGCCTCAAGGATACGGCGCTGCTCCGGTGCAAATACGGTTGCCGTCTTGGACACCGCCGATTGCGGCGCGGCACGGATTGCGGTAAGCGGGATCAGCGCTCCGCTCACGACGACTGTGCGCCTGGAAAGGCCCGTCTTGGCTGGGTTGGTCGAGTCGCTCATGGTGTACCTCCGCTCTGGTCTTTTCGTGTAGTATACACCGGCGGCCCAGTCCGCTTCCCGCGCCGCTCCGTTGTTATCAAGACCCCAGGGTCGCCGTGGCGCGCCGGCGATTCATAGCGGCCGCAATGGCCAGCGGGGGCCCACCGCCGCCAGTTCCAGCCACAACACTGCAAGCAACGCGAGGGAGATCGGCCGAAACGATAGCAGACGCTTCTCCCGGTGTGTGGGGTTGGCAACTTGGGGTCGGAAACTAAGGAGCCGGGCAGCGCAAGATGCCGGCTCTGCCATTTTCCGAACCTACCCGGAGAGATTCCGGCGAGCCGAAAAGCAAGCGCTCTACAAAAGCGCGCCGGTCCAGAAGACCGACGTTTCAGACCGGTCGCTTGAGCGACTGCTCGAAGCCAACAACCCCCAAAAGTTCAAGCGGCACGTTGAGCAGGTCAACATCGACGAGCTCCCGCATCTGCGATCCGCATTGTATAGTTCGGGCCCGAAGCGCACCAATGCCACCGGTCCCGCCGGAAAAAGCCTTCGTCAAGCGGTCGAAGGCCCGCAAAGCCGGCTTGGTCTCAGGGGGCAGGAGTCGCGAGCGGCTTGCCCTTCTCCACTACGTAGATCGCGGCCAGCTTAAGCGGCTGGGTCCCGGTATTATGCGCATCGTGTATGGCGCCGTTGGGCACAACGAAACCATCGCCCGCCTTGATCTTAAGGGCTGGCTGGCCCTGGATGAGTAGTTCCCCCTCGCCCTCGATGATGTAACTGATCTCTTCGCCGGGATGCGTGTGGCGCCCCACGGAAGCACCGGGGGCAATCTCGACGTGCGCGATCACGGCTTCCCGCCCCGGCACCGAAATATCTTTTCTCTGCACGACGGTGCGCTGAACGCCCGGATTCTGCGCCAGAAGCAACACGCCCGCCGCGGCGATCAGAACGAACTGAATTGCTTTCATCATTGCCTCGTTTAGGCTAGCTTACTACAACGAGTCTGGCCGGCGCCTAGCCGCTGAACCGCTTGTTTGCCGGCTCGTCTAATGACACAAGGCAAGTTACTTAGGTGTTCCCGGCGTTTCCCGATTGATAGTTCCTCTTGAAGCTCTCCCAGCCATTCGCTCCCGGCCCCCTTCTTGCTTTTCGATCTGCTCGAAGGTGACCCCGTCGATACCCGGCGCCCGTCGTTGCTGCGCACTCGTGCCATCGCCGCATTCAGCACATCGGCCCGATAGATCCGGTCGTACAGCGCGTAAAACCGGAACTTCGGGCTCTTGCTTGGCCTTTTGGCCGGGTTTCTGTCTCAGTTCAGAAAGTTTATCCGGCGGTGCGTTTCCGCCAAGCGGCCCTCCTTCCTCTGACTCAACGTTTCTTCTGTAGGGCCCTTTCGCTCCACAGGCATCACCCTGCTTCTTCGCTACTCCGGGCCTCTCCGCCACCCTCTGGCCGATCACGGTTATTTATTCCCATTCCTCGTTGGCTCCGCGCCGCCCAGGAGGGCTTCCCAGGCGCTAAAGCGAGGAGTTCCTCGACAGATCTTTCCCCACGCGCTGCCTCCAACCACCCCATCCGTTTCAGGGTTCATCCTACGCGCAGGACTGGCCGATCCCGGCTTGCTAACGAGGCCGAATCAAGTTCGCTTGCGCTGCGGCTCATGGGTTCGTCCGCACGGGGCTTCAGCGTCTCGGGTTTCCCTCCCGCTGCCCACCGGCTACATGTTCAATGCGCACCGCGCGTGAGCAAGCGGTCTTTTAACGAAGCGGTGGCCCACCCATGGCGGCGCAAGGCGATAAGGATCGCGCAAGTTCTTGATTCCAGCCGCGACCATTCGGGAGCCGCCCCCGACACAGCCAGGGCTAAATATTAAACGCTGAGCAAATGCCCTTCCACACTGGTCCCGTTCAACCGCGCCAGCGCCAAACAATACCAGCGCAATTGTTTTTCATATCTTTTCCGGCTGGAACCAATCTCGGCGTCGGTCTTGAAGTCCACCACAAACCAGCATCCGTCTTCTTCAAACGCCAGATCGATCACCCCTTCCAGAACCCGGTTGCCATCCAGCTTCAACAGAATCGGCAGTTCTCTCCGGCACACCTTCGATTTTCGCGCCCGCTCCAGCAGCGGATGCCGCAGAGCCGCGTCCACGGCCTCGATCGCGTCTTCCATTTCCCGCTCCGTAGCCCCCACCACCCGGCCATGAACCTTGGCCAGTTCCTGAATGCCCGCGCGATTCCCATCCAGCGCCGTATCGCGCAGGATAGTATGCACCAGCGTCCCAAATCGCGGCCCCGCCGATCGGTGGGTTCGTTTTTGCGTGGCATCGAATTTCACCGCCCCCGCAAAATCGCGAGGCGCGTCCGCCGCATCGCTCGCAGTGAAAACATCAAACTCCTTCTCCTGCCCGGCCGCATTCACTTTCTCGCGCCGATCCTTCCATTCGCGATAAGCAACCAAGCTGGGCGGCAATTCCCCGTTCACTCCGCCCTTGAGAATCTCCTCCTGCCGAAATCCCAGATTCGCCGGAGGCGTCAGCTTCAATGTCCTGGGATCCCACCAAACCACTTCATGGGTTCCTTGTTGCGGCGAATGCACCCCTGGTTGCACCGAGAGTTCCTCACGCGCGAAAAACGGCCGGTCCACCACCGACGCACCGCCAAACTTCGGGCAGCCTTCCGCGCGCGCAGCGTTCCGATAACGGTCGTTCGCCGGATAAATGGCTTTGTTCAGCGGCGTCAGCCATCCCTCCAGCTCTGCGTCGCCCACGCTCGGGATCACCAGCAAATCGCGCGCCCGCGTCGCCGCGACATAACACACCCGCACCCCCTCCGCCCTCTCGCGCAAGCGTTCTTTGGGTTCGTTTTCGCGCAATTCCCAGGGCGCGCAGCGCAGCAGCCGGGTGGCGCACAGCCCTTGCTGCGCATCCACATACCGGTCCGGATCGCCGGCCGCGATCTTGGCGGTCATATCGGCCAGAATCACCACCGGAAATTCCAGCCCCTTCGCCGCATGCACAGTCATCAGCCGCACCCCCTCCGCGCCCTCTTCCAGCACCGGCGCTTCCGCCGAATCCGCCTTTTCGGACTGCGCCTCCAGCTCTTCCACGAATCCGCGAAAAGACACTCCGCCCGAAAGCTCGAAACTCCTCGCCAGGTCGCCCACGCGATAAACATTCGCCAGCACCTGATGTCCCGCCGGACGCAGCGCGAATCCGGCGTGCGCCCGGGTGGCTTCCAGCAGCGAATTTACCGTATCGGCGATCGGCCTTCGGTTGCGCCCGCGATTCAAATCGGCAATCAGCCGCAACCCTTCCAAAATCGGTTGAAAAGCCTCGTCCAGCTTCTCCGGAAGCGTCTGAAACGGGTGCAGCCGCCCGATTTCATGCCGAAACCGCAGCAGCAGATTGTCGGGAATCGCGAACAGCGAGCCTTTGAGCATGGCGAAAACCGACAGTTCGTCTTCCGGCCACTCAATAGCAGTCAGCGCGGCGCGCAGCGTCTCCACTTCTTCGCGGCTATGAAACGATTTCGATCCCACCAGCAAATGCGGGATCTCGCGCGCCTCCAGGCTCCGAACATAATCGCGCGTAATGTCTTTTCCAAAGTTCGTGAACCGGCGGAACAGCAGGCAAATGTGCCGCGGCGAAACAGGCAGAAGCCGTTCCGGGTTTTCAGCGTCGCGCACCTTCCAGCCGCTCTCGCACGCCAGCCATTCCACGAACGCCGCGATGGTGTCGGGCAGGCATTGATCGATGGCCGCTTGCGAGATCCGCATGCTTCCGTAGGGCCGCGGCGCGGGAAGCGCAACCACGCTGGGCTGTCGGGCAATAGCGGGCGTTTGCCCCTGCAGCGGAGCGTAAGCTGCTTGCCCGGAAGCGGCGTCATCTTGCATCTCCGGCTCGAAAGCCGCGTTCACCAGTTCCTGGATCGGCCGCAGCGCCCGGAAACTGGTGGTCAATTGCACCACGCCGGCGCCGCGCTCCTGCAAAGCATCGCGAATTTGCCGGTACAGCGCCACATCGGCGCGCCGGAACTTATAAACCGATTGTTTCGGATCGCCCACCACAAAGAGTTTCCCGCGGCCGGGCGTTATCTTCATCCAGTCCGATTCATCCGGATCGTCCGCGGCCAGCAGCAGCAGAATCTCAGCTTGCAATGGGTCGGTGTCTTGAAACTCGTCGATAAAGATGTGAGTGAAACGATTTTGCAGGTAGCGGCGCACCTCCGGTTTACCGCGCACCAGATCGCGAGCCAGCAGCAGCAGATCCACGAAGTCCAGTTTGCCGGCGCGGCGCTTCAGTTGATCGTAGCGTTCCACCAGGTCCCACATTTCACCGCGCAGAATCGACGCCAGGTCGGCATCCGCGGCGTCCCGGAAAGCTTCCAGCTCATCCACCAGATGTTGCCGCGCTTGCACCACTTGTTCTCGTGGAACCCCATCGGCGAAGAATCCGGAACCCTTCTTGAAATCCCTCTTGATGTCGCGGATCAGTTTGATCAGCAGGCTTTCGAGCGAATCGTAATCACGCGCACGTGCTTCTTCCGCGCGTTCGATCCAGGTGGCCAGCGCCCGCGCCGGCCACAGCGATTTCACCAGATTGTCGTTGCGCTTCGCGCAGCGCGAAGCCGCTTCCGCCACCAGCCACACTTGTTCCACCAGCCGGTCGATCTCGCCTTTGCGATCGAACAGCGCTCTTCGCCACGGCGCGGGATGGTCGCGCCATTCAATCAGCTTCCACGCCGCGTATTGCAGTTGTTCCATCGGGGACGCGCCATCGTAAGAGTCTCGCGACGCCAGCCGCACCAGCGCGCGCCGCAATCCCGGAGCGCCCTCGCCCAGCTTGCGCTGCATCCAGGATCGAAAAGCCCGATCATAGATTCGCAAGGCCTGTGGCTCGGACAATTCCTCAAACGCCGGATCCACCACCGCTTCCACTGGACGCTCCCGGAGAATCTGCGCGCAAAACGAATGGATGGTCCCAATCGAGGCCTCTTCCAGATGTTCCAGGGCGTCTTCGATGTTGCGGCGTTCGGCGGCGGAGTTCGCTGTGCCGCGCGCCCGGTCGAGTTCCTGCCGCAGGCGCAGCTTCAGTTCGCCGGCGGCTTTGTTGGTGAACGTAACGGCAACAATATGGCTGATCGTGGTCAGGCCGCTGGCCAGCACCGCGACAATCCGCGCGATCAGTTCGGTGGTTTTTCCCGTTCCGGCCGACGCTTCCACCAGCAGGCTTTCGCCAAGCGAAGTGCGAATGCGTTCGCGGGCGGCGCGGTCGTCAAGCTGCGGTTTGATCGCGGGAGTCATGGCGAATGACGAACCGGCTGTTCGCGCTTCATCCGCGTAGTCGGGACGCCGGCCAGCACGGTTCCGGCAACCGGGCTTTCGCCAAGCGATGTGCCAATGCGTTCGCGCGCGGCGCGGTCGTCAAGCGGCGGTCTAATCGCGGGAGCGGGCTGTTCGCGCTTCACCCGAGTAGTCGGGACGCCGGCCAGCACGGTTCCGGCCGACGCTTCCACCAGAAGGCTTTCGCCAAGCGAAGTGCGAATGCGTTCGCGGGCGGCGCGGTCGTCAAGCTGCGGTCTAATCGCGGGAGTCATGGCGAATGACGAATCTCCACCAGAGGGTCCAAACGATCCGGCTGTTTGCGTTTCACCCGAGCTTCTTCATACGGACCGCACACCGCGCCATAATCGCACAGCGCGCAAGCGCCCGTTTGCGGAGCGGCAGGCAGGAAACCCTCCTCAATCGACCGGTCGATCGTCCCCAGAACGCGTCCCAGCCGTTGGCGCGATTCATCATTTAGCGGAATATCGAAGGAGGAGAAATCGCCGCGCTGGGTGCAGAAGAAGAGGCGGCCGGATTCCACGGATTGGCTCAACAATGTTTCGGCCGCGTGCGCGTACAGCAGCGGCTGCAGAATGGCGCCGCCGCCGACATACTGCGGACGGTCCTTGGGCGCTTTGCCGGTTTTATGATCCGTAACCCGCAGCGCGCCGCTCGCCCCGTGCCGTTCGATCAGATCGATAGAGCCGCGCAGCCGGATGCCATCCGGAATCACCGCCTCTTTGTTCGTGCTGGCGGGATCGCGCTGCGGATCGGGAGGCAGGCCGAAGCCAAATTCGAAATGCACCGGAAGCCAGTCCGTTTGCGTCGCCGCCACTTGCTGCAGCCAGCCGCGCAGATCGGTGCGAAGATTTTCGATTTCGCTTTTCCAAACGCGCGGGATGGCGGGCGCGAGATCGTCTTCGTATCGGGCGGCCACGCTGTCCAGAACCCGGTCGGCCAGATCCAGCGTCGCGGGAAGCCGGCCCTGCGTCACTGGCAGCAGGTTAGCGCCGGCCAGCGCGCGGAACAACTCAAATTGCGCCGCGTGGAACAGCGCGCCGCGCGTGAGCGGGTCCATTTGTTCCAGACGCGCCGGCTCCTCGCGGGGACGAAATTGAAAGATCGCTTGTAGAGCGAAGCGATACGGGCAGGCGGAAAAATGTTGGAGGGACGATGGCGAATAACTGCGATTGGCGAGCCGGTGCGGCTGCAAAGCCGCGAGCGTGGCTGGATCGGGATCGACGATTCCGTCGGCGGCGGACCAGAAGTTTCGCCAGCGCCGGCCGCGGGTGCGAAGTGATCGTGCCAGTGCCCCGTTCGCGAGCGTCACATAACTGGCGCTTCCCGTGGCCTCCGCGCCGCGCAGTTTCAGCGAGGCTTCGAGTGAAGCCAGATCGTATTCCGCGTCGTCGATGGCGTCGCGCGGGTTGGCGGGTGCGGGCCAATCCAGCCGAGAGGATGCGGCGCGCGATGCGCGCTTCTCGAACTCGCGCAAAGAAGGCAGGCGTCCTTCCGCCGCGCGCACTACTTCCAGCGCGTAAAACGAAGGCACGCGCGCTCGCGATTGCGCCACGTCCATTCGCGGATAGGAAACCACCAGGCTCTGCGATGCGGCTGCGGCGGCCGAACGAAGCAGCATGCGTTCGCCTGCCACGCGCGTGTCCTGCGTGTCCAATCCGGCCGCCAGTTGGCTGCGCTGCTCGTCCAGCAAAAGCGGGTCTTCCAGAGCGCGGCGCGGAAACAGTCCTTCCGCCAGTCCGGGCAGAAAGACGACGTCGAAACTGCGTCCACGCGCTTCTTCAATACAGCCCACGAACACGCGACCGTAGCGCCGTTTGGGCGGTTCGGCGCGCAGGAAACCCAAACGTTCCGAGAGAACGTCGTAGACTTCGTCCAGCGAAGCGGGGCCCACCTCGCTCATCGGGTCCAGTTCGCTGAGAACGCCGAGCACGGATTCGGGGCCTCGGATGGCCATTTGCGCCAGGCTCGTCAGGTGCTCCAGCCAGACGCCCCAGGTCGCAGCCGGTGGAAGGGAGCTTAAGGCATCAATCAATGGAAGAGCAAAATGTTCCAAACGTTCTAGCTGCTGAATGCGGCGGGCCACGTGCGCGCGGCGCGTTTCGTCGTCTTTTTCGAGATCGCGCAGTTGCGTTTGCAATTCGGCGCGCAGTCCGCGCAGCCGGCGGGCCCAGCGGTCGCGTCCGCCGATGACGGCGGCATCCACCAGCAGCTTCTCCCAACCGGCGGGAACATCCAGCGGAGCCGGGGCTTCGGGCTCGGAGATCGCCGGTTCTGGCGTAAGGGGCGCTTGGAATGTCGCGAGGATTTCGTCCTCCGCCGGGACCCATTGCACTGCGCGAATCTGCGGGGAGCCGTCGGCTTCGAGCGGCGGCGTCTGGCCAAGCGAAAGATATTCGGCGAAGCGCGACGCGGAGCAGCCGTCGCTGGCGCAGGCCAGCAGCGCGAGAAAAGCGCGGCCGGCCGGGTCGGGACGCGCCGCTCCCCGGCTAAAGTAATGTCCAATGCCCGCGCGGCGCAACGCCTCTTCCACCAGCGGCTGGTAAGCGTCCACGTTGCGCAGCAGGATCGCGATGCGGTCGAAAGGAGTGCCTTTTTCAGCCAAAGCACGGATGCGGCGGGCAATCTCCACGCACTCGAAGCTCTCGCCGGGAGCGGAGAAGAGCAGCGCCGGGTCGGGAGCGGCGATGGGCGGAGGATCGGAACAAAAGAGCCAGGTGCGGACTCGATCGAGCGTTGTCGCGGCCGGCGCGGTGTCGATGCTTTCCGCTCTGACGCCCAGGATGCGTTCGAGCGATGAGATGGCGTCGTCGCCAGTTGTGGCTGTGGCTAACACGCGGGGAGAGCGCCGCACCAGCGTCGCGACCAGCCGTTCGTGGGCTGCGGATTCGATGGCCAGGCCGAGCAGCAGAAGGGGAAGGCGCGTGAAGCGATGATCGGTATTCTCGGCCTCTTCATTGGCGAGCCGCAGAAGCAGCGGCAGGTCGGCGACACCGCGTTGCTCCAGTTCCGCTTCATAGGCCGTAAGAAGATGCGCCAGATCGCCCGGCGGCTTTACGTTTTGCAGGCGCAGTTCATTGATCGTTTTGGTGAGGGCGCGGGCGAAGCCGGGTGTTTGAGCGACGGGCGCGAAATAGGCCAGACGGTTCGCGGACGTGGCGGCGTGAACGATGCGCGCAGCGATCGCGTCCATGCCCAGCCGGGAAATAGGAGCCAGCGCCAGGCGTCCCATGGGTTGCGCGGCGAGGCTGCAAGCGAGTTGTGTAAGAGTAAGCGCGTGGACTCCCTGGCAGCCCGCTGGAAAAGCGCGTGCCGCAAGTTCATTCGCGGCGGCCCGCGTCGGCGCGATGACGAGAATTTCGGCATGCGGGGGTTGTTCGGTAAGGAACGCCGCTGCGCGCTGCAAAAGTGCGGCATGAGAGCGGGAAGAAACGAGCGCGCGCGGGACCACAGACAATTATATTGGTTCGAAATATGTCAGCGTGCGACGCTCGGTGCTGGTGGGTGCTTACCGTTTTTTCGCCGAACCTCTTCCACTATCTCCCAACCCATGGAATGTACTGGCCAAACCCGTGGCGCACGCACTCCTGCGTGCAGCGTGCACACTCGTGTGTACGCGACATGTTTCACTGCTTCTTAACGCGATTTCCGCTTCAGAGCCGCGAACCCCCAAGAACGGTTAAGCACCCGGTGCTGGTCGCTAAGAAGCGCCGCTGCCGGCAATCAATCGTCTCTGCGCGCCCGGCAGCCAACTGGCCATCGCTTCTGCACCGCGACAAACTGCTTTACCACGTAGACAAAACGAGCGGCCGCGTTTTCAGGACCACGAGCGGCGCCGCGGAACAGGATCTCGATCTGCACACCGTGTTCGGTTGTGCTGATTGCGCCCTCGTTTGGTGCATGAATTACGCGCCTTGGTATTGTTCGTCGCTGACCGAACGGGTGCGTGTGCCATGCCGACCGCGCGCCGGAGCAGGTGGATTGAACAGCGGATCAATACGCACTGTGCCGGTGAAATAATCCGCCGGTCTCTGCTCAAAGGCTGGTTCAGCGACCGGTCATCTGCTCCAACCTTTCAGGGTAGCGAGCTCCTTGCACCGTGATCCCGGAGGCCGCGACATCGATGTCCCGCAGATCGCCGGGCGTGAGTTCGACCGAAAGCGCGCCAATGTTCTCGTCCAAACGATTTAGCTTTGTAGTGCCGGGGATCGGCGCCATCCAGGGCTTCTGGGCCAGCAGCCATGCAAGAGCAATCTGGGCCGGTGTCGCCTTCTTTCGCTCGGCGATGCCGCCGAGCAGATCGATCAAGGCCTGATTCGCCTTGAGAGCATCCGGGGTGAAGCGAGGCAGCGTACTGCGGAAGTCGGAACTGTCGAACGTCGCGTTTTGGTCGATTTTCCCTGTGAGGAACCCTTTACCCAGCGGACTGTACGGCACAAAGCCGATTCCGAGTTCTTCCAGCGCCGGGATCACTTCAGCTTCCGGGCGTCTCCACCACAGCGAGTATTCGCTCTGAAGCGCGGCAAGCGGCTGAACCGCGTGCGCGCGGCGGATGGTTTGCACACCTGCTTCGGACAGTCCGAAGTGCTTGACCTTGCCCTGCTGGATCAGATCCTTCACCGCCCCCGCTACGTCTTCGATCGGCACGTTCGGATCAACCCGGTGCTGATACAGCAGGTCGATGACATCCACTTTGAGCCGCTTGAGCGATCCCTCGACGGCCTGCCGGACGTGCTCGGGCCGGCTATTCAGCCCTGCCGCTCCCGGCCGATGATCGCTGCCACTCAGGTCGAACCCGAATTTGGTGGCGATCGCCACTTGTTCGCGAAAAGGAGCCAAGGCTTCGCCCACCAGCTCTTCATTCAGGAACGGGCCATACACCTCGGCAGTATCGAAGAACGTGATGCCCCGTTCCACGGACGCACGGATCAGAGAGATCATCTCCTGCTTGTCTTTGGGCGGGCCGTAAGAAAAGCTCATGCCCATGCAGCCGAGCCCGAGAGCCGAGACTTCCAGGCCGCTATTTCCAAGTTTGCGCTTCTGCATTGTTTCTCCTTGGGAACTGTTTCCTCATCTCCAGGGTAGAATCGGAAGCCGCTGAAGCGGTATCCCGATTCTACCGATTTATTGCCTATTCCTCTTGGAGTGTCTACAAACGCAGCCTGTAGATTGCGCGCGTTACAGAGCCGCGACATACAGAGCCGCGACCGTGAGGGAGCCGGACACAGCCTGTTAGAGTAGAAGCGGAGTGAAACCGTTACCATGAACAGATCGGCCGTAAGGGTTCATCCGTTACAAGCTCCAGCACATGCATTGCGCGAGGAGCTGGCTCACAAGATTGCCTTGTTCATTGGCTCCGCAGAGAACCGGGCAACGCTGATTCCGGGGCTGGAGCTGCACCGGCGGACGGCGCCCACCGCTCCTTGCTCCGTGACTTACGAGCCGGGCGTGACCGTGATGGCCCAGGGGAGAAAACGGGTCGAACTCGGCTGAAACGTTTTCATCTACGATGCAACGCGGTTTCTGCTGACGGCGGTGGACCTGCCGGTTATCAGCCGGGTGATTGAGGCAAGCGAAAAAGCGCCCTGCCTGGCGATGTCGCTCAAACTCGAAATGCATGTGGTCCGAGAGCTTCTCAGTCGAGAGGAGATTGAGGTAGCGCAGACGCCGTCTGGCACTCCGGGCATGGCGATCGGTGAGACCACGGTCGAATTTCTCAGTGCCTGTTGCCGGTTGGTAGACCTGCTGAACAAGCCACAGGACATTCCCTTTCTCAGTGGTCTGATTCAACGCGAGATCGTCTACCGAATCCTCCAGAGTGCGGAAGGAGCACGCCTTCGTGCGATTGCTACGCTGGGAGATCAGAGCCAGCGGACGGCAAAAGCGATCGCCTGGATGAGGGCGAACTACGCGAAGCCGCTGCGGGTGGAAGAGCTCGCACAAATAGCGGGGATGGGTGTGTCGACGCTGCACCACCATTTCCGCGCGCTGACCGCCATGAGTCCTCTTCAGTATCAGAAACAGCTTCGGTTGCAGGCGGCGCGGGGGCGCATGCTCATGGATGGTCTGGACGCCGCGAGCGCGGCCTTTGAGGTCGGATATGAAAGCGCGAGCCAATTTAATCGCGAATACAGCCGCTTCTTCGGCCAGCCACCGATGCGGGATATTCGGATCCTTCGCTCGCCAAGCGCCCCGCCCATGGAGTCGGTCGATAGTCGCTCAAACGGCATGTGAGTAGTCAAAATAAAATTCCCCTTGCTTACCGAGGGAAGCTCCCTTATACTCATCTAGGAAACCGATATGAGTAAACCGAACGACCTGGTCCAAGGCACACTGGATCTGCTTCTCCTGAAAATCCTGGCGCTGGAGCCCTTGCATGGCTGGGCCATCAGTGTGCGTCTGAAATCCATCTCCGGAGACGTCCTCCAGGTCAGCGAAGGGTCCCTCTACCCTGCATTGCACAAATTGGAGCAGGAAGGCTGGATCGCGGCCGAGTGGAAGCAAACCGAAAATAACCGGCGGGCGAAGTTTTATTCGCTCACCCGCCTGGGCAGGAAGCAACTGGAATCGGAAGCGGCGAACTGGCAGCGGCTATCGTCCGCCATCACGCACGTCATCCAGCTTTCGGAGGCCTATTGAGGCTCGCACCATACGGCACACTGCTGCACACCGAGCCGCGACCGTCAGGGAGCGGTCTCGTCAGTGCATTAGGCGAATCTCAATAGCCCGTGACGAACCTCGGCCTAGGAAGATTCATGCGGATGCAGCACCTTTGGTTCACGGCGCGTCTACGGCTCAGGTCCATCCTGCGCCGCTCCCGTGTGGAACAAGAGCTCGACGAAGAACTGCAGTTCCATCTGGAGCACAAAATCGAGGAAGGCACCGCCCATGGACTGTCGCCAAAAGAGGCGCGCTATGCGGCCCTGCGCGCGATGGACGGGCTGGAGCAACGAAAAGAGGAGATGAGAGACATGCGCCGCATTCATTGGTTGACGGATTTCATCGACGATGCGCACTACGCCGTCCGCAGCCTGCGCCGCACTTCCGGGCTTACCGCGTTCGTGGTGCTCACGCTGTCCCTGGGAATCGGGATGACCTCGGGGACTTTCAGCATGCTGGATGCCCTGATCTTCCGGCCTTACCCCGTGCCGCATCCAGGCGGCGTGCTCAGCCTGGTGAGCACTACACACGATAATCTCTTTGACAATTTCTCCTATCGCGAATATCTGGACATCCGAAACCAGACCAACAGCTATGAGGGCGTCGTCGCTTACGCCGATATGGAGGCGGTAGGCTTCAGCGCCCCACCCGGATCCACGCCGCGCATCCGAGGCGGAATGCTGGTTTCCGGTAATTACTTCCGCGTGCTGGGCGTGGAGCCGCGCTTGGGGCGCGGTTTTCGGGACGACGAAGATGGGGCGCCCGGCCGGGATGCCGTGGTGGTGCTGGGGCCGGATTTCTGGAGACGCGAATTCGCGAGCGATCCGTCCGTTCTGGGCCGGACTGTTCGCCTCAACGGCGTCGATTTCACCGTGATCGGCGTGGCTCCGGAAACCTTCCCGGGCATGCAGATATTCGGGCATCCCGATTTCTACATGCCGCTTGGGATGGCGCGGGTGTTTTCAACCGACCGCCAGAAGAATTTTTTCGAGGACCGCGACGACCGCGAGTTGCATGTGCAGGCGCGATTGAAACCGGGCGCGTCGCTCCAGCAGGCGCGGAATGAACTTGCCGGGCTGGCGAAAAACCTGGAGCGCGAGTATCCCAGGATCAATCGCAGCCGCGGCGCGGCCGTGCACACCCCGTTCGAAATGCGGACCCGGGATGACGATATTAATTGGAAATTCAGCGTGATCTTTGTCGCGCTGGCGCTGGCGGTCCTGCTGGTGGCTTGCACCAACGTGGCGGGACTCCTTCTCAGCCGCGCACGCACGCGAACGCGCGAAATCGCCATACGGCTGGCGCTGGGCGCAGGGCGTTTCCGGCTGATCCGGCTGTTGCTGACCGAAAGCCTGATCCTGGCGGCCCTGGGTGGGTTGGCCGGCATTGCCATCGGCTACGGCATCGTCGAGTGGTTCCACACCAAACAAAGTATCGTTCTCATGTCGGACTTGCCGGTCTCCCTCCCGTTCCAGATGGATATGCGCGTGCTTCTGGCAAGCCTGGCGTTGTCCCTGTTGTGCGCGCTCCTGTGCGGCTTGGCGCCGGCGCTGCAGAGCACGCGCTCGGATCTGGTGGGCGGCCTCAAGTCGTCCGAAGCGGATGTGCCCGGCCATAAACGCCTGTGGGGCCGGAACCTCCTGGTTGTGGCGCAGGTTTCCACGTCCCTGATGCTGCTGACGGCGTCGTTTCTGATGGTGCGCGGCTTCGAGCGTAGCATGCTGGAGGGAACCGGTTTCGCCAAAGACCATCTGCTGATGACCACCTTCGATCCGCGTCTGGTGCAGTACAACGCAACTCAGACGCAGCAGTTCTATAAGCTGCTGGCCGAACGCGCGCGGCAAGCGCCCGGAGTCCGCAGCGCGGCTCTCACCCAGAACGTTCCGCTCGGAGTGGATGGCTTTGACGACGTCGCCTTTGTGCCGGACGGTTTCCAGATGCCGCTCGACCGTGAAAATGTCAATTCAACCATGGACACCGTGGATGAAGGGTACTTCCAGACCCTGGGGATTCCGATCTTGCGCGGCCGCGGCATCCTGGCTTCCGATACCGCCGGCTCGCCGCGCGTCGCGGTGGTGAATGAGCAATTCGCGAAGCACTATTGGCCGGGCGCCGATGCGGTGGGCCAACACATCCGCCTGGATACCCGCACCGGCGCGCCGGTGGAGATTGTGGGCGTCGCCGAGACCACCAAGTATCAGTCAACCTTCGCGCCGATGGATTTCGTGTATATGCCGCTGGCCCAGCATCCTGTTCCGCGCATGGTATTGATGTTGCGGTCGAGCGGCGATCCGCTGCAATTGGTCCAGCCTTTGAAAGGCATTGTCCGAACGCTGGATGCGAACCTGCCGTTGCTCGAGACCAGGCCTTACATGGACTTATACCTGAACCAGGCCGTGAGAGGGCCGCGCATTGCCATCGACCTGGTGGGCGCCATGGGCGTGGTCGGCCTCCTGATGGCCGTCGCCGGATTATACGGACTGGTGGCGTACAACGTGAGCCGCAGAACCCGCGAGATCGGCTTACGTATGGCCCTTGGCGCAGCCGGGTCGGACGTGCTGCGTCTGGTGCTGGGCAAGGGTCTGCGCCTGGTGGGGCTGGGAACGGCGATCGGGCTCGCGATGGGCTTCGCCGTGGAGCGGCTGTTCAACTCCGTGCTGTTCGATGCCGGCGGAGTGGACATCGTGGCTTATATCGTCGTCGTTCCGTCGCTTTTCGTGGTGACCATGCTGGCGGCCTACGTGCCTGCGCGCAGGGCTTCCCGCATCGCGCCGACAGAGGCGCTGCGCTACGAATAATAGCGATCCCAGCGCTTGTGAAATCAGTTCCAGGCCAAGAATCGCTCCCTGACGGTCGCGCCTCCATTGCGAAGCACACACTGCTGCACACCGAGCCGCGACCGTCAGGGAGCGGTCTTGTCACTGTATTACGCGAACCTCAATAATTGGTACGCCAATATCCGGAATTTCATCCCCGTTCAGATCCGCAAGGATCGGTTGACCGGAAAAACGTCGCGTGTCAAAGCCAGATCTGGCCAGCCGCCGTTGTTGATACGTGCGATCGAACAGGTTCCCGGAAAAGGCCGGCGTCAGGACGGCCTAAGGGGTAAAATTTAGCAACACCATCACGCCGCCCGAGCTGTCGGGTTCGACAATATCAGGAATGCCTGCCGTGGCAGATTGGCCGTGAAGATTTTCGACGAGGATGCTACCGGGGGACGGGCCGGTACCGATGCTGACGGGGGCCGCGTAAGTCGCGCCGCCTTCGCCAAGGTAAATATATAGCGTGCCGGATCCCGAAATCAAAAATGTCCGGGATACCATCCCCGTTTACGTCCGCAACGCAGTTAGAGCCGCCGGTTCCGAGCAGTCCTGAAAGACCAGCCTGGTATGTGAACGTCCCCATACCGTCACCTACGTATACAAATGCTCCGCTTCCGCCGGGCATTCCATAGATCAAATCTAGGTTTCCATCCCCATTCAGATCCGTCAATATCGGCTGGCCCGAGTATTGGCCGAAAGTGGTCGCCGCCTGCGTGAACCCGCCCTGTTGGTTATTCAAAAGCACCGTAATCACGACATAGTCATCCGTCGTCAGCACCAGATCCGGCCAACCATCATTGTTGATATCGTTGATATCCCCGACCGCAATACCGGAGAATCCGGGCGAACTCGACACAATAGTGGTCGGATTCTGGAATGTGCCATCGCCGTTGCCCAAGGCGATCAGGTTGCCGGAACTCACGAGATCCAACTTGCCATCGTGATTGAAGTCGCCCAGAGCCAGGTAACCGCCGGATGATGTCGGCGTGGTGCTCTTTAGCGTGAACGTCCCGTCGCCGTTCCCTAAGTAAGCGTTGACAGCGAGCGACGTCCCATTTACCGGGACTAACAGATCAGGAATGCCGTCGCCGTTCAGATCGCCGGTGATCAGGCATGCCGCACCGGGCAAAGCGATGTTGGTCCCAGCCGTGAAAGGTGCTAAGTATTTGCCGGTGCCAAGCAGAATGGAAACGCCACTCGCATTGTCCACAGCCAGATCCGAGCTTGCCATCACCATTGAAATCCGCCGCTACGCCACAGCCTGCGCCGCCAGTGATATTGGTCCAAGTGCCGTCTTCGATAAAGCCTTTGCCCAAGTTCAGCAACACAGAAATGGCGGAATAACCGCCTGTGATGATATCGGTTTCCCCTTTGCTGCGCAGATCGGCCAGGACCATGTTGTTGATCTCCAGAGCCCCTTCGATCGGATAACTGATTGGCTTAGTGAAATAACCGTCCCCCAGTCCGTATGCCACGTTCCCCGCTTCAGAAACCAAATCCCCAATCCCATCGCCGTTGATGTCGCCGATGGCCAACCCATTCAGGGTCACCCCAGGTAGACTGACCCCCTTGGGTCCTTCGAACGCTCCCTTGCCATTGCCAAAAAAGATCCAGACATCACTGGAATACGGAGCGTTGACCGCAATGCTCGGCGGACCGCCTTTGGTCAGGCTACCGACGGCAATCGCGTTTCGAAAACTTGGGCGGAGTAAGTATCTGTGCTGTCTGGAATGTGCCGTTCCCGTTGCCAAGCAGGACGGCGATGCCTGCCCCTCCACCCAGGTTGGCGTTCGGCGTGGTTACCGCGAGGTCCAGCTTGCCGTCCAGGTTGAAATCCGTGGAGGCGATATTCTTGGCACCCGCCAGAGCAACTGCCAGGACTGCCGCGTTGAAGGTTCCATCCCCTTTGCCGGTTAGCAGCCACACACCACTGTTACCGGCAGCGGCGATATCAAGGAACACCGTCGCCATTAAAGTCACCGACCACTGAATACAACACATTGCCGTCGTTGATGGGATAGTTCACGCCAGATTGAAACGTGCCGTTGCCGTTTCCCGTCGCAACCACAATGCCGTTTGTGTTTGGAAAATTCGAGATCGATTTTCCCGTCACCGTTGAAGTCTGCGGGCACAAAGGAATAGGAGTTACTCGCAGATATGCGCGTGTATGGCCCTGGGCGGAACGTACCGTCACCATTGCCGAGCAGCACGTTGACGTTGCCAAAACCATTGGTAATCAGGTCCGGAATTTTGTCGCCGTTGGTATCGGCCACCTGCACGCAGTAGCTGTAGCCGGGATAGTCACGGCGGGCGAAGAAAGTTGGCGTCCTCGGCGTGGCAGCCTGTGCTAAGTTCGCCGCCAGAGCTAGCGCGATCAGCACGGCCATCTTAACTGCGCTATTCATGTGTTCACCTGCCTGGTCGCTGAATCGGACCACAACCTCGGCGGCAGGAGAGATCGGGAATTACGGTTTCAGTAACGGTACTGCCAAGCCTCGCACTTGGCCCGCCGCCAAACGCCCGAATTCCGATCAGGTTCATAGCGCGGGCGCGGAAGCTCCGACGCAACCACACCTACTACTGAGGATTGGTAGCCGTAATCTGCGATCCCAGCGCTTGTGAAATCGCTTCCAGCCCAGTAGTTATCGTGATGTTCGCGGAACCGATGGTCACGTTGGGCGTCACGGTAACGGTAAGATGCGTGGGGCTGATCACATTGATCTGGTTCACCGCAACGTCGCTGGTTCCAAATCCCACAGTAGTCAGATCCTGAGCAAAATTGGTGCCGCTGCCTTGCACATCCACAGTGACGGAGCTGCCCGCCGGAATGACGATCGGACTTACCACCACGCTCGGACTAGCTGCCACAGCAGACGCTGCGCCCCGGGCATACGTATAGCTGGCGGCCGTTGGATTCAGGAACAGCGAGCTTTGCCCGTCGGCATTGAACGCGGCAACCGCGGCGATGTAGCCGGTAGGCGCGGCGGGCGGCGTAACAATCAACAAATTGCCCGATTGCGATTGAATCACAGCCGGCACGCCGTCAAACCAAACCTGCGTGCTCGAAGTGAACTGCTCGCCGGCGATCGCAACCGCCGGATTGCCGTTCCCATCCACCGCCGGAGCCAGCGCGCCGATCAAAGGAGGAGGCGCCAGAACCACCGTGAATCCCGCGGGAAGCACATAGAGATTTCCGGGAGTGCTGAACAACAGGTGCTCCGGTCCGGGCCGGGGCAATGTCGGCATCGCGTTCACTGCGATGTATCCTTGGTTGGGCGGCGGGTAAGCTCTCAGGTTGGTAATCTGCGCGGCCGTGCCCAGCATCCCGACGCTCATGCCGGGTGTGGGAACCGTCGCGCCGGTGGTGGTGTTCACCGTTTCCGTCAGCCCGCTCCCGAAGGCGGCGATGGGCGTGATTTCCCCGAACAGGATGGGCGCGCCCCGCACGTAAGCGCCTTGAATGTAGCTCCAGGTTTGCACTGAAGCCACGCCGGGCGAACTCACCGGGTTGACATTAAAGTTCACGGCCGACGGATAAACCTTGCCCGCGGTCACGGTGATCAGGCTGGCCTGCGTGTAGTCCAGTGTGCCGGGAAAAAACTGCGTGCCGAATCCGGTAGTCGGAGTCAGGTAAGTCCCGGCCGAATTCGCCGGAAGCCAAATGTTGTCCGGACTGCCCTCGCCTTGGGTCGGCGCCGGCAGCGGATGCACATAAACGTAATAAGAAAGACCCGACTTTCCGGCCGGAATTCCGTTGATCTGATAGGTGCCGTCCGGATTCGTCAGCGTGGCAATAGCCTGATTGCTGGGCGAAATGGCAACTACCGACGCCAGGTTCGCGCCTTGCCCGTTCATGCTCACCTTGCCCGCAATGCTGCCCACCGTCGAAAGGTAATTGGCGGCCGGATAAAGCAGCGAAATCCCGGCGATGTCGTCTGCGCCCAGCGGATTCGCCTTGGTCGACGCGCTGGTAACAATGGTGGACATGGCGCTCGACGCCAGCGTGTGCTGCAGGCCCAGGCTGTGCCCGAACTCATGCACCATCGTCGCGAAAAATTCCTCGCTGTAGCTTGGTCCGTTGAAGTAGCTGGGCATGTCGCTCGGCAACTCGATCAGCGAAAGATATACGGGCAGGAACTGACCGCTCGGACCCTTGGTGAGATTGCCAACCACCGTGGGAATAGTGAACGCCAGCAGGCCGGGCGGAATGTCGTCGGAGAACTCGATCTGAATTCCCGGGGCTGATTCCGTCGTCCCCGGACTGAAAAACCCTCCGTAGGCCAGCCGTATGCTGGAAGTGCCGACGCTGTTCCAGACATTGGCGGCCGCGCTAATCTGGCTGACGATGGCCGGCAAACTGTCGCCCGGAAAGGCGGTGGAAGGACCGGTGCTGGAGACAAAAAACGGAACCGTGTTATTGGATAGCGTGTTCAGATCGAACCGGGCCACAATCGGGATATAGGGCGGGGCCGTGCTGTTGAAATAGGTGTAATAGTAATAGGCCAAGCCCGTGTTTGCGAGCAGACAACCGCCCGCCACCAGCGCCGCCAGCCGACCCAGCCACTGCCTTCTCACTGTCCGCCGCCTCCGGCTAAGACGGCCTGGATCTGGCTGACAAGCTGTGCCAGCGGCATCTGAAAATTGGAATCCGTCACGCTTTGCCCCGAAGAGTTCAGCATCGGCGAAGTTGCGGGTCCACGCGAAACAATTGCCTGGCCCTGAGCATTTGTAGTGACGTTAAACAAGCCTTGCGACAACCCGATCACTTGCGTCAACCCGCTCTTGCTGGTCCACAGGAAGAATACGTAGCCCTGCGCAGGTGACAGCGTGGGCGCCCCCGCCACCGGCTGCTGCATCCCGTTCAGCGCGCCTCCGGGAACTGCCACATCGATCACCGTCCCCGGTGCTCCTTTGTAAGCCGTTGTCACCGAAAGCTGATAATGGGTGTAGATGAGCGGGCCTCGCAGTGCCGCCGACGAGCCTGGCTGTATGGTGCCGCGAACGATCATGGTGGACTTCTGGATCATGTCGTTCAGGCTGAGCCGCTGTAAGGTGGATGACTCTAGATTGGGCAGGCACGCCAAGCCAGCAGCGGCAACCGCTACGATGATCAGTTTTCGCATCATCAGTAAGCTATCCTATAGGCAACTCGCCAGCCAATTTCAGGTCGCTGAAAGCAATAGGGTTTCTAGCGTACTCCCAACCGCTGTGTATACCTTCGACACATTGCCTGCCGAAATTTAGCTCGGGGCCTGGCGTAAGCTATTTAACACCACGCACAATCAGCAGGGGCATTTTCAACTTGTGACGGACTGCATTAATTGTAGTCCCGAACACAATGTCTTTCAAGCCCTTGTGGCCATGCGCGCCCATTACCACCAGATCCGGCTTCAGTTCCTCGGCGTAGCGGACGATCTCCTTGGTTGGAGTGCGCGCATGCCGCACCACCATCTCCACTGGAATCTGCTGGTTCTCCAGATCCCGGACAATCTGGTGCAGGTAGTGGTCGCCGGCTTCCACCTCAGCGGTGGAAGAAAGCGGCCCAAAAAGCTGGCTGGTGACGCCTTCTTCCACATGCAGAATGTACAGCTTGGCATTTTGCTGCTTGGCCATGGCGGCGGCGTGGGCGATGGCGTCGCGATCCCGGCTGGTATGATCCAACGGAACCAGGATTTTCCGGTAGGTGGGGATTGGCAGGTCTTCGGCCACGGCTTCGGGAAGATCCACAGCCGTATCGCCTGTTTTGCGAATCCTCCGAGGCAGGATCGGATGCAACGTGATCCACAGCAGCAACAAAGCCAACCCGGTAAGAACCGGCAGAAGCCCCAGCTCCAGCCGCACCCGCCACGCTCCCGCATCGGCAGTCCAATCACGAACCGACAGCGCCACCAGCCAGACATTCAAAACCACGATCATAGCCGCCGTCAGCCACGCCAGCGCCTGTACCCACAGCCGATTGGCCAGCGCGCCCATGCGCTGTTTGTTATTGGTGAAATGGATGAGGGGGATCACCGCAAACGGCAACTGCATGCTGAGGATGATCTGGCTCAAAATCAGCAGCTTATAGGTTCCATTCTCACCCGCCAGATAAACCGTGAAAGCGGCCGGGATAATCGCCAGCGTTCGGGTGAGCAATCGCCGCAGCCAGGGCCGCATGCGGATGTTGAGAAAGCCTTCCATCACGATCTGGCCGGCCATGGTCCCGGTCAAAGTTGAAGATTGTCCTGAAGATAGCAGCGCTATTCCAAAGAAAAAACTGGCCATTGTAGTTCCAAGAAGCGGCGTCAGAAGATGGCTGGCCTGCTGAATTTCAGTGACCACAATGCCCCGCCGGAAGAACACCATAGCGGCCAAAACTAAGATCGCCGCGTTCACCAGCAACGCGCCGTTGAGCGCAATGGTGGAGTCGATCAAGTTGAACCGGCACGCTACCAGTTTCTCCTTCTCGCTCTTGCCGATACGCCGGGTTTGCACCAGTGCCGAATGAAGGTACAAATTGTGCGGCATCACCGTGGCGCCCAGGATCCCGATGGCGATATAGAGGTTGTTCGCCGACAGATGCGGGACGATGCCGCGCGCGACGTCGGAGAAAATGGGCGTGCCCGCCCAGAAGATCTCGATGGCGAAACAGACCGCGATGATCGCGATCAACGATAGCACGAACGCCTCAATCACCCGAATCCCGAGGCGCGTGAACCAGAGCAGCAGCAAAGTGTCGGCGGCGGTGAGCAGCACGCCCGTGAGCAGCGGGATGTGGAACAGCAGATTCAAAGCGATGGCCGCGCCCAGGACTTCCGCCAGGTCGCAGGCGGCGATCGCGATTTCACACAAAACCCAAAGCGCGTAAGACACCGCGCGTGGATAGGTTTCGCGGCAGGCTTGCGCCAGGTCGCGCTGGCTGACGATTCCCAGACGCGCGCTCAAGGTCTGGAGCAGGATGGCCATTAGGTTCGACAGCACCAGCACCCAAAGAAGCTGATAGCCGAACCGCGCGCCGCCTTCCAGATCCGTGGCCCAATTGCCCGGGTCCATGTAGCCGACGCTCACCAGGTAAGCCGGGCCGGCGAACGCGATCATCCGCCGCCACAGCGCAGGCTGCGCGGTGGGGACGCTGGAATGCACCTCGGGAAGCGAGCTATTGACTGTGGTTGAGGCCCACAAATTAACTATAGTTTACTGGAATTGACCGGCCTTTACAAGACCACAAAGCGCCATACCGAGCCCTCAGAATGAAACGACGGTGAGGCCGGGGATGCGGTGAAAGTGCCGGAGATTACCTGTAAGCACTGCATAGCCTTGTTCGATAGCCGCGGCGGCGGTCATCAGGTCGTTAAATCGCAGCACGTTTCCTTTCGCCGCCTCCTGGCCTTCGATCTGGCCCACGAGCCAGGCGGTTCGGTTCGTCGCGGGATGAACCGGTATCAAACTGATTAACGCTTCGATGTAATCGCGGCGGCGCTGGCCGGCCTCTGCTGTCTTGGCGCGGTAGATCCCGTGGGCTTGCAAGATCGCCTCGATAAATTCCGGAATGGGTTGCCGGTTGCGCTCCGCGCCGATCACAGCGCTGGCGTCCAGCACTAATCCCAGGAGGGCGGGTTCCATGGCTGCCGATGAGCCGCGATGACCTCTTCTAGTCCTTAATTGCATAAATTCACAATAGTATTTCGGAGCTGACTACCCTTGACATCGCGCTTGCGCCATCGGAAGGGCTTGGCTTTTTGGTTGTGCCTTTTTATGAACGCTGCAATAGCGTCGCA
>Ga0302326_10004194_pt1 | contig 33525 bp, 32 predicted proteins | sample Palsa_T0_3_FD_202264 | JGI IMG/M metagenome (GOLD analysis project Ga0302326, IMG submission 202264) | Peat permafrost microbial communities from Stordalen Mire near Abisko, Sweden - Palsa_T0_3 | ecosystem: Environmental > Terrestrial > Soil > Palsa > Peat permafrost | place: Sweden: Abisko...
CAGGCGGAGCGAAGGATCTCACTCGCACACGCCCTTCATTCCCCCATTCCGATGTCATCCTGAGCGGAGCCGTCTTTCAGGCGGAGCGAAGGATCTCACTCGCACACGCTCTTCATTCCCCCATTCCGATGTCATCCTGAGCGGAGCCGTCTTTCAGGCGGAGCGAAGGATCTCACTCGCACACGCCCTGTGGGCCTGGACATCCCTCAGCCCGTTGAAAAGCGCATCCACAACACACCCGCTCCGGAACGAAACTTACGGCAACCCCCTGGGTTAGTGATCTATAATTCCTGTATCTCAGTTTTTGAGGTGCTTCTATGAATCGAACTGTCGCGGCGTTCTTAGGCGCTCTTTTGGTTGGAGCGGTTTGCTTTGGCCAGGATTCTTCCGCTCCGGCGCCGGTCGGGCACGGGGTGTTCCCAGTCAAGGTCACAAAAACACTGGATTCCAGCAAGTTGAAAGAAGGAGACGCGGTTGAACTAGAGACCGCAGGAAGCTTCCAACTGAAGGATGGAACACTGGTTCCCAAGGGATCGAAGCTGGAGGGCCATGTGGCTGCGGCCAAGTCGCGCGCCAAAGGCGACCCCGACTCGGAACTCACCCTCGCCTTTGAAAAGCTGAACGTTCAGGGGGGAAAGCAGTTCGCGGTGAAGGGCACGGTGCAGGCGGTATTCCCTCCGGCCGACGAAGACCAAGGGCCGAACATGGCCACCGCGGGAACATCAATGGGCGGCAGCGGCGCGGGCGCGGGATCGGCCGGTGTAGGCATCACCCAGGCCAAGAGTGGCTCCAATATGGAATCGTCGTCCAAACCGCAGGGCGCGATGGATTCGAATTCTACGGGCGTGCAGGGCATACACGATCTATCACTGGAGAATGGCGTGCTTAGCTCGAAGGGCAAGCAGGTCAAGCTGGGCAACGGCGTGCGCATGATGGTGCGCGCGGATATTCTGGGTTAAGCACCGCTCGTCTGCACAACGATCATTGATGGCGCGGCTTAAAGCCGCGCCATTTTATTTCCTAATTACTTTCCGAAAATCACCGTGCTCGAGAAGTGATAGCTCGCCACCATATAGAAAAGCAAAGGAACGGACAGAACAAAATTCGTCCGCGACGCCAGAAAAGCCTGCCGCGCCAAGGCCGCCGCGTTCTCCGGCGGCTTGCCCGCCAGCGTTCCGCGAATAATCTTCTTATTATTCGGCCAGATAATTCCCCACACATTAAACATCATCAGGATGCCCATGCCGCCGCCTACGCCGATGCACAGAACATGGTTGTCGTCTCCGCCGACGGGCGTGTAGTGGACAAACGCCCATCCTGCCGCATAGACCACGATCGCGGTGATCGCGCCAAGAACGTAGCCGCTGGGCGCGGCCTTCTTGATGATGAAGTAGAGAATCCAGAACACCGCTATCCAGAGCAGCAGAAACAGTCCCATCGTGGCCAGAGCACTGCCGCCGTCACGTTTAGCATCGGCGCCCACATAGAACTGTCCCCAATACCAGAATCCCAGAAAAACGGTGACCAGCGAGCTCCACCGGAACCAATTCAGCGCCGGCAAGGTTAACGTCTGGAATATCTTGGGTTTAGCGGCGGCATCCACCTGCTTGATAAACGGTACGTGGATCAGATTAAAGAAATAAAGCAGTCCGACCCAGAGAATCCCGGCGATAATGTGAAACCAGCGCAGGATCAATTGGGCAGCTTCCTGGCCGGTCACAGTCGGCGCTACCAACGAAACAGCCACGGCGACGAAATCGTGCATCGTATCTCCAAGCCCCTTCGGGCGGCAAAGCCCCGCGTGCCTGGTGTCGTTCGCACGCAACTGGATACGACGGACAGGACGGACACGCTGGGAAAAGTCGAGGGCAAGTCTGCGCCTTGGTTGAGGGAGATGTCAACTTATTCGCGATTTTGTAGGTGCAGGGGTTGAAAAGTGCAGCGGATCGCCGTATCGTACATTCATCTGTCCGCTGAGGACTTTCGACCCCTGCGGAGTTGGGTGCGGTTCGGGTGCGGTTTCCCCCTCCGGCGACACGTCTGCCGGAACGTTTTTGACTGAGACAGTTTTCGCTAAAGGCCTGCTCTGGAACCAGGATGGCGGAGCAGGAGGATGTGCAGTTCGCAACCTGGCCCGCAAAACCTAATTCCGGGAACAAGGAGATCGGCGATGGAAAGCAATAAGCCGGCACAGAACATTCAGGACTCCTTCCTTAACACCGCCCGCAAAGAACGAGCGAGCATCACGATTTATCTGCTGAGCGGGGTGAAGTTAACCGGCCGCATCCGATCGTTCGACAAGTACTCGGTGGTACTGGAAGCCAATGGACAGGAACAACTCATCTTCAAACACGCCATCTCAACCGTGGTGATGGGAAGGACGGCTCCCAGTCATACCGTGCACGCAATGCACACGGAGCGAACCTCAACTGCGCCCGCTCCGGCAGCGACCGCAGCCACCGCCTCCGGTGGCGAAGGATAAGGCTTTCTCGGCTTGGCGAGCCCTCAACGCAAGAAATCCCGCGACCTCGCGCGTGCCAGCGGGACTGCATCCATTGAAACCGCGCGGCACCAGCCCGAGCGCGCCTTCCTGGTTGGCTTGGACGTGCGCTCACGCCGCTCTGCCAAAGGGAATACCGCAGGAACCGTCACATCGCAGGCCGCGGCGGCGCGCGACGCGTCTTCTTCCCTGCGGGTTGAAAAATCCGCCGCCGGCAACGGCAAGCCCAGCATCCCCGAGTTCGACGCCGAAGAGTCCTTGGCGGAGCTGCGTACGTTGGCGGAAAGCGCCGGCGCAGAGGTCGTCGGCGAGATTCTGCAGCGCCGCGACCGGCCCGATCCCGCCACTCTGATCGGTGCGGGCAAGCTGGAAGAAATTGCCGGCGCGGCCGCTTCCATGAACGCCGACGTTCTGCTCTTCGATCACGATCTGAGCCCCTCGCAGCAACGTAATATCGAAAAAATTGTCGAGCGCCGCGTGATCGACCGCACCCAGTTGATCCTCGACATTTTTGCTCGCCACGCCCGCACCCGTGAAGGCCAGTTGCAGGTGGAATTAGCCCAACTCCACTACATGCTGCCTCGGCTCGCCGGACACGGCATCGAGATGTCGCAGCTCGGCGGCGGCATCGGAACCCGCGGTCCGGGTGAAACCAAGCTGGAGACCGACCGCCGAAAGATTGCCCGCCGCGTCCGGCACGTGGAAGAGCAGATTGCAAATGTGCGCCGCATTCGCGCCCAACAGCGCAGCCGCCGCGAATCGGCTCCGGTTGCGACCATCGCGTTGGTGGGCTATACCAATGCCGGAAAATCCACGTTGTTTAACGCGCTGACCAAGGCGGGAGTGCTGTCGTCGTCACGCATGTTCGCCACGCTCGACCCGACCATCCGCGGAGTCGTTTTGCCTTCGAAGCGCAAGGTTCTTCTTTCCGACACCGTGGGATTCATTCGCAGCCTGCCCCACACGCTGGTCTCCGCCTTCCGCGCTACGCTCGAAGAAGTACAGCGCGCGTCTCTGATTGTGCATGTATCGGACGCCAGCAGCCGCCTCTCCGCCGAGCAGGACGCGCAGGTGGAAATCGTTCTGAAAGAACTCGAAGCCGAAAAAAAGCCACGCCTGCGGGTGATGAACAAGGTCGATCTGCTCGATGGCGAAGTCGCAGCCAACCTGCTGGCCGATGCGGCGCGCCCCGGATCCCACACGCTCTATGTTTCCGCCGTCGAAGGCACAGGCCTGGAAACGCTGCTCCAGCGCATCGACCAGATGATCGAAGAAGATCCAGTCAGCCGTGTAACCGTGCGGATTCCGCAGAGCGAAGGCAAACTCCTGGCCCTGCTCGAGGCCAAAGCACACATTCACTCCCGCAAATATAAAGATGGAGCGGTAGAAATGGAGATAGAAGCGCCAGCCTCGGTGGTGAGAAAAATCCGGGAGTGGATTGCCACTAGCCTTTAGCAGTCGACTAGTTCCGCAAAAGCACGGAAACCTGGGCATTTCTGCTCGAGCACCTGCAAGTCAACCGCTTGAGCAATTTCGCCGCACACGGCGGACGTATAGCCAACTTTGTGATCCTCGAGCAACTTGCGAAGCCACTCCTTCGGTTTAAGAAGGCTATCGGGATTGTCGTGTGACTTAGTTACACGATTACCACCCCTTCTCTGAACTGCCGCATCGATCGCGCTGGCATCTGCGAGAAGCCAGGTGTCCATGGCTTGTCGCACCGCATAAAAACGCCTTGCCCTGGACCGAAATCGAGTACTCCCACTGCCATTCTGGGCCGTGGGCCAATGTGGTCCCGAAAAGCTCTATTTCGATGATTTGCTCGTCTCCACCTTTCCATAGCAACTCGCCGAATCCTCCACGAGCGAAGACCGCATTCGAAAGTGCTCCGGTGCCAGGTTGGCGAGGAAACGTCATATCGTAGATGAATCTGAACAAATCGATTACGTTGCTCTTCCCCGCCATGTTCGCTCCTACAAGAACATTCCGCGGGCCCAGGTCCAGCGTTACGCTTCTCAGCGACTTGAAGTTCTTCGCCCGAATCTTAGTCAGCATACACTCTCGCCTTTTGACCTCAAGTGGCTAACCTCCAGAGCTCGTCGTCGAGCGTGGGCCTTCAGGACAGTCCGTGCTCTGCCTGTATTCTACCGTGATACTCCTACCGGCAATACTAGCGCGGATCGGCTGGTAATTTGCCAGTATGGCGTGACGCTGACATGGATCTGCTGAGCCCTGCGCCCAGAAAGGGTACAACCGTACTCAAACTGGGTACACCGGAACAGATCGCGCCTGAGCGAATCGCCGCATAGCGTCAGCTTTGCTCTAATCCGCGTCCCGAACATCCACCAGAATCGGAACGTGATCGCTGAAGGCTCTCCAATCCTCATAGGTTCCAACCTGAAAATCCGTGACCCGCCACTCCTTGGGCACGAAGATGTAATCGAGATGGAACGGGCGCTGCTCCCGAAACAAAAGGTAATGCGTCGGCCGCGTCTCCTTCCCCTGCTCTTCTGCGAAGAACGCGTGGTATGCGCTGACCGCGCCCCGATCCCCCAGCAGCCTGACAATCGCGGAGTGTTTCCGTTTCTTTCTTCCCGCATCGAAAATCACGTTGCTGTTGAAATCCCCGCAAATCACCGTGGGAGTATCGGCACAAAACCACCGCGGATGCCTCACAATCGCTTCATAGGTCTGCCCCACGTAGTTGTTCTCTCTCACTGTGCCCACCGGACACGCCCACACCGCCAGCAACAGAAAATCGCGCGGCCCACGCACTCGAACCGGCGCGATCCATCTCTGCCGCGGCTGCCGTCGCCTTCGGTAGACATCTTCCAGGCCCCACGGCTTGGCCGCGAGCACCCCAAGTCCCTTGTGCTTGTTTTCTCCCCACCACCGCGTGTGGAAGCCCTCGCGTTCGCAGGCCAGCATCGATTCGCGCGAGCATTCCGGAATCACCGCAACATCCGGTCGAAGTCCGTAGAGCAACTCGCATTTTTTCGCGAGCGCCATGCGGCAGTTCCATACCACGATTCTCACCTTTGATTCTCCCGCGGGACGGATTCTCCGGTAGAGGAGATGCGGCTGCAAAATTTAAAAGGGCCGGCAACCAAGAAGCGGTGACATTCCTTGGCTATCGGCCCTTTCGATCCTGAATTGGATCGGAGGTGATAGTTCCATGCTAATCCCGTTTGGCCCGAAGTCAAGCAAATATATGCAGAATTCTGCAAAGTCGCCTTACCACAGCCCAGCCCTTTCCGCCAGCGTCCAATCCTTTATTTTTCTTCAGGTTCCCGATTTTTTAGCCACGCTTTTCGTTGACATTAAACTTCCCCGGACGTTAGACTTATCAGTTTTCTGAGCCCTCATCGGCCACTCTATATCGGCAGTCGATTCAACTCAGGTATAAGCAATCCAGGGTTTCAACAAATCGCGGGTTTGACCAAATCATGGATCAGACGCTCCGACAATTAGGCGAATTACTGCTCGGCGCAGTGCCGACCGTGATCCTGCTGGCGCTGCTCTACGCGCTGTATCGGATGCTGGTCCACAAACCTCTGCGCCAGGTGCTCGACCAGCGCCGCAGCATGACCGAGGGTGCAATCGAGAAATCGCAAGCCGATATCGCTGCGGCTGCGGCGCGCACCTCCGAATACGAACAAAGATTGCGCGAAGCCCGCGCGGCCATTTTCCGCGCCCAGGAGCGGCGGTTGCTGGCCGTCGCGCAGGCCCGCACCAACGCTGTGCACGAAGCCCGCACCAGGGCCCAGGCGCAGGTACAGGCCGCCAAAGCCGATATCGAAAGCGAACGCGCCGTGGCCGAGCAAGGCCTGCAAGTTCAGGCGCAAGAACTGGCGCAGGAAATCATGCGCCGCGTGCTCCAACCGGCAGGGGTAAGGGAATGAAGCTTGCGACCAAGAAGCGCTCGACGATGAAGTTCTTCAAGCAAGCCTGCTACGCGTGCGCGTTGTCGCTGATGCTTCTGCTGGCGGCGCAGGCGCGCGTCTTCGCTCAGGGTTCCGCCGCTGCACCTGACCCGAACCAATCCAATCGGAAGCAGCCCAATCCGAACGAACCCAAACTCGATGCTGCGCCCTCGCGATCTCGCGGTCCCGGCCAGCAACTGGTGCACCAAAGCAATGAAGCCGCCGGCGAAGAAAAAGACGAGATGGAGGAGTTCAAGCACTCCTCTTCGGTGAAAGCCATCGCCAGGCTCACCGGGCTCGGATTGCAGCAATCGTACTGGTTGAGCGTGGTCGTGAACTTTGCGGTGATCGCCGTCGGCATTGGTTGGGCGGCGAAAAAGTACCTGCCCGGCATGTTCCGCGACCGCACGGCTGCCATCCAGAAAGCCATGCAGGAAGCGCAGAAGGCGAGCGCGGAAGCGCAACAGAAATTGAAAGAGATCGAAGCCCGGCTGGCCAGGATCGACGCGGAGATTGGCGCGATGCGCGCTCATGCCGAAAAAGAGGGCGCGGCCGAAGAAGCCCGCCTGCATGCCGCCGCCCAGGAAGATGCTCACAAGATTGTTGCCGCGGCTGAGCAGGAAATTTCCGCCGCAGGCAAGGCCGCCCGTCGCTTGTTGACCGCTCATGCGGCCGATCTTGCAGTCGGGCTGGCGCAAAAACAGATTCATCTCGACGCACCCACCGATCAGGCTTTGGTGAAAAATTTCTCCGCGCAGTTGGGCGCATCCCAGAATTCTGGAAAGGACGGCTACTAGGCCATGGCTTCCGTCCCCAGCATTTACGCCCGCGCATTTGCCGACGTGATTTTCAGCTCGCATCTGGATGCGCAGCGCGCCGCAGCGGGACTGAGTTGCATCGCCACGCTCTTCACGGAAAACCAGGAACTGCGCCGCGTGTGGGAAAACCCGGCGGTTCCGGTCGAGCAGAAGCGCCATCTGCTGGATGCGATTGCGCAGCGCGAAGAAATTGATCGCCCGGTGCGCAACCTGGTCGCGGTGCTGATCGATCATCGCCGCTTGCCGTTTCTTCCGCGGATCGTCGAGCAACTGAAAAAGGAACTCGACACCCGCCTGGGTTTGGCCGAAGCGCAAATTTCCAGCGCCCGCGCCCTGGGCGACGACGAAAGGCGTACCCTCGAATCGCAGATTGAAAAAGCCACCGGCAAAAAGGTCCGCGCAACCTACGGCCTGGACCCATCGTTGCTAGGAGGAGCCGTAGTCCGCGTAGGCAGCACCATTTACGACGGTTCCGTGAAAGGGCAGTTAGAAAAGATTAAGGAAGCGATAAGCGCTTAGCTGCTAGCGTCTACCTACTAGCCAGAACCCGCCCGGGTTTGCTAGAAGCTAGCAGCTAGAAGCTAATAGCTGAGACCTAATAGCTGAAAGCTGAGAGCTGATTCTCTATGGCACAAATCAAAGCAGACGAAATCTCAAAACTGATCCGCGAGCAGATCCAGAACTACGAAACCAAGGTCTCCGTGGACGAAACCGGCACCGTCATTACCCTCGGCGACGGCATCGCTCGCGTGTACGGACTCGACAAGGTCATGGCCGGCGAACTCCTCGCCTTTCCCCACGGCGTGGCCGGCATCGCCATGAACCTGGAAGAGGATCAGGTCGGCGTGGTGCTGCTCGGCGAATACACCGAGATTAAAGAAGGCGACGAAGTCAAGCGCACCGGCCGCATCATGAGCGTGCCGGTTGGCGATGGCATGGTCGGACGCGTGGTCAACTCGCTCGGCGAGCCCATCGACGACAAAGGCCCGATCTCCACCGACCAATTCATCGCGCTCGAACGTCTGGCTCCCGGCGTCATCGATCGCCAACCCGTGCGCGAGCCCATGGCCACCGGACTCAAGGCCATCGACAGCATGATCCCCATCGGCCGCGGCCAGCGCGAGTTGATCATCGGCGACCGCCAGACCGGCAAGACCGCCGTCGCGCTCGATACCATCATCAACAGCAAGGGAAACAACCTGATCTGTATTTACAACGCGATCGGGCAGAAGCGCTCCTCGATCGCGCAGGTGGTCAAAATTCTCGAAGATGCCGGCGCCATGGAATACACCATCGTGGTCGCCGCTTCCGCGTCCGAACCTGCGCCCATGCAGTACATCTCGCCCTACGCGGCCACCGCAATGGGCGAATATTTCCGCGACACTAAGCGGCACGCGCTCGTCATCTATGACGATCTTTCGAAGCACGCCGCATCCTATCGCGAAATTTCCTTGCTGTTGCGCCGTCCGCCCGGCCGCGAAGCCTATCCCGGAGACGTGTTCTATCTCCACTCGCGCCTGCTGGAGCGCTCCGCAAAGTTGAGCGACAAAAACGGCGGCGGATCGCTCACCGCTCTCCCCGTAATCGAAACCCAGGCCGGCGACGTTTCCGCCTACATTCCGACCAACGTCATCTCCATCACCGACGGCCAGATTTATCTGGAAACCGATTTGTTCAACCAGGGCGTGCGCCCCGCAGTAAACGTCGGACTATCCGTGAGCCGCGTCGGTGGCAGCGCCCAGATCAAAGCCATGCGGCAAGTCGCCGGCTCGCTGAAGCTGGAACTGGCGCAGTACCGCGAACTGGCCGCGTTTGCGGCCTTCGGCAGCGATCTCGACAAAGCTACGCAGGCACAGTTGAATCGCGGCCAGCGCCTGGTCGAGTTGCTCAAGCAAAATCAATTCTCGCCATTGCCCTTCTCCAAACAGATTCTGATCATCCTGGCGGGCACCAGCGGATTCCTCGACGACCTGCCGGTGGCGCAGGTCCGCGAGTTCGAAAAAGAACTTTACCGGTACGTGGACGCCACCAACCCGGCCGCCCTGCAATCGATCATGGAGAAAAAGATTCTCGACGACGCCCTCAAGGCGCAGTTGCAGAACCTGATTAAAGAAGCGAAGCAGCAGTTCGTAGAACAGAAGCAAGCGGTAGCGAAATAAGCCCTTAGCTTTTAGCTCTTAGCTTAAAGCGGAGCCGAGGCGGTTTGAGCTAATAGCTAAGAACTGGTTCTCAATGCCCAACATTCTCGACATTCGACGCCGCATTCGCAGCGTGATCAACACGCGGCAGATCACCAAGGCCATGAAGGTGGTCTCGGCGGCTAAACTGCGCCGCGCCCAGGATCGCGCTCTCGCAGCGCGTCCCTATGCGCTGATGCTGACCAACGTGCTCAAGTCGCTGGTCGCGCGCGCCGAAATCTACGATCCAGAAACCGGAGAGCCCAAGCATCCTCTGCTCGCGCACCGCGAAGAAAAAAACATTCTCCTCGTCGTCGTCACCGGCGACAAAGGCCTCGCGGGCGCATTCAACGCCAACATCACGAAGGCCGCACTGCGCTTTCTCGAATCCAAGTCTGGAAAGAATGTCGACGTCGAGGCCATCGGCCGCAAAGGTCGCGACTTCCTGCGCCGCAGATTCGCAGTCGCGAAAGTGCAGACTCCCAGCCTGGCCGATTTGACCGAATCGCTCGAAGTCGACCGCGAGCATGAGCCCGAAGCGGCGGAACGCGCTGGCGCAATCCAGATCACCGGCGAGCACATCGGCATTCTCAACAAGCTGGAGTTTTCCCAAGCCTCGGCGCTGGCCCGCGCCGTCATCGATCGCTACACCCACGAAAATATCGACGCGGTCTACGTAGTCTTCAACGAATTCAAATCGGTGATCGCGCAGCGCCTGATCGTCGAGCAGATTCTTCCCATCGAAACCATTGGCGCGCAGGCAGTTCGCCTGTCGGAAGAGATGACGGAAGAAGAAAAGAAAAAGGCCAAAGAGGCCGCCATCAGCGCCGGAGTCGGCTTGCACAGCACCGAAGGCGAGCCCGAGGGCAGTTCGCAATTCGGCACCTCGCAGGTAGACTACATTTACGAACAGCCGCCCGAAGAGTTGTTTCGCGCGCTGCTCCCGAAATACGTTAGCATTCAGATTTTCCGCGCGCTGCTGGAATCGGTGGCCGCCGAGCACGCAGCCCGCATGACCGCCATGGATTCGGCCACCAACAACGCCACTGACATGATCGATTCCCTGACGCTGGTGATGAACCGCGCCCGCCAGGCCAAGATCACAAAAGAAATTATCGAAATCGTCAGCGGTGCAGCGGCAATGTGAGAAAGCTGCTAGCTTCTAGCTGCTAGCTTTTAGCAAAGCAGCTCAGTAGGAACGAGATAGAAATCATTGAGGTGGACACGACGATTCGCGTCAAAGACGAGCTAGGAGCTAGCAGCTAGTAGCTAGAAGCTAAAATGCCAGAAAACACAGGACACGTCATTCAAATCGCAGGCCCCGCGGTAGACGTCCAGTTCGCCGAAGGACATCTGCCTCCGATCTACGAAGCGGTGAAAGTCGTCAGCGACGGCTTCACCGTGCCCGAACCGATCAACGTCATCCTCGAAGTGCAGCAGCACCTTGGCGAAGGCCGCGTGCGCTGCATCGCCATGCAGGCCACTGATGGCATGGTGCGCGGCATGAAGGCCATCGATCAGGGCGGCCCCATCTCCGTGCCCGTCGGCCGCGGCACGCTCGGCCGCGTGATGAACGTGATCGGCGAACCCGTCGATCAGCTCGGCCCCGTCGAGTACAAAGAGAGAATGCCCATTCACCGCCTCGCTCCCGCCTTCGACGAACAGGCCACTACCGCCGAAATGTTCGAGACTGGCGTCAAGGTCGTCGATCTGATCCAGCCGTTCCTCAAGGGCGGCAAGATCGGATTGTTCGGCGGCGCCGGCGTCGGCAAGACCGTCGTCATCATGGAGCTCATCAACAACGTCGCCAAGAACCACGGCGGCTTCTCCGTGTTTGCCGGTGTCGGCGAGCGCACCCGCGAAGGCAACGATCTCTGGCTCGAAATGACCGAGTCGGGCGTGATCAAGCCCGGCGTTCCTGCTGAGTCGAAAGCCGCGCTGATCTACGGCCAGATGACCGAGCCTCCCGGCGCGCGTCTCCGCGTAGCGCTCACCGGATTAACCGTCGCCGAATATTTCCGCGACGCCGAGGGCGCCGACACTCTGCTGTTCATCGACAACATTTTCCGTTTCACCCAGGCCGGATCGGAAGTCTCCGCTCTGCTGGGCCGCATGCCCAGCGCGGTCGGTTACCAACCCAACCTCGCCACAGAAATGGGCGAATTGCAGGAGCGCATCACTTCGACCAAGAAAGGTTCGGTCACGTCGGTGCAGGCGATCTACGTGCCCGCCGACGACTTGACCGATCCCGCGCCGGCCACGACCTTCGCTCACCTCGACGCCACCACCGTGCTCTCGCGCGCCCTGACCGAGATCGGAATTTATCCCGCCGTCGATCCGCTGGCCTCGACCTCGCGCATTCTCGATCCCCGCATCGTCGGCCAGGAGCATTACGACGTCGCGCAGTCCGTAAAGAAAACTCTGCAGACCTACAAAGACCTGCAGGATATCATCGCGATTCTCGGCATCGACGAGCTCAGCGAAGATCAGAAGCTCAGCGTCGCCCGCGCCCGCAAGATTCAGCGTTTCCTTTCGCAGCCCTTCCATGTGGCCGAGCAGTTCACGGGAGCAAAAGGAAAGTATGTCAAGATCGCCGACACGGTGAAGGGCTTCAAAGCCATCGTGGAAGGCAAGTACGACGACATCCCCGAGCAGGCCTTCTACATGAAAGGCCCGATCGAGGAAGTGCTCGAAGCCGCGGAAAAGATGAAAGCGGCAGCGTAAGAAAAGCCGTCAGCCCTCAGCCGCCAGCCCTCAGCAACCCAGAGGCGCAGACCAAGCTGATTTAGCTGATGGCTGAAAGCTGATGGCTGATACATTCCAACTCGAAATCGTCACGCCGGAAAAGAAGGTGGTCGACACTTCGGCAACCGAGGCGCAGATTCCCGGCAAGAACGGCTATCTCGGCATTCTGCCCGGCCACGCCCCGCTGATCACCGAACTCGCAGTCGGTGAAATCACCTACCGCGACAACTCCACCGAGCAGCGCCTGGCCGTGGCCTGGGGATTCGCCGAAGTCCTCCCCAACAAAGTCACCATCCTCGCCGAAACCGCCGAGCGCCCGTCCGAAATCGATGTGGAGCGCGCCCGCAAATCCAAGCAGCGCGCCGAAGAGCGCCTCACCAGCGGAGACATCAACGTCGACGTGGACCGCGCCCTCAACGCCCTGCAAAAAGCGGAAACGCGCCTGGAAGTAGCCGGCTCGAAATAGCTATCCAACGTTATTGTCATCCTGAGCTATTGTCATCCTGAACGGAGCCGCTCTTCAGGCGCAGCGAAGAGCCTGCCCTGAGCTGAAGGCGAAGGGATCTCGCTGCTCGTGCGCTAAGGTGTACGGTCCACGATGGCCGGTATGCGCTGCAAGAAGCAATGGTCTACACCCGGTAGTGTCCTAATTTCGGGGGTTATATCCAAGGTGCGCAAGACAATCCGATCAGATCAGTACATCTTTCGTGGAGCGGCAGAACTTGACTATGCGCATGGCGATGCGCTGTTTTATGCGCCTGACGAACGGCTTCAGCAAGAAGTTGTCGCCCCTGAAAGCCGCTGCGGGCTTGCATTTCGCATGGTATAATTTTTTGTAGAGTCCACAAAACGCTTCGCGTCACACCTGCGATGGAAGCTCGTATTACGGATCATGTATGGGGGATGCCAGAACTCCTTGCCTCTAATGAGTTAGCCTAAAAAGGGATGAAGTTCATCGAACTTTCCCTTGATTCCTACAAAGGAACTGATATACCATCCCCGCGAGTACAAAAGTATCATTTTCCCCCGTCATGGCATCCAAATTGCTAATACACTAACGTTCACCGGTCGGCGGTGACGTTTGAACCTTCGGCATACTGATTCACAATCAGAAAGTGCCGATAGAAACTAAGCGACCCCCGAAGCGGAGGGAAGTTTTGCCAACGGCTGAAGTAGCTATCGATCTGAAAGAGCACCCCATAATGCTGACATTGCAGGACTCCATCTCTGGGAATGGTTTCCATGCACGGATCACCATGTCTGGCCGCACCCTGATGCGGCAAGAGGATGGTAAGTGGTGGATGTATGGCGTCCGCCCCGCCGGAATCGCTGCGTCTGGCGGAAACATCGAGGATGCCTTCCTGCGGTTCCGTAGCAAGTACAAGGAAATATTGTTCGACATCGCGCAGGAAAGCCGCACCTTCGAGGATTTCGCCTCACAGGTGGACCGGTTCTTCAACGAGAGCGACGCTGACAACGAGGATGAGCGACTGTGGGAAAGCGCCTTGGCCAGCATCCGCACTGGTGCGTGTCAGCCGCCAACTCCCTTCGCCAATCTACCAAGGAGGGCGCCGGAAGCTTATCCATCGTTCATCAAAATTGAGCGTGTGGATGCGGAGGCCAAAGATGTGCGCCTCATGCCAAGCGAGAATGTGAGTGACAGCTACGCCTACTCGTTCCCGAAGGCTGCATGACATCTAGATGTCCGCCAGCGTCCCCTATGCCGATGTTCTGCGAATGTTAGAGGGATGCGCCAAAGGCCACGACATTCGCAGAACTACCCACGGCAGACGGGTGGAACATGGTGGAAAGGTGTATCTAGACCTGCCGAAATACGACGACATTGAAATCGGACACATCCGCAAAATGATCCGCCACTTGGGAATCGAGAAAGACTGCGCTAGGCGCTTCAACTGCTATTAGCCCATTTTCGCTGCCGAAATCGCGGCACCACTGCCGAAAGAGCGTCAGCAACGCCACTATTAGGACACTACCCTACGTCCCGGTTGCTTCTCGCCGCCACACTGTGTTTAATGTCCCCGTGAATGCATGGTGACGAACTCTGCAATCGGGAACGCCGCACCCACCAAAAGCCGCCCTCGGAACGCCCTGGCCATCCTCGCCGGAGCGCTCCTCATGCTCTGGCCCGCTCTCCTCAACCGCTATCCCCTGCTCTATCCCGATTCCATCACCTACCTCGGCGATGGCCGTCTCGTCGCCCGCGCCCTTTTCCTGCACAAATTCTCCGAATACTACGGCATCCGCTCATTCTTCTACAGCCTTGGGATTCTTCCCTTTCACTGGAACGTCACCGGCTGGCCCGTCATCGTTCTGCAGTCGCTTCTCGCCGCCTACGTTCTCTGGCTGGTGGTGCGATCGTTGCAGCCGCGCCGCACTGCGCTGCATTACCTGATTCTGGTCGCGGCGCTCAGCCTGCTCACCAGCATGAGCTGGTTCGTCTGCCTCATCATGCCCGACGTTCTGGGACCGCTTCTCTATCTCTGCATCTATCTGCTCGTCTTCGCGCCGGAAACCTTGAGCCGCCGCGAGCGCATCGCGCTCATGCTGATTGCCTGGTGGGGCATCGTCTCGCACGCCACGCACTTAATGTTGGCGGCAGGCCTGTGGATCTTGCTGTGTTTATTGTTTCTGTTTCGGCTTCCCGCGCTGCGCGGACGTCTCTTGGCCATCGCCCAGATCGCGGCGATTCTTCTGTTCGCCGCCGCCGCCCAACTAGCCCTGCACGCTTATCTCTACGGCGAGCCTTCACTCAACGGCGTGCGTCCTCCATTTCTAGCGGCTCGCGTCATCGCCGATGGCCCCGGCCTCTGGTATCTGCAACAGCATTGTGGCGAGCCTCAGGTGAAGCGAAAATTCGTTCTCTGCGACCATCTGCATGAACTGCCGCAGGATCCTGACGAGTTCCTCTGGGGCGAACACGGCGTCTGGGCCCAGGCCGATGAAGATACGGAAAAGCGCCTTCGCCAGGAGGAAGTTCGGTTCGTGCTGGCTACCTTGCGCGCTTATCCCCGGGCACAGTTGGCGAAGTCCGCCGCCAACTTCTGGCACCAGCTTCAGTTGTTCGGCTTGTATGTGTTTGGTCCCAGCGATTGGATGTCGCAACAATTTCCCACCGTGCTTCCGCACGACCGCACACAATATCTCGCCGGCCGCCAGGCGCGCGACGACCTTCCCCTCGAGTTCTTCACCTCGCTGCAGTACTGGACGGTAGCAATCTCGCTGGTAGTGATCGTAGTCCTCGCAGTGTGGATGCGCCTCCATCGCCGGCCGCGTCTGCTGGGCCTGGCCATCGTGATCGTCTCCACCGTGCTTGCCAATGCGCTCGTAACCGGCGTCCTGTCGCTGGTAGAAGACCGTCTGCAGAGCCGCATCGTCTGGCTCGTCCCATTGCTGGCGGGCCTCCTGCTATCAGCGGCATTCCAGCGCCGCCACAACATTCCGGATTAGAACCGTGGTTAAGCAACGCGCCTCGACTCAAATGAGAAAACCGTCCAGCGCTTGCCATCTTTCTCTACGCGTACAGGTTTGACCGCCTCACCCGTAAATTTCGAGATGGCCTGCGCCCAAAAATCGCGTGCCGCAACATTCGATTCCATAACCCGAACTTCCCACAATCCGGGGAATCGCCTCCACACTTCAGGGGCGACTTGAGTTCCAATTCCACGCCTCCGGTATCTGCGAAGAATAAAAAACTCCGCCACATCCCACACCGCTTCATTGCCAGACACTTCCGAACCTCGCTTCACTAAAACCAAGCCCGCTAATTTACCCTCGACCCACACCAGAAACGGATGCCGGCCAGCTTCACTCCAATAAAGCCCAAGGCTGCCATAGCCGAACCTGCCGTCAGCCCCAAGTTCTAAGTCTGTAAATTCGCTGAAATCGTATGCGTACAACTCCAGCAGGTTAGCCAGGATCGGCTCTTGCTCCGGCCGCGCGGGGATAAGTACGACGTCAGCGAACGGCTTGGCAGCAGGATTGATCACAGCGAAATCGGCCTTCGCCGAAAAGGGCTCGAAAGGATTGTAGCGGGCAGGCGATCAAATCCCGCGACGCACTCATTAGATCGAGCGTCCTAAAACCAGTCGCTGCGGTAAGCCACCCACCACGCGATGAAGACGATCGGAATGGTCGCCCCCAAAGCCCACCACATGGGCAGCAGAAAATCCGCCAGCAGCCCAAGAAGCACAAAGACCGCCCAGAAGATCTTTCTCTCCATCGGACCATTGTACTGACGATTCTACGGTGAATGCTTCTCCCGGCCGCAACCCTTGCCGGCATTACGGCGGTCTTGGTCCACCGCCACAACGATGTAGGCTGGCATCTCATTCCCGAAGACCGGCGCTCAGACTGGTATCCGAGTCTGACCTGCCGCTGATTGTCAGCCGCGGCGAGCCGGCACTTGACCTGTACTCCCGCTGGACGTACACTCGAAGCATGAGATCGGGAACGTCCCAAGCTTCGGCCGCAAGAGATCGCGAACGCCGTCGCATCCGCGGCGCGCGTCTCGGGTTTCGTGTCGACGCGCAAACCAAACAACTCGTGGAACGCGCCGCTGCGCTGGAGCGTCGCAGCCTGACCGATTTCTGCCTCGCCGCCTTGACCCAGGCAACCCGCGATGCCATCGCCAGGCACGAAGCCCTTATCCTGTCGGACCGCGACCGCGAAGCCTTCTTCGACGCCCTGATTCGCCCTCCCACGCCCAACGCCCGTTTACGGCGCGCTTTCCGCGAAGCGCAACGCACCATCGCATCGGAATAGATGTCGGCCCAAAACGCGTTTCTCTATCGGCTCGAACCTCTAGGCAAGCACCACGACCGCGCCGCCTTCTCCTGCGGCGTCGACAGTCTCGATTCCTACCTGAAAACTCAGGCCTCGCAGGATATGCGCCGCAAAGCGAATGCCGTCTTTGTGCTGGTCCCCGCCGATTCTCCGCCGGCCATCGCCGGCTACTTCACTTTGTGTTCCTACGGAATTGCCCCAGGCAGCATCCCCGAAGAAGCCAGAACGCACCTTCCTAGATATCCGGTGGTGAGCGCGACCCTGATTGGAAGACTGGCGATCGGCAAGGACAGTCAAGGCAAAGGGCTAGGCTCGCGTCTGCTCGCGAAGGCGTTACAGAAGGCCCACGACAATGCCTCGGTCGTTGGCTCTTCCATGGTGGTGGTGGACGCGATCGATGAGCGCGCCGTGCGCTTCTACCGCGCGCATGGCTTTCTCAAGCTCCCGGAATCCATGCGATTGGTGCTTCCCATGCGAAGCATATCCCGCATAGAGCGCGACCAGGGAAATTGAGTAATTGAGGAATTGAAAACAAACATTTTGCTGCCGACGCCCAGCCCACAATTCCCCAATTACTAGATTCCTCAATTGCTCAATTCCTCAATCTCCCTACGGCACATTCACCTTCTCCCGGATCTCTGCCGGCGCATACTTCACCGCCGCCGTGCGTTCCAATTTATCCCATGCAAACTTCCGTCCTTCGAGCGCGCGCTTCAGCGTCTTGAACAGCACAATCGAGAATAGCTGGCGGTACGCGAAGCGTTGCAGCCACACCTGGGTGAGCAACCAGCCGTCTTCCTTATCGTCCGGCCGGTGCCGCTCCAGCGCGAACGCAATCGCCGAAGCCACAAAATCGATCACCAGAAACGCAAAGAAAAACGCCACCAGCTTGTGGAAGCTCGCCGGGTCGGTCGAGTCCGGATGAAAATGTTTCTGCACGAAATACCAGATCGTGCCCAGCGCGAACATGATGTCGATCAGCGGCGAAACCAGCGGCAGCAGAATCTGGAAGATCACAATGTTAGGCAGCGCCACCCATCCCAGCACGCCTTTGCGCGCGAACACTCCGCGATGCTTATACACCGCCTGCAGAATTCCAAACGACCAGCGGAAACGCTGGCGCATCAGCCCGTTCGCATTGGTCGGCGCTTCCGTGTAAGCCAGCGCCATGTCTTCGTACTCCACGCGATAACCCAGGCGCAGCAGCGCCATGGTCAAATCCGCATCTTCGGCGACCGTATCGGTATGGAACCCTCCCGCCTCGCGCACCGCCGAAACCCGCCACGCCCCAATCGCTCCCGGCACCACGCTCACCGCGCCCAGCACGTCTAACGCGCGGCGCTCAAAGTTCTGGCTGGTGATGTATTCCAGCGCCTGCCACCGCGTCCACAGATTCACGCGGTTTCCGACTTTCGCGTTGCCCGCCATCGCTCCCACTTTCGGATTGATGAAATGCGGCACCAGCCGTGCGATCGCGTCAGCAGCGATGATCGTATCCGCGTCGATCCCCACAAAAATCTCCGCATCGCCAATGTGCTCGATGCCGAAGTTCAGCGCCTCCGCCTTGCCCGAATTTGCCTTGCCCAGAATAAGCACCTTGCCCGCAGCCTCTTCAGCCGCAAACGCCCGCCGCGCCACTTCCAGCGTGCGGTCTTTGGAGCCATCATCGATCACAATCACCCGCAGGTTGGGATAGCTCGAATGCAGCGCCGCGTACACCGTCCGCTCAATCACTTTTTCTTCGTTGTAAGCGGGAATCAGCACCGCAACTCTCGGCTTGTAGGAGGCGACCTCGGCGGGCTTGCCAAAAATCTTTTCGTGCAGCCGGTCATACACCGCCGCCGCTCCAATAAAAATAAGCCGGCCAGTCATCAGCAAGTCGCCCAACAGAAAGACCCAGGCAATGGCAACAATGCTGGCGTCGAACAGCCAAAAGCCAAGCCGGTCCAGCCGCGCAGCCCACCAATCGCCCCGGGGCAGCGGAGCCATCACGTCCGCACGTTGCTTATTCAGCAGTTCATAGATGGGCGCAATCTCATACCCGCGCGCCCGCACTCCATCGATAATCATGGGCAGCGCCCGCACCGTCTCCGCGCGATTGCCTCCGCCATCGTGCAGCAGCACAATATTGCCGCAGCGCAAATCGGTGGCCGCGCACGGCGGCAAATGCGCCAGCACGTACGAAGCAATCTCCTCCGCTGTATGCCGCCGCGGCACATCGCTCCAATCGTTGGGATCAATCCGGTTCCCGACCGTGATGTACCCCATGTCCTGCGGAATCTTCAGAGGCCGCACCTGGTCCGACGTGTCCGGCTCTTCATCGATGGCGTATGGCGGCCGCATCAGCGTGGCGCGAACTCCAATCAAACTGGCGAACAGCCGCTCCGTCAGGTTCAACTCCACCTTCATGTAGGTCGTAGAAATATTGCTGATGTCGGGATGCGTAAACGTATGGTTCCCGATCGTGTTGCCTTCGTCGTAAATCCGCCGCGCGATGCTCGCATATTTGTCCGTCTGAATACCGATCAGAAAAAATGTGGCCGTGGCGTGCTTGGCCTTGAGCACGTCCAGAATCTTTGGCGTCCATTCCGGGTCGGGACCGTCATCGAACGTGAGCACAACTTTGTTGGGACTGTATCCATACCGCCCGACGCGGTACGGTTCCGGCAAGGTCTGAAAGACCTCGTCGGTAATCATCTTGCTGTTTTCGTCGAACGTCAGCTCGCGAGTGCCGTGCGCCGGATCGCTCTCAATGCGCAGAATTTCTCCCTGACCCTCCATGTCCACATCGAAGCCCGGCGGAACGTCTTTCAGTTTGTCCACCGCGCCCACATCGCCGGGAACGTCCCACACGCTCCACAGCGAGCGGTCTTCGCTGCCCAGCCGCCACAACGCGAACGTCCGAATTCCCAGCGCTTGCGCCGCCCGCATCTGATTCAGCGCAGTCACTGCGTCGCTGAACCACACGTCGTGCTCCACATTCCGCTCATCCAGATACCTGAAGTGCGGATTCATCGCGTCGTCGTCGAAGTTGACATCCTGTTCCGAATCCCGCGCCGCCAGCCACGCTTCCTGCACGCTCACGGTCGAGTCATGCTCCCCTGGCGGCAGCTTTCCCTTCTTCGGTTTCTGCACCCAGTCGTAACCGTAATTCGGAATCGCGCTGATGATCTTCTCTTTGGGGATGACCGTCAGATCGTATTTCAGGTTCTGCTCGAACCAGTCCTGCGACGCCACCGCGCCCGACGCACTCCCCGGATAGTGCTCGTCGTAATTCAGCAGCACAACCCCGTCGACCGCCGCCGCAATCGCCGGATAGTCGTATTCGTCGTTGTGCGGAGGCACGGCCACATAGAGCTTCATGCCACGCGCATGCAAGTCGGCCGACAGTTCCTGCAACAGTGCCACATAGCCCGCTTGCGCGCTCGCCGGAAACGATTCGAAATCCATCATCAACCCGTGATAGCGCCCGGAAGCCAGAAACTGCGCCGCTTCCCGCCGGAACCGCGCCCGCGCCACCGCATCGTTCAGGAAGCCCCCGATCTCCCCAATGAACTGCGATCCATCGGAATTGTTCACCATGGGGAAGACTTCCATGTTCGGATCTTCGGTCTTCAGCAGCGGCATCACGCGATCGTCCACGGGCAAAACCGTCGTGCCCTGAACCACGTCAAAGTATTTGTTGGTTTGGTCGTCGACCGCCTGTAGCCGCCCGTCTGGCGTGAGCACGTGCAGCCAGTCGGGATACAGAAGATCGATCTGGCGCGCATACTCCCGCAGCGAGGAAAAACTGGCCGCGTCCGAGGGCACATAAAACGCCGCCCGAATCCCTTCTTCCTGATTCAGCTTGACCTGCGAAGCCGCCAGCTTCGATTTGCGGTGCGAACGCGCCAGCGCTTTTTTCTGGCGTTCACGGACTTTGTCCTTTTCGCTTTCTTTCAGCGCCTTGAAGGCGCGCTTCTGCGGAGAAAACAGAAGTTCCGGCAGCGGCTCATCGCGCAGCGCGTTATAGACAAAAAAGACCAGCAGGACCGAGACGCACACAGCCGCAACGTCGACCACGCGGCGCAGCCGTTTCCACCGCGCTCGCCGCGGATCGTAAAACACTGCTCCTGACTTGGCTTCTGGCTTGTCTGGGTTCGGCATGAAAAACAGCACTAGGACAACGAAGCTTAATCGTATGCTGCCCGCCGCACCCGGTCAATCGCCGGCAGACCGCGGAATGCAGAATTTAGAAGTTAGAATGCAGAAGTAAAGGCGAGAATGCAGAAGTAAAGGCGAGAATGCAGAATTTAGAAGTTAGAATGCAGAAGTAAGGCCAATCTCATTTCTGCATTCTTGCTTCTTAATTCTGCATTCTCACTTCTCACTTCTGACTTCTGCATTCTGACTTCTCACTTCTTGCTACAAACGCGCTATCATTTCGCAACGTGCTCGAACTGGTTCGCAACAAGTCACGATTCTTTTTCTCGACGTTCTTTCTTTCGGCGAGCGTGGCAGCCCTGGCATTGCGAGTCTTCCTGCTGCTGCGTTTCCCCGGCGTCGTCGATGACTCCCGCCTCTATGCCGATATCGCCAGGAACTGGCTGCATCACGGCGTCTACGCCGTCACCGATTCCGGCAGGCTGGCGCCCACCCTGTCGCGTCTTCCCGGCTATCCCGCCTTCCTTGCCGCCATCTTCGCGCTCTTCGGAGACGACCACTACCGCGCAGTGCTGTTGGTTCAGACTCTATTCGATCTGGCCACGTGCTTTCTGATCGCCGATATGGCCCGCCGCCTGTTCTCAACCCGCGGCTCCGGCGAACGCCCGGCGCAGGCCGCGTTCCTTCTAGCCGCACTGTGCCCGTTCCTGGCCAACTACGCGGCTGCAGCCCTGACCGAAACTTTGGCGATCTTCTTCGCAGCCCTCGCGCTCGATCTGGCCCTGCACGGATTCGGCGTCAGGAGCGCAACCGACGAAGCCGCTCCATGCGCAGTTTTGGCTCGGGACTCACGACTCGGGACTCGGGACTCGTGGACCTGGCTATGTTGTGGCCTCGCCGTAGGCGCGGGCACCCTGCTTCGCCCCGACGGCGGCATTCTGCTCGCCGCCATCGGCGCATATTTTTGTCTGAGAATGGTTCGAGTGCTGCGGCGTCCCTCCGGCGCATCTGATTCGAGACGGCCCGGCTCGAAACTCCGTTCCCTGATCGTCGCCGGATGCCTGGTCGCCCTCGGCGCCCTCGCGCCCCTGGTTCCCTGGACGCTGCGCAACCTTCACACCTTCCATCGCTTCGAGCCCCTGGCCCCGCGCTACGCCAACGATTCCGGCGAATCGCCCATGCCCGGCTTCAACCGCTGGGTCAAGACCTGGATGGCCGAATACGTCTCGGTCGAGGACATTTACTGGAACGTCCCCGGCGGCGACATCAGCCTGAACAGCCTGCCCCGCCGCGCCTTCGATTCCGCCCGGCAGAAGCAACTCACAAGCAATCTGTTCGCCGACTACAACCGCGACCACGACATGACGCCGGAACTCGATGCCCGCTTCCTGTCGTTGGCCGCAGACCGCATTCACAATGCGCCCCTGCGTTACTACGTCTGGCTGCCGGCCTTGCGCATCGCCGACATGTGGCTGCGCCCGCGCATCGACCTGTTCCCTTCCGACCCTCGCTGGTGGCAGTTCAACGATGACCGCCTCTGGCTCACGGTGAGTCTGGCATTCGGAGTGATCAACCTCGCCTATGTCGCCCTCGGCATCGCAGGACTCGTGCGCAGCCGCGCCCTCAGCGGCATCGGTCTGCTTCTGCTGTTCGTCGCCCTGCGCTCGCTCTTCCTGGGAACAATCGAAAATCCCGAGCCCCGCTACACGCTCGAATGCTATCCAGTAATCATCGTCTGGGCCGCAGCATGGTTCCAGGGCTCTGCGAGTCTGCCGAACAACTAGACCCTGGGTGCGCCGCGTTTTTAGAAGATTGCGCCTGAGAACGAGTGCCGCCCCCTACTGCGCCTTCCCCAGCGAGTGCTCGCCGTAAGCTTTTTGGAACAATGCAAAGGCCAGCTTCTTCTTGCCATCTTCGGCAATCAGGCCTTTGCGGTTGTATCCGTCTTGCAGCTTCGGAATGTTTCGTCCGGGCGAGCGAAAGTCCATCAGAATCCACGGAACGGTTCCGCGCAGTTGCGGAATCTTCCGCAGCATCTCGAACTGGTGCTCGAACACGAAGGCCTGCTGCTCTTCGGTCCAGCGCTGGTTGACCGCCCCATGGTTGCCCGCCTTGGCCTCGGCGCCGAACTCGCTCATCAGCACCGGCTTCGCCGGGAACGTCCAGTGAATGTGGTCGGCGTCTTCCGGAGTCATCTCGTACCAGCCGATGTACTCGTTCTGCCCGATCACATCCAGCGCGTCGCACAGTGGATCGTTATTCACCATCTCCGTGCCGTTCGGCCGCGGGCCGATGATGGCAGAAGTGATCAGGCGCGTAGAATCCAGCTTCCGCGCCTCATTCGCAAGATCCGTCAGGAACCTGGTGCGCGTGGGATTGTTGGGCGTCTCGTTCGACACCGACCACAGGATCACCGACGCCTTGTTGCGGTCGCGGCGAATCATCTCCTTCAGCATGGCCACGTCTTTGGCATAGACCTCGGGCTTGGCGAATGAGATGTTCTGCCAGTTCGGAATCTCCGACCACACCATAATGCCGTCGCGATCGGCCTCGCGCTCCATGCGCTCGTCGTGCGGATAATGCGCCAGCCGCACAAAGTTCGCGTGCAGTTCCTTCAGGTAGCCGAAGATGGTACGCACGTCCTGATCGGAATGGGCGCGGCCTCCGCGCACCGGCGCCTCCGCGTGCACGTTCGCTCCCTCCAGAAACACAGCCTTGCCGTTGAGCAGAATACGCGTTCCCTCCACGCGAATGTCGCGGAATCCGATGTCATCCGTCAGCCGGTCCTCGGAGCCACTCAGTTCGACCTTGTAGAGCTTGGGAGACTCGGGCGACCACAACGTGAGCCGGCCGGCCCTCATGCTGAACGATGCCTTGCCTTCTGCATCCGTGGCGGCGGTCGTCTTCGCATTCGCTTCGGGAATATCGATGGTGACAGGCGTTCCAGCCGGCGCATCCACCAGATGAACATAGCCTGTGATCTCGGTGTTCTTGGGGTCGAAGCTGGCGCCATGCGCTAGGTGAATATCGTAGTCATCGATAAAGGCCCGTGGCACCGTGACCAGAGAAACATCGCGGGTCAGGCCGCCGTAGTTGAACCAGTCGATGCCCGTCGAAGGGATGCCATCGGCCAGCCGCGTAGCATCCACCGCGATCACCACGAAATTCGAACCCCGATGAAGCACGTCCGTGACTTCGCAATCGAAAGGCGTGTAGCCGCCCTCGTGGTCGCAAACCCGGCTCTGGTTCACCCAAACGTGGGAGCGGTAGTTGGCTGCCCCCACATGGAGAAACGTACGCGAGTTCGGCCCCGGCGTCGCCTCAAAATCGCGCTCGTACCAGACCACCCCTTCGTAGTTGAACAGCTGCGGCGCCTGCGTATTCCAGTCGCCCGGAACTTTCAGTGTGGGAGCGGTAGCAAAATCGTATTCCTGATTGTGCTTGCCCACAATGTTCGGGTGCTCGTTCAAGGCGTAGGACTTGTCATTGATCTCCCCGCTCGCCGTGTAGAGCGCACGGGCTGGGGATTGGTCGACCAGGTAGTGCCAATCTCCGTTCAGGCTAGTCACGCTGCGGTGATCGACGCCCACCAGAAGAGTCTGCAGGCGCTGCTGGCCAAACGCACGACCCGGGGCGAAGAAGAAGAGGAAACAGACGGCAAAGACAACCGCGAAGATCCCCGCCCGCATAGGCAAGAACGAATTGTAAATGCGACGCAATGCAATCATTGGAACCAGGAAGTCGAAGGCTACCTCGGCCCTACGCCAGCGGCGAGTCGCTCATGCGAAAGCGCGTGCGCACGTGCTCGGAGAGCAACTCAATCGCGGGCCGGTTTTTCACAGGATCTTCCTGGGCCAGATACTTCATGGCCTCCACCAGCAGCCGCTGGCCATCCACGTAGCGCGGATCGGAAGTGCGTTCGCGGCGTTTATTGCCCAGCTTAGGAGGGACTGGAATCGTAAAGACTTTTGCCATGCACCAACCTGACGGTGCGTTCAGTATATCGCCCCGCGCCGTAAAACTCAGCACAATTTCTTGCCTTGTGTATTCAACGGATTAACCGCGCGGCATCACCGTCTGGGTCTTGCCCGTGGTCTTCAGCTTGAACACGTCGTCGGGAATCTTCTTTCCGTTGACCACAACGTCGGTGTACTTGGTCAGCCGGTAGTCCCCCTGCGGAGAGAAGAACTGCTGCTGCACTGAGATGCCTTTCTCCAGATCGATCCACAGAAAAATCCTGTTGTAGCTGTTGCGCACGCTTTCCGATTTGGGGATGAGTTGCAGCTTGGCTGTAGCCACGCCGCCAATGGTTTCCGGCCCCGCGTAGGTTACGTCGAACGACTTCAGCAAATCCTGCCCACTGCCTCCGAAGCCCAGCACCAGGTAGGTTTCAAAATCCGCCTTCTTCTTTCCCAGGTCGTAAACCGTGACCTGCTCGAGCTTCGGCTCATAGATGCGGATCACGCCGTTGGTGAACAACACGAATTTCGGCTCCGGCTTGAGCGATGTAAGGCTGCCGCCGGCCATCTTCACGTCGGCCTTCATCTCGATATCTTTTCCGTTGCGGCGGTAATAGATGACGCCGGTTTCGTAGTCGTCGATCTCGTCGATGACTTTCGCATACGTGTCCCATTCAAACGACGCTTGCGTGGAGTGGAAGCTGGCGGCCACGGCGTCCATCTTCTTTAGCACGGTTTCGAGCGTGACGGCCTCGGCAGCCTGCGGGCCGCGAAAAAAACTGCAGTCGAAGTCCGAGAACATCGCGCTGGCCGCGATCGAAGGCTGGCTTGCTTTCTTATTCGCAGCGTCATGATTCGAAGCATTATGGTTCGGAGCGCCCGCCACGCCGCCCGCCATCGCCAATGAAAGGATCAACGAAACGAATTTCATCCCGAGTCCACTCGCAATGCAGAAGCAAAAACCGTCCGACCCAGGTTCTTACTTCTGCATTCTGACTTCTTACTTCCGCATTCCCACACCGCGCCTATTCCCGCCGGGCCAGAACCTTATAGCTCTGCACTTTCCCCTTGCCATCGGAAACCGCTTCATAACTCACAATCGTAACCGCTCCCGAAATCGGCTCGATGATGCGCAGCAACTGCTGCCGCACCGACGCATCGTCGCCGGGATCAATCGCGCTGGCCGCGATCTGATACGACAACCGGCCCTCGGCATCGGTGGTCACGGTCAGCTCAGTCGGATGCGGGCTGCGCGAGATGGGTTTATCGTTGAAGTTGATCACGCGCGGCGCGAGAAAAACGAAAATCAAAATCAGCGTGACCATGATGTCGTAATGCAGCGTTCCCCGCTCGTGCTGCCAGAAAATGTAGCTGCGAATTGTCGGCCAGATGCCGTTCATGGGCAGGGACGCGGGCGCGGCGGTTGTCAGTTCAACTCTGTGCAAGTTTACAAGCTCCTGGCTGCTAGCTGCTAGCCTAGAGCTTCTAGCTTCTAGCTTCTAGCTCCTAGCTTCTCGCTCTTCGCTTCTGGCTGTCCAGCCCGCCGAACTGCGGTTGGCTAGAAGCTAGCAGCTAGCAGCTAGAAGCTTCTTTTCGTAATCCGCTCCGCCCCAAGGTACGGCCGCAGCGCTTCGGGAATCAGCACGCTGCCGTCGGCCTGCTGATAATTCTCCACGATCGCAACCCACGTCCGCCCGACCGCGAGCCCGCTGCCGTTAAGCGTGTGCACCAGTTCGGTCTTGTTCTTGCCCTCGGGGCGAAAACGGATATTCGCCCGCCGCGCCTGATACGACTCGAAATTCGAGCAGGACGAAATCTCGCGAAACAACTGCTGCCCCGGCAGCCACACTTCAATATCGTACGTCTTCGCCGAAGCCGCGCTCATGTCGCCGGTGCACAGCGCCATCACGCGATAATGCAGGCCGAGTTCTTGCAGAATTGTTTCGGCATCGTGCGTCAGCTTCTCGTGTTCTTCATAAGAATGTTCGGGATGCGCAAACTTCACCAGCTCCACCTTCTGAAACTGATGCTGCCGGATAATCCCGCGCACGTCTTTGCCATACGATCCGGCTTCGCTCCGGAAGCATGGCGTATACGCTGTCAACGAAATCGGCAACCGCGCCTCGTCCAGCACTTCGCCGCGAAATAGATTCGTCACGGGAACCTCGGCCGTCGGAATCAGCCACAGATCGCTTTCGCCGTGCGGCACGCGAAACAAGTCCGCCGCAAACTTGGGCAACTGCCCGGTCCCATACATCGAATCCGAATTCACCAGATACGGCGGCAGCACTTCGGTGTATCCATGCTCGCGCGTGTGCAGATCGAGCATAAAGTTCCCCAGCGCCCGTTCCAACTTCGCGCCCAGGTCCCAATACACGGCGAAGCGCGCCCCGGTCACCTTGACCGCCCGTTCCAAGTCGAGCACGCCCAGCTCCGCCCCCAGGTCCCAATGCGGCTTGGGAGTGAAATCCAGTTTCGGAGGCGCGCCCCAGCGCCGGACTTCAACATTCTGGTCGGCACTGTGGCCGACGGGAACGCTGGCGTGCGGCAGATTCGGAATCCCGACCAGAATCTCGCGCAGCCGGGCATCCGCCTCGGCCGCGGTCTTTTCCAGTTCGCCGATGCGTTCGCGCATCTGCTTGGTCTCGGCCATAGCGGCCGTCGCGTCCTGCCCGCTCTTTTTCAGCTTGCCAATTTCTTCCGACGCCTTCCTTTGCCGTGCCTTGGCCGTCTCGGCTTCGGTGATGGCCGCCCGCCGCGCAGTGTCCAGCTCGCCGAAATCCTTCAGCACCGCAGCCGGATCCATGCCGCGCTGGCGCAGCTTCTCCTCCACCAACGGCAGATTGTCACGAACAAAAGTCAAGTCAAGCATGATTCAGATAAAGCTGGGGCGTCACTACTGTACCGGAAAACCGGGGCAGTTTGCACCCTGGCGATTGAGCCATGGTGTGATTGAGCCATGGTGTCATTGAGCCATGGTGTCATTGAGTCATGGTGTGATTGAGCCATGGTGTGATTGAGTCATGGTGTGATTGAGAATCCAGTAGCCCCTTCAAGCTCATGTGGGGACAGCCGCCCCCGGCTGTCCGGCGGCGCAGGTGTATCGCGCCGCAGCGCCTTTGCTCTGACCCTGACCCCTGACCCTGACCCCTGACCCTGATCCCTGGGCCTGCTCCCTGACCCCTAATCCCTGATCTTTGCCAAGTACCCCAATCCGAACGTCGCGCTCTTGGCGACGTGAGGGCGGGGATCTTCCCCCTAGAAGTTTTCCACAGCCCACCCCAAAATATTCCCGTTCTTTGTGACCAAAAACCTTTACTGAGATTTTTAAACCTGCCACCTTGGAACCATGCAGCCACCATCCCCCAACCCGAACCCAACACCTGCCCAACTCCCCAGGCTTTGCCCAGCAAGTCGGGCTTTATCCTGACTTTTTGGGCAGGGATGGGACTTTTTGGGCAGGCTCTTCGCTCATCGCCAGTACGCACTGCCCCGGCGCTAGGTGGATGATTGCAACAACCTCTTGGAACTCTGAGCGAATGGTGACATAACCGCTCTCGCCTTCTGCGCTCTCGCCTTCGTACACCGCAATGGGCCTTTTCCCGCCGATCTTGAAAACTCCGAAACTCATGGTGATTCCGAGTATAGGCCGGGGAGTGTCTTAGAACTATTACCTTCAAGGTTTCAAATTCCGCGCATCAACTCAGAGACGCTGATGCCGAATCCCTTGGATAGGACTTCCAGCATCGGAAGGCACACGCTTTTCTTGCCGTGCTCTAAATCGGAGAGATGACTGCGGTCGATTCCGAAGCGATACGCCATTTCCACCTGAGACAGCTTGTGCTTCAGGCGTAGCTTGCGAACCCGCTCTCCGAATCGCTCGGCAATGCTGGAAACCGCCCTATTCTGTGCTGTAGGCTGTGGCCGACGTTATCGGCTGGAGCCGACATGCATCCGCGCCTTGCTTTTGCTCTCATGCTCGAAACAAGCCCTTCGCAGGGCTGACGATCCTTTTTCTCATCCTCGTAATCTATTTCCTTCCAACCATCCTTGGCTACAAGAAGCGAAGCGCGAACGCAATTGTCGCGTTGAATGTGCTTTTGGGATGGACAGTTCTCGGATGGATCGTTGCACTCATCTGGAGCCTAGCCGCCGATCCGCCAGAACCGATGATCGTGCAAGCGCCGCCGCGCAGACCACCACCTATCTTGTGCGCTAACTGCGGAAAATATTCCGCTCCCAGCTCAAGGTTTTGCAGTTCATGCGGCGGCCAATTCCTTCGCGGTTAGTGCCTATCTTCGTGAAGTCCGTGCTGGAGCCTTTCAGCTTTCCACGCTTCGACAAATAAATCCTTAGCCGCAGATTCCTCAGCGGTCGCTTGCGCCAGAGAATCGCGAAAATATTGCGGGACTAGGCCGAGAACGGCAAAAATGTGGTCAATAGCTTCTGCCGCGTGACTCTTACGATTGGCAGCCGTGCTATAGAGCCACGCCTTTTCACGAAGAACTGGCGACAGCCACGACATAGTTACGATCTGATTTGCCGCTACGATTCCATCCATTTCGTCGCGCCTCCCTCGGTCAGAGAAACCGGATACGTTCTCGGTTCTGAGGCAATAGCTTTTTGATTAGCGACGGGGCGTTTGAATATCACCGCCATTATGCCATCATGTTGCTTTGCTGCTTGATTCGGATACGGCAGGTGTCCACACATCTCCCATCCCCTGCGTCCGGCCTCGCTGAGAAATACTGGGATTGAATCGCAGCCGATTTCGGCTAGGCCTTCGTGTATGTATGGGTCTAACCTTCCGTCTTTCGGATCGTACATCGCGTGTGCGTATTCCCACTTTTGCATAGGATTTCTCCTTTATAAACGTTGTAAACACTCGGAGGGAGATGCACAAGGTCACCGAAGTAACTGCGGCGTATAATGGCGAGAAATTCAGTCAGAGACGCCGCTGCCCTGCTCGGAAGGCAGGGCAGCGGTCAAACTTTGGGGAAGCGCATCGAACGCAATCCAATGGTAACAGAGGATTGTGCCCCAATGGCAGCTTCTAACATTACACAGAAAGTGGAAGTCTCGATGGTTTCACTAAAATGGGGTGACGTTCTATCGTGGTGTGATTGAGCCATGGTGTCATTGAGTCATGGTGTGATTGAGAATCCAGTAGCCCCTTCAAGCTCATGTGGGGACAGCCGCCCCCGGCTGTCCGGCGGCGCAGGTGTATCGCGCCGCAGCGCCTTTGCTCTGACCCTGACCCCTGACCCTGACCCCTGACCCTGATCCCTGGGCCTGCTCCCTGACCCCTAATCCCTGATCTTTGCCAAGTACCCCAATCCGAACGTCGCGCTCTTGGCGACGTGAGGGCGGGGATCTTCCCCCTAGAAGTTTTCCACAGCCCACCCCAAAATATTCCCGTTATTTGTGACCAAAAACCTTTACTGAGATTTTTAAACCTGCCACCTTGGAACCATGCAGCCACCATCCCCCAACCCGAACCCAACACCTGCCCAACTCCCCACCCCTATCTCCTTTACTCCCAAGAATTTACCCATAACCCCTTATCCCTCAAGAATTTACCAGCCAACCATGCCTATCCGGGCCGCTAACTCGAATACTTTCAACACCTTACCCAACCAGCTATCCAAAAAAATTGTGAGCCTATAATGTCAAATCAAGCACCACTTCAGTCCCCACGCTCCTGCGCCCACATCAAAACCGACGGCCAACGCTGCCAGGCGCCTCCACTTCGCGGAGAGCAGTTCTGTTACTTCCATCAGCGCATGCACCGCACCGTCCGCATTCCCCCCAGCGCTCGCATCCATCCCATCGCCAACCTTGAGGACGAGCAGGCCATCCAGGCCTCGCTCATGGAAGTCATGAACGCCATCGTCCGCAACACCATCGACATCCGCCGCGCCGAACTCCTAATCCGCGCCCTCAACGCCGCCGCCCGCAACGCCCGCCGCACCCGCTTCGGCGACTTCACCGAAGACATGGTCAGGCAAATCCCCGACTATCCCGCCCCCGCGCAACCCCAAGCCACGCAATCCGAAGAGACGGACGCGAACCAGCCCGAGCGCAACCAGTTCGATCTACCCTTCAGCGCCTACGCTCCCACCAACGGCGCCAGCAACAGCGAGCCCCGAAGCTATAAGAAACTCCGCCACCACCCCCAACCAACATCCCACAAAATGACCTCCGAGGAACTCATCGCAAATTACTTCGGCACGCCGGCCCCCGATGTGGCGACGGTCGATGTGGGGACGGTTGACGGGGAAACCGAAGCCTTCGCCGAAGTCCCAGCCCCTGTAGAGAACGACCCCTTCCGTCCCGCCAAGCGCAGCGAGGCGCCCGAACCCAGCGCGAACACAGCCACGCATGTGCACACGAACGCCAGTGTGGACAAAGCCAGTGTGGGGACGGCCAGTGTGGGGACGGGCACTCCTGCCCGTCCAGGCGGCGCAGCCGCCGCACCCCCGCGCAAACCACCAACCTCAGCCGGCGAGCCAACCCAGGCGAAGGCCAAAGCCAACAAAGCCCGCGCAGGCTAGCCCGCGCGCAGAAACCCCAACTTGACTTGGGATGAATGCGTTAGTCCCGACTCGATCTGAAGGCTCTGCGGCGCGAGACACCTGCGCCGCCGGACAGCCGGGGGCGGCTGTCCCCACATGAGCATTAATGGGACTACGGGATTCTCAATCGCCGAATCACCCGACGGCTCAATTTCTCAATTTCTACACAGCCTTGCCTTTGAAGAAGTAGATGAGCTCGATGATGAGGATTACGACTACCAGCAGCTCCAGCACGAAGGCTCGGGATTGGTTGAATTGGTCGACCATGAAGCGGTAAAGGTCTTCGGCGGTCTGGAGTTTTTGTTTGACCAGGTCTTTGTAGTCGGGGACGCCGACTTTTTGGGCGCAGAGTTTGTAGAGGCGGGCGCTGAACATGTCGCTGAGAAACTTGATGGCATTGTCGGCGCGCTCGGTGAGTTCGTTCACGTCAAGCAGCACGGTGTGCAGCTTGGAGGCGGCGCGGGCGGTGCGCCAGCGCGAGAGGAGGCCAGTGCCTCCGGTATCGAGGAAGTCGTAGACGTTTTCCAGTTCGCGGGTCAGGAACTCATCATAGTGGCGGAACTCGAGCAGCTGCGAGTTGGCGTATTGCAAAAGCTGGATGGCGGTTTCGGCTCCGGCGGGCGTGTCGTAAATGAAGGCGGCGTCCCAGCCGATGACGGCCAGGTCGCTGGGATAGTACGAGATGCGGGACTGCAGAATCTCCTGGCGCTCGCCTTCGGAAAGCGTGGCGGTCTCTCCGCGGACGACTTGCGCGATCTGGTTGCGATGCGCGGCCAGCAGTTCTTCGGCGGAGGGCGAAGCGTTCGTGTTCTCCAGGCGAATCTCGCGCAGATGAAAGATGACGTAGTCTTCGTGGAGGAAGTCTTTGTTGTCTTGGGGCTTGGAATCGTAAGGCTTGATCAGCGCGGGGGCGGCGCGGTCCAGATGCTTGCGCACGATGCGGCTGGCGACCTCTTCGAAATTCGTGTCGCTGGCCCAGCGGCAGGAAAGCTGGATGAGCGTGTCCCAGGTGCCGGCGAAGGGCAGTTCAAAGACCAGGCTGACCACGCCGTAATCGAAATATTTGATATGGCCTTCGAGGCGCTCGCCGGAGTCGAGGAGAAACGGCTCGAGAGTCTCTTCGACCGGAGGCCGCTGGTAGCGGACGTAGGCGGGAGCCTTCTTGAAGCTGGCGCCGGCGGTGCGGGCTCCGAGGATTTGGCGAAGAGCGTCAAGACGAATCTCTTCGCAAACGTCGAACTGGATCAAAACCAGAACGCTGCCGCGCAGGGGCGTGGGGACAACGGCGGGCGCGGAAGTGCGGATTCCTTCGTTGAGTGCGTCGGCGACGCCGGTCGTGACTTCGCGATCCATGTGGTGGTGGTGGGCCCACCAGGATTTGAACCTGGAACCAACAGATTATGAGTCTGCTGCTCTAACCGTTGAGCTATGGGCCCCACGGCCCAATCTAGCATAGTCGCGTTGGTTCGGGCGGGCCGCGGGTGGATGAAGACCGAGGCTTTGGGGAGCGCGGCGAGCACGCGGGAGAAGACGCCCTCGCTACGGCCGGCAGAATGCCGGCGCTACGACCTTCGTTGGCAACGGCTGGTTGCATAGGTCCTTCGGCCCGCACAGAACGCGGGCCTCAGGATGACAAGCCGTTAGGGTGGAGCGGGCCACCGCGAGGACGGTACCGGGACGCTCGCCGCGCTCGCGGGGCGGACGAGGCGTCCGCCCCTACACAAGCCGCCCCTATACGAGCCGATTCGCTCCCCTCTCCCTACTCTTCTTTGCCGAATTGTTTTATGTCGTCGGCTACTTCGCCGGCGGCTACTGGTTCTTTGCCTTGGACCAGCTCGCGGACTTTTTCTACGATGTCGGGATTGGCCAGCGTGGTGATGTC
>Ga0302326_10004195_pt1 | contig 33524 bp, 20 predicted proteins | sample Palsa_T0_3_FD_202264 | JGI IMG/M metagenome (GOLD analysis project Ga0302326, IMG submission 202264) | Peat permafrost microbial communities from Stordalen Mire near Abisko, Sweden - Palsa_T0_3 | ecosystem: Environmental > Terrestrial > Soil > Palsa > Peat permafrost | place: Sweden: Abisko...
AAGCGATGGCGGCGAAGTCAGCCAGCACAAGGTGATGCAGGCCGGGTAATATAGAGGCATCGCCGAGATTTGCAGTTCGGTTTGGCATGAATCGGACTGCAGGCGGGCGATCAGTCTTATCTGGCAAGGAGGCCATGTGATACATAAATTCGTTTCGTTTCGATGGCTGGGGATAGCGATGCTGGCACTCATGGCGGCGGGCTGCGCAGCCGTCAGTAACGTTGAGCCGTTGTCAGTTCCGCTGGCCTACAAGGCGACGCCCGATAGCGATGCGTTGCTCGTCAGTTTGTCCTGTCCGTATTTGGCGCACGTGCAGGTCCTCGATAAGCGCTCCGATCCGCTGCTGGGTGTTCGCTTTCTCGAAAGTAAGCCCCTGAAGGCCGATGTGACGGCCAGCAGCGATCCTGTGGCTTGGGCGCAGGGGGGCGTGGAGTCGTACCTGGGTCAGAGCCACATCAAGACGGGGAATGTTGGCCCAACGCTGGTGCTCGAGCTGGAGTCACTGAAGACCAGCGAGAATATCTATCATCGATCCGGCTACGAAGCACGGATCACCGTTGCTACCTCGCTGCAGTCGCCGATGGGGAAATCCTGTTGGCATGCCGCACTGCAGAGCGATGCCGGCAACTATGGCTACGTGGGCAGTATCGAGGATTATCAGGAAGTTCTGAATAGGGCGCTCGACAAGATCAGCGCGCAGATCCTGGGCTCCGCAGATTTCAGCGCCGCACTGTGTCACTGCGCCGACTAGGGTTCTTAAGACTGGATGCTTTCCAGTAGCTGAAGCCAACTCGGCATCGGTGCGTGGATCTGCGAGCGCAGGAGCCACGCGCCGACTGAAGGGCGACTCTTGTCGCTCTTAAGGCAGTTACTTTTTCTTGCCCGGTTTGATCTCTTCGCTTGAATCTTCGTCCAGCTCATCCTCGGGCGGCTCCGAATCCAACTCGATCGCCGGATTTTGATCATTGGCGAAGGGGTTGAAGGTGGGCATCTTCTCGATAGTAGGTTCCCAAGGCTTGACCTCAGGGTGGCGCTTATCGCTCATGAATTTCTCCGCGTTAGTGGATGCTTGAATCCAGGTCTTTATACCGACGTTGGCGAGTGGCTCGCGCAAACGGGCCAACCGGCATTTCGTAATTCCAATATCAACATGCCGGTGAAATTTAGGATGTAAGCACCCGCTGACTGACGAAGTCAGCCGTAACTCACGCGAGCCTGGGCATTCCTCGAATCAGGCGTAAACAGCCCGAGCCGTCTCAGACAATTAATACTCATCGTAGATTGCGGGGTCGAGCAACGATCTGTGGGGACTCACACGCCCAAATGGATATTGGCTCCGACCCTCAGGTGGGCGATGAACTTCCTGAAGGAAGGTACCCCGGGATTCGTAGAACTTCCTTTCTTCCCTGGGCCTGTCTAGTTAGGTTGCAAGTGGCGTAACCGCTGTTGTGTGAGATGGAGTTATAGCGGAGTTTGTCTGTTACACGATAAGGTAAGATTATCGTTGTATGATAGGACTAGTATTAGTCCTATCAAAGGGTTACATTACGTTCAATGACTGAACTCCCTCTAGTCCCGGCGGTCGCCCAACCGTTTACCGAGCCGGCCAGCTCCTTATTAGAGGCTCATGCGCTCTCGGCGGAGGCCGCCAAAGCCATGGAGGCCTTTCGGCGCGAAGGCCAGTCGCCCAATACCCAGAGAACCTACGAGACCGCGCTGCGCTATTGGGGCGCCTGGCACGCGCTGCGGTTTGGCCAGCCGATCCAGGGACCGGTCAGCCCGGCCGCTGTCATTCAGTTCATCGTTGATCATCTCGAGCACCAGCCAACGATCGAAGCGCCACAGGTGGGTCCTTTCACACCCTCCTCCCGCACCACGCAGCATCTGCTGCCGGCCAGCATCGATCGGCTGCTGGTTGATCGGGGCTACAAGGCAAAGCCTGGCCCATGGACACTGGCAACGGTCGAGACCCGTCTGGCCGCACTTTCACAGGCGCACGACGCCTACATCGCCAAGAATGATCATCTGGGCCTGGGCGCAGAGATCAATCCGCTGCGCGATCCGCGTGTACGCCAGCTCCTCAGTGCGGCTCGTCGCGCCTATGCGCGCCGCGGCCGCGCGCCCTCACGACCCCAGGCCGCGACGGCGAACATCCTCGAAACGTTGGTGGCTACCTGCGGCGATGACCTGGGCGGTATCCGTGACCGGGCACTGCTGTACTTTGGGTTCTCCAGCGGCGGCCGACGGCGCTCGGAGATTGTTGCGGCCAGCTTCGAGAATGTACGCCGGGACGGTGATGGGTTTATCTACGAGCTCAATTATTCGAAGACCAACCGCAGTGGCCGCCACCGGCCGGAGAACTTCAAACCCATCCAGGGCATTGCCGCACAAGCCCTGGCCCGCTGGATCAGCAAGCTGATGGAATACCGGATCACCGAGGGGGCGCTGTTCCGACGGGTGCAGGATGAGCGCATCTTTGAACCGCTCCGTGCCGCTTCGGTGCGCGACATCGTACGCCGGCGCGCAGAACTGTCCGGCCAGGCGCTCGGTAAGCTCTCAGCACACAGCCTGCGATCGGGCTTTGTGACGGAAGCGGCTCGACAGGGAATTTCATTGGGGGAGACGATGAAACTTACCGGCCATCGCAGCGTGCAGACCGTGATGGGCTATTACCAGAGTGGTGAAGTTGCGGTCTCGCGCGCTGCACGCCTGATGGATCGGAAGAAAACCCCTTGATATTGCGGACCTCCCGGCCGCCTCGCGGCGCCTGAGCAGCATGCGGATCTGGCGCGCACTGACGGTTCCATTCCATATGGCCTCGATGATGTTTGTCATCATCAGCGCCGTGCTGCTGGCACTCGTGGCGCCTCATGGACTGCTTGCCGCGCTACCCATGCTGATGCTGATCTCGTGGCTGTTTACGTATGGCTTCGCCATGCTCGAACACGTGGCACACGGAGAAGCGGACGCCCCGGTGTTCTCGCACGAGCTGCTCCATCTGTTGGCGATTCGACCATGGATACAGGCGCTCGTCTGTGCTGCAGGCTACGTGCTGGTCCACTACTACCTGGATGAGCCTGCAAGCTCGATTGTGACCGTGCTCGCCTGCCTGATCCTGCCTGCCTGGGTTGGCCTGTTGGGTATAGCCGATCATCTTTATCAAGCCTTCAATCCGCTGGCGCTGTGGCGAATGCTGCGCGGGATGGGTCTGTACTACCTGGCGGTACTGGCCCTGGTCAGCGTTGCGGCTTTGATATTCGTTTTGGTCGACGCCCTGCAGCTGTGGCTGTCGGTACGCTTTGCGCTGATGGAGGTGTGCATTCTTGCGTGCTACAGCGTCATTGGCGCAGCGATCTTTGCCCGTCGTCTGGAAGTGGGCTTTGCTGCCCGCACCAGCCCGGAGCGCAAGGAGGAGCAGGAAACACAGCAGCGCGACAAGGAGCGCCAGCGCGCCATCGATGAGATCTACGAAGCGGTGAACGCGCGCCAGTACGTGCGCGCTACGGGGCGGCTCGAGGCGTTGCTCGCCACGATCGATGCCGCACACATTCGCGCGGACGCCCAAACAATCGCCGCCGCCGCGGTGCTGTGGCGCAATGACCCCGGCACGGCCGCGGTATTACAAACGCTTGTGAGTTGGCTCATCGCAAAATCTCATCCCGCCGAAGCATTGGACGTCGCGCGCTCAGCACTCGCGAGGCTGCCAAAGTTCGCCTTAGCCACTGAGCCCGCTACGCTCGCACTGGCCGAGGCCGCCCGTTCGATGGGACAACCACGATTCGCTTTTAAGGTGCTGGATAACTTTGCGCAGCTGAATCCGACGATGCCACTGAGTGCCCGTGCACAGGCGCTACGCGCCGAGTGTGCTCCCTGAGGATGATTAGCTGTGCATTCGCGTCATCTCGCCTTAAGCTGGGGTTGAAGTCACTGCTGGCGGCGCGGTCGAATTGCGAATCAGCAAGCGGTGCGCCAGCAGATGCCGAGGCATCGGATCTGGCCATCCGTTGCGCCGGGGCGAGTGCTTTATAAAGAGGTCCGCAGCCAGTCGCGCCATCTCCTCCACCGGCTGTCGGATCGTTGTCAGCGCTGGCCAGATCATCGTCGCCAGTGGCGCGTCATCGAACCCGGTCACGGACAGCTCTCCAGGCAGATTGAGGCCCATCTGTCGGGCGACTGCTATCACGGCGGCAGCCGTGTCGTCATTGCAGGCAAAGATCGCGGTGGGCGGCGAAGCGGCCTTCAACATACGCTCAGCGCACACAGCGCCGCCCGCGAATTCAAAATTGCCCGTCTGTACCAGATCGGAGTCCACCGGGGCTGACCAGGCCCGCATCTCATCGATGAAGCCAAGATAGCGCTGCTCGGTGCCCACATGATCCGGGCGGCCCAGAATCGTACCGATGCGTCGATGCCCCAGTCCGAGCAGATGCGCGGTCATTTGCCGCGCGGCAGCGTAATCATCGATACCGATGGTGGGCGTAGAGCCCAAGTTGTACATCGGCGAGATCCGCACGATCGGGATCTGCGCCTCATTGAGCTTATCGATGATGACCGGATGATCCCCGAGCGGTGGCAGCAGGATTGCGCCTTCCAGGCGCAACTGCCCGATTAGCGTGTCGACGCGCCGTGCGATCTCCGGATCGCGTACGTCCCAGGACTCCACCATCAGATGGAAACTTGATTCGCGGCAGCGATTCACCGCACCGTTCTGAAATTCACTGAGGAAGTCGCCCGGTCGCTCGCAGAAGAGCCCTATGAGAAACGAGCGGTTGGATGCCAGACCCCGGGCGTTCAGATTCGGACGGTAGTTGAGCGCTTCGATAGCCTTGAGAATGCGGGCGCGGGTCTCTTCACGCACCGAAGGCTCGTGGTTAATCACCCGAGAGACGCTCTTGGGCGATACCTGGGCAAGATCAGCCACCTGCTGAATGGTGACGGAAGGCTGCACTACGCTCATAACTGCGAACCTGACCCTTTAAAATTGCCCACACCACAGCCCGTCGTGCGGCCCGGGGCACAAACCGAGCTTATTCTAATCACTTCAGACTTGGGCAATGCGGCCGTCTCCCGCGGCGGCGCCAAGAGGCCGCCCCGCGGTCGCAAAATACCGGTGCCGAACTTCATCAGGGCCCGGGCGTTGACACGGCGCCGCCCGGTTGGACATTCCAGCCGCGCAGCGCGACCTGCGTAGCTTGGCCCGGGCCGTCATAACGGATCGTGACCTCATGCCGCTCACCCGGCAGGAGCGTGAGGTAATTGTCACTGTAGTAGGCCGGCAGGATGCGCCTACCCTGCTGATCGAGCAGTGTCAGCTTGGCAGCCAGCACCGGGGCCAGCCCCTGATTCGTCAGTGTGACGCGCACGAGCGACTCCCCGCCTTCGCGCCCGGCGCGGCTGGTGAGGCGCACCGGCTGCGCGCTGAGCCGATTCAGCTGTTGTAAGCTCGCTTCGCTCGCGCCCTGCCAATAGCTGTTTTCCGACAGCACCTGGCCGCGACTGTCGCTGAGCTTCAGGATCACCAGCACGACGCTCTCGCGGGCGAGCGATGCGGGGAGCGGCAGGGGCGCCAGTGTCGTGGTCTGGTTCGCCGGCGCATCGAGGTGATCCCGGCGCTCGGCGAGCAGCACATTGGCAAGCGACAACACGCGGGTGCGCAACGTCAGCCCGATCGCGGCATTGCGCGTGGTATTCACCACGGCGAGCGCGTAGTCGGGCAGATTCATCTGCGCATGCAGCGGCTCGCAGGCCTTCTTCACGCCATAGTAGGAAGCCTGGGTATCATAGTCGGCGCTATACATCTGCCAGTGATTGCTTGGCCACGCCGGGTGGCTCATCCAGATCAGCCGACCACTGTTCTGAGTCCACAGGTGCGCGGCAAAGCCCTCGAAGATCGCGCGGTAATCCACATAGTTCATCATCTGGGCCTTGCGCTCAAAGTCCTCCAGGCTCTCTGGCGCGCCAAACTCGCGCGTGAGCGTGGCCATGAACGATGCGACATCACCGTTACCCCCAAAATGCCAATCGTGATAGGCCAGCGTATCGCTGATCGGCCAGCGGTCCGCTTCGGGCACCGTCGTCTCGAGCGACTCGAGCGTCGACAGCGACGGCGTGCCCACCTCGACCGCGAAGCCCGCGGCAAGATCGGTGAAGTAACCCACCGGTGGCCGGTAGTTATATGGGCCACTGTCCTGCAGGTTGATGCGATTGGAGCTACCGGTGTAGTAACGCGTGCCATCGAGGGTTGCCGCAAGCTCGGCCAGTCCCTCGTTCAGGATCGGCTGCGGCACGCCTTCGTTGCGACCGAACCAGACTGCGATCGAGGGATGATGGCGATAGCGTGCAATGACATCCGCAGCGTTGGCCAGGAACAGCGCCGGATCCTCGGGCTCGAGCTGAAAGTCCTGGGTCGAGACCCAGAAGTCATTGAGCACCAGCAGACCGTATTCGTCGGCCAGGTCATAGAACACCTCCTCGGTGTTCTGTCCGAGCCAATTGCGGATGATATTGACCCCCGCTTCGCGGTGCAGCCGAAAGTAGGGCTCAAGCCGCGCGCGCGAGCTGCGCTTGCGTGAATCGTCCATGCCCCAGCTGCCGCCGCGGGCCGCGATCGGCGTGCCATTGACGCGAATCACCAGGTACGGGGATAGCGAGTCGCTCGGCACTTCATGCACGGCCGGTGAGGTTTCTCCGGCGACCGTCAGGGATTCGGCCCAGCCGTTAGGGACACGCTTGATCGCCTCGTGCCGCGTGTCGATGAGCCGCTCGCCGCGCTCGGCACCGGCCGTCGGATCCACCTCGACACGCCGCAGCTGCCCGCTCTGGTCAAACAGCGAGAGTTCGTAAGTCAGCTCGCGGATCCCGAAGCGTAGCGCGGCCGTATCTGAGCGGCCCGCTTCGTCATGCACTTCGATGCTCAGGTGATACAGGTTGGCGGGCCCGTAGCCGTTGGGCCACCATAGCCGCGGTGCAGTCAGATGCAGCGCTGGAAACTCAGTGGCCGCGAAACGCACCTCGGAGCGTCCTGGCGGCGCGCGAAAACTTTGACTTACCTCGACCCCTTCAAAGGCAGCGTGCACGGTCACGAGGTGTGGCTGCGTGTCCTCGTTCTGAAGCGGCACCAGCACGCTCAGATCCGCCGTATCGGTGCGCGGCAGCGGCAGATGAGTGGTAACGGTCGGGTCAATGATGCGCACCGCACCGGAACTGAGAAGCTCAGTGTCCTGCCACAAGCCGATATCCCGATCACGGATCCCGGGAATCCAATCCCAGCCTTCAGTGGCCATGAAGGTCGGACCATCGAGCGCCATCGCGCCCCCGTTCTCTCCTGGGCCGTAGGCGATGGATTCCTCCGAAGGAATCCCCGGGTGCGGCGGTGGCGAGATGCGCACCGCCAGCGCATTGTCCTTGCCCGCTCGGAGCTGCTCGGTGACATCAAAGACACCGCGCAGGAACGCGCCGCGGACAGTCCCGGCGCGCACGCCATTGACCCACACCTCGGCGCCGTAGTTGATGCCGTTGAACAGCAGCGTGAGACGCCGGCCGGCGAGCTGCGCGGGCACGACAAAATTGGTGCGATACCAATAATCCTGGCGCGCCAGGGACTCAGGAATGGCGAGGTTATTCAACCCGATATCCGGATCCGGAAAGATGCCGCGGTCAATGAGCGTTGTCAGCACGGTGCCCGGCACGGTGGCCCGGTACCAGCCGGCGTCATCGAAAGCCGGCTGCGAGAGTTGGGCTGGGTCGGCGCTCACTTGAGGCGCTGCCTGCAGCCGCCAGTCCTGCAAAACCCAGCGTCCGGCCGCTGATTCACGCAGTGCGACCGGGGCCACGGGCATTAGCGCCGCGCGCGGCCCCGAGGCCGCAGCCTGAGCGTGCGGCAGCGTCCAAGGATCCTGCGGCACCAGCAGCCCCGGCCAAGCCCGCGCCTGAACCGGCCAGCCGACACCCACAGCGGTGAACACCAGCAGCGCAATGTCCGGTGGCCGGCTCCCGGCCGCACGCACCGCCTCAGGCGAAAGTACCTCGCCGCTCAGCTGGAACTGCGCCAGCGACCCGCCAAAGTGGTTGCGATCCGGATGGGCGAGCGATTCCGGGCCCAGGTAGAGCGCCGGTGTCACGCTCTCGGTGGCAATCGGAAACTCACCCGCGACCTCGCCCTGCGCGTACAGGCGTAGCAGCTCTCCGTCGTAGGTGAGCACCACCAGAGTCCACGCACCGGGCATCAGCTGCGCCCGCGTGCGCAGCGTGCGCGCCGCATCGAAGCGCACGCCCAGCCCCTGAGCGTCAACCTGCAGGCACACGCAATGCTGGGAGTATGGATCGCCGAAGGCCGCGATCGTCACCGCCGCATCCGGCGCTCGATCGAGCTTCACCCAGCTCGAGAGTGTCCAGTGCGCACCGGCCTTCGCCAGCGGCGTATCGGGCCGCAGTGCGCGCTGCATACCGATGCCACCTTGCAGGATGGTGACGTTGTAGGGCCCCAGCGCATCGGGGGGCGCAGGCTCAGCACGCGCCGCCACACAGCAGATGAGCCATAGCGCCAACCCGGCGATTACGCCTCTCATGAGATACCCGCTGGTCCGATGGGCGGCGCACGTGGCGGCACGACTTGCGCTGCCGTGCTCGCGCTCAGCGCCTCATCGAGCGCCAGGATCGAACCGACGATGTGATACAGGTTGCCAGCGGGTGCCGCTCCGATGCGAAAGTGCCCATCGGGCAACATTTCGTCGTGCCACAGGCCCGGCAGCGTGGCATTGAGATAGCGCATCAGGGACTGCGAGGCCTCGTGGGCCAGTAACCAGTAGCGCGGCTCCGCCCCGAGTGCGGCGGCACACGCGAGCGCCCGCAAGCGCTCGGTCTGCGGCCACAGGCGCGCGCTCGCCCGATACACCGAACGATCATCGAGCAGCTCATCGATGGCAACGCCACGGTGCACGCCACAGTTTTCCGCGCCCTCAATCAGCTGCAACGCGCCTTGCCGGGCCTCGTACTGGCGCGCGCCGGAAGCCTTCAGCAGCAACCAGCCCCACTCGAACTGATGTCCGGGTTGGATCAGTCGCCCCGGCAGCGCGGGCGCCGCCGACCAGTCGGCGGCAAAGGTCTCACGCAACAGGCCACTGTCCCGATCGATAAAATACCGCAGCGCGAGGTCCACGAGCTCCTCGGCGAGCACTCGCCAGCAGGGCGCGTCGGTGAGTTGCTGCCATTCCAGGCAGGCTTCGAGCAGGTGCATGTGCGGGTTCGATTGCAGCGGCAAGCGCTCAGGCAGACCTGTTTCGAAGCCGCCCTGCTCGTGTTTCAAGCGGGTGACGATGCGCTCCAACAGCGCTACCGCAACACGCTCGTGATCCGGCTCGGTACCGAACAGCCTTCGTGCAGAGGCCAGCCCTAACAGCACGAACGCCTGATCGTAGAGATAGACCGCATCATCAAGCGGCGTCCCATCAGGAGCGATGAGCGTGCGATACAGTCCATCCGGACGACGGAAATGGTGCTCGAAGTAATTCAGGCCGCCAGCGACGATCGCTTCTGCCCCGCCCTGCCAGCCAAGCCGCCAGGCGCCGACGAAGGCAAACAGCTGCCGCGGCTGCACCCGTGCCCGGCGGGCCTCGTGCGTCGGCGCGCCCTCGCTCGAGAGCCGCTCCTCGAAGCCGCCATGAAGCGCATCGATGCCGCGGGTTGACCACAGCGGCAGTGCCTGCTCGAATAACCACTCCCGCAAGCGATCGCGGTCGATGCGCACTTTCTCGCGTGCGGCACTGAGTCCCCCGGTGCCGACGGCATCTACTTCGCTGCGTTGCCGCCACTCGCAACTCAATGGATCACCGCCGGAGGGGCTAGAGCGCGCATTGTCTCAGCCTCGTACGTGCGCGTCGGCAGCGACCGCGAGCGCGCCCAGCGGCCCGGCCAAGGCCCCCAGCCCAGGTGGCACTATGTATTGCGCGATGTTTTCAGCAAGCTGCGGAGCCCGCACATAGTGATTGAGGCTGCACTGAAGTTCGGTGCGGAGCCTGGGAAACAGGTGGGGCTGGCCCAGCATCACGCTGCCTCCCAGGAGGATGCGGCGCGGCGCTGTTGCGAGTACCAGGACGTGCAGCAGCTGCGCCAGCGCGTGGGTCACGAGCGCCCACACTGGAGCCTGCTCGGCGAGCGATGCCGCGCTCGCGCCCGTGCGCTGCTCGATTGCGGTACCGGAGGCCAGGCCCTCAAGGCAGTCACCGTGAAAGGGGCACGCGCCACTCCAGGCATCGCCGGGGAAGCGCGCAATGCGGATGTGGCCCAGTTCGCCGTGCGTGAAGCCCAGCACCGGGCGGCCGGCAACCATCACGCCAACACCGATGCCGGTACCCACGGTCACGTAGGCCAGATCCGCAAGACCTCGGGCAGCACCCCAGCGCGCTTCGGCGCGCGCGGCGCCATTGACATCCGTGTCAAAGCCCACTGGGACGTTGAGCGCTCCGCCGAGCGCTCCGGCCACATCAGTGTCGGCCCAGCCGCTTTTCGGCGTCGTCGTGATATAGCCGTAGCGCGCCGCGCTCGGCGAGAGCTCGAGGGGCCCGAAGCTTGCGATACCGAGCGCAGCCATCGCCCCGTGCTGTGCGCGCCACGCCTCGAACGTGGCCGCAATGGCGCTAAGCGTCGCGCCTGGATCGCGCCCCGTGGGAAGAGTCCGCTGCGCGAGGATATTTTCCGGACCGGTGCCCAGCAGGCAGACGCACTTGGTGCCACCCAGTTCCACACCGCCCAGCAGTGCCTGCGCAACGCTCATCGGCCCAGGTTCATCGCGCGCCGGCAGCGCTCGGGCCAGCCGCCGCGAAATAACTGTCGTGCAGCGGCGCGTTGCGCGCTCCGGCCGCCGTGGCGCGCGCCATCGTGTCGAGGATCTCGCGCAATTGCTCGGTGCTGACCATGTCCATCAGCGGATCGTGGCGCTCAGGGCGCATACCCAGTCCCTCGAAAATGTAAAACCAGCTCAGGTCCGTAAACAGCTCACCTGGACGTGTGCGGATTCGCCCGGTGGTTCGATAAAGTTCCATGCGCTCTTTCAAACTGTCGGGCAGCGCCATCGAGCGGCAGTAGGCCCAGAGCGGCTCGTGCTCGCGTGCGTTGAGGCAATAGTGCAGGACGATAAAATCACGGATTCGATCCATCTCTGCGATCAACTCCTCGTTATAAGAGTCGATATTCGGTTGCACAAAATCGCGATCCGGAAAATGCTCCAGCAGCTTATACAATCCGCTGACCACCAGATGGATGCTGGTGGACTCAAGCGGCTCGAGAAAGCCTGATGCAAGCCCCAGAGCCACGCAGTTGCGATTCCAGAGCAGACGCCGGCGCCCGGCGACGAAGCGCAGCACGCGAGGATCGCTCAGCGGCTGCTCGCCGACGCTTGCGAGCAGGGTTTCGAGTGCCTGTTCGTCGCTGATATGGGCACTGGCGTAAACGTAGCCATTGCCGGCGCGCTGCTGCAGCGGAATGCGCCAGCGCCAGCCGGCGCTGTCCGCAATTGCCTCGGTGAACGGACTGCGAGCTGAAGCAAGGCGTGTCTGCACTGCCACGGCACGGTCGCACGGCAGCAGGTTGCTCCAATCCAGGTACCCGCTCTTCAGGGTCTGCTCAATCAGCAGCCCGCGAAAGCCGCTGCAGTCGATGAACAGATCGGCTCCCAGTCGCGTGCCATCTTTGAACACCAGCTCCTCGAGCAGGCCATCGGCGCGCTGCGTCGCCGCCTCAACCGTGGCCTCGAGCCGCTGTACCCCCAGCTTTTCCGAATAGCTGCGCAGGTAGCGCGCCACGAGCGCCGCATCGAAGTGCAACGCGTAGCGCAGGCCCGAGACCGGTCCCGCGGTGCGCGGATCGGGCAGCCGGAACCGTCCAGCCTCGGCCAACGTCGCCGCGAGGCTGTAGTCACGGAAGCGCGGTGCCAAGCCCGCCCCGCGCGCCCGGTGCCAGGCGTGGTGGAAGGGCCGCAGGTTGATGCTTTGTCCGAAGGTGCCAAACGGATGCCAGTAGCGCTCGCCGGCTCGTCCCCAGTCCGTGAAGCGAATGCCAAGCTTGTAGGTCGCCTGCGTGTGCTGCACGAAGTCTGCTTCGTTGATGCTCAGGAATCGAAGCAGATCGATGATCGGTGGAATGGTGGCTTCGCCCACCCCGACTGTTGGGATGTCGGGCGATTCAATGCAGGTTATGCGACAGCCGCTACCGGGCAAAGCCCGCGCAAGGATGCTGGCCGCAAGCCAGCCAGCGGTGCCGCCACCGACAATGGCAATGCTGCGGATGCGCCGATCGCCCGCTGGGATCGCGCCGGCCGCACTGGAGCTCACGTCCGTCTCAATGATTTCGGCCATGCGGCCCCTCCTCCCGGTCCGGCAATGCGGTGCTCTGGCGCGTCACTGCTCGCCGGGGCCCGCGGTCCAATTAGAGAATCACAAGGGCGGTGCCGGGGGGTCCGACCCGCCCCTGTGAGGGGTGCCGCCAGAGTCCTGCAACGACTCTGGCGGCACGGGGACTCTACAGCTTGAACTTGAAGCCTGCGAAGTAGCGCCGCCCGCTATTGTCGTAGGTAAAGGGCTGATCCGGCCACTGCAGGTAGGTGTGCTGCGCTTGGTTGGTGATGTTCTGCGCCGAGGCCACCAATCCGAAGTGGCTGCCAATGTCGTAGCCGACCTGACCATCGAGCTGCCCGTATGGGGCTTCGTAGACCGAGTACGTCTTCTCGACACCAACCTGGTCCTTGAACTCAAAGGTGGCGCCCACCAGCGAATCATTGATCGCCACGCCGCGATACGAGTACGAGGCGCGCGCGGAGAACCCGGAGCGTCCATAGAACAGCGTGGTGGTGAAGGAGTTGCGTGCCACACCCGGAATCTCGGTCGAAGTGGCAAAGCTGGTGAGCTGGTTGGTGCTGGAGGCCGACATCGTGTAGTTGGCGGCAAATCCGAAGCCCTGCAGCCACGGCATGTAATCATGCCCGAAGGTGTACTGCGCGCCGAGCTCCAGACCGTAGATCTTTCCGGTGCCAGCATTGACCGGCTCGGTGACATCGGCGGTCGTGCCGCCGTAGTCATCATTGACGGTCGTCGCAACGTTCTGGGTCTCGACGAAGCTGTCCACTTGTTTGTAGAAGGTGCCGACGCTGATCAGACCACCGTAAGCAAAATAGTCCTCCCAGGAGAGATCATATTGCGTGGCGCGGAACGGATCGAGGTTCGGATTGCCCGAAGTGCCGCCGGCAAACTGGAAACACTGTAATAGTCCGCAGGGGTTGTTGCCGCGGGTAAAGTTGTAGGAATTGCCCAAACCCAGATCAAACAGATTCTGCGGGGCCGTGACACGCGCGGCGCCGATGCGAATCAGCTGGGTCGGGGTCACTTCCAGCACGAAGTTAAAGGAAGGCAGCACGTCGATATAGCTGCGCGAGGTCTGGACTTCCTGCACATTCGATTCCACGCCGTTCCACGAAGCCGTACCGTAGTAGGTCGGCGTCGGGGCCTGCTGGCCGTGGTCGATCGTCAGACTCGTGTCCACCACCCGTAGGCCGACATTCAGATGGAAGTGGTTGGTCTCGAGATTGCCCAGATCCTCCATCAGGTACAGCGCGGTCGTACCCTCCTGCACCTTGAAGGAACTCAAGCCATCCTTGAAGAAACGTTCCGTGTTGTTCGTCACGCCAGCATCGCCCCACACTGAGTTGAGGTAGGTCGAGGGATTATTGAGCCCGGAGGTGTAGGGATTCTTGACGATGACCGGACCGCCCACGCCATCGATGCTGACCGTTGAGATCAGGCCGGGGTTGGTTGTCCCTGTGGAATAGGGAATGCCCGGATTGCCATAGCCCGGATCCTGATAGTAGAGCCACGGTCCATCGCCGGGGGCCGGCGTGCCGGTATTGGTGCCAGCCACCTCACCATCACTGAGCGTGCCGTTAATCAGATAACGGCCAAAGGTCTGGTCGACCTCGCGGCTGGCATAACGCAGGCCGCTCGAGAACAGCGAGTCGATGCCGAAGCCGCTGCTCGTGTCGTAGGAGAGATCGCCCTTAATCGACCACTCACGCTCCTGGGTGTAGTTCGCCCAGGCCCAATTGGACTTGAACGTGGTCCAGGCCGGATTATTCAGTACATCCCCATAGGGGGAGAGGTAGCTGACTGAGGGCAGACCCGAGGTGCCGCCATTGGCATAACTAAACTCATAGCCGTGACTGCCGGTCGCGTCGGTACAAGTCGAGCCGCCGTTGTTGCAACCGGGTGCGCCGGGGGAAGTGGCTACGCCTGCGCCGGTCGTATAGAGGCCGTGCTCTACGTCGGCCTGCGCGGCCTGCAGGTTCGAAGTCGCGCGCGCAAAGGCCAGATCCACATCGCCCTTGAGCGGTCCCCCATTGTCGAACTTGGTGAACCACTGGAAGTTATTGGCGCTGTCGGTCGTGCCCTGGAACAGCGTTGCGGTCTCGGCGCCGTTGGCATTGAAGGTCGCATTCTGCACCACGCCATTCCCGTCGATCGAATACGGCATCGTCGGATCGATGCCCGGCAGCGGCGTATTGGGAGTGGTCGGTGAGCCCGCGGCGGCTCCCTGGCCGTTGAACCAGATCTTGTCCGAATAATTGATCGTCGTGTCCTTCTCAGCCGATCCGAACCAGATCACTCGCGAAGTGATCGCATCTCCGAACTTCATGTACGCGCCCAGCGTCGCACCGAGGGTCTTGCGCTGATCCTGGATGTTGCTGAGGTAGCCCAGCTGCGGCTCGATGTACTCCTGCGGCAAGGTCGTGATCCCGGCTGGCGTGAGCGCGCCGGTATAGGGTCCGGTCGCCGCATTGGTGATTAGCCACTGATTACGATTCTCATCCTCGAATTCATTGGTTTGGGTCTTCTCATCGTCGTACGAGATGCTGCCCGTCAGCGCAAAGTTGTCGCTAAACTTGTAAGCGCCCACCAGGGTGCCCAGTGGCGTCCAGCTGCCGGTATCCCGGCCTTCCGATTCGCGAAAATTGCCGCCGAGCGTGAGCCCGTTCGCGCCCGCGAGCGGATCGCGCGACTTGAGATTGATCGTACCGCCCAGGCCGCCCTCGGTGATCGATGCTTCCGGATTTTTGTAGACATCAATGCCGCCGATTTCCTCGCTGGGAATCCCTTGGAGCGAATCGTACTGGGCGTTGGCACCGGAGCCGCCGCCCGAGGCTTCGCCTGAGACATAGAATTCCCGCCCCGTCAGGAAGATATCGCCATTGAGGGTGGTCAGGTTATTGCGCAACCCATCGATCAGCACCGCAGTACCCAGGCCCTGCGCGTCGCGATCGATCTGCACGCCAGGCAGGCGTTGCAGGGACTCGGCTACATCCTGGTCCGGCATCTTGCCGATATCCTCAGGAGCAACCGACTCGATCGGCAGCACTGACTTGCGCTTGTTATCGAGCGCGGTCTGAAGTGAGGCGGCATAACCAGTGACGACGACTTCCGCGAGTTCATCACCGCTCGATTGCTTCGCCGCGGGTGTGCTCGTGGACGCTGGTGCAGCGGTCGCGGCCTGCTGCGCCTGGGCGGCCATGTTAGGTGCCAGCGCCAGCAACGGGCTGCTGGCCAGTAGCATGGCGCGCCAATACCCAAAACTTTTCGATCCAATAGCCATTGAATTACTCCCCCATCGTTATTCGTAAGTAACTTTGATCAAATCCTGTCAATAAAAGACAGCGCTGTCAACTCGAGGCGAAAAATAACCGGGCTCCTCTGCGCGAAGTGGAAACTCTCCTAAGAAGCTTCCGGCATGTCGCAAACCTGCCAGGCAGTGTGGCGACACCACAACATTCGCGGGCAACCTATGCCGGAACCTTGTCGATGGCGCTGGCACTCAGGAATGCTCCGGCGCATCACAACGTGAATCTTTGCGACGCTCGAGGCGCACCTGGCTGATCGTGAGTGCCAGCGATCCACTGGTGCCGAGCGCCAGTGGTGTATCGACGTTCGAGAGGTCGGCGCCTTGCTGCACCAGGCAGCGCAGGGGCAGTATTAGCTGGTGCCAGCCGGGGCCCGTGGCCTGCTTTAGAGGTTCGGTAATGTCCATAAACGCGCCACTCGTGGTGCCGCAGCGCACGGCGGCACGATCCGCCTCGGCGGAGGCAAGCGTCGGCTCGGGTGGATGACGCACGTACGGCGTACTGCAAAGCACACCGAGGCGCACTGCATCGGATGGCAGCTGCTGCACGCGATAGCGCAGCACCAGACTCAAGCCGGCGGCCGCCGGCGCGCGCAGGTCCGCGGCGCGGCCGAACACCTCCAGCAGTGCGCGGTGTCCGGCGCTCCACTGCACGGCAAGACCCTGATCCGCCAATTGCGCGATCAGCGTGCCCGCAGGACTCAATTGCTGGCGCGTGGTCAGGCGGACCGAGCTCAGCTCATCGGCCAGGAAGATCGACCAGGGCGCGGCGACATGCCCGGCATCGAACAGGGTGTCCGGGTCGCGCTGCGCCGCTGTGAGCTTGGTCTCCTCGCTCTGCGGCGCCAGATCCGAGTGCGTGGCGTAGCTCAGTCCATACCCGACTGGAAACAGCGCGCCCCGGATGGCCCCCGACTCCCCAAACTGCACTGGTTGCGCGCTGGCAGGCCACGAGAAGCTCAAGCGCCCGCTGAAGTCATAGGGCGCGGCGCCATCCGCGCCGCGGAACAGCACATCGGCCACGCCCTCGCCTTCGGAGCCCGGGAGCCAGGCCGCCACAAAGGCATCGGAGAGATTCAGCTCCGGGTTCACCCACAGCGTTCGGCCCGAGAGCAGCACGCTGACGGTTGGAATGCCGGCGGCACGGAGGCGTCGCAGCGCCTGCAGATGACCGTCGGTATCGGGCAGCAGCAGGGATTCGCGATCACCTTCGTATTCCGCGTACGGACTCTCGCCATAGATAAGGATCGCGACCGTCGGCTTCCTGGTGTAGGTGCCATCGGCGCTCCATTCGACCGCACCGCCGGCATGCTGTACCGCTGCAGCAATGCCGCCATAGAGTGAGGTGCCTCCGGGAAAATCTTCGTTGCTGTTGTGATCGCCCTGCCAGTCCACAGTCCAGCCGCCGCACTGCGCACCGATCTGATCAGCTGCCGGACCGACGACCAGGACCTGCTGGTTGGGCTTGAGCGGCAGCGTGGCGTGATTATTCTTGAGCAGCACCAGCGAGCGGCGCACGGCTTCGCGCGCGAGCGCACGGTGCGCCGTGCTGCCAAGGCTTGCCAGCGGCACGGGCGGGGTCATGGGCCTGGGATCCAGCGCCCCTGCCAGCAGCTTCACGCGCAGAATGCGGGTGACTGCATCATCGATGCGGGCCAGCGGAATGACGCCGCTTTGCACCTGCGCGATGGTGTTGAAGTAGAGCGGTTTCCAGCTGTCAGGCGCCATCAGCATGTCGACGCCGGCCAGAATCGCGGCCGGGCAGCTGAACTTCGTGCAGCCTGGGACCTGTTCCTGCGCGTTCCAGTCACCGACCACGAAGCCCTTGAACCCCATGCGGCCCTTGAGCACCTCGGTCAGCAGGTAATGGCTGGCATTGGTCTTCACACCGTGCCAGCTGTTGTAGGAGGCCATTACGATCAGTGCGCCGGCGGGAATCGCCGCCGCGTAGCCCGCGCCGTGCACCGCACTGAGGGTGGCTTCGGGCACCTCGGAATCGCCTTGATCGCGACCATCGATCGTGGCGCCATCGCCAATGAAGTGCTTGATCGAAGAGAGCGTGTGCCCCGGCGCCATGAATTCGCCGCTGCCGGCCCGACCCTGCAGGCCCTCGAGCATTGCCACCGCATAAGCGCCCACGAGTTCGGGGGATTCAGCGTAGCTCTCGTACGAGCGACCCCAGCGCACATCCCGGGCCACCGCCACGGTCGGTGCAAAGGTCCAGTCAATACCAGTGCTGGCGACCTCTTCGGCGGTCGCTGCGCCGATCGCCCGAATCAGCTCCGGATCATGGGCCGCTCCGAGCCCGACGTTGTGCGGAAAGATCGTCGCGCCAATCAGCTTTGCATCGCCGTGAACGGCATCAATGCCAAACAGGAGCGGAATCAGCGGATGGGTAGCGCCCTCGCCTTGCAACGCTGCCCGATGCAGGGCTTCGACCAGCTCAACCCAGGCCTGTGGACTGGTGCGAACATCACCCTTGGGCGCCGCATTGCCGCCCGCCAGCACCGCGCCCAACCGGTAGTGCTGCACATCGGCCGGCGTCACGGAGGCAATGTCGGCTTGCAGCATCTGGCCGACCTTCTCTTCAAGCGTCATTTGCGCCAGCAGCTCAGCCACCCGCTGTTCCTGAGCCGACGTGCTTGCGACACCAGCGGCCGCGGCGGGCCACAGCGCCATTTGCGCCGCCACGGGTGCGGTAGCGGCAAGCAGTAAAGACAGACACAAACCCAACGCGCAGCGCACCGGCGCGCCGGCAATCGACTGTAGCGTAGAAGGTACAGAGGCACTCTCAGTGTCGCGCAGGATCTGAGGCTTCGTGATCAAGATTTGCCCTGCTCAGCACGGCCTTGCGCCGCAGTGCGGCAACCGATGAAAAGACAGCGCTGTCCTTTGGTAGCGTGAGAAATGCCGTTCAATGCCGCCCGCCCAAGCCTGTGCTATTTTAGTTGGATTAGCGCAGGGACGCAGAAAACCCCTGCTGCGCCCCGTCGCTGAGTCGATTTCTTGTGGGCTGCATTAGAAACCAAGAATGGCAGCGCTGTCAATTCGGGAGGTCTCGGGGTGAACTTGTCATGAGGCGCGGGGGACCCACTTGCACGGTTTAGGGCTGCTCGACTGGCTGGTCGTGGCGGTCTACACCAGCGCGCTGCTGATCTTTGGACTGCTGCTCTCGAGGCGGCAATTTCGCACCGTGGATTACTTCCTGGCCTCCCGCTCCAGCCGCTGGCCGGTGATCGGGCTCGCGCTGCTGGCCTCCAACATGTCGGCCACCGCACTGGTGGGTCTGGCCGGGGGTGCCTATGCGGTGGGCATCGCAGTGTTCGACTACGAATGGTCGGCTGTGGTCGTGCTGGTGTTCTTCTGCATTTTCCTCGCGCCGCTGCTGCTTGCGAGCCAAGTTTACACGATGCCCGAATTCCTCGAGCGTCGCTACGATCGGCGCGTGCGCATGCACTTTTCGCTGCTGACCTTGTTCCTGAATGTGGTCGTGGACTCGGCCGGCGTCCTGTACTGCGGCTCGCTAGTGTGCCAACTGCTGTTTCCCAGCTGGCCGCTGTGGCAGATCGTGCTGGTCCTGGGCGTGAGCGGCGGCCTGTATGCCATTCTGGGCGGACTGCGCGCCGTCATCTACACAGAAGCCGTGCAGGCAATCGTGCTGCTGATCGGGGCGGTGCTGATTGCTTTTGGGGCTTTCGGTCGTGTTGGTGGCTGGCATGCACTCGTCAGCCAGGTGAACCCGGCCGCCTTGTCCCTGATCCGCCCCGCGAGCGATCCGGGACTGCCCTGGCCGGGCCTGGTGCTCGGTATTCCACTGCTGGGCTTCTACTACTGGTGTACTAACCAGTCGATCGTGCAGCGTGTGCTCTCGGCACACAGCCTCGAGCATGCGCGCTGGGGCGCGCTGCTGGCCGGTGCGCTGAAACTGCCGGTGCTGTTTCTGATGGTGTTGCCCGGCACCTGCGCGCTGCTGCTGTTCCCGCACATGCAGCACGCCGATCGGGTTTATCCGCGCCTGGTCATGGATCTGCTGCCCACGGGTGCACTCGGGCTCGTGGTCGCCGGGTTCATCGCGGCCACCACGGTATCAATCGCTGCGCTGTTCAATTCGGCCTCGACGCTGATCACGATGGATGTCATCAAGCGCTTCAAGCCTGCGCTCTCCGATGCGCATCTGGTCTTGACCGGCCGTGTCACCACCGCAGCCCTGCTGCTATTCGCTGTCGCCTGGGCGCCGCAGCTGCAGCACTTCGCTTCCCTCTGGCAGTACCTGCAGGCCGTGCTCGCCTATGTCGTGCCGCCGATCGTCGCGGTGTTTGGCGTGGGATTATTCTGGCGCCGGGCGAACGCCGATGGCGCAGCCGCTGCGATGCGCCTGGGCTCGTTGTGCGGCCTGGCCACGTTCCTGATCAACGTGGTGTTTCAATGGACGCACCTGCATTTTCTTTATGTGGCGCCGCTCCTGTTCGTGATCGATGTATCGATCCTCGTCATCGTGAGCCTTCGCAGCCCCGCGCCGCACGCTGACCAGTTCGTCCCACAGATGTGGCAGCGAGAAGCGCGCCCCGCAACGCGCGTGCCATTGTGGAAGGACTATCGTTACCAGGCGGCCGCGCTGTTGCTCGCAACCGCCGCGCTCGTCATCGCTTTTCGTTAGGGCGGCAGATGACCCTCGGGCCACAGCGACTGCAGCGGCCCGATGAAATCCCGATAATGACGCCAGCGATCAAGCGACACGTTGCTGATCGGCTGGCGCACCTGCCACTGACTTGCCGTCAGCACGGTGCGCCGTGTGCTGTGAAACGCCAGGCAGCGCGGATCCCAGGGCAGGCCAATGAACTCGATCATGCGCCGTGTCCAGAGTTCCGGATCCCCTACCAGAGCGGCGTAGGGCACCTCCAACATCACGCCCTCCGGCAGGGTTGCGCGCCAATGCGCCATCAACCGCCGATACTCACTGTAAATATGCGTCAGGTCCTCGAGATCGTTGGCGTAGGTATGGAAGCCCTCGAAGTGCTGGAAGTAGATCGACAGGCAAGTGTCGACCGGATCGCGCTGCAGATGGATGATGCGGGCCGCAGGCAACGCCGCATGGATCAGCCCCAGATGCAGGAAGTTGGAGGGCATCTTGTCGATGACGCGCGGCGCTGCGGCTGAGCACTGCGCGAGCTGCTGCAGGTAGCCGCTCGCGAGTTCGGCCAGCGAACCCACCGGCTCAGAGCGCGCTGCGGCCTGGGCCCAGTACATCAGTTCCCCGGCGCCACGCACCGCCGGATGTGCGGCCAGGATCTGCTCCGCCAGGCTGGTCCCGGAGCGCGGCATGCCAACGATCAGGACCGGGCGCTCGGAGGTTTCTGCCGTGCGCCGCTTGGCCGCAAGCCACGCATGGTTTTGGCGCTCGATGATGCCATCGACCATGCGGCTCATGGCGCTGCGGTCGTAGCCCGCATGAAGCTTGCTATCCAGCAGGTTCGCCTGCCGGTAGCTCTCGAACGCCGCGGCATACTCCCCAACCTCATCCAGATACTTGCCGATCGCATAGCGAAGCAGGGATTCCTGGTTGGGCGGAAGCGGTTGCTTGACCAGTCGCTGCACGGTCTCGAGCCAGGCGCTGTCGGCACTCGTCATGCGACACAACCGTCCCAGTGCTGCCCAAGCCTCGGGTGAATCCGGGGCAATGCCCAGCACCTGCCGATACAGTGCCTCTGCTTCGCCAAAGTGTCCCTGGTCGGCCTCGGTTTCAGCCCAGGTGATCAGCGCTGGCACCAGCTGAGGATTGAGCTTAAGCGCGCGCCGGCAACTCGCCTGTGCCTGCAAGGTCTGCTCCTGAAGGCGCAGCACTACGGCGAGGTTACTGTGAAGCTCGGCAAGCTCGGGGTTCAGATCGATCGCGCGGCGGTAAGCGCCGAGCGCCTCATCAAGTCGCGATTGCGAGCGCAGCAGATTGCCAAGGCTGTTATGCGCCTCGAGCAATTGATCATCGAGTGCAATGGCGTGCCGTAAGCCCGCTTCTGCTTCGAAGAGCAATCCTAGCCCGGCTTGGACCCGGGCCAGACCGTAGTGTGCACGTGCGTTCTCAGCCTGGCGCTCAATGACTTGGCGAAAATGCCGCTGTGCCTGACCCGCTAGCCCGGATGCGAGTAGCGCTTCGCCCAGATTCAGCTGGGCTGCAAGCAGGTCCGGGCGCAGCGTAAGCGCCCGCTCATACATTGTGATCGCATCACTGAGACGCCCGAGCCGACCAAGCTCGTTCCCGAGATTGACGTGTGCCTCAGCATCCTCGGGTAACAACGTGAGGGCGTACTTCAGTGCGTCGAGACCCGATTTTCCCTGGGCCCGGAGCGCCAGTCCCAACAGGTGCCAGAGTTCGCCCCGGTTAGAATGCTCCGCAAGCAAAGTGCGCAGACTCGATTCAAGCGCCTCACCATGCCCTTTGCGCAGCATTAAAGCGAGCTGCTGGAGTTCGGCGTTGCTAGGACGTTGCTGCGCAGCCGGCGCTGGCGTGTCGATTCGGCCGCAGCAGACTTTGTACTTCTTGCCGCTTCCGCAAGGACAGCGCTCATTGCGACTGACAGCTGGCCGCACGTGTCCTTCGGAAGCGTCAGGCCCGGCGCTCACTGGACTCAGCGCCGGGCTTTCTTCGGAGACTTTTTTGTTTGACGCGCGACATCGGAAGGCACCGTTGCTGCAGGGTCGTCCGGATCGCCGTGCAGCGTCAGCAGCGATTCGAGCAAGCTCTCGTCGGTGCTCGAACATACGCCCAGAACAATGGCCTCATCCCAGCCATCCGCCGTGACATACGCGTGTCCCATCTTGCTGTCGATGTAGATGGATTCGCCGACCGTGAGCACAACCGGGTCGTAGAATTCCGTGAACACTTTAATGGCGCCTTCGAGCACGTGGATGTATTCCTCTCCCGAGTGATGGACGAGTTCTCCAAACTCCTCCGCTGACTTGGCGCGAATGCGTGTCAGGATCGGAATCATGCGCTTCTTGCGCAGCTCCGGACACATATAGAAGTAGTCGTAGTTTTTGGTATTCACGCGGACAGCATCGGCGATACGCCCAATGCTGCGCCGGGCAGTGACCGCGGTGTCGCCCGGCCCTTCTGGATCGGCAAATAGCTCCGAGACGCGGATATTGAGCCTGAGACTGAGCTGCACCAGCTTGTCGTAGGTCAGGGTCAGCCGGTCGTGCTCGACTTTCGATAGGGTCGACACCGGGATATTCGTGCGCTGGCTCATTTCCTTCAACGTCCAGCCATTTCGCGAGCGCAGCCCGCGCAGCAGACTGCCGAGCGTGGGATGACGAGCTTTCATATCCATGGGTCGTCCTTATTCTGATCGAACTGGTCAAAATGCATGGCGCCCCGGCCCGTCATTTTCGCTTCACCCGCGCTCAACGCTCGTGTCGTGGACAACCTTCCACGCGCGTTCAGCACATTGATCCCAGACAAGCGCTGCCGATCACTCAGCGCCGCGGATTCCATTCGCAGCGCCGAAGAATACCTGCGAGATGCTACAGGTCAACCGCATTGACCCTCTATCGGAACAGCAGCGGACAGTGCTTTCGCCGACGCCAGCGGCCTCGAAACTGCTGCCGGTGGCGGCCATTTAAGGTGATTTTCCCTCTGGGCGCATCTTGTTGACAAGTTTCCCTACAGGACTATATTAGCCCAATTGGGACATGTTGGTATTCCGGCGTCTGCATGGGAGTGAAGACGTTTCGGTGCCCGCCGCCTGCTCCCGCCGCTAGCATCCGTCGCTGATAGGGGATAAATGTGAATAAGATTGGCAAATCCGTACTGCTCGGCCTGCTTTCATCGGGCGCGCTGTTTCCGCTCGAAGCGGTTCTCGCACAAACGGCGACTTCGTCTGCTACCAACGGCGATGACTCGCTGGAAACCGTCATTGTCACCGCGCAGAAGCGTGAGGAACGGTTGCAGGACGTGCCGATGAGCGTGACCGCGCTTAGTGGCAACACGCTCGACAAGCAGCAGGATCATGACTTCGCGGACTACGCCGCGCTCGTACCGGGACTGTCACTGATGAGTTCCGGGCCAGGCCTTACCCAGCTCACGCTCCGGGGCCAGAACGCCGGCGGCGACGGTTCGACGGTCGCCGTGTACCTGGATGAGTCGCCGATTGGTTCGAGCAATGCGTTGCTCAATGGTGCGGTCCTCAGCGGCGATATGGATACCTGGGATCTGCAGCGCATTGAAGTGCTGCGCGGACCGCAGGGCACGCTGTATGGCGCCAACAGCGAAGGCGGCCTGCTCAAGTTCGTTACCCAGGCACCAATCCTAGGCAGTTTCTCGGGCGCCGTCGAGGCGACTGGCGATGTCGTGGAGAGCGGCACGGGCACCAGCAACGGCGGCGATCTCCGGGGTGTGGTGAATATTCCGATCGGCAGCATCGTGGCACTGCGCGTCAGCGCTTTTGACGAGGCGCTGCCTGGTTACATTCGCGATCCATTGGCCGGCACAAAGGATGTTACAGCCGGGCACAAGGATGGCGGCCGCGCTTCCCTGCTTATCGAGCCCTCGGATACCTTCTCTGTCCGCCTGACCGCGACGGAGCAGGAAATTGCGACCAACGGGAACAACGCGGTCGATGTCAACCCGGTCACGTTGCAGCCCGTGAATGGCGATCTGACACAAGAGCGCTATTACGGCGAGCCGAACTTCTTCAAGTACGAAAACTACAATGCGACGATCAACTGGAATCCGGGGCCGGTCAGTATCGTTTCCACGACCAGCTACGGCGTTCTGGATTCCGATCAGGTGATCGATGGCACGTCGGATATTTTCGCGCCGCCGACCGGCACGCTGGGGGACCTTCTCACAGGGGCTTTTGGCGAGCCTCTGGGCGCCTATGAATACAACAATGCAGATCTCGAGAAATTCACGCAGGAAATCCGCGTCGCATCTCCCAAATCGAACTGGCTTGAGTGGCAGGTTGGGGGTTTCTACACCCACGAACAGGGCTCACTCGACGAGCATCTGAATGCGTTCGTTATACCGGGCGGAGCAAATCCGGGATTCCCCTCGCTCGAGATCGTGGGGCTGGATTCCACCTTTCAGGAGTGGGCAGGCTTCGGGGACGTAACCTTCCACTTCGGCCCACAATTCGACCTGCAGCTGGGCGGCCGCTATTCGGCCAACAAGCAGAGCGCCGTCGAGGATATCTCGGGTCTGCTGGTTGGAGGAGCGGTGAGCTACCCCGGCGCATCCAAGGGCAACATCTGGACCTACTCCGTCTCGCCCAGCTTCAAGATCGATACAGACACGTTGCTGTATGCGCGACTCGCCACGGGTTACCGCCCGGGTGGTCCGAACGTATTGCCGGCGGGAGCGCCTGCCGGCGTGCCGCTAGAGTACAAGTCAGACAGCACCACGAACGTCGAGCTTGGCATCCGATCCACGCAGGCTAACGGTAGGGTCACGATCGATCTGGCGGCCTTCCATGTAGATTGGAAAGACATCCAGCTACTCGAGGAAGTCGACAATTATGGTGTCAATGGCAATGGCGGCAGCGCGAGTAGCCAGGGTCTGGAGATGGAACTCGGTCTGAAGCCGGTAAATGGCCTTGTCATTCACTGGACGGGTGCCTATACGAACGCCGTGCTGACTTCCCCTGCTCCCTTCGTCGATGGCATCCCGGGTGACCGGCTGCCGTTTGCTCCGCGGTGGAGCACGGCCGTGGATGCCGAATACGATCACGCGGCCTTTGCGGACTACCAGTCGTTCGTTGGCGCGACCTGGAGTTACGTCGGAAACCGAACCAGCGACTTTGCAGCTTCCGCCGCCGTAGCTCCAATCCAAGTCCCGCTGCCCAGCTACAACACGCTGGCCGCGCGAGTTGGACTGGAGAATGCCAGCTATCGTGTCGAACTCTTTGGCAAGAACCTGACCAACTCGCGCGGAATCACCAACTACAGTGTCAGTGGTGCGCCCAACCTTGCGGGCGAGATCAATGTCATTCAGCCCCTGACCTTTGGCGTCACTCTCTACGCAAAGTTTTAGAGCTTCTAACCTATGAGTGCGAGCGGGGCGCTGAACCGGCCGGCGGCGACGGAGCTGCCATCGCCCTATCTGCTATTCCTGGGGGATGCCACCGAGCCCAGTTATGCCAAGACCGCCTTTGGTCTGCGTGACTGGGCCCCGGAGCGCTGCGTCGGGGAATGGTCCTGCGGCGACGCGACGGTCACCACCGGGTTGCCGCGACTGAGTCCGAAGGAAGCGCGCGCGCGCGGTGCACGGGCACTGCTGATCGGTGTCGCCAATATCGGCGGCTTCATCAGCGAGCAGTGGATCCCCTCGCTCCTCGATGCGCTTGAATCCGGCCTCGACATCGTCAGCGGCATGCATACCAAACTCAGCGACACCCCGGCGCTGAAGAGCGCTGCCGAGCGTCGCGGTCGCCAGCTGATTGATGTACGAACACCACCGGCGAATATTGCGGTGGCCTCGGGCCGCAGGCGCTCGGGCAAGCGCCTGCTCACGGTTGGTACGGACTGCGCGCTCGGCAAAAAGTACTGCGCACTGGCGCTGACGCGGGCATTTGCTGCGCGTGGTGTACCGTCTGACTTTCGTGCCACTGGGCAGACCGGTATCATGATTTCAGGCAGTGGCATTCCGATGGATGCCGTCATTGCCGATTTCGAGGCCGGTGCCGCCGAGATGCTCAGTCCCGACGCTCCACCACTGCACTGGGACGTCATCGAGGGACAGGGATCACTCTTTCATCCGGCGTACGCAGCAGTCTCGCTCGGCCTGCTGCACGGCAGCCAGCCGGATGTGATCGTGGTATGCCATGAACCGGGTCGTGACCACATTCTGGGGCTTTCCGGTTACGCCCTACCGACGCTCGAAGAGACCATCGACATGAATCTGCGGCTCGGCCGGCGTACCAATCCAAACATCCGCTGCGCAGGCATCAGCCTGAATACCTCACGCATTGATGCCGCTGCTGCGTCCCAGCTAATGGCAGAGGAAAGCGCGAGGCTGAAGTTTCCCGTCGCTGATCCGATGCGCGGCGGAGCTGAATTCGAACGGCTGGTAGATGCTTGCCTCGCCTGAACGCGAGGAGCGCGACGAATAACGTGCAACTGACTCTGGAGAAGCTGTGTCTAAAATAACTTTAGTGGGGACCGCTCTGCTGGCGCTGATGGCCACCTCTGCGGCGATGAGCGCCACCGCACCGCCCGCAAAAGCCGATGCCAGTTCAAGCCATGCCGCGGCTCTGCCACCGGCGGCTCCCGCATCAACCCCGCAACTGACCGCGGTCGATGTCAATGCATGGCTCGATGGCTACCTGCCGAACGCGATTCGCACCGGCGATATCGGGGGCGCCGTCGTGGCCGTCGTCAAGGATGGCCAGATCGTGACTGAACGCGGTTACGGCTACTCGGACGTCGAGAAGCAATTACCAGTCGATCCTCAGCTGACGCTGTTCCGCCCGGGATCGGTATCTAAGCTGATCACCTGGACCGCGGTGATGCAGCAGGTGGAAGCGGGCAAGATCGATCTGGACGCTGACGTCAACCAGTACCTGGATTTCAAGATCCCGCCCTTCGAGGGCAAGCCGATCACGATGCGCAACCTGATGCAGCATACGGCGGGCTTCGAAGAGCAGGCCAAGGACATTATTTCGGACGCAAACGATGCGCCGGCGTACGACGCGCTGCTCAAGCGTTGGACGCCTACGCGCGTGTTCGCACCCGGCTCGACGCCGGCGTATTCAAACTACGGCGCCTCCCTCGCAGGCTACATCGTGCAGCGAGTCTCGGGCGAGTCCTTCAACGACTATGTCGAAAAGCACATCTTTCAGCCGCTCGACATGACGCACTCCACGTTCCGCCAGCCACTACCGGCGAACCTTGCGCCCCTGATGTCCAAGGGCTACGAGCTCGCCTCATCACCGCCCAAACCCTTTGAAATCATCGGGCCGTATCCTGCTGGCGGCCTGTCCTCGACCGCCGAAGACATGGCACATTTCATGATCGCCCACCTGAACAACGGCGAGTATCACGGCAACCGCATCCTGAGTAGTGCTATCGCACAACAGATGCATGACAGCCCGCTCTCGATCCTGCCGCCACTCAATCGCATGGAGTTGGGGTTCTTCGAGACCAATATCAATGGCCGTGAAGTGATCGCGCACCTGGGCGACACGGAGCTCTTCCACACTTCGCTCCACCTGTTCCTCGCCGACAACATTGGCTTCTATGTTTCCTTCAACAGCCTCGGCAAGGGTGGTGCCGCCGGCGAGCTGCGAACGGCGCTGTTTGATGACTTCGCCGACCGCTACCTTCCGGGTCACCCGGATGATCGGCGCGTCGATGCGAAAACATCGGCCGCGCATGCGGCCATGCTGGTCGGCACCTGGGAAGCTTCACGCGGTGCGCAGACCACCTTCCTCTCGGTACTGGGCCTGCTGGGACAGACCAAGGTGGGACTGGATGCCAAGGGAGATCTCGTGTTCCCGGTCCCCGGTCCCAATGGCAAGCCGCATCACTGGGTCGAGAGTGCGCCGTTCCTGTGGGTAGCTACCGACAGTCATGAACGATTGGGCGCCAAGGTCGAAAACGGCAAGGTGGTGCGTTTCAGTATCGATTTCATGTCGCCCTTCGAGGTGTTCGATCGCGTGCCTTGGTACCGCGACAGCGCATGGCTGTCGCCCGCGGTGTACCTAGGTCTTGCCATCCTCTTCGCGACCGCGCTCAGCTGGCCGATCACAGCCATCGTGCGTCGCCGTTACGGCGCTCCGCTGGCGCTCAGCTCCAATGAGCGCTCTGCCTACCGCCTAAGCAAGCTCGGCGCCGTGCTTATCCTCGTCGCACTTGGCATCTGGGCGCTGGTGCTGACGATGATGATTAAAGATAACGACAACCTGACCGCGCGCTTCGACTGGGCACTGCGGACGGCGCAGATATTCGGCCTGATTGCCTTCGTCGGGGGCGCCCTGGTAGCGCTGTGGAACCTGTGGGTGGTATGGAGCGGCAAACGCCGCTGGCCTGCGAAACTGTGGAGTATTGCGCTGGTGTTCGCCTCCCTCGCCCTGCTGTGGATGGCGGTCGTCTTCAAGTTGATGACCTTCGGCGTGAATTACTGATGCCTGCGCTAAACCTGAAGATCCGGGTCGAAACGCTGCGTCTGGCGCAACCGTTCGTGATCTCAGGCTATGTGTTCCGGGAGCAGGAAGTCGTCGTCGCTACCGTGGATGACGGCAGACACAGCGGTCGCGGTGAAGCCTCCGGGGTCTATTACTTGGGCGACACCGCCGCCAGCATTCTGGCGGGGATCGAAGGCGTTCGCGAAGCCATCGAAGCCGGGGCCGATCGCAAGGCACTGCAGGAGCTGCTACCCGCCGGCGGCTCACGCAATGCCATCGATTGCGCACTGTGGGAACTGGAAGCGATGCGCGCGGGCACATCGGTCTGCGCGCTCGCCGGCTTCGCCTCGCCCAAGCCCCTGATCACAACCTTTACGCTCGGCGCGGACACGCCCGAAGCCATGGCCGCGGGCGCGAAGAAATATGCGCAGGCGCGGTCACTAAAACTGAAGCTGACCGGCGAGCTGGCGCTCGATATCGAGCGCGTCCGGGCGGTGCGACGTGCCCGCCCCGAGGTGTGGATCGGAGTCGATGCCAACCAGGGCTACACCATCGATGCACTCGATGCGCTGATCGAGGCGCTGCTGGCCGAGCGCGTTTCACTGCTCGAGCAGCCGCTCAAGCGTGGTCGCGAGGCCGACCTGCACGGATACAAGTCGAGCATTCCACTGGCGGCCGATGAAAGCGCCCTGAGCCGCGCGGATCTTCCGGGACTCGTCAAGCGCTTCGACATCGTGAACATCAAGCTCGACAAGTCTGGAGGCCTCACCGAGGCACTGGCGATGGCGCACGAAGCGCGCCGCCTGGGACTGGGTGTCATGGTCGGCAACATGGTGGGCTCGAGCCTGGCTATGGCGCCCGGATTCGTAGTGGGACAACTGTGCGACGTCGTTGATCTGGACGGCCCGATCTTTCTGGCCGAGGACCGCTCGCCCAGTGTCATCTACGATAACGGCATGGTCTGGAGTCCCGCGGCGGTCTGGGGTGGGGCGCACGCGGAGCGCCATTGAATACCCGCCAGGTATCGTGGTTCGGGCAACCGCGCGGGCTGACCATACTGTTTCTCACCGAGATGTGGGAGCAGTTCTCCTACTACGGCATGCGCGCGCTCCTGGTCTATTACATGACCAAGGAGCTGATGATCGGGCAGGGCAAAGCCTCCCTGATCTATGGCGCCTATACGGCCACGGCCTTCTTCACACCGATCATCGGCGGCATCATTGCTGATCGGTGGCTTGGCAAGAAGCGTGCAGTGATTGTCGGTGGCAGCATCATGGCGGCCGGACATTTCATGATGACTTTCGAGCCCCTGTTCTATCCGGCACTGATTACGATCGCACTCGGCAACGGACTGTTCCTGCCGAGCCTCCCGAGCCAGATCAACTTTCTATACGCCACCGCTGATCCGCGACGGCAGTGGGCTTACAACGTCTATTACGTGGGCATCAATATCGGTGGATTCCTGGCTCCGCTGGTATGCGGTACCTTGGGAGAATTCTACGGCTGGCATTGGGGCTTCGGCGCTGCGGGCATCGGGATGGTGGCGGGCCTTTGCATCTACATCCTGGGTGACAAGTATCTGCCCGAGCAGCCGCCTGCCCGCGTGGAAAGGGCAGTCAGCGCTGCTTCAAGAAGCGCTCATCGCAGCTATCGTTCAACTTATCTACTGCTGATCGCAGTCATGCTCGCGGTTACCGTGTTTCGAGCCTCCTACGAGCAGGTTGGCAACACGGTTGCCCTGTGGGCCGATGTCGGTATCAATCGAAGCACCTCACTGCTGACTATCCCGATGACCTGGTTCCAGGCGCTCAACCCGCTGATGGTGATCCTGATGACCCCGCCGTTGCTCGCGTACTGGAAACGGCGCGCGCAGGTCGGTCGCGACCTGTCCTCGATGCGCAAGATGTCCCGCGGCGCGATCATCGTCGGCGTGGCTTACCTGATGCTTGCCGCGGTCGCCACGCATGCCGGATTCGGCCGGGCCAGCTGGATCTGGCTGGCGCTGTTCTTCGTCGTTTTCACCCTTGGCGAACTCTACATACTGCCGATCGGCCTTGGCCTGTTTGCGCGGCTTGCGCCGCCGGGCTTGTCAGCGACCATCGTGGCCGGCTGGTTCCTGGCGATCTTCACCGGCAGCCTCTCCGCCGGGCTCGTTGGCTCACTGTGGAGCCTGATGAGCCACGCCACCTATTTTCTGCTGCTGGCTGCGTTGACCTTTGTTGCGGCTGCTTTCCTGTTCGCACTTAACCGCAGCAGTGAGCGGATTGAATCGGAGCGAGCCATCGAGCTCGCATCCTCGGTCGGCGTGCCCCAGGCGCTATGAACGCCGGCCTAGCAACCGCGGAGGAAACTTCGACAGGCTCCTCGCGCTTCCAGCGCTGGATACTGCCGGGCCTCGCCTTCAAGGCGGTCGTCATTGGCGGCGGCTACGCCACGGGGCGGGAACTTGCCGAGTTCTTCCTGCCAAGTGGCCCGTGGGGCGGACTTGCCGGCATGCTGCTCGCCGCCCTGCTCTGGAGCGCGGTGTGCGTGTTGACTTTCATCTTCGCCAGAGCCAGCGGCGCGCGCGACTACCGCGCCTTCTTCCGCTCGCTCCTGGGTCCCGGCGCCATCGTATTCGAGATCGCCTATATCCTGTTCGTGATCCTGATCCTGGCCGTGTTTGGTGCCGCTGCCGGCGCCATCGGCAGCGCCACCTTTGGCCTGCCGACCCTGGCTGGAACGCTGGCGCTGATGGCCAGCATTGCCGCAGTGGCCACTTTCGGCAACAGCTCGGTCGAGCGGCTGTTCAAGTACGTCTCGCTGATTCTCTATGGCGTGTACGCGCTGTTCGTAGCACTGGCGCTCTCGCACTTCGGCGATCGCATCGCCGCTGCTTTCACGCTCCCGGTCCCGGTCAATGGCTGGGCGCTTGGCGGTCTGACCTACGCCAGCTACAACATTGTCGGCGCGATCGTGATTCTGCCGGTGGTACGCCACATGATCGATAACCGCGACGCTGTCGTCGCCGGCCTGATCGCCGGGCCGCTGGCAATGATTCCGGGTCTACTGTTTTTCATCTGCATGGTGGCGTTCTATCCGGTCATTGGCGCTGAGACCTTGCCTTCAGATTTTCTGCTGCGGCGCCTGGATGCGCCGCTCTTCCACCTGCTGTTTCAGCTGATGATATTCGCGGCTCTGCTCGAGAGTGGCACGGCCGCCGTGCACGCGATCAATGAGCGGATTGCCGGCGCGCTGCGCCGCCGCCGCAGCGAGCCGCTTGGGCGGCGCGCGCGCCTGCTGATCTCGGTGACACTGTTGGTGTGCTGCATGCTGATCGCCGAGCGCTTCGGCCTGGTCGCGCTGATCGCCAAAGGGTACCGGGCGCTCGCCGGCATATTTCTGGCCGTGTACGTGCTGCCGTTGCTGACAATCGGCATTATCCGGCTGCGAGGCCGTCATCTGCCGCTGGAGGTCTCATGAAGCTGCTCCTATCGGGCCTGCTCTTGGGCTGGGCCACCAGCGTACTCGCGGCGCCGCCAGCCGGATTCGAGGCGCGCGTCGAAGCCCTGCGCCAGCAGATTGGCGTCCCAGGCATGGCCATTTCCATTGTCGAGCATGGTCGCGTCACCTTCGCCAAGGGATTTGGCATCCGGGCCCTGGGGTCCGCTGCGCGCGTCGATGCCGACACGATCTTCGAGACCGGATCGACCGGCAAGGCGTTTACGGTTGCGGACCTAGCAGTGCTCGTGGATCAGGGCCGGATCGGCTGGGACGACAAGGTGATCGATCGCCTGCCCGGTTTTCAGATGTACGATCCCTGGGTCACGCATGAAATGACGATCCGCGACCTGCTGGTCCATCGCAGTGGCCTTGGCCTTGGAGAAGGTGATCTGCTGTTTGTCCCGCGCACGAACCTCACGCGCGCCGAGTCGGTGCGGCGCTTGCGCTTTCTGAAACCCGCCACCAGTTTCCGCAATGGCTTTGCTTACGATAACGTGCTCTACATGGTGGCCGGCCAGCTGATTGAGGCCGTCACCGGACAGAGTTGGGAGAAGTTCACGGCCGAGCATGTGCTGATGCCGGCAGGCATGCTGCACTCCACCAGCGACAACCAGATCCGCCTGGCAACCGATAACCGGGCGCAGCCGCATGCGCGCATCGGCGGCACACTGCGAGGTCTGGGCAGCCAGGCGCTGCTGGATGAGCGTGATGAGCTTGGCCGAAGCGCTGCACCGGCCGGGGGCCTTGCGATTAGTGCCAACGACTTTGCCCGCTGGCTGCTGATTCAACTGAGTGGCGGCCGACTGCCCGAGGGTGGGGGGCGGCTCTTCAGCGAAGCCGCGCACCAGCAGATGTGGACGCCGGTAGTCCTGGAGCCCATCGAGCCGGTCGCCGAGGCGCTGCAGGCGACGCAGCCGCTGTTTAGTACCTATGCCCTAGGCTGGGAAGTGCGCGATTACCGGGGCGCCCGAGTCGTCTGGCACCACGGCTCGGTGCTCGGATCGACCGCGGCCGTGGTCCTGATTCCGGATAAACAAACTGGATTTTCGATCGAGATCAACTCCGAGGACGGCGAGATCCTCGACGGGCTAATGTACGAATTGCTGGACTATTACATCGGCGGTGCGGCAGGCACTCGAGCCACCGCTGACTGGCCGAAGATTTTCATCGCGGCCAAACGCCAGGAACTGGCCCAGGCGCTCCAAGCCTTCCAGACCGTCCATGAACATCCGGCGAACGTCGGACCGTCGCTGCCGCTGGCACGCTACGCAG
>Ga0302326_10004196_pt1 | contig 33522 bp, 31 predicted proteins | sample Palsa_T0_3_FD_202264 | JGI IMG/M metagenome (GOLD analysis project Ga0302326, IMG submission 202264) | Peat permafrost microbial communities from Stordalen Mire near Abisko, Sweden - Palsa_T0_3 | ecosystem: Environmental > Terrestrial > Soil > Palsa > Peat permafrost | place: Sweden: Abisko...
AGTCAGGCGCTTTGTCATGAGGCCATCAGACTTAGTTACTTGAATCCCGGGAGGCACGGCCTGCTGGGTGCGCCAACTTATCCAATGTTGCGGGAGGCCACGCAGACGACGCTATTTGAGATTTTGGAACACGACAGCATACCATTCGACTACAACAAGGCTGAAAACACACTACGGATGAAGGACACCGACTCGCGAATCATCTTCCGGCCGGTGGACGACTACGAAAGACTACGGGGCACTAACCTGGCATGGTTCGGGCTGGACGAGCTGACCTATACGCGGGAAGAAGCGTGGCAGCGCCTGGAGGGCCGCTTACGGGACCCGAAGGCCACGAAGCTAGCCGGGATCGCCGTATGGACCCCTAAAGGCTATGACTGGGTTTACCAAAGATTCATCGCCGGCCATGTGGAAGGCTACGATACGATTATCGCGAAGGCCTTTGAAAACAGGTTCGTGCTCGATAAGATACCGGACTTCTATGAGCGTCTCAAAAGGAGCTACGACGAGAATCTCTACCAGCAAGAAGTACTGGGAACTTATCTCAGCCTGCACGGCGGACTGGTTTACACGGCATTCAACCGAAACGATCATGTCCGGAGTTTGGAAGTAAATTCGAACCGCCCGTTACTTTGGGCGCTGGACTTCAACGTCGACCCCATGTCTTCGGTGATCGTACAGACCGCGGGCGCGAACGTATTTGTATTGGATGAGATCTCGCTACGGCGCGCGACCACGCAGGAAGCGTGCGCGGAATTCGGCAAGCGTTTTCCGAACCACCGCGGCGGCGTGGTGATCTACGGAGACGCCTCGGGGAACACGCAGCAGACTACCGGAGCATCGGACTATCAGATCGTGCGCGACTATTTTCGCTCGAACTATGGAGGACGTATCGAGTACAAAGTACCGAAGGCTAATCCCAATGTACGCGACCGGATCACGCTGACCAACTCGAAGTTGAAAACGGCGGCCGGCGAGATCCGATTATGGGTAGATCCCAAGTGCAAAGAATTGATCAAGGATTTCGAGCAGGTCTCATACAAGCCGGACAGCAATGCCATCGATAAGGACAAAGACAGGCGCAGGACCCACGTATCCGACGCGCTCGGTTATCTACTGTGGCAGGAGTTCAGGCCAATGCCCGGGATGGGTGAGCACATGGAGCGGTTGATTTGAGGACTACATGTTAAACATCGACAGGGAACATCCCGAGTACCTGGCCAAGAAGGCGATGTGGAAGAAGTACAGGGACCTGTACGTGGGCGGCGAACAGATGAGAGAGTGCGCCGTCGAGTACCTGGTACGACGGCATAAGGAGCCGAATGACATATACGCGGAGCGGCTGAGCCGGGTCTTTTACGAGAACTATATCGGATCGATCATCGACTGGTACGCGGCCACACTGATGCGGCGCGAGGCGGTGCTGCTGTTCGAAGGCAACGATGCCGCTAAAGATTTCTATAACCAACTGACGGAGGACTGCGATCTCAAAGGCACGAGCATCGGCGAGTTTTTCCGGCAGCGGTTCGTGCAGGCCCTGGTGCAAGGTCGGAGTTACATCGTTGTGGATTTTCCGCGAGAGCCGGGTGCATTAACGAACCGCGCGGAAGAAGATGCGACGGGACGCTCGCGCGCGTTCCTGGTGGATTACTCGCCGGAAGAGCTGATTAATTGGAGCTATGACGACCGCGGCGGGTTGGAATGGGTGGTGATCCGGACATCGTCGCTACGAAAACAGAGTATCACCGACCACGAGTGGGTTCGCGAGACACGCTGGATTTACTATGACCGGCAACATTTTCGCGTTTACCAGAGATTGAAAGACAAAGAAGTAAGGCTGGTAGATGAGGGTCTACACGGTCTGGCGAGTCAGAACAGGGTTCCGCTGTTTGCATTGCAGATAACGGAAGGGTTGTGGCTGATGAATAAAGCCGCCCTGCTCCAGTTAGAGCATTTTAATAAATCGAACGGTCTTGGGTGGGCACTGACGATGGGCCTGTTTGCTTCTCCGATCATTTATTCGGATCGGGAATGGAACCAGATTGTGGGCGAGTCTTACTTCATCCAACTGGGGCCTGGGGACCGCTTTGGGTGGACGGAACCGGAGGGCAAGGTTTATCAAATCGCGGCGGATAATCTGGTGCAGCTCAAGGACGAGATCTATCGAGTCAGTTACCTAATGGCGCACGCGGGCGGATCCGATGGAGTGTCGGCTCAGCAATCCGGGATCAGCAAGCAACGGGACTTCAGCATTACGCAGGAAGTGCTGCGGGCGTACGGCGACGCGGTGAAAGAGACGATGAAGCAGGTCTTCCGGGCCATCGCTACCGCCCGGCAGGACGCTATCGCGGTACAGGTGTCCGGGCTGGACGAATTCGACATCGGCGATTTCAGCAACGAGCTGGACGACGCACGAAAGCTGCTGACGCTAGGGATCGATTCGGAAACACTCAAGAAGCAGGTGTTTAAAAAGCTGGCGTTCAAGTTTCTGTCCGACGTCAGGCAGGAGATCAAGACTCAGATAGCGCAGGAAATCGATGCAATGAGTTAGGAGGCTTATGGAAAGCGGAGACGTTCAAATGGTAGTGAGACAGGCGATCCAGGAGTTTCTGGAAGAGCAGACATCCAGGACAGAGCCGGCTTACAAGGCGGAACTGGTGGAGGAACGCAAGCGCCGCGAGCAACTCGAGAAAAGGTTAAACGAGGTTGTAGAGGAGAGCAAGCGCAGCCGGCAGGCAGCGGACCAGGCAGAGAGAGGCTCGGCGATTCGAGCGGAGCTACAGAGGCTCGGAGTAGCCAAGATCGACTTAGCCTATCGGGCGGTACAAGACAGTATCTTTCGGACAGACGATGGGCGGCTGCTGGCGCACGGCGACACCGGCGAGGTGCCGGCCAAGGAGTACTTGACCAGCTTCGTGAATGAGAATCCCGAGTTTCTACCCGCCAGGATTTCGGGCGGGTCCGGGATCACGGGCGCACGTAAGGCGCCGCCCGAGCGGCATGAAGGGATCGACATTGAGGCCATCCGGCCGGGCATGAGCGCCGAGGATCTGGAGCGCGCGCGCAAAGAGATTGTGCGCGTGGCGTCGCAGAACCTAGGGGGCCTTTAGGCAAGAAATAAAGACTCGCACAAGCAAAAGTCAGTAAAAACAGCCGAGTTGGAGCACAGCCGGAAAGCCTGCTCCCATTAAGGAGAACGAGTGGCGATTATTACTTCAGCAAATGTGGCTAGCGCGATTGTCAAACTGGTGGCGGCGGATGCTCTACCGGCCCTGGTAGGAAACCTTGTCATGGGTAACCTGGTAAATCGCGATTACGAGCCTGTACTGGCCCAGGCGGGGGATACGGTAAATATTCCGATTGCCCCGGTCCTGGTAGCCAACAATATAGCGGAGGGCGGGACTGTTCAGACGCAGAACCCAAACCTCGGGAATGCGCAGATTGTGTTGAACACTCACGCGGAGGCGACGTTCCAGATTCCGGACGTAACCAAAGTGCTGGCTGTCCCCGACTTACTGCAGTTATACATGCAGCCGGCGGTGGTGGCGATCGCGGAGAGTATAGAAACCTCTCTGTTGAGTCTGTATGCGGGGTTCACGGCCAATGCGCCGCTGGGCACGCCTGGCACTGCGTTGACCGAGCAGGTGGTGGATGCGGCGGAAAGCGCACTATTCACGGCGAAGGTTCCGCCGTCGGAACCGAAGTTCTTATTGGTGGATGTGGCGACCTATTCCGCGTTGCGGCAGATCGAGAGGTTTAGCGAATACCAGACGGCTGGAGACGCGGGTTTGCGAGCGCTGATCGATGGCACGGTGGGCAAAATCAAAGACTTCTTTGTGATGCGGTCGCAGTATATCTCGTATACCGGCAACGCGCCCATTACGACCCACAATATCGCTTTTACCAAGAACGCGATCGGCCTGGTAATCCGGCGGCTGCCGCAGCCTTTGTACGGCACCGGCGCGGTGGCGCATTATGCCGAGATGGGAAACTTTGGCATGCGGGTAGTGATGAGCTACCAGCCAAATACTCTGGCACAGCAATTTACTGTAGATGTACTGTACGGCTGCGCCGTACTGAAGAACAATTTCGCCGTGCAAGTGAACAGTTAGATAGGCAAGGCGCCACCTCGACTTACCCGTGTGGCGCGGAATCATCAATATCAAGTGCATAGCGGACTAGCAGCGGGGCCGGTCGGCGCCGGCCCCTACAAAGGGGAGCCATGGACTTACAGATTTATTACAGGAAGATTCGCGAAATCGAACTGAGCATGAGCGAACCATCCGTTGTGTTGGTGAGTCGCGACACTCCGGACGGCGGGCGGGAAGGCGTGCGTACCGAAGTTCCGCGACGTACAGCCGCGAAGATGATAGTGGAGGGCACGGCCCGGCTGGCGACGGGCCAAGAAGTAATGGAGTTCTTGGAAGGTAAGGCTGAAGCCAAAGGTCGCGCTGATCACCTCGCGGCGGCCTCCCGGATGCAATTCACGGTGGTCTCTCAGAGCGACCTCCGGAAGTTGAAGGGCACGCGGGCAGGCGGGGAGTAGGTAGAAGGCAATGGCGCTGTTTACCGACGGCATATCGGCAATTCAGGATCTGATCAATCAAGACTCCTCCGTGCTGACTACAGCACAAACGGAGAACATCAACCTGACCCAGAAAATGGCGATCGCGCTGCAAGAGTTGGGGATTGAAGTATTGACGCTACTCCAGCCCGGCAACCCCTGCGGCTGGGACATCTGGCTACCGCCAAGCCCGCAATTGATCAACGTAGTGGTCACGCCGCCCCTGCAGCTGTGGCACGTATTCCAGAGCCTTGTGCTGGTTTACCAAGACGCTTACTACAACCAATTGAACGACCGCTATCAAGGCAAGAAAGACCAATTTCAGGGACTCGCCAAGTGGGCAATGCAGAAGGTGATCCAGAGCGGCCTGGGTATTGTAACGGACCCGCTCCCCCAAGCTGCGGCTCCGCTGTTGACATCTATCCCCGGCGGGCAGGCGGCAGCGACTTATTATGCAAGTGTCTCATGGCTGAATGTGGAAGGCGAGGAAGGACAGCCGGGGGATGCCGCGGCCTTATCTGTCGCCGACGGCAACACCCTGGTAGTACAGCCACTCAGTCAACCAACCAACGCAGTCAGCTGGAATATCTACGCTGGGACATCTACTGCCTTGACACTGCAAAATACGGCTCCGCTGGCGCTCAATCAGGTGTGGATCCAGGCTGCGCCTGTCACCCTCGTTGGCGTAGCTCCGGGTACAGGGCAATCCGCGAATTATACACGCTGTTTGCCGCGGTTGATCCAGAGAGGCTAAAAGATGGCGTGGGTAGGCAGCACAGTCACAAACCAGGTGGTGGGGTTGCTCAATATGCCAGAAGGTCTGAATGCCTGTGTCGCGACGCTGGCGCTGGCTCTGAACACGACCGCGACGCCGCTGGCCGAGACACAGGTAGTGGCGCAGAACGTAGCGTTTGATCTGGCCGAACGAAGCCTGGACGTGACCTATCCGACGGTTAACGTGTACTGTGACAAGATTGTGAACCAGCTAAAAGAGAAGTACCGGGCATTCTCCGGGATCGCGGTCATGACGATTGAGGTACGCGTGTCACAAGACAGACTGGAAGGGATCGAAGCACAGTCGCAAATGTATCTGGATGCGGCGACACAGGTCCTCGACCAGAATCGCGGGGACTGGGGAGAAGGAATGTTCTACGCGGGTGCATACGAGGCAGCCTTTGGACAAGTTAAGCATGGCGGAAAGAACTTCATTCAAGTGGCGAAGGTCACTTTCAATGTCGGAGTGAGCAACTAAGACTATGGCATCGTACATCTCATCGAATGCAAACCGTTTCTACACAGGGTTGGAACAGTCCTACGGACAAGTAGCGGGAATCGCGTCGGCGAATCGATTTCCGGCGGTGAAGCTAACGGCGAAGAACCAGTTAGAGAAGGCCGAGCGGAAAGACAAAACGGGCAGCCGGACATTTGTCGGGTTACCCGCGGGAATGCGGTTGCAAACCACCTTCGATCTGACGACATATATGACGAGTTGGGGAGGGCAGAGCTCGGGCCCATCATACGGACCCCTATTTCAGGCTAGCCTGGGGGCGGCACCGGCGATGTACGGCGGAGGGGCGGCCGCGGCAGGTTCGACGGGAACGACACTGGCATTTGAGGCGCCGCATGGCCTGACTGTAGGACAAGGAGTTTCCTGCAATGGTGAAATCAGGTTTGTGACTGCGATTGTCAACACGACCGAAGTGCAGGTGAATGCGCCATTCTCAAGTACTCCGGCGGTGGGGGCGACGATCTCGCCGAGTATTTCCTATTTTCCGGCGACGGAGCTGCCGAGCGTCAGCCTGTTCGATTACTGGGATCCGGCTAGCGCGGTGCAGAGGGTCCTAAGTGGGGGGGCGGTGAACCAGATGTCCATCACGGTGAACGGCGACTTTCATCAGTTCGGCTTTAACGGGATGGCGCAAGACCTGATCGACAGCTCGAGTTTCACGAGCGGATCTGGTCAACTTACCACCTTTCCAGTGGAACCGGCACTGGGAGCGTTCGACTATTCGATCGTTCCGGGCAATATGGGGCAAGCGTGGTTGGGCAGTAGTCCAAACAAATTCTATACGATTACGAGCGGATCGTTTCACCTGGATAACGGGCTGGACATGCGAGCCAAGGATTCGGCACCAATCTGCCGCGAGCGATCGCACCCGGGGAGAGGTCGGTAACGGCGGATTTCACTTTATACGAGATGAATGACACCGCCACGCCGAGCTTGTATCAAGCGGCGAGGCAACAGTCCCCAATCAGCGTAATGTTTCAGTTGGGCCAGCAGGGGGGACAAGTAATGGCCGTTTACCTGATGAGTATGGTTCCGGTGGTTCCGCAATTCGACGATAGCGATAACAGGTTGCAGTGGAAGTTTCAAAACTCCCGGGCACAGGGAACGACGGATAATGAAATCGTGGTGGCGTTCGGGTAGGAACTTAGTTTTTATGGAATACACAAGCTACGAAGTTATCGATTCCAAACTAGTGCCGGGAGTGACCTACACGATTACAAAGATGTCGTTTGGCCGCCGGGTGGAACTGACTCGCCGGATCCGGGAACTGGGGTTACGCAAGGAGTTTCTGGGAGCCGGCGACAGTCCTGATGAAAAGATGGAAGCCGCTCTGCTGGCGTCCGAGATCGACCGTCTCTACCTGGCCTGGGGATTGAAGGAGGTGGCCGGTTTGGAACTGGACGGCACGCCGGCCACTCCGGAAGCACTGGCTGCAAGCGGCCCAGAGCGCCTTTTTCGAGAGGCGCTTGAAGCCGTCAAGCAACAGTGTGGGCTGTCGGAAGCCGAAAGAAAAAACTGATCGTCGCACTCCATTTTCAATTTTCCAACCAAGCCGGCTGGGAGTGCGACACGTGCCGTAAAGCCGGCCTGGAGACTAAGCGCCGGTGCGGCTGGATACCGCGCGCGCTCGAGACACCACCGCACGTGGTTTGGGCCAGGAATAGCGTGGCGACTGTAGTCTGTCCAAAATCTCTTATTACGGCGCAGAGTCTTGCCTGGGTGGAGGAGTATCTGGTACGGCGCAAGCTGGGCCAGACAGGTATCGAAGGATTAGGAGCGCGTGAAGTGGAGGCTTTCCTGATTCTGGAACACGAACTCGCCGGGGCGCTACAGGCGACGCAGGAGCCGGCTCGCCGCAGACGTTAAGTGTAGCTGCAGCAGGACGCACCATGTCGAGCACATCACAACAGACCATTCTGAGTGCGTTCAACAACGCGGCGGGAAGTCAGGCGACTGGAAGCGGCGCATCCGGCATGAGTCCCTCAGAGCAAGGCCTGACGGATGCCTTAACGCAGGCCACGCAAATCATCAACGCGCAGACGGAGGCGACGTCCGCCAATACCGACGCCTTGGGCGTTGAGACGCAAACCAAGAGCACCGGCGGCAGTGGCAGCTCAGGCGCATCAGAAGCTATGAGCACGGTCAGCCAGGTCTTAGGCGGCGGCCTCAGTCTACTGCCGCTGATATCCATCTTCACGAGCCTTTTTGGAGGCGGCCAATCGCAACCGGCACCGTTGGTACCGTATACAATGCCACCGGCGCTGAACCTGCAGACTACCACTAACGGCCAGGATGTCACCTTTGGAGACAACGGCCTGCCCAAGGCCAGCAGTCAATCGAGCAGCAACCAGCCGGCCGCCAATCAACAGACCACAAGCCAACCGACAACAAGCCAACCGGTCAGTTCGACGCAGCAGATCACCGTGCAGGTACAAGCAATGGACAGTCAGTCCTTTCTCGACCATAGCAATGACATCGCCCAGGCCGTGCGGCAGGCGATGCTGAATATGAATCCCCTAAATGATGTCGTGAACGATCTCTAACAGCAGCCGTATGTTTCCGATTTTAAAGACCGGCGCAGTGATGCAGTATCCGGGCAAGCGGATGTTGCAATTCAGCACGGACATCGTCCGGTTCCTGGACGGAACAGAGCAGCGGTATAGAGATTATCCGGCACTCCTGCACAGGTGGGTTATCCAGCTCGACTTACTGGACGAATCCGAACTGGCGGCCTACGATCAGTTCTTTGTATCTAACCAGGGCTCATTCGGGAGCTTCTCGTTTACCGATCCATGGGATGGGACAGTTTATCCCAATTGCAGTCTGGCTAAGGACACCTTCGGGTTCGAGGTGAGGGGTGAGATGAGAGGTAAGACAACCGTGACTGTTTGCGAGAACAGGACTTGATATGTTGTACTTCCCACAACTATCATCCGGGGCCACCGGCCAGTTCCCGATTCAGAAGACGCGGACAGCGAGAACAATTGTGAATCAGAGCGTCCAGGACTATGAAATCAAGCTGGCCGACCCGGGAGCCGCGACCACAGAGTGGCAGATATCTTTCGCGGAGATGAACGACCAGGAGCTGGCAGCGCTCGAGGCGCTTTTTCAGGCAACGGAAGGGAGGCTGACTTCTTTCACGTTTGTAGACCCCACTGACAATCTACTTTCGTGGAGCCAGGAGCAGAATCAGGCAGTATGGCAGGCCGACCCGCTTCTGGCGCTCACAGCCGGCATTGCGGACCCAATGGGAGGCACGGGAGCGTTTCAAGTGACTAACACGGCGCTGGCGGTGCAGGTTCTGCAACAATCGATTGCGGCGCCGGCCTCATTGAAATACTGCCTGAGCGTATACGCGCGCAGTGAACAGACCACGCAGCTATGGTTGGTGCGAGGCTCGGAAATGATCGCATACACGATCTCGCCTGAGTGGGTACGCTTGACTTCCGCGGGCCAGCTATCCAGTGAGGGTGACTCGATCAGCTTTGGTATTGCGCTGAATCCAGGCACGACGGTAGACGTCTTCGGAACGCAAGTGGAAGCGCAGCCCGGCGCCTCCCTTTATAAGCAGACAGCCGAGACGGGTGGGGTCTATCCCAACGCGCGGTTCCGGGATGATGTGATGACCATCGCAACCGTAGGACCGAACCGGCACTCCTGCCAGATGAATATCATCAATGTTGAGTATCTATGATCTGAAAGAGCAGGCGGTAACCGATACGCCCCTGCTGCTGTTCGACTGTCTTCTGGCGAACGGACAGGCGGAATCGTGGAGTACGCACCAGGTCACTTACAATGGCAACACCTATTCCGCCCGGGTGATGAAGCACAATCTGCTTGAGGTGCAGACAGCGTCAGACCAGGGCGTGGACGCGATTCCCCGCGTCTCACTGTCGCTAGCCAACGCCGATTCGTATTTCTCGGAATTGGAACTCGAGGTCGGCTGGAAGGGCGCGACGCTGACGGTGACGTTCCTCTTCTACAACCTGCTGACGAACGCACCGACATCCGACGCAGCGGTCGTGTTTCAAGGAATCGTCAACCCGCCGGACCGCAGCACGGAATCGCTTTTCACACTCTCGGCGATCAACCTGATGAACATGCAGCGGGTGCTGCTGCCGGAGGTGCGCATCCAACGCCGTTGTCCGTGGCTATTTCCCTCCAATGCGGCGCAACGGCAGGAAGCGGTTTCGGGAGGAAGCAGCGGGCAGTTCTCGCATTTTTACCGGTGTGGATATTCGCCGGACATGCCGGGCGGTGTGGGAACCATGATCGGAGGGGCGCCTTACACCTCCTGTGGATATACGCGGACCGATTGCGAGGCCCGCGGGATGTTCAACACCGAGATGCGTTTCGGCGGCCTCGAGTTTGTGCCCTCGTCGATTCTGGTGCGAAGCTATGGACAAGCAGGTAAGTCCTATGCCCCAGTTATCGATAATACGGCGGAATACAACGACTTTGTTCCTCTGTTGTACGGCACGGCATGGTATTACCCGCCAATTGTCTTTTCGCGCAACGATGGCAACCTGACATACCTGGAGGTGTTACTGGGAATGGGCCCAATCCAGGCCGTGCAAACGGTGCTGGTGAATAACATTGCGATCCCATTAGGACAGTCCGGTCAGAACATGACATCCACGGGCTGGTACAACGTGATCAGCCTGGGCACCCGGAGCGGCGCTTTCGACCCGTACTTCACCGACGCATCAGGCAACCCCGCCGGCGATCCCTACGGCAGCATGGCGTATCTCGCGGTGGTGGTCCCAAATCAGATCAATAACGGGCAATCGCTACCGACCGTTCAGGTGTTCGCGAGTGGCTTACAGTTGCCTACGTATGATACAAACGGCAACTTTGTAGCGCAGGTATTCACTGCGAATCCGGCCTGGATTCTGCTGGATATTCTGCAACGGAGCGGATGGAACACCACCAGCATCGCTCTCCCGACTTTCGCGGCGGCAGCGGCTTTCTGCGATCAGCAGATCCAGACCGAGGATCTCAACGGCAACAATATCCTGATTCCACGGTTTCAGTGCAACCTGTTCTTAATGCAGCGGCGTAATGCCGGCGATTTGATTCGCGGCATTCGGAACACGGCGCGCCTGTTATTCACCTATGAGATCGGCGGGCTGTTGCAACTTGAGGTGGAGAACTCCATTGCCCTACAACAGCCTACTCTGGCGGCATGGAGCAACAGCACAGAGACGCTCAACGGGGGCTGGCCGGCATATGAATTCAGCGATGGATCAACCGGCGTCGCCAACATTTTGCGGAAGTCCAATGGCGCGGCAAGTGTGCAAGTGTTCTCACGCAGCATCGCCGACACACCCAATCAACTGACAGTGGAGTTTCAAGACGCTTTCAATGAGTATCAGCAGGATAGCTTGCTGACGGTGGATGTGAACGACATAACGCTGGTCGGACAAATAGTCACCACCACACTGAACGCGCTGGGAATTCCAAACTACGATCAGGCGGCGCGCATCTCGCAATTTACGCTGGATAAATCGATCCAAGGTAACACCTATATCTCGTTCGACACAAGCGTGAAGGCGCTAGGTCTGCAGCCCGGCGATATCATCACGGTAACGTATCTCAAAGAAGGTTTCGAGCGCCAGCCATTCCGGATTACCAAAATGGCGCCGGGCTCTAATTTCCGCATCACCACGATCACAGCGCAGATCTATCAGGACGCCTGGTATGACGATACCAACGGGCAAATACCAGGCGATACCGGAGCCCGGCGCCAGCCGGATGCGGGCGTGGGGGTGCCTCGTCCGCTGCTCGGGAATACTATTGACTCCAACGGCGATTACCAGTATCAAATCGTAGAAAGCTCGGACAATACCAGCGATGGCGGCGTGTCCGAAGAGCTGACCGTTGGCTTTTTGGTTCCCGCGAACACGGCGCCCGGTGGACCGAACATACCGCTGGTCAGTCTGACTGCCACCATCGGCGCCGGAGGAACTCTTCCAGGCGATCAAGTCTTCTACTATGCTGTGAGCGCGCTTGATTCGGCGGGCAATGAGAGCGCGCTATCGTTTGTCATCCTCGCCAGCATTCCTTCCGGGTCCAATACGAATAGCGTGACCCTGACGGGACTAAGCTTCTCGTCGAGCACGACAGGGTTCAATGTCTACCGCGGTGCGAATCCGTCGCAGTTGTACCGGATCGCAACGAACCAGGCAGGCGCCACAACATTTACCGATGCGGGATTGCAGGCACAGATAGTGGCCTATCCGGATCCGGCTTTCGATCATGCGAATTTCTACTGGCGGCTGGAGCTGCAGCCCGAGTATTCGGCGACCATCGTTTCGGCGAGCACCGTGGGAAACAGCACGGCTGAGATGGGCAATGTCAATTATACGGGCATGGTGGTGCGAATTATCGATGGAACCGGGGCGGACCAGGAATATTCGATCGCATCCAACAACGTAACCACGCTGACATTGACTCAGCCCTGGGCCGTGCCACCCGATGCCACCAGCTTGTTCGTAGTGGCGGAGGCGGGATGGCACTTTGCCGCGGCTGCCAAGACCAGCCCGGTGCAATTCGAGGTTCCCAACGAAACCGGCGTCACTCTGCATATACAGGGGAGAGGCGCAAACGTGAACGATTTGGAAGGTCCGCCGTTACTATCGACTCTGACCCGGTGGATGGTAGGCGGTGGAGGACTGGGCGATGTCGCCGCGCCGCCGCAGCCGCTGTTTGGCCTGGGGGCTTCATCCTCACAAGGGGGAACAGTAGTGATCAGCGGCGTGTCGTTCCCAGAGCTGACTAATACAACCAGCGTGACAGCGGGCACGCTGACTCTTTACTACTGGAATGAGCTGCTGGGAAATACACCTTTCTCGCTGGGCGCGGCTATGGCGGCTACGGACACGACTCTAACTCTCTCGCAGGCGGGTCCCGCGACGGCCGGCTCATTCATACAAATCGAGGCGGAAGTGCTGCAGGTGACAGCAACGCAAAACGGCGGGCTCCAATACACGGTGACGCGCGGCATGCAGGGCACGACGCCCGCCGCCTATCCCGCACAGACTCCCGTGTACCACTTATTAAGCATGGTCACGGTAGTTCCCTTTCCGCTGGATTTCTTTGGCAGCCCATTGAGCGGGATGTGGAGCTATCCGGTGCTGTTGCCGAACGTGCGCGTGGCAAGCGGGGAGCTATTTGTCACCAATAGCAGAGGCAACAGCTCGATGGCGTCGGCGAATCTCACTCAGTCGGTGGACTACGGATTGCGCACGCTTTCGGGCGGGCAGTTCTCCATACAAGTACAGGGATTTCTGGCGGTGGACAGCGATCCTGCGCCAAATGTTGTGGTCGAAGCGGCGCATGCGGTCGAGGACGTATACGCCGTGGTGAAGCAAGCGCCCGTGGGAAGCCCGATTCAATTGACTTTGAGCCAGAACGGAACGACCTATTGCACGCTGACTATCCCGGATGGCGCCACCAGCTCGCTCGCGGTGGACGGTTTTGGGATGCCACTCCAGGAGCAAGCGCAATTGAGCCTTGCGATCACCGCGGTCGGAGAGACAAGCCCTGGGTCGGATCTGACCGTGATCATACGATTGTGACAGGAAGCGTACGGCATGATTCTTCAGAAGCTCACTCCCAACCAGGACTTACAATGTTATTTTTATGAGCCATCGTCGGTGGCCGCCCTCAGTCAAACCAGTCCGACCGGGTTCACCGTATCGGGAAGTTGGCGCGAGCAGAGCGACTGGGCAGTAGTCGAATGGAACCGCGACAATGTCTTCGAGCATCCGGTATTGCGGAACCTGCCGGACGCCGATCTGAGCGGCTTGCAGCTTTCCTACCAGGAGACACGGACTAACTGCATACCGCTCGATTCAATCCTGTATCCGACCGTGGCATGGCCGTATCTTCGGGTATGGGCCGATCCCGGAACAGGAGAGCAAATTTATGAAATCCCGCTGCAACCATACGCGAAGGCCGTGGCCGGAAGTTATGTTTCCGCGTCAGCTACCTTCGAGTTACAAGGGTCGCCGACGGGAAACGACTATGTGGAGCTGGCATGGGATGAGGAGCACTACACCTACCAGCTCAACAGCTCAGACACGCTGGCATCGGCGGCGTCGGCGGTCGCTAACAGCATTAATGCCTTCTCTCAAACTATGCGGGCGACGGCGAGTGGAGCTCAAATCAAGCTCACGCTTACCAGCAGCACGGCTGGAGCAAACGGCAACCGCATCGGCGTCTACGGCAACGTATTCGGCGCCCAGACAGAGAGCTGGCAGCCCGTATCGCAGTTACTCAGCGGCGGCGCATCGCCGAGCCAGTGGCAAATCAGCCTGAACTTCAGTTCTATTAGTGGACGAAACGCCGCTGGCGCCATGGTGCCGGTGCCCATGAATGCCGCGCGCAAATTGCGCTGGACCTGGGCTGCGGATCTCCAGCCCGGCGATTTCGTACGCAGCGAGTTTTCGGTCACAGTATCCAACTGGACGGTGACTGGCGTGAACCGCAATTACGAGGTAGCGGGCGTGGGAAGCTGGCGCGTAGAGGACAGCGATTCGTCGTTGATCTATACGGGCCATTGGACACAAGGTATCGGCAACTACTCGGGCGGGTCGATCAGCTATGCCACCATCCCTGGCGCAAGTGTAAGTCATTCCTATCAGGCGCCCCAGAGTCACACTCTATACCTGGGTACCCGTATGGCGCCTTCCTGCGGGAAAATATCCGTCCAAATAGATCAGAGCCCGGCGCTGACCGTAGATCTGCAAGTCGCCGGGGAAGACGTACTGTTGCGATGGAACCTGGGAGTACAGGCCGCGCAGGTCAAACACACGGTGACGATTACGTATATGGGGCCCTCCGGAGCATACTTCTACTTTGATTTTCTCGAAGTGGCAATTCCGGCCGTGAACCTGCCTACCTTTACACGCGATACACAAACCACGCTGGCAACGGACTGGGACACGCTCCACTCGCAGGCGTTGGCTCCGGAGCGCACGGCGTGGCTGATCCAGGCGCTGGGGTTTGCGGGCAGGTGCAATCACTATGCGGGAGCGCTCTGGTTTTACGAGCTCCACTGTCCAGGACAGGTGTATGCGACCGGCACGATTACGTTTTCGGGCACCTCACAATTCGGGGCGACGACCGAGATTTCGTTGGGGCCGACGCTGTTCACACATCTGAATCTCATTGGCGATACGCCGGCTAGCCTGGCCATCGCGTTTGAACTGCTCATCAACGAGGGCTCGACGGGCGTTTGGGCGCAGGCCAACAATGCGGTACTCACGATCACGGCGCGCGCGATGGGTACGGCCGGCAACGGTCTTACCTTAACGGCCGACACCGGCTCCAGCACAAGCCTGCACGTGCAGACCAGCGGCGCGCTGGGGGGTGGCGTGGATGCACCCTGGCTGACAGATCCGACGGCGACGCCTTTGATCAATCGGGCCGCGCGAGACTGGAGCACGAGTTTCTTCACTGCGCTCAAAGGCTACGGCACGGCCGTGACGGCGTCGTTCAGCACGGAGCTGGGCAACGGAGATAGTTCGGCCGCGGCAGGTATCGCGCAGCGCTATCCGGATGGAACACCATGCATGGTGAACACGCCCGCGCTGCAGACGAACTTCTCGCCGCCAAGCCTGGCATTTTGGCAGCAGGTATATCTGGACATGGCCAACCTGATGGCGCAGGCCGGCGTACAGCCCTACCTGCAATTTGGTGAGGTGCAGTGGTGGTACTTCTGCCCTCCAGCGAATCCCGCCGCGGGGAACTGGACGCCGGTCCCGAACGGCGGCATGCCCTACTACGACGCTTATACGACCAGCACATTTCAATCGCAATACGGAAGGGCGATGCATGTGTTCACCGACCCAAGCAACGACCCGACAGCATACCCCCAGGAGTCGGCGTTCCTGCCTGGGTTGATTGGGCAATTCACCGCCGCCATCATGGCCTTCGTGCGCCAGACCCAGGCGAATACTCTCTTTGAGGTGCTCTATCCACCCGACACCAACAATGCTCCGCTGACCAGTGTGATCAATCTGCCGGCTACCTGGATACCGGCAAATCTGGATTGCTTCAAGACCGAGAACTTCACCTATACCGGGGACTGCAACCTGAACCTGGCGCGGTCTTCCATCTCTCTGCCCATGCAACTGGGCTTCACCCCTGCAAACAGCGCGCACCTGGTGGGAATCGGCGACTACATGACACCCTGGGCAAAAGAGACCGCGCTCGCGCAGGGTCAAAAGATGGGATCGGTAGTGCTGTTCGCGCTCGATCAGTGCTGCTTAATCGGATACGGTCTGCCGCTACAGGCAAGATCGGGACACAGCTTGTTCATGGGTGCTTGAGCCATGTCACTCAAGTTCCGCTCAGAGACTTCCCTTCAATCCCAGTGCGTCGGCCTTTGCCTGCATGGCTTTGACGCAGAAGTCGATATGCTCGTCGAGTTCGACGCCTAATTCCCGCGCGCCATCCACGATATCCTGACGGTTCACGGAGCGGGCAAAGGCCTTGTCCTTCATTTTTTTGCGGATCGACGCCGTGTCTACTTCTAAAACGCTGCGGTGCGGCTTGACATAGGAGACGGCAGTTATGAAGCCGGCCAACTCATCACAGGCGAACAGCGCCTTTTCGAGCGGAGACTCGCGAGGGACGCCGCTGAAGTTGGCATGCGAAAGAATGGCGCGACGGATTTCATCGCTCACCCCACGCTCTGCCAGAATCGCCTCTCCCTGCATCGGGTGGTCCGGCAACTGCGGATGGATCTCCCAATCGAAATCGTGCAACAGCGCGGTAACGGACCACAACTCCGGGTTGTGGCCGAGCTTGCGCGCGTATGCGGTCATGCAGGCTTCCACAGCCAAGCCGTGCTTTCGCAAGCTTTCCGATTTGGTGAACTCGTGCAAAATTTCCAGCGCCTGTTCGCGGTTCATTCCACCAATGATAACTGCTGCGCCGGCCCGCCAGCGGGTTTAGCGATGGCCAACTGACGCAATGCGCAGCTCGGTTTCGCGGATCAGGCGCGTCCAGAGCGAATCCGGGTTCGGATCGAAGACCGCATCGCTGTCGCCGCGGAAAATGTACCAGGCTCCCAGGTCTACTTCGTTTTCGAGCTGTTCCATGGTCCAACCGGAGTAGCCAAGATAAACGTGCACGATGTCAGTCTGGGCTGGGGAGGCGAGCGTTTTTTGCAGAAGGTCCTTGCCCGAGACCAGGCAGATGTCTCCGACTACTCGCTTGGCATCTTCCGTCTTGCCGCGCGAACGCAGCAGCGCCAGCACATCTGTCCGGCCCACGGGGCCGCCGGCATAGACCGGATCCGACCGATTCTTGGCACTCTCCATGTCCTCCAACACGCGCGAAATCGGAACCTTCGAGCGACGATTGAGAATCAGTCCCACTACGCCCTCATCGTCGTACTGAATCAGCAGGACGACTGTTTTGGCGAAGTTCGGATCTGGCAGATCGCGGCTGGCCACCAGCATCTTGCCGGGACCCAGATCGGACGGTTGCATGGATTGCGCAGCGCCCACCTGCGCGGCGAATTCCGAAAGCAACACGGCAGCCGCAATCGACAGCACACGCATGTATCAATCTTACGCCTGAATTATTGCGACAGTGTTTTCATATTGTCGTCGGGTATGCGGTCCACTAAAAGTAGAAAGGGGTCCACGCCGGCCTGGTCGGGCAGATCATTCACCGTAAAGGTGTGCGTCGAGTGCGCCAGAACCAGGTGCAACCGCTCGCGGTAGAGCGTGCGGCCGTATTTCTTGCCTTTCTCCGGCTTGGCGAAGGCTCCGATATCGATCCAGTCGTTCACCGGCACCTCGGTCTCATTGCCCTTGGCGTCGGCTTTGAACTTCCGGGTTTCAATATCGATGGTCACGTCATACTTACCGTCGGAGCGCTTGCGCGCGCTTGCGGCCAGCGTGCGGTTGGAGAACAATGTCATATCCTCGAACAGATCCTTAAGCAGATACTGATATTGCGCGGGAGTCTCCGCGCGCAGCGCATCCACCAACACCCAGGATGCCGGGTAGGGAGGCGGCGCATACGCATGTTGCCGGATTAAGTTGCGTAAGGCCCTGTTCACCGCATCCTCGCCGATCATCTCTTTCAGGTAGTACATGGCTACGCTGCCTTTGCGGTAATGCACGTAACCCTGGTTGGCCTCCACGGTCAACAGCGGGCGCTCTTGCAGACGTTCGCGGCCACGCGACCGCAAATAGCGGTCCATCTCGTACCTCAGAAATTTGCGCATGATGTCGTGGCCGTATTCCTTCTCCATCACCATCAGCGCCGAGTATTGTGCCAGTGTTTCCGACAGCAGCGTGGCGCCCTCCATGTTAGCGCCGATCACCTGGTGCGCCCACCACTGATGCGCCATTTCATGCGCCACCACGTAGAAGACCAGATCGATGTCGTCGGGATGGTTCAGATTCGCAATGAAGCCGATCGATTCCGAGTAGGGCATGGTGCCGGGGAACGCCTGCGCAAAGCTGGCCACGCGTGGAAACTCGATGATGCGCGCCTCTTTGTGGGCATAAGGGCCGAAGTTGCGCGTGAAGTAATCGAGCGATTTCTTCATGGAATTCAGCATACGCGGCACGTTCCATGGATGCTCTTTGAGGTAGTACACCTCGAGCTTGATCCCGTTCCAGTCTTCGCGAGCTACCTGGTAGCGCGCCGAAATGAACGAATAGAAATTGAGCGAAGGGTGGTCCAGACGGTATTCGAAATAGCGGCGGCCGCCATCGCCCCGCCATTCCCTGATGAGCGAACCGGGCGCCACTGCAGTCTGGTCGGGCGACGTTCCGATCACGGTGTCGACATCTACCCAATCGGAGTGGCCGCCCAGGTAAGTCTCACCGCAATCGCCCGTGCAATTGCGTTCGAGCGCGGGCATGAGGTCGATCTCTTTCAAGCCGTACTTACGCCGCGTAGTGGCATCGTCCAACTCGCGCACACGGTCATAGCCAATCACAGGCGCGATACGGTTATTGAAAAAAGTCCCATTCTGGACCAATTCGCGATTAGTGACCGAGTTCTCGAATCCACGTGTGCGGCTCGCGACGGTAAATTGCATGACACGGCTCTCACCAGGTTGGAGCGGCAAGCGAAATCGGTAGATCCGGTAATAAAGCCGCGTATCATCCTTGGCGAGCGTGGCGCCGGGTATGTCGATGCGCGTAGAGTAATTGCGGTCCAGGGAAAAGTGAACTTCCTGGAGTGGCTGCCGGTAGGGATTATAGATTACCTGCTCGCCGCGCATGGTCATGTTGCGCGTCTCCGGATAGATGTCGATGAAGTACTTGACAGCTCTCACGCGCGGCTGGGGGAGCCGGTCGAAGGGCTGATACGTTTTCTCGTAATCCGCTTGCAGCCGCTCCAAATCCTTTGGGCCAAATAGCGGATTCAGAACCATGGTGTTGTAAGCGATCCACAGGCCTGTGGCTGCCCACAGCACTACGCAGACCAGCGCGAGGGTTCGCAGGCCGCCGCGCAGACGCAACCCTGCCTCGTGCGGACGTTGCGCCCAGTTTTGTTTTCCGCGCGGCCAGAATACTACGGTGGCAATCGCCAGCAGAGCGCAGAACAACATCCAGTAGATGGTGAACCAGGTCCAGCCCGCGCGAAAGGGAGCATCGCCAAAAAAGTCCGAATAAGCGACGTCCGGGCGCATGCCGAAGCGCACCAAAAAGGTCGCCACATTCAAGGGCCGCCAGATGAAGAAGTTGGCGATCAGGAACACGATGTAGGCGAAGTAGCCCACGTACTTGTTGGGCGCCACCGCGTGTATGAAGAAGGCCAGCACGGCGAGGAACAGAAACAGCGATCCGCCGCGCAGAAACATCTCGGAGAGATACAGGCCCAACTGGTAGCGATGATATCCCTGAAACGTCTGGACCAGGATTCCGCTCAGCATGGCGACGAGCTGAACCAATAAAACAATTCCGATCAGGGCCGTCAGCCGCGGCAGGTAAGACAGCCACTCCGGAACCGGCAGCGCATCGTGGATCTCGTCCATGCGCGCGTCCCGTTCTTTCCAGACCAGTACACCCGCATAATACGCGATCATGGCGACCAGGAACATGTACAGAGTTCCGGCAATGATGTTGAGCACCCAATAGGTCACCGGAAAGGTGGTGTCGCCATAACCCTGATTGGCGGAAAGTACGAGATTGGGAATGGAGTTCAGCAGCGCGGCCAATAAAATTACGATGAAAGAGGTGCTCTTGACCACACCGAAAAAATCGACGCGTACGGAAGCCACAAACTGCGGCCAACGGCCGTGGCGGGAGATAGCAGCGGGCAGCGCGGCCAAAGGGACTTTCGCGAGGCTCGATGCTTCCGCGATTTCGACGGCATTTTCGGCGGCGCCGGCCTTCTTGCGTTTCTCAGAAAAGCTGAATCGGCGATAGGCGAAGGCGAAGATCAGCCCTCCCACTGCCAGCCAGAGCAGGCGATTCCAGAGCATCGGTCCGGTCCAGCCGATCGACTGGGTATTCTTCTCGGCCACCGTCCAGTACTTGGTGGCCAGCGTGTAGGTGCGTATGGCGAAGGGATCGAGGAACGCCGCAAGCCGTTCGCGCTCGATGTTCTGGGTCAATGCATCGGTGACGCCATAAGCCGTGAGCAGGCCCAGCGCTCCGATGAAGGAAACGATCTCATTGCGAGCCAGCACTGCGATGGCGAACATCACCGCGGCCATAAAAAGCGCATTGGGAACCGCGAAGACCAGAATGCCGTCGAGGTGCGCCCGCCAGTCGACAGGTCCCCAGCGATCCGGCTCCGCCCAGGGCATGTATTTGGCCAGCAGGACGCCCAGCGAAACGCCGAGCATGGGAATCATCGAAACCAGCGTTGCGCCCAAGAATCGGCCGGCCAGGTAATCGCGGCGGCGCAGCGGAGTGGAGAAGATGATTTCGTAGGTACGATAGCTGAAATCGCGGGCGGCCGCCGAATTGACGAAAGCCGTGGTCATCAGCAGAGTCAACAGGCCGGCCATCGCATAGAAATTCTCTATGACGAATGGGGCGTTGCGGTAGGTGTTGGAAAGGGAGTCGCCTACGGTGATCTGATCGGTGCTGACGGCGCCAAAGATCATGGCGGTGATGATCAGCAGAAAGATCCAGAGCATCCAGGAGCGCAGCCAGTAGCGGATTTCGAATCGGACGATGTGCCAGAGCATCATAGGTCAGTTCCAACCACGGATTCTGGTGAAGAAGACATCTTCCAGATCGGGCGTGCCGGGAGAGAACCCGAGGTCCGGCGCTTCGTCGCCGAGGACGTGCAGAAACGGCCGTCCGGCGGCCAGGCGGCTGGAGATCACACGGCAGCGCCGTTCATATTCCGGCAACTCGGACTTGGCGATGAAGCGCTGCCAGACGCGTCCGCGCAGCGCCGCTATGGCATCGTCCGGCGTCCCCTCGAAAAGCACCCGGCCCTCATGGATGATGGCCATGTTGGGGCAAAGGTCGGTGACATCCTCGACGATGTGAGTCGAAAGGATGACGATCACCTGTTCGCCGACCTCGGCAAGCAGGTTGTAGAAGCGATTGCGCTCTCCGGGATCGAGGCCGGCGGTAGGCTCGTCCACGATCAGCAGACGCGGATTGCCGATGAGCGCCTGCGCAATGCCGAAGCGCTGCCGCATGCCGCCTGAGAAGCTCGCCAGGGCCTTGTTGCGCACGTCGTACAGATTGCACCGGCGCAGCATGGCCCCTACGGCCTCCTTGCGCTCGCGCGAGTTGACGATGCCCTTCAACAAGGCGATGTGATCCAGCATGTCGTGCGCGGAAATGCGCGGGTAAACACCGAAATCCTGCGGCAAATAGCCCAGCAGCCGGCGCACCTCTTCTTTCTGGCGCAGAACGTCGAGATCGCCCAGGTGGATGCTGCCGCGGTCGGGCTCCTGCAGGGTGGCCAGGGTGCGCATGAGCGTGGACTTGCCGGCGCCGTTCGGCCCCAACAGCCCATACATGCCACAAGTGATGGTCAGCGAAACGTCGTCCAGCGCTTTAACGCCGTTGGAATAGGTCTTGGAAAGATGCTGAATTTGAATTTGCACTTCTCGGCTTAGTACGAATGCGCGCCCGATAAAGTTTCATGAAGGAGAGACTGACTTGAAAAATCGCATGGACGGACTGCCTGGCGCGGAGGAATTTTATCGGGCGGCGCGGGGCGCTCGGCGCTATTTAGGCGCTCGCAAAGGCAACGGCAGCCAGGCGAGACCGATATCTCGTCCCATATTGCTGTCTGCACCGTCAGGAGACGCGTCATAGAACAATGCGAGCCGATTCCCCACTTTCACCACTGAGGGCATACCGATAGCCCGTTTACACCAAGGGCAGTTTGCTTCATCCAGAACCACGGCGCGATTCTCCGGATTCCAATCGTTTAGATCGCTGCTCCAGTAGCTCCAGATGCTCTCGGTGTACTCGCCCCGGCTGTCGAGACCGATGTGGTTGGTGAAGAGAAACCATGTTCGGTTGGAGGGCTCGAAATACAGTGCGGAGTTTTCGATCTGCTGTTCGGGCGGCAGAATTGGCTTCGGGTCGATCCTCCAGGGCGCATTCAGGTCCATCGTCCGAGCAATTCCAAGGGTGCGCTTCAACGCCTTCCTGGATTCGTCGGTGAACGCCGCGGCACTGAAGAACATGAGGTACTGCCCGTTCTGCTTAATGATCTGGCCTGGGCTTGCAGTATCGGCATAGTACGTTCCCGGCACTGTCTGAAACGGAATGAGCCCTCTTTGCTTCTGCCATGGGCCGTACGGGTGCCGGCTCTTCGCCGCGAGTGTGAAGTAGGGGACGGCAGGAATACGATTGGGGGGCGGTGTCGTGGTACGGCAGCCAACGTAAAACATGTGCCACCAACGGCCGTCAAAGACGGTCCATGGTGAACTAGCGGTACCCGCGTCTACTTCCCCCGAAGCGCCCAAATCGAGCACCGGGCCTCGCAGCTTCCAGTTTTTCAGATCGCGGCTGATTGCCAGACAGGCGCGCCAACCGGTCGGGCCCGCGCCGTCGTAATGAAGGTAGTAAGAACCCCTGTCTTGAAAGCAGATTGCTTCCCGCGCGCCGAGATAATCGCTCTTGCCGGGTGTAGTACCGTGACGGATGATCGGCATGGCGCCGGCCGCTTCCATACGGGTCGAAGTGGCTGGACGCCCGTCGGGGTATGCAGCGATTGCGAGGACGGCACAAAGCGCGGCAATCATGATTGCGAGGCTCCGAAGACATCATTGGCCGGGCGCGGCTACCCGGGCCATACGGAAGTCCACGAGCCGCAGGGCAACCGCGCGTGCCTCCACGCAGACTACCAGTACCATTGTACGACCACATGGCGCATGAACTTTCGGGCAGCCGCCAGCCCACTGCCGTCGTATTACTGGGCGATCCCGAACCACGGGATGAGTGGTCGAGGGACGCAGGCTTTCCCGGCGCTCCACGGCAGGAGAAGTTCGGCATCTCCCCGCAGCCAGATTCACCGATTGCCTCCGGCGACCCAATCGAGCGCCAAGTTCCGAAACTATCTTACCTGATCTGATGGAGATTTCCACAGATCTCCTTCAAGTTTTAGGCGCCGGCTCTCGCTTATTACTAATGAGAGGCGGAATGCACGCGACAAGCGTCGTGCCGCTAGTCAAGATGCGGTTTTCACGAAAGAGGAAGCCCATGAATCAACAGCGATTCACGCAAGCAGGTCAATTGGATGTTCTGGAGCGCATCGCGGCTTTCGCAGCCAAAGTCCGCGGTCATCGACTGACCGGCTGGACGCGCTCACCACACTCGTCCACGGCGGCCTGCTCTGAATGCAATCGGACCGTGACCGTATATCGGTCGCTGGTCCAGCCCGAAATGCAGGGCGATGCTATCGAGAGCGACTGCAAAGAGCCGCTCCGGCACGCAGCGGCGTGAAGCCGGACGTGGAGATACTTCGAGCCGTGCTTGGCGGCCAACGGAGGCCGCGCAGCGGAGACAATCAATGCACGCAATTCCGCGGACCGAACGGGTCCGGCGTCGATTTCGCCGGAGGATGCCCGGTGGAGTTCTCGCCCACAAAAAATGTCGTTTGGAAAAAGGCGGTTCCCTACGGACAGTGTTTTTGTCTCGACGCAAAAACCGGAGATAGGTTGTGGCAGCGGGAAATCCGGCGCAAGACGCAGCAGATCCGTGCCAACGAGCCAGCGTCGCCACTCCGGCCGCCGATGAGAACGGCGTGGCCGCATTCTTTCCGGATTTCGGCCTGACTGCCTACACACCGGCAAGACCGGACGCCAGCGATAGAGACGGACCGCCTGATGGCGGGCATCGGATGGGCGACGCCGATCGATGCGGACGGGGACGGCTTCATCACCGCCGCGGAATGGAACAACACCCGAAACTCGGGAATTGGCGAATATGGCGCGATCGCCATGCAGCCGGGCACGGCAAAGGGGAAACTGAATGCCGGAACGGTGCGCTGGCGCTTCAAGAAGAGTCTACCGTACATTCCCGCCCCGCTGGTCTAGGGAGGCGTCTACTACATGGTTCGAACCGGAGGCGTCGTTACCTCGCTCGATCATCATCGCTGGCCCTTCCGGGTGGTGCGCTGGAGCGAGTACCGTCACCGGCCCGGGGATCTGTGGGCCGCAATGCCTCTCGATTCCGGAGAGCCACTGAGAACCGTCTCCAGAACGTCTTTCTGAGTAGCGATTCCAATGATCATAAACTCCAGATCCTGGGAGCTGGTATTTTGGAACGCATGGTTTTCGTTCAGCAGGACCGGCACGGCATCGCCCTTGTGAATCTCCGCGGTTGCCCCGTTCACCTGCGCCTGGCCGTCCCCGTTGATCACGTAATAAACCTCTTCAATCCCGGGGTGCCGGTGCATGCCGTCGGAAGCTCCCGGTGGCAGCAGCAGGTGATCGACATAGGACCAGTTGGTGAGAAACACGGCGGGCTCGAGCGCACGACGATACCGCGCCGTGCCTTCTCCGCCGTGATAGCTTCGCACGGCATGCAGCAGTTCTTTATCCAGCCGCATGGTCATGAACACGGGGATAGGATCTTTGTTTGTGACGGTGCGCGCGTCCCCCAGATCGAAGTTGTCGTATCTTCCCTTTACCGCGCTTACGTTGATATTCATGAACTCGACGGGATGGGCCGACGGGTTGTAAATGGCGTGCGAGTGACCCATGCGGCAAGGTGCGCCGACCGTCCCCTTCAACACTGAAGTCCGGCCGTCAATCGTGAACTCCGCCGCGCCATCGAAGATCACGAACATCTCCTCGCACTGGTTGTGAAAGTGATGGCCCACGCCGCCCCCAGGCATGATCTGGCATCGATGAATGAAATTCAGGTTGGTGCTCAAAGCACTTCCAGGAACGAGCTCTTCGCAAGCCATATCGCCGGCACTTCCGTGGGAACGGCTGCGGGTGTACCTGCTCGGCTCGGTATGCCCGATGCGCTGCGAGAGTGGGTCGCTGGGCAGCAGGGGAACCGCCAGCACGACCACCAAAATCAATTTCTTCTTGGCATTTTTCATGGCCCCACTCCATCAGCTTTCACATGAGCAAGTCAAGAGGTCTTCGGGCACGAATGGCGAGCCAGGCGCATCGTCTAAATAGAAATTCTAGCGCCGAAGTCTGTCGCGGTGGCATTGCCAAGCTGTTTGGACGCCGTGGAGCGCTACGAAAAATGGTTTGACGAGGTAATCGCTGCCGTCAAAAAACGCTACAGTGTTTGGAGTGACCGACATCGATTGCCCGGCGCATGAGGCGGCATGTCCGAGAAGCCAAACAGTGGCCCTTCCGCCGTCTGTGCCGCCCGTGAAGTTGTACAGTGCAGTCTCGGCCCATCGCTGCCGGTGGAGGTGCTGCTGCACGGCAGCACGCAACTCGCCGCGTGAGATTCCGAGCGATGAATTCTACAACCGCCGCTCTAGAAAACCAGTGCAATTGCGCACTGTACTCGGTCAATAACACTTCGCGTAGGCATCAATACGTAAAGGACTGCAGCACGCCCACATCCGGACCATTTACGAACCCGCTACGGTTGCCAGGGTTCAGGCCAATATGCATCGACACCACGTTGAAGCTATTGGAAAAGCTGAATCCGTTGAGCGTCTCCTGCAACTTGCCCTGGGTGTTGTAAACATATATCGCGCTGCCGCTCGAGGCCGTGCTCGAGGTGGGCTGCGCGATCAGGAACAATTTGTGGAGGGAATCGAATTGGACATCCGCTCCGCTGAATATTTGGTTTTCGTCCGATCCCGGCAAAATCACCTTGAAGCCGGTCTGCGTAGCTAAATCGTAGAACTCTACGCCGGCATCATCCTCCGTCGTGGTGCAGAAAATGCCATCTTCCGAATCAACGGCGATGCCATTGATGAAGCCGAACCCGACGCCGGTAAACGTACTGAACTGGGCGGTCGTCAGGTTGACAACGCCGATCACCGGAAAGCACAGAAAGCAGCCGGGGCCTCCGCCCAGGATCGCCTGATTGGTCACGCTGTCATAGGCGATGGGTGGAGGCACGCTGCCAAAATCAGTTGAGTCAGTGATACTGACGACTGGTCCGAATGTATTGGCTGCCACATCAGACGAGAATACGTAAGGAATGAAGTTCCCGCTATTGTCGTAGGCAAATACCGCCACGTTCGGAACCCCCTGACTTTCGCTCACGCCACCAGGCATGATCAGGTGCTGCGATCCGATGGGTGGGGTCCAGGCGGCCGTGAATTCGTTGCCATCCAGTGGATTCAGGGTTGGGAACGTTCGCTTGGCGACGAAGATCCCCTGTACGATTTCGAGTTGGACCAGGCCCACGCTGTTGCCAACGATGCCCGCGGTAATAAAGTTGTCCCCCGTTTCGGTCTTGGAAACCACCTTCAAGATCTGGCCGGTGGTTTGATCAAATGTCTCGACGGCAGCGAGGACCTTGCCGCTGGAAAGATTCTTCGCCTCGCTCAGCAGGCCTTCGGTGCCGGTCTGATCGATATCAAACCCGAAGATCTGACCGCCGAACTTGGTGTGTACAAGAACGGCGCCCGGTCCAGCCGACGGACTCGGTTTAAAATCGCGCGATTGCGGGAAGGCGCTGGCCGCGAGAAACAAAACGGCGACAAATCGATTCAACGTATTTCGCATATGTATTCCAGGGTAGCGGGCACGGTCTTCTGTGGTGTTAGGCGTTTGTGAGAAATTTGTAAAAGAAGCAGGGCGGAGGCGCGTGAATAAGCCCACACCCCAACGGATATCTGACACTGGCAAGTTTGACAGGCCGGAGGACAGCGGTAACGGAGTTGGTGTGATCGGCCGCAGGACGCTATCTGGTTCGGTAGGGTTGTCGAACTCGACAACCGTTGTCACAGTCGACGCGGCATGCACAACAAAATCTGGCGCCGCTTGAGGCGCCTCGGCCGCGCGCAAGAGTGTCTCCGGCAAAAGAACGCAAGCATCATCGACATCGCCGTTGCCTGTGGCTTTTCGAGCCGATCGCACATGACCAGCGTCTTCCGGCATCGCTTGGAAATGACCCCTGCGGAGTTCTGGCGCAATGCCTGGCTTCCGGCTCTTGGCTGGCTAAACTACAGACAAGGGGGCAAGAGCGCTTATGGGACACCTTGTATCAGTCAATGTGGGCCTTCCGCGAGACATCACATGGCGTGGCGAAACGGTTCACACCGGCATTTGGAAACAGCCAGTGAGCGGACCCGTGGCGGTGCGGCGCTTGAACGTTGCTGGCGACGGGCAGGGAGATCTCGCCGGGCACGGCGGGGAGTATCGCGCGGTGATGGTCTACCAGACGGAATCGTATGCGCACTGGGAGACGGAGCTCGGCCGCCGGGATTTCACTTTTGGGCAGTTCGGCGAGAACTTCACGGTGCAGGGATTGGGCGACGATCAGGTGTGCATCGGCGATCGCTATCGGATCGGCGCGGCACTCTTCGAGGTCACCCAGCCTCGCGTGACGTGTTACCGGGTGGGCATCCGCATGGATAATCCGGGAATGGCGGCCTTGCTTGTTTCGCATCACCGGCCGGGCTTTTACCTGCGGGTGCTGGAGGAAGGCGAAGTCGGTGCAGGTGACGAGATCGCCAAGGTCGCGGATGGACCGGAGCGCATGACAGTCGCCGAAATCGACGCACTGCTTTATCTGCCTGGCCACCGGCGCGAACAACTGGAGCGGGCACTACGCATTCCGGCCCTCAGCCCCGGATGGAAAGGTTCCTTTCAGGCGCTGCTCGATCGAAATGGCGCGGAGTCAGGAAATGCCGGCTTAACAGCTTCAGCGGGACTTCCACCGGCTTGGTCTGGTTTTCGTTGGTTGCGTGTCGCAAAAGTGGATCAGGAGAGCGCCAGCGTAATCTCGTTATTGTTGGAGCAGCCAGACCATGCCACGCTTCCGCTCGCTGCACCCGGGCAGTTTGTGGTTTTGCGGCTACACACCAAACAAGGTCTCGCACCGCTTCTGCGAAACTATTCGATCTCCAGCGCGCCCGGCGCAAACGGATATCGCGTGAGTATCAAGCGTGAGCCGCACGGCACTGCCAGTTCGTTCCTTCACAATGAGGTTAAGGTCGGCGATCTCTTAGAAGTGAGCGCACCGAGGGGCGCCTTTACCTTGCGGGACGGCGATGGACCCGTCGTACTGATCAGCGCTGGAATTGGGGCGACGCCGGTGCTGGCGATGCTGCATTCCTTGTCAGCGAATACCCCGGCGCGTGAAGTGTGGTGGCTCTACGGAGCGCGTAACCGGAAGGAACATCCCTTCGCTGAGGAAGTGCGGGGGCTTCTGGGCTCACTGCCGTCCGGGCACAGCCACATCGTCTACAGCCAGCCCGAATCTGACGATCAGCCTGGTCGCGATTACGATTCGGCGGGACACCTGAACGTGCCCTTGCTCGACCAGCTTGCTGTTCCTTTGACTGCGGATTTCTACTTGTGTGGGCCACCGGCGTTCCTGCGCAGCTTTTCTGCAGGCCTGAGCGAGCATGGAGTCGCGGTGGCCCGCGTCCACACCGAGGTATTTGGCCCTGAGGACTCGATAACACCCGGAATCGCGGCTTCTGCGCGGCCCCAACCGCACCTTCCTCCGGGAGTGCCGGGCACTGGTCCGCAGATCTCGTTCACGAGAAGTGGGCTCACGGCCCCTTGGAAGTCGTCCTTCCAGAGCCTGCTGGAGTTCGCAGAGGCGTGCGATGTCCCGGTCCGATGGTCGTGTCGCACGGGCGTTTGTCACACTTGTGAATGCGCGTTGATCGGTGGGACCGTTCGCTATCAACCCGCGCCCTTGGAGCCAGCGGCCGAAGGAAACGTTTTGATCTGCTGTTCGCAGCCAGACGGCGATTTGGAGATTGATCTGTAGCGGCGTAGAGCCTGGACCAAAGCACTCCGTCAACCTGGACGGCAACGCCGATAATCGTGAGTTTTCGGCAAACCTGCGCAAGGCCGTCTGAGGCCCGCGCGGTAGAAGCTGGCTCATTGTTCCCGTGTCCGCGGGACGGACATGGTGGCTAAGGGCGAGGAGTGCACGCGAAGGAGTGCCAACACATCGTCGCTATCTTTCGAACTCCAAGCTTTCGCAGTGTCCGATGCTTGTGTGCGAATTTCTCTTACCTGCGCGTCGGTTAAAATACCCGCGGTCTTCAAAGCGCTCTCAAGAGCATTAATTTCAAGCCGCTGGGAAAGAAGAAGCGTCAGCAGTTCTTTCCATCCACCGTCCGTCACAGCTTCCTAACCCCTATCGCTTCCTTGTTGCCGGTGTGTCCGCTGGCCAAAAACGTAGCCCAAGCCATATTACAGAAATCCGATTTTTCTGACCACTTCGCGTGATGCTCCGGCATGACCGAGGATGATCCTTTCCGGCCAGGCAAGATTTATCATACGCCCAAGGACATCGCCGTGGCGGGTCGGCCCGGCCCGGCCGGAGCGATGCTCGTTTCACCGCTCTGCGTGTTGCGTATCTGGTGCACGAATACGATCTACGGCTTCGCTAAGATCGACTTCGCGATCGCGGAATGCTAATCAAGAGTGAGGCGGCCGCGCGCCTTGGCCAAATAATGTCGCAGTCATCTATGCTCTGGCCGCTGCTCTTTGATGAAGCACTGTGGCGCTCAAGGAACTGGAGAGCGCCAGCCTGACAGCGTTTTCAGGTTGTCTCTGCTTTCGCGGTCGGAGTCAGCGCGACGGCCGCCTCTGAAGTGAGCAGCAGGAACGTGAAGCTCTCTTGCAGATAGAGCCGGATAGCACTATCGGTATGGCTCAGGTAGCCGATGGAGACGTCCTGGCCGATGTGCAGCGCGAAATCGCCGCCACGCGTGGTCAGTACAAAAGCCCCGTCTATAGCGGGCGCCCAAATCATTTTATCGTCGACCAGGCGCTTGACATGCTCCAGCACCGGATAACCGTGATCGCTGGTTTCAGCGAGTGAGGTATAGGCTTCGGCTCCAAGCAAAACAGTATAAGGGCCGTTGACGCCCACAAGCCTCAATTGGCTCAGGGCTTGAGCAATGGCATCCGGATACTGGCGAACGTCGGCCGGCAGGGGCATCTTCGGATTGCTGGTCCCCTGACGAATTCCCACGATGCCGGCTGCCGTATAGCCGTCAAAAATCGCGCTGTCCTCGGCAAAGGCGATCTGGCGTGCCGCGTCCTTCGCCGGTTGCCAATCTGAGTCGTTGGCGCCGCGTTCGACGTCGTCGATGGCCTCGCGATCGAGTTCAAAAGGAAAACGCAACTCCACCAGCGCCTTCACCTCGCGCTGTCTGGCAACCACGCCGTCCCTTAGACCCGCAATCGGACGCAGATGGCCAGTGCCGACCGCTGAGAGAACAGTACCTGCCGGCCCCTGCACGTCGACCACACGCCGTCCGGCGAGGTAGCGTTTGAAGGTGCGCGCTGTTTCCTCTTCGATCTGAGCCCAGGCCGCATCTGAAATGGGAGCTAGCTCGCGATGCAGATTATTCATCCGAAATTTCTCCTTTGAGGGAACCAATGCCGAGCGAGCCCTCGCTCTTCCGCGGAGTGGCTAGATAGCCATCGAGCACCGCCGGGTCTACAGCAGGCGGTGCGGTAACCATGGCGGGCTGGTCCTCGCCCACGCCTTCCAGAAATGTTACGGACGGCGCAAAGAATAGGTTTCCAGTGATGGCGCGGCTGAAATCGAGAATCCGGTCGTAGTTGCCGGGCGGTCGGCCAATGAACATGTTATCCAGCATCTGTTCGATGGTACGGGGCGAACGGCTGTAGCCAATGAAGTAGGTGCCAAATTCGCCCTCGGCTGCCCGGCCGAAGGGCATGTTGTCACGCAGGATCTTGATTTCTTTCCCGTTCTTAACGATGGTTGTGAGGGCGCTGTGCGCCGAGGTCGGTTTGATAGCATCGTCCAATTCGATGTCCGAGATCTTGGTGCGGCCGATGATCCGCTCCTGCGCCTCCGTGGGCAGTGCATTCCATCCGTCGAGATCGTGGAGATATTTCTGCACGATGAAATAGCTGCCGCCTGCGAACCCGGCGTCCTCGTCGCCGACGAGCACGGCATCCACCACTGCCTCGCCCCTCGGATTCTCCGTCCCGTCGACGAAACCCATGAGATCGCGGTCGTCAAAGTAACGGAAACCATGCACTTCGTCCACCGGCGAAACAGCGTCTCCGATACGCGCCATGATCTGCATCGCAACTTCGAAGCACAGATCCATACGCTTCGCGCGGATGTGAAACAACACGTCGCCCGGCGTGGAAACCGCATGACGCTCGCCTGCGCGAATCTCCTGGAACGGGTGCAGTTCCGCCGGCCGGGGCGGCCCAAAGAGCCGGTCCCACGCGTCGGACCCAAAGCCCACGACGCAGGAGAGGCCCGCTTCCAGGTCGCGAAACTCCACTGCTCGCAACAACGCAGAGAGGTCTGCGCAGAACGACCGCAGGGTCGCTCGATGGTCGAAACCCGGGTTTACGGTCGCGACCAAGAAGATCGCGGCGCGTGTCAGCGGCGCGTCCACCGATTGCGAAACGGCCCGCGGGCCGCGTCCCACTTCCGGCACACTCATAGGTTCGGGCTTCATCTGGGTGTCATCCTTGGCAGGGCACGCGGAATTTCGCTCTTTGAAGGACCGCGCCGCGCCTGCGAGGGTATCGACCAGCTTATCATCCACTCAAGGCTGATATCCGTCCGTCCTCCACTTGTCGTAGAGACTGAGCTCCGCGGTCCAGAAGGGGCCGCCAGGCATCAAATCGCCCCGCCGGAACGGCTTAAAGAAAACCAGCTGCATCGTGCTTCATCGCCACGTCACGATTCGCCGAGTCTCCCAGCTCTCACATCCGGCCCACAGATCACGCGGACTCAGCCATGGAACGCGCTGTATCGGTGCCTTGATTCACGAGGTACACCACATCTCCGACTTGAAGCGACCCTGACCTGGTCACGGTCGCATAGACCCCGAGGCAGCCACGATGGTGCTGCGCGGTGGTCCGAAGTATACTCAAGTCGCGCGGGAGATCTTGTTGGGCGAGCGTTGAGGTCACGCACCACACCGTGGGCCGGAAATCCCCGACCCTGACCGCTCCACCTATGTTGAGCGCGCCGCCCAGCCAGGAGTCCTCAACAAAGCCACCGCATTCGGCCTCCGACTCGATGTAGATGTTCGGCCGGAACCGACGCCGGTCAATCCGCGCCGTACCCCCCTGGAGCCGGCGCAGGTGGTCTACGGAGCCGCTGGCTAGTAAATACACTGCTCCAATCTCAAAGAACGTACCCGTCATCAGTTGGAAATAGTCGGGCATGGATTCGGGGGTCCACTCCGCTTTCATCATGCTCACCGGCACATCGCCGAACACCGTGGCGCGATCGATGCCCGTCTTTTCGTCACTGGCCGGTTGATTCTCCAGGCGCACGCTGAGTCCGAGGAAATCTGAGATGATCCGAGACGCGTCCGGATCGTCCGGGCATATCGTTCGCCCGTCCGGCAAAGTGATCTGGATGCGTCCAGGCGCTGCGAATGTCGGTTCCACCTCATACCGGGCATGGAATGCGAGCAACTGCGGGAACCTCTTTGCGCTGGCGATCCGTCCTGTGGCAGTCTCACGAAGAGCCCACGCCCGATCCCCCAGAGCCCCGAGGGTGGTAATCGGCAGCTGGTTTCTCCGCTCTCCCAGCATCGACTTCACGGGATAGCGCCACAATTCGGCCACGCGGCCGACAAAGTGTTCAACCATAACCACCTCCAAACCCTAATCATTCCGCTGAATGGGAGTCGTCAACCTGCGAAATGGCGCTCTGCGATTTAGTCCAGTTCCCACCCCAGGTCTTGTATAGTTTATTCAGAAATTCCTTCCAGGCAGTTGGAGAACGTGAGCGTGGATAGGGTTCCGGGCGGATTGGCTTTTCGGAGCTCAACATGATTTCGAACTGCCCACCCTCGACGATCCTTCCCAAGCGCATCGTCTTCCAGGTGTGTTGATTCTCTGCATCAATTCGAACACGTCCACCAGGAGCTTCAAAGCTCTGGTTCGGCAGCGCCCGGCGGATCGCAGCCACGTCATCAGGGTCGGCCGCGTGTGAGGCTTGTGCCCAGAGGTGCACTCCCAAATATCCGGCTTCCATTGTATCGGCAACGACGCGTTGGCGGCCATAGCGAGAACGAAACCTCTTTACAAATGCGTGGTTCTCCGGCCGGTCCAGGCTCTGAAAGTAGT
>Ga0302326_10004198_pt1 | contig 33516 bp, 31 predicted proteins | sample Palsa_T0_3_FD_202264 | JGI IMG/M metagenome (GOLD analysis project Ga0302326, IMG submission 202264) | Peat permafrost microbial communities from Stordalen Mire near Abisko, Sweden - Palsa_T0_3 | ecosystem: Environmental > Terrestrial > Soil > Palsa > Peat permafrost | place: Sweden: Abisko...
TGGAGTGGACCCCAAAACTGAGACATGGAAAATGGTGACAGTTCTCGAGAGGAGAACGCATGTCACAACAGAAGCAGGTTGAGTACGCGATGGAGTTGAAGTTAGCGGCCGTACGGCGGGTGCGGGCGGGAGAAAGCGTAAGGGCGGTGGCGGAAGAACTGGGGATTCGACGCAAGCGGCTGTATGTGTGGAAAGACCGCTACGCGGAGTTGGGCGAGGCCGGACTGAGTCGGCGGCGGGGAGGAAGGCCGCGGCGAGAAGCTGTGGAAGCGGGAAGCAACGCGGAAGCGAAACTGGGCCGTGGGGAGTTGCTGGCGGCGCGGAAGCGGATTGCGGAGTTGGAACGCAAGGTAGGGCAGCAGGAACTGGAACTGGATTTTTTCGGCGAAGCCTTGCGGCGCATGAAAGTGGACGGGAAGCGATCTGCACGTTGATTGCGGAACGGGCCGGGCAAGGCGGCCTTACGGTGGAACGAATGTGCGAGTTGAGTGGCGTGAGCCGCGCGGGATTCTATCGGCAGTGGGAAGCGTCGGAGCCGCGGCAGGCGGACACAGCGGTGCGCGATGCGGTGCAACAGGTAGCGGTGGAGAAGCGGTTCTACGGCTATCGGCGGGTGCAGCGGGAGTTGCGGCAACGCGGGCACTGGGTGAACGCCAAGCGGGTGCTGCGCTTGATGCGGGAGGATAATCTGCTGTGTCTGCGCACTCGGCGCTTTGTGCCGGCGGCGACCGACTCGCGGCATGGTTGGCGAATCTGGCCGAATCTGGCGCGCGGTCTGGTGACCCGCCACCTCAATGAACTCTGGGTGGCCGACATCACCTACGTGCGGCTGCAGGAGGAGTTCGTGTACGTGGCTGTGGTGCTGGACGCGCACTCCCGCCGCGTGATCGGTTGGGCGGTTGCCCGACATCTGGGTGCGAGCCTGGCGGTAGAAGCTTTGCGCATGGCTCTGACCGAACGGCAACCTGGGCCGGGCTGGATTCATCACTCCGATCGCGGCATTCAGTACGCTTGCGCCGACTACCTTACGCTGCTGGCCGAGTATGGGGCGCAACCCAGCATGAGCCGAGTGGGCAATCCCTACGACAATGCCAAGGCCGAGTCTTTTATGAAGACGCTTAAAGAAGAGCAAGTGCGCAGCCACCAGTGGCGCCATCTGAACGAACTGCGCGCCGACCTGGCGAAGTTTTTTCAGATCACCTACAACCACGAGCGGCTGCATTCCGCTCTGGGCTATCAAACCCCGGCCGCCTTTGAACAGCAGATCTCAATCTAGCCGAGAGTTGGGCTTCTACAAAGCTGAGTGGGGCGAGGGGGCTGACCGCCCCCTCGCCCCACACCCCACTCCCCCGGTTTACAATCTCTCTAACAACACAAACTGTCCCCAATTTCTGTGTCTCACACGAAGGGTGCACTCCACTAGACTGTTTCTTAGCGAAGAATAAATGGGTATCCCGAACGCGGATAGTACCATACAGTGAGCCACTGTTGCCCAGCAACAAAATCAAAATTATAGTCGGCTTTAAGCCAAATCAATTTTTTGATCCTGACTGGGTTAAGAATCTGGGCGAACGCGCCCACCAGTGCGAAGACTTCAACCAACCGCCTAGCCATTGAATCGGCTGCGGATGCCAAACGGCACCACTGCCTACGAAGCTCGCAACTTCAGCACCTTCTCCGCATTCCTGTGGGCGAGCTTGGCATGATCCTCAGGGCTAAGAATCCCGGTAAGACTATCCAGAAACGCCCGCCCGTTCGTGTTGGGGCTGAAAGGATAATCGACCGAAAACATGACGCGATCGATGCCGATCACGTCCAACGCGCAGCGCAGCGGCGGCGGAGTGAAGTAGCCGCTGGTGGTGACGTAAATATTCGATTGAAAATATTCGGACACAGGCTGGCGCAGATGCGGCGCAGCGCGAGAAAGAACGCCGCTGCATCGAGCTAGCGCATAAGGAAGCCCCTCACCCATGTGGCCAATGATAAGCTGCAAATCCGGCAGCCGATCGAAGAGGCCGGAAACGATCAGGCGCAGCGTGTGCAGGCCGGTTTCGGCGTGCCATCCCCACCCGGCAATCGAGAGAAGCATGCCCAGTTCGCCAGGCAAGCCGGAGTAATAGGCCTCGCGAACCTTTTCCGGCGGCGGCGCGGGGTGCAAATAGACTGGAACGCGCAGCGCTGCCGCGGCCTCCCACACCGGCAGGAACCGAGGATCGTCGAGAAAAAGCCCGCCGGTCGTGCCGTCGAGCAAAGCCCCGCGGAATCCCAGCCGGGTGATGCAACGGTCTAGTTCTTGCGCCGCTTTTCCCGGATCTTGCAATGCAAGCGCGGCGAAACCCCCGAGCCGCTTGGGATTCGCGCTGATAGCCGCGGCCAGTTCGTCGTTCACGTCGCGTGTGAGAGGCGTGGCCACGTCCGCTGCGAGCGCATCCAGCCCCATCGAAGCCAGCGAAAGAACCTGAAAATCGATGGCTCCTTCGTCCATGGCAGCGATGCGGCCGGCGCCCAGGTCGAGGAGCTTGGGGCGAAGTTGAGCGATCGGCGCTGGAACGCTGTGGCCGGAGCCCTCGGTGGCCTTGACAAAAGATTCGGTGACGAAGTGCTCTTCTAATGTGACGGTGCGCATCAGGCTTTTAGATGCGACGGACGACAACTCGGCTCGCGGTTCGTTTCCGCGTGCCCGACTCGCGCAATCGTCACAGCTTGTCCGTTAGAATGAGGATAAGGTTGTGGGTCCTGCTTGATCGAATGCAGTTTACGGAACAATTCGACGTAGTCGTGGTGGGCGCCGGGCATGCCGGATGTGAGGCCGCGATGGCTGCGGCGCGCATGGGGCTGAAGACCGGCCTCTACACGTTGAACGTCGACTTGATCGCCCAGATGTCGTGCAATCCGGCGATCGGCGGCATCGCCAAGGGACACCTGGTTCGCGAAGTCGACGCGCTCGGCGGGATTATGGGCGAGGTCACGGACGCGGTCGGCATTCAGTTCCGTCTGTTGAACACTTCGCGGGGCCCGGCGGTGTGGTCGCCACGCGCGCAGTGCGACAAACAAGCCTACCGGCTCAAGATGAGCGAGGTGCTGGAGTCGCAGCCGAATCTTAAGATTAAGCAGGCAGAAGTGGCGGAGTTGATTCTTGAAGTACCGAGTATCGAGTACCGAGTACCGAGCGGGACCGATGACTCGGTACTCGGTACTCGCAACTCGGTACTAGGAGTCAAACTCCGCGACGGCCGCACCGTGGGCGCGCAGGCTGTGATCATCACCACCGGAACCTTCCTCAACGGCCTGATCCATTGCGGCGAGCAGCAGTATCCCGCTGGACGTTCCGGGGAACCAAACGCAGTTCTTCTCGGCGAAGCGTTGAAGAGGCTGGGATTGCGCGGCTGCCGTCTGAAGACCGGAACTCCGCCGCGCCTTGATGGACGCACCATCGACTGGTCGCGGTTCGCGGTGCAGCCGGGAGATGCCGACCCCACTCCCTTCAGCTTCCGCACCAGGCGCGTGGCCCACCACGACTCGCAAGTGCCCTGCTACATCGCGTGGACTACGCCCGAAACGCATCGCATTATCCGCGAGAACGTTCATCGCTCGCCGATGTATAGCGGGCAGATCCAATCGATCGGGCCGCGCTATTGTCCGTCGATCGAAGACAAGATCGTCAAGTTTCCCGACAAGGAGGTGCACCAGCTCTACCTCGAGCCCGAAGGCCTGAACACGCACGAAATCTACGTCAACGGAATGAGCACGTCGCTGCCGGTCGAAGTTCAGGTGGCGATCCTCAAATCGATTCCAGGTCTCGAAAGCGCCGACATGCTGCGCCCCGGGTATGCCATCGAATACGATTCGATCGACCCCACCGAACTGCAGCGCACGTTGGAAACAAAAAAGATTGCGCGGCTGTTCTTGGCCGGACAGATCAACGGCACATCCGGCTACGAAGAAGCCGCCTGCCAGGGCCTGATGGCGGGGATCAACGCGGCTTTGCAGGTAAAGGCGCAACCACCGCTGATTCTGGACCGCACCGAGGCTTACACCGCGATCCTGATCGACGACCTCATCTCCAAGGGAACAAACGAGCCTTACCGTATGTTCACCTCGCGTGCGGAATTCCGCCTGCACCTGCGCATCGACAACGCCGATCGCCGGCTCACGCCGCACGGACGCCGCGTGGGCTTGATCGCGGACGACGCTTGGGATGACTTTGAAGCCAAGCAGCAACGGCTGGAGAACCTAAAGAAGTTGCTGGAACGCACAAGGCTGACCTCCTCAATGCTGGAAAATTTTGGGCCTTGTCATTCCGAGGAGCAAAGCGACGAGGAATCCGTTGTCGCTGCCAGCGCAGCGGCTCGCGACTGGACCACGGCAATCGGTCAGACTTGCGCGCAATTGCTGAAGCGCCCCGAGGTCGTCATCGAGAAGCTGGCGCCGATTCTCCGCGAGCTGGAGCCTGCGTTCTTTGCCAGAGAAAAAGAAACGCACGCGAACCCATGCGAATCCGCAGGTGCGCTTTCTTCCCAGGTCCGCAACGAACTCAAGTCGGTGGAAACCGAGATCAAGTACGAGGGTTACCTCCTGCAACAGCAACGCGCTATGGAGCGGATGAAAAAATCGGAGCAGCGGTCGATCCCTGGCTGGTTCGACTACCGCTCGGTCAGCGGACTCTCGCGCGAGATGCAGGAAAAGCTCACTCACGTGCAGCCGCGCACGCTGGCCCAGGCCTCGCGCATCCCAGGAGTCACGCCGGCAGCCGTGTCGCTGGTCAACGTCTTCATTGAAATCCAGGCGCGGAGACGGGAACAGGCAGCCGCCCTCTAAAACCAAACTTACCTCAGCCCGTCGAAATTAACGCTGCGTTAACAATTCAATGTTACGCAGGCGTTAATATCTCCCGCATGCCGCAGGAGTCCCTCCGCATTGATGACCAGCCCGGATCGCAGCCAGGACATCGTATTCTGCGCCTGGACGGGGCTTTGGTCATGACCACGATGTTTGAGTTTCAGGCCATGGTGCGGGCCGACAAATCGCAGGCGCTGATCATTGATTTCACCAACGTCCCCTACGTGGATTCGGCGGGTATCGGTGCACTGGTGGGAGCATACGTTACGCGGCAGCATGGCGGACGCAGCCTGGCGCTGGTAGGCGTGAGCGACCGGGTTCACAACGCGCTGGCGGTCACTCGGGTCGAACAGTTCTTCCGCTTCTTCGATTCCGTCAGCGCGGCAGAGGAATCGTCTGCCGCATAGCCATTCCTGGCGCTCCTACTCAACACCGCTTGGGCGTTCGTTCACTAAGGGGTGATCTCATAAACGGTGCCGTAGCCATACCGGCTGCCGCCGTGGTACGTGGTACCGAAAAGGTCGCCGGAGCCGTCGAGCAGCAGTCCCTCTTCTGGTTCCGAACCGTCTTCGGCGCTTTCAAATGGGTGCAGGATGGTTTCTTTCCACGTGCCTCCGCCTTGCGGCGAAAGCTCATAGACGACGCCACAGTAGAATCCGCTGCAGCCGACCCCACCGTTTACAGCGGTGCCATAAACGTTTCCACTGCCGTCCACCACCAAGGTTCCCCCAGGAAATTCGCCATCTCTGCCGAAGTTGCTGCCGACTGAAAAGACGTGAATGACCGTTTCCGTCCACTCGCCCTTGGATGTCGGGCTCAATTCGAAGACCAGGCCGACGTCGGGATCACTGGCCCTGCGGTTGGGATCACCGGCCGTGCCGTAGAGATTCCCGCTGGAATCGAAGGTTAGGCGGGAATCGAGTGAAGCGCCCTGGTTTCCGTGAAAGTTGTGCAGGACTCTCAACTTCCAAGGACCGTTGGCTTGTAGCGATAATTCGTATACGGCGGCATAGTAAATGCCGCTGGCATAGCCGCTATAGGCCGGGCCATAGAGGTTACCCTTGCTATCGAAGGTGACGCCGGCAGACGGGGATCCGATGCCGTTGGTGGCGGGAAATGTGTAAAGGATCGTTTCTTTCCAGCTGCCCCCCCGGCTGCGGACTGAGTTCGAAAACTTCGCCGTCGGAAGTGACTGAATTCACAAGCGACGTTACGCCGTAGAGGTTGCCGGCGCCGTCAGTGGCCAGGTCGCTGTAAACAGAACCCTCACCGCTCCCAAAGGTGTAAATCGCGCTTTCGGACCATGCGCCGCTCGTTCCCTTGCTTAATTGGAAGACGAAACCGCCGCCGTTGTAACCGTCGTCGTTCTGGGCGACTCCGTACAGATTTCCTTGCTTGTTGAGAACCATGGTGCCGGCGATGGCGAAGGCCGGAGGAGAGGCGCAACTTGGAAACGAATAGAGGAGGCTCTCTGCCCATTTGGCGTCGGATCCCGGAGAAAGCTCGAACACGGTGCCGCAATTTGCCGTCCCGCCGAGGGTGGTGGTGCCATAGAGATTACCGGCAGCATCCGCTACCAGGCCTGAATAAGGATTGGCACCCAGAGTCTGGTTGAAGCGCAGAATCACACTCTCGCCCGCTCGAGCGATTGTGGCATTAAGTAAGAGCGCCAGCGCAACCGCCAAGATTTGCCCCGACATTGCCGCGAACCATTTGCTCCTCATACTCAGACCTCCTTATTGTCGTCGCTCTACCCAAGCCAGCGGCTTTAGTGGGTGTTGCTGGGCAAGTTTCGTGGTCGCCACAGTCTCAAAGTCGACGCGCCACCGGCAAGCATGCCCAGGGAAGCGGGCGTACTCTCCGGGGTGGCTTCGTCTATTGCAGCGGTCTCTTCCTCTGCCGCTTCTTCTTCTGCGGTACCGCTCGTCTGCCCGGTGAGAATTGGCTGGTTGGGCGTGCTCTCGTAGGCGTATCCATAAATGCTTGCATAATCCCACTGTCCCGGGTAGGGAAACTTGATGCGGGCCCAACCGTAATGCACTTCGCCGTTGATCAGGAATTTCAGACCGACATAAGCGAATTCAACGCTGGGCCAAGTTCCTAAGCTTCGGACGGTGCTGTTGTTAAAGGAGAGAAAGGCCATATAAAGGCCACCGGCCCCGAATTGTTGTTCTGGCCCTATTTTCTTACCAGACGCCACCGCAGCCGCGGTCCCCGCTTGTTGTCCCTGTACCACCCCGTTTCCGCCGCGACGCGGAACAATATTCAGGAAAAACTTGAGGTAGGTTGTTGAACCAAACGTTCCTCTCCCGTTAGAGAACCGTCCGAAGCTGAAGTCCGCCGCTCCATCGTTGTTAAGGTCAAGCGGCGTCAGCCAAGGGCCTCCGCCGAAGAAGGGCTGTGCGATGGCCGTGTTGCAGGGGGTGTAAATCACCTCGGCTTCGGCGGGCATAGAAAGCGACGCCAATCCCGCGCCAGCCGCCGTCGCATAGGCGAGGAGGGTTTTTTCCAGATGGCGGGGCAAACTAACGGCGGGCCGACTGGGGGCTCTTGAAAAACTCCTCAACTGCTGGGAAGACATGGGAATACCTCGCTGACTGTGCCTGGGGAAGGACTGCTTGGCAAGAACCCAAGCGTTATCGCCCATGTCGCAGAGTATGTCAAGACTTTTGAGCCGCCGGTAGTGGCTTTTCCATTGCCACAACACTCATTGGCCTGGTTAGGTCCCAGGAGTTTGACTGGCTTGCTCATCCCTCCTAAGATGAATTTCCCTGTCGACTTCCATGATCGGTCAGACCATCTCGCACTACCGCATCACCGGCCAGCTCGGCAGCGGCGGGATGGGGATTGTCTACGAAGCGCTGGACCTCGACCTGGGACGCCGGGTTGCGCTGAAATTTCTACCACCGCAGCTCTCCCGCGACCAAAACGCGTTGGACCGTTTTCTGCTTGAAGCTCGCACCGCCTCGGCACTGAACCATCCCAACATCTGCACGATTTATGCAGTCGAAAAGGTCGAGCTTGAGAAGGGGAACGCCCAGGTGTTCATCGCCATGGAGTTGCTGGAGGGCGAGACTCTGGACCGTCGCCTGAGCGCCAGCCTGATGCCCGTTGATCGTTTGCTGGATTGGGGCATTCAACTGGCGGATGCACTCGATGCCGCCCATGCAAAAGGCATCATCCATCGCGACATCAAGCCGGCAAACATCTTTATCACCCAGCGCGGGCAAGTGAAGGTGCTCGATTTCGGCTTGGCCAAGCTGACGCGTCCGGAGATGGCGATGGAAACCATCGGCGCGACGCAGGATTCGCCTGGGCCAGCACATCTCACGAGTCCGGGGGCGACCGTCGGCACCATCGCTTTCATGTCCCCGGAACAGGCGCGTGGCGAGGAATTGGATAACCGCACAGATTTGTTCTCGCTCGGCGTGGTCATGTACCAGATGGCCACCGGTCGATTGCCGTTCTCCGGCGCGACCTCTGCGGTGATCTTTCATGCCATTCTCGAACTCGATCCGGTCCCGGCGCAGCAGATCAATGCCACGCTGCCGCCTAAACTTGAGGAGATCATCGAAAAGACTCTGGAGAAGGATCGCGATCTGCGGTACCAGTCAGCCGCCGACCTGCGCGGCGATCTGAAGCGGCTGAAGCGCGACACGGAATCGGGGCGGAGGGCTGGGCAGTCTGTGTCGCAAAATGCGTCGGCGATCCCGGTCGTTCCGTCCGCCTCGGCGGTCGCCGCCGTATCTTTGGGTCGGCAGGCTTCCGGCAGCTCGGCTGTGGTCTCAGCCGTGCGACAAAACAAGCTGAGCGCCGGTCTGACGGCGGGAATCGCGCTGGTGCTGGTGGCAGCGGCGAGTTATGGAATCTACGCTTTCCTGACGCGTAGCCGTCACAGCCCGTTCCAGGATATTTCTGTGACGAAGGTGACCGAGACCGGCGACGCGCTCCTTGCGGCCATCTCCCCGGACGGCAAGTACATTCTTAGCCTGACCAGAAAAAACGGCCTGGCGAGTCTCTGGCTGAGGAATGTGCCAACCAACAGTAATACTCAGGTGCAGCCTCCGGCAGATGTGTATTACAACGGCCTGCGCTTTTCGCCGGACGGAAATTATTTCTACTTCGTGCGCAGCGATCCTGGAAATCCCGAGTTGAAGTTTCTGTATCGGTCGGCGCTGTTGGGGGGCGATCCGCAAAAGCTGGCGGCAGACGTGGATTCCAATATCACCTTTTCGCCGGACGGGAACAAAATCGCCTTCATGCGCTACGACAATCCGGAGGCGGGCAAGTACCGGCTGATCGTTCGTCCGGTCGAAGGCGGCGAGGGCGTAGAAACTGTGCTGGCGGGAGGATCGAACGGCCAGGGGCTTTACAACCCCGCGTGGTCTCCCGACGGAAAGATAATTGTGTGTAACGGGTTGCACTTCGGGAATGCGCTGGAGAGCCTGGTGGCTGTGGATGTGGAAAGTGGACGACAAAAGACTTTTTTTGGGAACACCGCGGAACTGCTGGAATCGCCCACCTGGTTGCCGGACGGCAGCGGATTGCTCGGGCTGCTGCGCGGACAGAGTACGAACTACCATCAAGCCCAAATCGCTTTCGTTTCTTTTCCGGAAGGAAAGCTGTCGCAGATCACGCACGATACAAATACCTACTCCAATGTCAGCGTAGCGGCAAATGGGCGCGCGCTGGCGACGGTCATGATTGAGGGGCGATGGAGCCTGTTGTTGATGCCCGCCTCCGATACTGGTGCGCAGGCTCATCCCGTCACCGCGGCGGAGGCGTTTACGAACTTCACCTGGACCCGCGACGGCCAGCTGATCGGCGACCAGGGAAGCACCTTGAACCGGATCGACCCGGCCACGGGCGCAAAGACCGTGATTGCCACGGAAGAAGGGAAACCGACCGGCAATCCCGCAGCCTGCAGCAACGGCGGCTATGTTGTGTTCGATCTCGGGTTTCACGGAGGCACGGGCGATAACAACGTGTGGCGCATCGATGCAGCGGGCGGCAATCTGAAGCAACTTACGACTGGAAGGAACGATCACAACTCCGTGTGCTCTTCCGACGGCCGCTGGGTGTACTACATCGAGCAAGGAGACGAAGGCAAGCTGGCCCGGGTTTCGATTGACGGCGGAAGCCCGCAGACCGTTTCGGACTTGCCGATTTCGGACAGCGAATTCGACCTCTCGCCGGACGGAAAGTTGGCCGCGTTTGCCACGCTCGAGCATTCCGGCGGGCACAAGGACAAGCTGATAGTGGTAAACGCCGATTCCGGCAAAGCCACAGTGCTGGAGTTTGAGCGCGTCCGCTTTGGGCTGGTGCGCTTCAGCCGCGACGGAAAGGCTGTGGTCTATCCCACCCGCGAAAATGGCGTGGACAACCTTTGGCTGCAGCCTCTGGATGGATCGAAGGGGAAGCAGATTACAAGTTTCACTTCCGAGCACATCTACGACTTCCACTCGTCGTTCGATGGAAAGCAGTTAGCCATGGTTCGCGGACACAACGACGCGGACGTCGTATTGATCCGCGACAACGACTGAGTCATTGAGGAATTGAGCGATTGAGCGACTGGGTCATTGGGTGATTGAAAAAACGACTTACGAGTTGCAAAGGCGAAAGTACCGCAGCTCTACGATTTTCAATCGCTCAATGACCCGATCACCTCAATCGCTCAATAAAAAGGCGGCCATCGCTGGCCGCCCCTTATTCGAATTGTTAGCTGGGAAGTGGTTTATGCACCCTTCACGTTCTCGGCCTGCCAGCCCTTCGGGCCTTTGACCACGTCGAACTGCACCTGCTGACCTTCCTGCAGGCTGCGGAAGCCGCTTGCCTGAATGGCCGAGAAGTGCACAAATACGTCCTCGCCGTTCTGGCGGCTGATAAAACCGTAGCCCTTGGCGTCGTTAAACCACTTCACTGTTCCTGTTTCCATGTGTTGCAATGTTCCTTTTTGTTGATGTAGCGCTGAAACTTTGGAAGGCTTCTTCAGCAGGCAGGTCACGCGCTGGTTGAGCGGAGAAACTGAGTACTGCGAAGGACTCTAAAGATCAAACGCAGGTAAATTCTAAGTGAACTTTCTAATAAAATCCACAATGTTCCGCAATATGTGCGCTTAAGTGCATACGTATCAGCGACTTCCGGACTATTCTCTCGATTGCTCCACGACCGGGATTTGCCAGCCAGCCAGCCAAAGATACATGATCTAGGAATGCGTTTCTCGAAACTCCTAATTCTGCTTGCGCTCGTTGCTCCCGCTTGGGCGGGGATCGTGGAAGATGTCCGCGGCGCCCTGGCGCAAAACAGTTTTCCCGCTGCCGAGGCCGACCTCCAGTCCTACCGCGGCAAGAACGGCTTCACAGCCGAATACGTTGAGGCCTACTCGTGGATGGGACGCGCAGCCCTCAGCGCTCACGACTACGATCAGGCCGCGTCCTACGCCAAGCAAACCAAAGCGCTCGCGCTCGAGCAACTCAAGCAGCGTCCGCTGGACGCCGAACCGCACCTGCCGATCGCCCTGGGAGCCGCGATCGAGGTTCAGTCGCAGACGCTGGCGGCTCGCGGCCAACGCACTCAAGCCATCGCAGTTCTGCAGAGCGCGCTGCGTACCTACGGCAGCACCTCGATCCGCGCACGCCTGCAGAAGAACCTGAACCTGCTCTCGCTCGAAGGAAACTCAGCACCCCCGCTCCGCTCGGACCAATTCCTGGGATCGAAACCGCCTGTGCTGGCCCAACTCAAAGGCTCGCCCGTCCTGCTTTTTTTCTGGGCGCACTGGTGTGGGGATTGCAAAGCCGAAGCGCCCATCATCACGCAACTGCGAGCGGAGTTCGCTCCCAAGGGGTTGACCGTAGTCGGCCCCACGAAACTCTACGGCTACACCGCGCAGGTCGAGCACGCCTCGCCCAGTGACGAACTCGCCTATATTGACGCGGTGCGTCACCGCTTCTATGGCGGACTGCTAGACATGCCAGTGCCCATCAGCAAGTACAACTTCGACGCCTATGGCGCCTCAACCACGCCCACGCTGGTCCTGCTCGATCGCGCGGGCAAGGTTGCGATGTACCATCCCGGGGCTTTGCCCTACGATCAACTGAAGGCGGAGATTGAGAAGGTGGTGCCACGCTGAGCAGGCGTCATCCCGAGCGGAGCCGCTTTTCAGGCGGAGCGAGGGATCTCCCGCACAACGAACACCTTCGTCCACGGGAGATCCCTCACCCGGCTGAACTACGCCGGGTTTCGGGAAGACTCCCCTCAAGAAGGGCCAGATTCAAACTGCGACTACCCGATCTTAGGCAGGTCCGATCATAGCGAATCATCGGGCTCACTCCACCTCCCGCAACTCCCCCGTCCCCACGTCGTACACAAACCCCCGCACCGGAATGTGCTTCGGAATCCACGGATGCGTTTTCACGCGGCGCACCTGCTCGCGGACGTTCTCTTCCAAATCCTCAAAAGCGTGGAAATGCGCCGGCGCGCCGGCATCTGTGCCCATCTTTTCTGCCAGCTTCTTCTTGAGTTCATATTCCCTCACCTTCAGCAATCCGCAATCGGTGTGGTTGATGATGATGAACTCCTGCGTGTCGAGCAGATGATGCGAGACAATCAGCGAACGCAGCGCATCGTCGGTGGCAATTCCGCCGGCGTTGCGAATCATGTGCGCGTCTCCGGGCTTCAATCCCAGGCAGCGTTCAAACAGGATTCTGGAATCCATGCAGGCCAGCACGGCCAACCTACGCCGCGGCCTCACAGCCAGATCTCCCAGGTTAAAGTTTTTTACAAATTGCGCGTTGGCTTGCAGCAGTTCGTCGGCGACTGACAATGTTCCTCTTTCCCAGGTTGTCCGGCCACAAGTGAGATTTGCCTGCTCCAATTCGGCCGCTGGTTGTTCTCCCAGTTTAACCGCTACAATCGCTCCGTGAATCTAGACGATACGATCGTCGCAATTGCAACTCCGCCCGGCCGCGGCGGCATTGGCGTGGTACGCATCGCAGGACCCCGCGCGTTGGCGATTACGGCCCCGATGTTGCGCCTGAAGTATGATCTTGAACCGCGACTAGCCACCTTCGGCGAACTAGTCGAACCATTTCTGGAACATGTGGGGACAGCCGCCCCTTCGGCAAGCTCAGGGCAGGCTCCCGGCTGTCCAGCCGAGCGAAGCTCGGCTCGCATCGACGAAGTGGTTGTGACTTACTTCGCCAAACCCCACTCCTACACCACCGATGACGTCGTCGAGATCGCAGCGCACGGATCTCCCGTGGTGCTCCGGCACATCGTCGAACTCTGCGTCGCTGCTGGAGCTCGCCTCGCCGAGCCCGGAGAGTTCACCATGCGCGCATTCCTCAACGGCCGCATCGATCTCACCCAGGCCGAGGCGGTTCGTGATCTCATCGACTCGCAGACTCTCTATCAGGCAAAGATCGCCGCCCAACAGCTCGAAGGCGCTCTCTCCCGCCGCTTGCAGCCGATTAAGCAAAAGCTGGTCGAGCTGATCGCCCTTTTAGAGGCGGGAATCGATTTTGCCGAAGACGACGTTTCTGTGCTGCCCAACGCAGCGATCCTCGCACGCATTGCCGCCGTCCGCCAGCCGCTGGCTCAGCTTGCCGCGACTTTCGCGTACGGCAAGATCGTACACCAGGGGATGACGCTCGCCATCGTCGGCCGACCGAACGTCGGGAAGTCAAGCTTGTTCAACCGTCTGGTCGAGCGTGAGCGCGCCATCGTCACGGCAACTCCGGGCACCACGCGCGATTTGGTCAGCGAAACCGTCGCTATCGGCGGAATTCCGATTCAGCTTGTCGACACAGCCGGAATCCGGCACGCCCTCGACGAGGCGGAATCGATCGGCATCCGTAAGTCCATAGAAGCCCTTGCGGACGCAGACCTGGTGCTGGTCGTGCTCGACGCTTCGCAGCCAGTCACCTCGGAAGACGAAGAACTGCTGCGGCACGCTGACGGCCGCCCGACCATCGTAGTTGGAAACAAGTGCGACCTGGCAGTCAGGGGTGAGGACCCAGTGGTCGGCGTTCCGGCGACAATAAACGCCACAAGCGTTCGTGCTTCCGCCCTGACTGGCGAAGGCATCGCCGAACTGCGCACCGAGATTCTGCGCCACATCGGCGGTGAAACCGGAGCGCAAGCCGAAGCCGGCTTTCTCACCAACGTTCGACATCAGGGCCTGATACAGGATTCGCTCGCAGCGCTCGATGCCGCTACTGCCGCCGTCCTCGGCAAAGTCCCCCACGAAATGCTGCTGCTCGACCTCTACAACGCTCTCCGCCCCCTCGATGCCGTCACCGGAGCGACCACTACCGACGACATCCTAAACCTGATCTTCAGTACCTTCTGCATCGGAAAGTAAACCGACTCGTGCGAGATGGAAGCCCCGCTCCGCCTGTGGCGAGGCGATCACTTTTCGATATCGAAGTAGATCTTGGTCGTGGCGCGGTAGTGGGCTATCTTTTTACCATCTAGTTCCATCTCTAATTCGGCAACCCGTGCCCACCTCAAGCCTCGAACGGTCTTTGCCGCTTCAGCTACCGCATTTTCCGCGGCCTTGGCAAAGCTCTGTTTCGAAGTTCCAACTATTTCGATTACTTTTTGCGTCATTGTGGTTCTCCTTTAACTTCTCAGCGTGGATTGTACCTCAGCTCTTCCCGTATCGGCCTTGCGGACGCTTGTAGAATCGCCAGGCGCGACTACGACACGGAATAGGATCAGCGATATCATCTTCGAGGCACGCTACGAGGTACCATTGGACATGGGCAGAACGCGCATGGAATGCTCCGGCTCGGACTCCGATCGGCTAGCTGCCTCCGCGATCCTCCTGCGACAAGAACCGGACGAGGAAGACGACGAAGAGGACGATGACGAGGACGAAGAGGAAGGCGGAGACGAGGACGAGGACGATCCAGATGACGGCTACTCGGAGTGAGCGTGTTCTTTAAATCCTCCGCTCTAAACCCTCCACTCAGGGCGCGCCCAGCTACGGCTGGGAAGATATACATTGCCGGCGTACTGATTTTGTTCGCGCTGGTTTACGTGGGCTCACTCTTTTCTCCCGGACTACAGGATGATGCGGACTCCACCCACGCCGAGGCCGCGCGAGAGATGTCCGTCACGCACGACTACGTGACGCTCAAGGTAAACGGCAACCGCTACCTCGAGAAAGCTCCGCTGATGTACTGGGCGGTTTCCTTCTGCTACCTCGGTTTCGGCGTCAATGAGTTCGCTACCCATCTGCCCGTTGTTCTTTCCATGCTGCTCCTCGTGCTGCTGGCCATGCGTTGGGGGCGGCGCGCGTTCGGCGACCGGGCTGCTATCTACGCCGGACTGTTCGTCGCCACAGCGGCGGGCTGTTATCTCTTCACTCGCATCCTGATCCCAGAAGCGATCCTTAGTTTCTTCATCGCTGCCTCGTTTTATTTCTTCGTCACAGCGCTGGAAGATCGCAGACCCTGGCGCTGGTACAGCGGCTATGCATGCATGGCGCTGGCCGTGCTCACCAAGGGTCTGCTGGCCATTGTCGTGGTCGGATTAGCTCTGCTGCTATATGTCGTGATCAGCGGGGAGTGGCGCCGCTGGCGCGAGTTCCATCTGTTCACCGGCACGTTGTTATTCCTGGCAATCGCCGCGCCCTGGCATTGGCTTGCCGGCATTCGCAATCCGCGATTTTTCTGGTTCTACTTCGTGAACGAACACTTTATGCGCTTCCTCGGCAAGCGCATCCCCAAGGACTACAACAAACAAACCGATTCGCTCTACTGGACGCTCCATCTGGTATGGCTGTTCCCGTGGAGTCTGTATCTGCCGGTGGCTCTGCGGCGGCCGGTCGCAAACTGGATGGCACGCCGCAAGCGCGGCGTCGACAAGACGCCACGAAAACCGTTGGACTTTAGATCCCGAACAGAATTAATCTGCCTCGCCTGGGCCGGAGTCACGCTCGCCTTCTTTTCGTTTTCTACCAACCAGGAGTACTACACATTCCCCGCCTACTTGCCAATCTTGTTGCTCATTGCAGTGAGGCTCGCGGATGAAGAAGAGTGGGGCTTGCAAAGTTGGCTGTTGTGGAGTTCAGGAGTACTTGCGCTCATCTGCATCGCAGTCTCGGTCGTCCTGGCCGCAGGCCTGTGGAACTCGCGTCACCTGCGGTTCGTTCCGGATATCGGCACCGTGCTGGCGAAGCCCGATCTGCAAGCCGAAACTCTTTCGATGGGGCATATCCTCGATCTGACCGGGGAGTCGTTCGCGGCACTGCGCCTTCCTGCGGCGTTGGCCGCCATCGTCCTCTTGATAGGTCCCGCATTCGCCTTCTGGCTCAGACGGCGCGGTTCGCACTTCGCTGCCACGTGGACCACCGCGGCAACGATGGCGGTCTTTCTGACTGCGGCGCACGTTGCTCTCGTGCGCTTTGATCCTTACTTAGGATCACGAAGCATGGCCCAGCAGATCGCTCCCGAACTCAGACCTACAGACCGCGTGATGATTTACGGCGATCAGTCATTTGGGTCGTCGCTGCTGTTCTACCTGCGGCGGCCAATTGAGCTGGTGAATGGGAATACGACCTCCATGTGGTGGGGATCCACTTATCCCGATGCCCCGCACATCTTCCTCGATGATCGGGATCTGCAGCGTGTGTGGAAGTCCCGGGAACGGGTTTTCCTTTTCGTGCCGCAACATGAGCGCGCCAAGGTGGAGGCGCTTTTGCCGGCACCGCTGCACGTCGCTAGCGAAGCGTCGGGCAAGGTTATCTTCACGAATCATCCATGATGCTTGCAGTTAGCAGTTAGCAGTTAGCACTCGGGGATTCAGCACACGGCCGCGCCGCCAATGGCCAATTGCTAGTTGCCAATTGCTGCTACCGGCGGGAAACTACGCCCACTCCCTGCTTCACAGTCGGCAGCGAGTAACCCGACTTGACGGCATCCCTGCGGAACATCTGGACCGTTTCCTGCGAGAACTCGTGCAGATCTTTGCCTACGAGTGGGAGCTTCTTCAGGACGTCAGTGGTTGCTGTAATCACATGGCAGCCGATCTCATCCGCCTGAAAAACGTTGAGCAGTTCTCGCGGACTGGCCCACATGAGTTGGGCCTTCGCTGCATTGGCCATGGCGACCGCTTCGCGCATCAGCGGCACCGGATCGCGGCCGGTGTCCGCGATACGGCCGGCAAACACGGAAACGTAGGCGGGAGCGCTGCCCTGCAATGCATTACAAACGCTCCGCACCTGCTCCAGCGTGAGCAGCGCGGTCACGTTCAACTGAATTCCTTCGTGAGAGAGATGCCGGATAAGGTCATAGGTCGGCACTCCCTTTGTGTTCATCACCGGAACCTTGACGAACACGTTCTTTCCCCAGGCCGCGATGTGACGCGCCTGCTCTTCCATCTCCGGCTCTTCATCGGCAAACACTTCGAATGAAATTGGACGGTCCTGAATGGTCGCCAGCAGGTCGAGCGCAAAGCCCTGATAGTCCGTAACTCCCGTGGCTCGCATCAGCGTGGGATTGGTGGTGAAGCCCTTGATATGGGGCTGGCGGTAAAGCTCCAGCATGCTGGCCTTGTCGGCGCCATCGGCAAAAATTTGTACGCGCAGCTCAGACACAGACTTCATGAAGGATGCGATCCTTTCGTCGTGGAACGGATGATCCAGTCAGCCGCTTCGCGGAGTGACCCTACGCGCAAGTCGGGAGCACGATCTGGAGGTCGCTCCGAATAACCGTAATCGACAAGAATAGTCTTACATCCAGCATTATAACCGGCTTCGATGTCTCGCCATCGGTCGCCGACCATGAAGCTGGCCGCCAGGTCGACGTTATGCTTTCGCGCCGCCTCTAGAAGCATTCCAGGCAGTGGCTTACGGCAGTCACAGTGGTCTTCATCGGTATGGGTGCAAACGAGAATGTCGTCGATGGGAAGACTGGCGGATAAAGACTGGTGCATTGCGTCCAATGCCGCGCGCGATTGCTTTCCTCGCCCAACGTCAGGCTGGTTCGTCACCACCAGCAATTGATATCCATGCGATTTCAGATCATGCAGCGCTTCTGGAACATCGGGAAGCACTTCCAACTCTTGCAGCGTCGGTGGGGGAAGAGGCTTGCCATCACGAACAAAAGCCCGATTGATCACTCCGTCGCGGTCAAGGAACACGGCGCGGTGCTTGCCGGACGATGCCATCGATTCCCATTTCGTGGCCTGCAACTTAAGCGCCGGATGCGAGACGAGCAAATGCCAAACCACTGCCTGAAACGCCTCGGTATGCGGCGTGATGTGCGCTGGGTTGACCGTGGGAATTAACACACAAGCATCCGCAACCTTTGCCGTGTAACCGCCGTTGCGGCCGACTATGCCAATGATCTTTGCGCCAACGGACTTCGCATACTTCAGCGCGGCCACCAGATTCGGGCTGACATTCTGCTCAACATTCCCGCCACCCACCGAGAGAATCAAGAGTGAATCGTTGGCCCGCAGCCGGCTGGTGCGTAACCAACTGTCGAAGATCGAACTCCAGCCTTCATCGTTCGTGCGCGCCGTAAGCTCGGATACGTTGTCGGTCGGGGCATAGGCTTCTATGCCCGCGATCTTGCGGAAGTCGTTGACCGCGTGTGAAGCATTGGCGGCGCTTCCGCCCACGCCGAGAATAAACAGACGTCCGCCTGCGGATCGAGTGCTGGCCAGAAGGCCGGCGGCCCTTTCAATACTCGCCACGTCCAGCTTCGCAATGATCTCGCTTGCCTCGGCGAGAAAATCTTCCGCAAACTTCCTGCCCGATTCCCGGCTGCTCATCTCCGCACATCTCCTCGTCGGCTCAGGAAGCTCGTCATCTCCTTCAGCCCTGCGGGCGAACCCATCTCGTAAAAGCGCTCGTGTACGTCCATGGCAGCCAGTTCGCCGGCCTGGAGCAACTCTGCGTAAACATCGGCGAGATCTGTGGCGCGCATTCTGCTAAATGCTTCCGCACGGAATACGCCTAGCCCGTAATCGATGTAGTGCATACGCGAAGTCCGGTTCTTCTTGCTATACGCCAAAATATCGCCGTCTTCAAATTCCACGTTGCTTGTATCCCACTGCCCGTTGTTACGGAATACTGTCATTAATCCCAACTTGCCGCACTGCGAAAATTCCTGCTCGATCACGGCGTAGTCACAGGCGAGGTAGGAATCGCCATACATGACGAAGAAACTCTCGCCTAGCTTAGGCAACGCTGCTCGAATTGCACCAGCCGTGCCCAGCAGCTTCGCGCCGTCATAAGAGTACTCAACCTTTACTCCGAACGCGCTGCCATCCCCGACCGCCTGCTCAATCATCTCACCCAAGTGACCGACGCACACTATTACATGTCGGATGCCCCTGCTTTGCAGCAAGCGTAACTGATGCGCCACAAAAGGCAGGCCATCGATCGGGATCAGCGACTTCGGAATCGTTTCTGTCAACGGTCCAAGACGAGTGGCCAGGCCGCCGGCAAGTATGGCTATGGGTAGCATGAGTTCTCTAAGAATGCGCCAGAACGGACGTGCCACTAAAGTCGAACTGCGACCGGACTTCGCGCAGCCCGGCGCTTCGCATGGCGGAGCGCAGGCGAGTCTTGTCCTCGCTATAAAGCAGCAGAAAACCGCCGCCGCCGGCGCCAATCAGTTTGCCGCCAAGCGCTCCATGGGTGCGCGCCAGATCGTACATTTCATCAATGAAGCTGCTGCTCATCCCCGGCGAGCGTTTCTTTTTATGCTCCCAGTGGACGTGCATGAGTTCGGCAAACTTGCGCAGATCGCCGGCCAGCAGCGCGTCCCGGCTTTCGAGGCCAAGCCGCTTGGTGAGGTGCAAATTCTCCAGCATGTCGCTGGCGTTCTCGCGAGTTCGCGTATCCTGATCGCGCAAAACCTCCGCCGCCGAGCGCAATGCTCCGGTGAAGAACAACAATAAATTGTCTTCAAGATTTGCCAGAGTTTCAGGAGCGATCTTCAGAGGCTCCGCAATGACTCGATCATCCGGCAGAAATTCGAAACAGGTGATGCCGCCGAATGCCGCAATGTATTGGTCCTGTTTGCCGATCGGCTCTTTCAGTAGATCGATTTCTATGTGGCAAGCCTGCTCCGCCAACTCCTGAGGCGGAACGAAGCTTCGCTTCATCGTGTGCAGCGCGCGCAACAATGCAGTCGTAAAACTACCGGACGAACCTAGCCCCGTACCGGCAGGAATATCCGAGAGACTGACGATTTCAAGATAGGGTCCAGTAACGCCGGTCATGCGCAAAGCTTCGCGAATGATGGGATGTTGAATTTCCTCCCAGCGCTCCACATCCTCGAGCTTCGAATACTTCAGGATGATTCGCGGACGAAAGGCTTCGTTGATGGTGATGTAAACGTACCGGTTGATGGCGGCGGACAGCACAAACCCGCCGTGCTTGCGATAATACGACGGAAGATCGGTGCCCCCTCCACCCAATGAGATTCGTAACGGACTGCGTGTGATGATCAAACGATAGATTCCCTAGTGGCGGGTAAAGTATAGCGTATCTAGGATTCGGCTCTTCATTGCTCCGCCTTCACCGGGGCTGCGTCCGCGCTCACGAATTTTATCGTGGCCAAGACCGCTTGCTTGATCGTCAATCGTGGCCGCCAACCCAGAGCTCGGATGCGCGAGCAGTCGAGCAGGATGAATGGACTGTCCCCCACCCAGCCGCGTTCGCCGCCTGAGTACGTGAGCTTCGGATGCAGCCCGAGGTGCTCGCAGATCCAGCCGATAGAGTCGTTGACCTCGCAATATTCGTCGGTGCCGAGGTTGAAGATGTTCACCCTGCCATCGGCTTTTTGGAGGGCGGTAAGAATAGCGTCGATGCAATCCTTCACATACAGGTACGACTTCCGCTGATGGCCGTTGCCCAGCACATGGAGATGTTCAGGATGCTCGGAAAGCTGCTGGAAAAAATCGAACACGTGCCCGTGCGAATAACGCTCTCCCAGAATCGATACGAACCGAAAAATATAGCCTTGCAAGCCGAACCCTTCGCAGTAGGCCTGAATCAAGCCTTCCGCAGCCAGCTTGGACGCGCCATAGAGCGAAGTCTGAACCGGAAAGGGACAAGTCTCGGGCGTAGGGAAAATTTCCGGCTCTCCGTAGACCGATCCCGTCGAAGAGAAAACGATCCGTTTGCAGCCGTGCTCGCGCATCGCTTCCAGCACATTCCAGGTCGCGATCGTATTCTGATCGAGGTCCTTGCGCGGATGTTCTGTGCCGAAGCGCACGTCGGCATTGGCCGCGAAGTGCACCACCAATTCCGCGCCCTCCATCGCTTCCGCAAGACTCTTGCGATCGAGCAGATCAGCCTGAAGGAAACTGAACCGGGGATGAGCAACGGCACCCTCCAGGAACCGGCGCTGGCCGGTCGATAGGTTATCGAACCCAAATACGCTGTGGCCGGCGGAAAGAAGGCGGTCAACCATATGACTGCCGATAAAACCAGCCGCACCCGTAACTAAGACACGCAAAATAGCCTCCGCCTGGAATCGAACCCTGAATGGCTCTCAAATTCCAATCTAAGCAGAATTGCTGCTCTTCTCTGCGACCTTCGCGAGTCCTCTACGCGCTTTGCGGTTATGAGCTTTTCCCCTGTGCTATCGACCATCCGAAGATGTCTGCCGCAGCGCGATTCGCGTTCCCTTCAACTCGAAGCGGCTGTCGCGCCAAACGTAGCGGAGCTTGAGATAGCTGGCAAACCACACCGCAAAGCCTAGCAAATCGCGCAAGGGATACAGCCAGGGCGCGCTCCGCACCTTCGGATCCCGAACTACCATCCAACCCACAAGCCACGCTTCGGCCAACCGGTTCAGCACTGCCAACCCCAGCAGGAGAGCTCCAACCCCCCAATGTCCCAACCCCGCAGCCGCGAGAAATCCTAGCAGGCCGTACGGTATCGCGAAGATCAGTCCACTTCCAAAGTGCCCTTTAGGACGCGAATAGCGCGTCGTCTGTGCCCAGCGCAACTGATTTTGCCACATGCGGGCGAACGATTTCTGGTTCACCACATGATCGATAACGTGGCCCGATAGCGCCACGCGGTAGCCCGCCTTTGCGATCAGGTTGCCGATCGCAAAGTCATAAGCAATGTAATCGCGCAGCGCAGTGTAACCGCCAATACTCGCCAGAGAATCCTTGCGCACCACGGTGGTCGGCCCTAATCCAAACTTCATTCCTTCGAGCATATTCGCCACCAGCACTCCGGCCGTCATTTCCACCGACATGCCTACGGCGGTGAGACCGGAGAAGAATCCCGCAGCATTCTTGCCGCGATACACGCACGTCACCATGCCGACCTTTGGGTCAAGCAACGGCGCAACTACTTCTCGAAGATAGTGTGGATCCACTTCTACGTCGCTGTCCGTCGTAACTAGAATCTCGTGCGCCGCTGCCTCCGCCATGCAATGAAACGAATAGACGACTGGATTGGGCCACGGCGTCCCGGTTACCAGAACCCGGGTCCGGATCTGCGGATAGCGGGCACATATTTCCCGCACCACGTCGAGCGCGGGATCATCCGCCTCGTCGGCGGCGAAAAGGATTTCGTATTCCGGATAGTCTTGCCGGAAGAAGCTTTCAATATTCTGCTTCAGTTGCGCTTCCAGACCGTGTACCGGCTTGAGCACCGAGACCGGAGGGAGATGCACATCGTCAGGTATGGCGCTGAATTGCTGTCGCGCGTCCTGGCGAAACCGGATGACTCCCAGCAGCGCAAGACCAAGGAATACGCCGGAAGACAACGTCCCCGCGACGGCCACGCCCAAAACGAAATATAGAATTACCCACATCAGTCCGCATCTTCCCCACTACCAGGGCCGCCGGCATTCATGGCTGGCAGCTCCGCTAATCCTTAAAAACAGCAAATCACACTATACATTTTCGCGCGGCACGGGCGGAAGACAGACGTCCGTTCCGCCAAGAAGAATCTAATCTCGCGACCGGCCAGAGGTCGGAGTGCGGCGGCACTTAGGGCTGGCCTCGGGTTCAACGCGCTCTGTCTCGGCACAACAATTGCTTCAACAATTTAAGAGTTTCTTGGGGCGGGATTATGAGTTTGCAGACGAGTCTTGCATAGGTCTGCATACCTAAGGAGCACAGCCATGCACATTCACCCCAACCAGATCAACCCCAACGCCCAACTGGATGCTCTTTATTCTGCAAAAAAACGGCAGCCAAGCGGGAAGCCGCGAATACCAGAAAGAAGCTTCTCGAGTTTGCCTCGGAACTGGCCGGCGAGTCCGATTCCGAAGAGGCGTGCGTGGTAAAACTGGGCGCTCGCGAAGAATCCCAGGCAGAGCCGAGGCAGCAGAACCCAACCGGACGCAAGAAACAGAAGCGCCAGTCGGATTCGAATGACGCCGACAACGTCATCTCGGACTGGGCATAGCCGGCTCGGCTTCGTGGCGCGATGGCTTCGCGCAATTATTTCGCGCAGTTACTTCGCGCACTTACTTCGAAAGCCCGGCCAGAGCTTCCCGGAACATCGCGTCAAACGAGTTGCTCTTCCCGTTCTTGACCACAGCCGCCAGAGTCTTCTCGGCCGCCGCCCGCTGGTAGCCGAGGTTCACCAGCGCCGACAAAACATCTTCTTCTGTTGCGCTCACAGGAATGGCAGGGGCGCTAGTCCCGACCGCCGGTGGCAACTTGTCGCGCAGTTCCAGCACCATGCGCTCCGCCGTTTTCCTGCCAATGCCGGGGATGCGCGTCAGCCGCGCCACGTCATTGCCGCGGATTGCGCCCGCCATCTCATCCGCCGCCATCCCGCTCAGAATGGTGATGGCCAGCTTCGCCCCGATGCCACTGACCGTCATGAGCTTCTCAAACAACTGCTTCTCGGCAGGGTGCAGGAATCCGTAAAGCGCGATCAGGTCCTCCCGTACGTGGGTGTGGATGAATAGCGCAACTTCGGAGCCGCTGGCGGGCAATTCGGAAAACGTGGGCACGCTGATGTTCACTTCGTAGCCGACGCCACCGGTCTCGACCACGACTTGATTCGGATGCTTGGTCAGCAATCTTCCGCGCAGGTGGGCAATCATGCTCAGGCCATTGTAGCCGCAGGCAGCCAGTTACGATCAGTTGCGGAAACAGCAAAAACGGCAGGGCCGACCCCCTGCCGTCTTTTCGTTAGCTTCAGATTCTCAGTTCTATCTACTTCTTGTTGACTGCTTTCTTGAGTTCGGCCCCAGGGGAAAATTTCGCGACCTTTCGGGCAGCGATTTTGATAGTGGCGCCGGTTTGCGGATTGCGCCCGTTCCGCGCCTTTCTCTGCGATATCGAGAAAGTGCCGAAACCTATCAAAGCCACCCGATCCCCTTTCCGCAAAGCACCGGTTATGCTGCTCACGGCAGTATCAATCGCAGTTGTTGCCTGCGCCTTGCTGATTTCGCAAGCGCCCGCGATCTTGTCAACCAGATCCGCTTTATTCATAGTCTCTCCTCGCAGGTCTCTTTCATACCCAGCACACACCGGGAGGACAAACGATCGTGTCTGAGCGGGGAAACCTGACGGGTGGTATTCTCCTCTCTCCACGCAGAATGTCAACTGTGAAAATCCGCGCCCGAAGCCTGTTTCGCACCCCCCAGTCCCGGATTGGGGCGGGCAGGGCGGCTTTTGAGTCTGGAACCACGGCTAGGAACCCCATCCCTGACGGCGCAGGCGGCTAATATAGAGCGCCTCCAGCGGCTTTTCCTCGGTCCTCCACAATGTCGGCCATAACTTCACAGCTTGTACACAGGCAACTCTGGTTTCGCACTTGCGGTAATGTGGCATCCGGGTGCAAAGTCGCATAAGAGGTTCCATTGAGCAGGATCGAAGAAGCAGCCTTGAAGTTGATCAGGAAACAAGCGGAAGTTTGTCCACTGTGCGAAGGCACCGGCTGGAAGACGCTTCCAGCCACCTCCAGCGCGCCCAGAGACCGCCGGGTGACGCGCTGCGATTGCCAGTTGCGGGCGCGTGCCGGAGCCTTGCTGGCGGCGGCGCGCGTTCCGCGAAGGTACGAACATTGTGAACTCGCCAGCTATACAACGGACTTTCCCGGGGCGAATCCGTCGCTGGCGTTCGCTCATCTCTCCGCTTCCAGGTTCGCGCAGGAATATGATCCCCGCGATGGCATGGGTCTTCTGATCATCGGCAAGATTGGCACCGGCAAGACTCACCTGGCGGTTGGAATTACCAAGGACCTGATCAATCGCGGCGTCCCGTGCCTGTTTTATGACTATCGCGAACTGCTGAAAGAAATCCAGAATTCCTATAACGCCACGGTTCAAACCACCGAACTGGACGTCCTTCGTCCCGTCTTTGAGACCGAGGTTCTGGTTCTCGACGAATTGGGTGCGGTGAAGCCTACCGAATGGGTTTGGGACACCGTGAGCCTCATCCTCAATACCCGCTACAACAACAACCGCACAACGATCATCACAACAAATTTTGAGGATCAGCCTGCGGCTGGCGCAAATGGCTCCGTTTCTCCAGCGAGAGCCGCCACGCGCGCGGAAACCCTCGGCGATCGCATCGGGGAGCGCATGCGTTCTCGCCTGCACGAAATGTGCCGCGTCATCAAGATGGAAGGCGAAGACTTCCGGCAGAAATTCCGCAGCGCCAGCTTTCGGTAAGTTCGGATTCAAAGAGAGTGCTACGTTTACGTTAAGATCTCTGGAATCAATGTGTCCCGAGGGCCAGGGTTAAGGAAGGCAATTGCGGATCACGCTAGTTTTTCCGGAATCCAATGATTTCCTCGGCCAGCGCGGCCTGCGGATCTTGCACAGCAAGCTCGCGCTCCTTGGTTAGTTCCTCCGACTCCAGGCTGGGTTTTGCATCTTTGAGGGCTAGCTTGTAGGCCGCAATCAATGCGTCACTCGCAGTTGTAGCAACGTCCGGCTCTACTCCCGTTCCCTGCCAGTTGCTGTGCGTGATGGGACTTCTAGCCTGACCGTTGGGAATGAAGGCAGAGAAACCATAGCCCAATGCGATCTCACCCGTGCTTGAATTGGCGGCTCCCCCCGTGTGCTCACCGACGACGGTGGCGCGATGCGTGTTCTTAAGATCATAAGCACACTGCTCAGCGGCGGAGTGGGTGTGAAGGCTGGTCAAGACAAATACGGGTTTACCGAGGTAACGCGGCCCTCCGACGTAGGGCATGGTCCACTGCTGCCGCTCCAGGGTTTGACCATTCCTGCGTCCCACAATTGACGACAGCTGGGTCGGTTCCTCGAAGAAGTAGCTCAATAATGCCGTAACAGTCCCACCGCTGCCGCCGCCGTTGCGACGCAAATCCAAGATGAGGGCGTCGGTGCCGCTGACCAGTTGCATGGCGGCGGCAAGCGCCGTTCCGGCATCGGAGTCAGGCGAGAAATAGGCCAGATCAACATAGCCAATATTTCCCGGCAAGCGGCGGCCGCTCCGAATGCCGTGCCCATTCGCGAGATCAAAAGCATGCGCGTGCTCTTTCTCCGCTGGAGTGGGCTCCTTTAGCACGCCGAGTTCCTCACCAAATGAGACGGTAAGATGATTATCGCGCCCTACGGCACGCAGGTCTTCGGTCAGTTTGGCGGCAAGAGCGTTGGAGTCACTTATGGCGCGATACTCAGATCGATGTGCCCGTATATGGCTCTGCAGGCTTTCTGCGATTTCTGGGAATACATAATCGGTGAGACCGGTTGCGAGGCGGTCCACGATCTCATCTGCCTGCTGCGGCGTGACTGTGGCGGGACGCTCCTCGGCCCGGCAGTAAAGCGCTAAGGGCAGAACAAGCGCTACAGCGCTCAGTTTAGTCATGCGTCCTGCTTTCTACGCTCACAAGTATACCTGCCGGGATGAGAGAATCAGATGACCATCAGGATAAAGCAGCTCACGCGTCTGCTGGCACGAGATCTCGAGCGCCTGCTGCTATTTTTTTATTGCCGGAGGAGTAATCATGCGCTGGTACCACTATGTCGCGTACTTCTTCGGGGGCGCGTTTCTCGCAAACGCTCTACCCCATCTCGGCAATGGAATTTCGGGGCATGCGTTCCAGAGCCCCTTCGCAACCCCACCCGGGGTGGGCCTGTCCTCTTCAGTGGTCAATGTCGTGTGGGGCCTCTTTAACCTCGCCGTCGGGTATCTGCTCGTTTGTCGCGTCGGCAGCTTCGATCTACGCAAGACCCGGCACGTGCTGGTTCTCGGGGCGGGCATCCTGATCATGTCGGTAATGCTGGCTCACGCATTCGGGCGATTCCACGGAGGGCTGTGAGCCTGCCTTTTCGATATGATCACCTCCCGCCTGGTGATTCGGCACTAGAATAATCTCGTGCTGACTGAGCGCCTGGAATTCGCCCCTGAACGCGATGCGCAAGTTTTCGCTGCCGTCCCCGCGGCTCCCGCCGTGTTCCTGTTGCGCGGCGACGACGCGCAAGCCGAGCCTTATGTCAGCAAGACTGCGAATCTTCGTCGACGCCTGCAACGTCTGCTCGGTCCTGTCGAAGAACGCACAAAGAAGCTCAATCTGCGCCATCGCGTGCGATCCATCGAATACGCGCCGACCGGCTCCGATTTCGAATCCGGATTCATGCTTTATCGAATCCTGCGCGAAGCTTTTCCTAAGACCTACGGCAACCGCATGCGCTTCCGCTTCGCGCCGCTGGTCAAGCTACACCTCGAGAACCAATATCCTCGCGCCTCCATTACCACGCGGCTCGGACGACTCAACGGCCGGTCGCTCTATTACGGTCCGTTCCAATCCCGCATGGCGGCCGAGAAGTTCATGAACGACTCGCTCGACTTCTTCAAGATGCGCCGCTGCGTCGACGATCTGCATCCTGACCCCAAGTTTCCTGGTTGTATCTATTCCGAGATGAAGATGTGCCTTGCTCCCTGCTTCAAGGGTTGCAGCGACGAAGAGTATTCCGCCGAAGTGGGCCGCGTGCAAGCCTATTTCGATTCCGCGGGAGAATCTCTGGCTCGTGAGTTTTCCGCTCAGCGTGACGCCGCGTCGGCGAATCTCGCATTCGAAGACGCCGCGGCCATCCACGTACGTCTGGAAAAGCTGAGGCCCGTCCTAAACCAGTTTCCCGAGATTGTCCGCCGCCTCGACCGCTTTTCAGCACTCATTGTTCAACCCAGCCATTTCGCTGACTCGGTCACCTTTTTTCGTGTGGAAAGCGGAGCCATCTCCGGACCTGCGGTCTTCTGCATCCAGCCCGCTGAGCACGCCAAATCTCAATCTATGGAATCGCGGGTGCAGGCAGTTCTCGATACGTTCCCGTCAATGAAAACACAGCCCGCTCTCGAAACCATGGAGCACTTAGCGTTGCTCAAACGCTGGTACTACCGCGGCAGCCGCGTCGGCGAGATATTTCTCGCGGATGGCAAAGGTGTTCTCCCCATGCGCCGCATCGTACGCGGCATTGGCCGCGTGCTCAGGGGCGAAGGACGGGAAGAGATCAATGAAGTGCATTTCACCACTGAGACACAGAGACACGGAGAAAACCAAAATCTCTGAACCTAAAGTCCAAGGATTTCTCTGTGCCAGAGCCTGCTCTGAGCGGAGCCGAAGGGTGACTCCGTGGTGAAGAATTTTTTTCAGGAAGGAAAAACATGGCGATCAAGGATCCCAACAGCAAACGACTGCGCGAGCACCTGCTTTACCTGCTCAATGGGGGCGGCGCCCACGCCCGGTTTGACGACATTGTAAAAGACATGCCGGAGAAGTTGCGCGGCGTGAAGCCCGACGGTCTGCCGCACTCCGCCTGGATGCTGCTCGAACATCTTCGCCTGGCGCAGTGGGACATTCTCGAGTTCAGCCGCAACTCCAAATACAAGGCTCCGGAGTGGCCAAAGGATTATTGGCCGAAGACGGAAGCCCCGCCGAGCGCAGCCGCATGGAACAAGAGCATTCAGCAATTCCGCAAGTATCTGAAAACCATGCAGGATCTGGTTGCATATCCCAAGACTGACCTCTACGCCCCCATCCCGTGGGGCGACGGCCAGACCATTCTGCGCGAGGCCCTGCTGGCGGCCGACCACAACGCCTATCACCTGGGGCAGTTCGTCGATCTCCGCCGGTTGTTGGGCGATTGGAAGGGGGTAGCGTAGCGCCGCAGTCCCGGCGGCTATCGCACGTCGCGCGGCCACTTACGGTCTGGACGCGGTACAAAGCCGCCGAGACGGCGGCGCTACGATGATCGAGCCGGCCCTTTTCGGGGCCGGCTCGATTGTTTGGTAGAACGATCCGATCTTAAATCGCCGTCACGGTGCCACGGTTATAGTGACGGGCGTCTCGTTGCTGAGTGATCCGGAAGTTCCGATCAGTTCTATGGTTGTAGTCCCAGTCGGTGCACGCCTGGTAGCGCTCCACGTAATGGTTACCTTCACGCTGCCGTTTGCTGGAGGCGTCACGGGGTTGGCCGAGGCCGTCGCCGAAACGTCTGTGGGGAATTCATTCACGCTCAACGTCACTGCAGAATGGAATCCACCCGTGCTGGTGATGGTAAGAGTGGTGGACACGCTGCCGTCGTCATCGATCGTGAAAGAAGACGGCGACAGAGACAGAGTGAAGTTCGGTGTTGACGAAGCAGTCACCGTTAAAGTAATCGTGGCGCTGTGGCTGGTTGAACCCGAGGTTCCGGTAATCGTCACCGTGGCCGTACCGACCGTTGCGCTTGAGGAAGCGGTCAGCGTGAGGGTTGAGGTCGCACTGCCGTTCGCCGGCGGAGTTACCGGGTTGGTGGAGAACGTGGCCGTCACGCCCGAAGGCAGACCGGACGCGCTCAGCGTGGTTGCGGAATTGAAACCGCCGGTGCTGGTGACGGTGATCGTGCTGGTTCCGCTGCTGCCCTGAGCTACGGTCACAGAGGTGGGCGAGGCGCTGACACTGAAGGCTGGCGTCGCCGTTGAATTGACCGTGAGAGCAAGAGTTGTGGTTGCGGTCAGGCTGCCGGAAGTTCCGGTGATGGTCACCGTAGCCGCTCCGGTGGTCGCCGTGGCGCTCGCCGTCAACGTCAGCACGCTGGTCCCGGTTGTGGGGTTCGTGCCGAACGTCGCCGTTACACCGCTAGGCAGACCGGACGCGGCCAGCGTTACGCTCCCCGTGAATCCGTCCACATCGTGCACTGTGATGGTGCTGGTGCCGCTGCTACCTTGGGTGATCGTCAGACTGCTGGGGGAATCCGAGAGCGTGAAGCTCGGCGTTGCAGACCCAGCCAACAGGTTGATGATCCCGGTCGTATTCGGACTGCCCCAGCCGGTGCACAGATCGTAGCCGGTTATTCCCGAATAGGTGCCGCAACTGCCGCTGGTAATGTCGTGGAAATAGGTGCCATAGCTTGAGGTCAGAGCTGCCGGGTAAATGATCGGATCAATAAAGCCGATCGTGTCGCCGTTGGCCGCTGCCTGTTGATTAGCCAGAGCCAGATAGCCCGCCCACATGGGCGTCGCAAAGCTGGTTCCGCCATAGTCGTTAGCCGTACAGGTGGTTTGGTCGGCGCAGACGTAAAAGGTAAAATTCGCGTTGGCCGCCACATCTGGGCCATTCCGTAAGGTCGTGGACCCCTTGTTGCCCGAGGTAATCACGCCCGCAAGCTTCTGCCAGGAGGGGATCGGGATGGAATCCGGGGAGATGCCGCCGCCGCTGTCAGCCCAGGCGGTTTCCGATTTCCACGGGCCTGCCGCGCTGGAGGTTGTGAGGTCCGTGCCACCGACTGAGACGATGTTCGCATCGTCCGCCGGCCAGGCCTCATTCGATGCAGACCATGCCGAATTGTCGCCAGAGGCTGCAAAGAAGTTCTGGCCTTGCGACGCCATCTGCTCAAAGTACGGGTCCAGAGTGCTGGGGTCCGCCGGTGTCCAGCCCCACGAGCAACTGATCTGCTTGGACAAGGGAGCGTCAGTAGTCGAAACCATCGCGCTGATGCAGGCAGTATCACTGATACTTCCCGATCCACTGGCCAGTACGTCGCCGCACACATACATGTAGAGCATTGTGGAGCCTGGAGCCATGCCCATGAACTGGGTCATGTCGAGGGTCTGCTCGGTGTCGTCGCAGGCGCTGCTCCCGCTATCGACGCAGCTCGTGCCGAACCCGCCCGTGGAAATGAGGGTGGGAGTATAAGGTTCCGTTTGCCCAACGTTTTTGTAATACGTGGTCAGGTCGGCTAAATCGGTGCCCGCAAATTCGAACAGCGCGAGGTTCTGGCCGGTGCCATTGAGCGCCGTTCCGCCGTAGTAGGCCGCGCGCATGTCGCTGCCCAAAAAGGAAGCCGAAGGGCCGGAGCCGGTGGTGGCATGAGACACGACCTTGTTAGGATCGAGCCCGTGGGCCTTCGCGTAGTCGCTCTTCTTAACATACATCGGATGCGGCCTGGAGTCGTTATCCAAACCGGTGATGTGCCACAACTGGAAGGGAAGATCCACGGTGGGCTCGCGGTCCACGGCAAAGAACGTGCGGTCTTCGGTGAGGTCCTTATAGAGCCCCATGTTCACATGGAAGGCTTTCTCGATATTCGCGACCGTTCCAGTGAGCCTTAGGTCCCGGCCCTCGAGGTCTCCGTTGATGATCTCGAAGCCGCTTGCCTTCGCGAAGGCGACGAGGGCATCCCAATTTTCCTGGGTGGGGCCGAACCTCGAGGTAAACTCTTGCGGCGTAAGGAACTGGTGGTAGAAAGGGCTGGCAGGATCCTGGACTTCCTGCACGAAGGCTTGCAACCCTGCGCGATCGCGCAGCGGCAGAACGATGTCGAAGCGCAGGGTCTGGGTTGCCGGGAGCCGCCCGACGAGTTGCGCCTGCCCGTTGGCAACCTCATCGCGCACATGCCGCGTCAATAGGGGCTGCAGCTGGGCTTGTCCTGGGATGGTGAACCACAAGGACGCGACCAGGCAAATAAGCGCAGTCAGTCCTGAAAGGGGGAGTTTGTTTTTTCTCATTGTTATTTTCCTCGAATTTTCTTTTGGACTTACAGAGGCTTTCGGCTGTAGCGGCGCACGTAGCGGCCAAGAGTCGCGGCATAGTACCGCAGGCCAACTGTGATTTGTAAAGTTTCTGAAAGCTGTTACGAAAAACGGACAGTTCCCGGAATGGGAGAATAGGGGGGATCAGTTAGAAAAATACCGTTCCTGCTGAGAGTTTGCAGCCAACTGTAGAGGGGCGCGTTCAATAGCCGCGAGAAGAGAGAAGCCGATGAACATTGGCGGCTCGACTGCCGCGGTTGCCAGAACCGCCACGAAGGCAATGAACCAACCATACCATGCCGTATATCTGAGCGCCGCTGGAAGCAAGAGCTGAAATCCGTATTGAACCGCAAACCACGCCACGTACGAACCAACCGTGGATTCGACAACCAACAGGAAGAGATAACCCTCGTACCCGTTGCTAGCCTTTACGCTTTTCCTGAGCGCATCCCAGACACTGTCATTCCCACGCAGGAGGATGGGGATCGACATTCCGAGCCAACTGACGATGCCGGCGATAATCTCATAGCCAACCAGAGATGCGCCCAGGTTGAACCGCGCAAAGCGTGACCAGCCCACAACCTTGGCCGCCTCGAACGTCACGAATTCAATCGCTGCCATACCGGCGAGGAATGCGCAGAACGTGAGCAGGGCGGTTAGCAGAAGCGCCCCGAAATGCTCGCGTGCTTTCTGAAAGCCGTCGCTACGCCAGACGCTGGGGTTGTCGTCAGCGTCCAGGCCATTCACCGCCGTGGCGGTTGCCGCCAGAGCGAAACAGCCGAGGAACCAACTTATGAAAAAGCTGCCATAGCGCAGGACGCTTGCCTCGGCCATTTCCTTCCAGTGATATGGAAGTTCGCGGAGCGGGATACCTCCAAATATCGCTCGGATCCGCTGGTCGGCCATCACGAGAATGAGCGCGGCCAGCAGTGATGTTGGCGCTGTGATGGCAAACCAGCGACGGAATTGATTGTGGTAGAGGGAGTAGACGTTCTTGAGCAGCGACCTTGGGCTTGCCGCACCACCAACATCAACTGGCTGCGAGGATAGGAAATTCGTTTCCACGTCTCGTGCTCCGTTCGGGCCGTTTCCGGAACACAACTTTTACCCCCTCCCGCCAGCGCTCGTCAATCCCCACAAATTCCCATTCAATCTCCGGCGAAAGATAGCGCAGCAACGTATCCGTGGCCGGATGCACGTGCAAAGCAGGAGCTACCAGGAACAGCAGCGGCTTATCAGACGACAACTGTCTACCTTCGAAATATCCAAAGCGAGGAAATTCGCCGCGTGCATGGTGCCATTCCACGCGCGACCAATAATCCAACCCCTGCAGTGGCAGGTGGATATCTTCGTCCGCCTTCAGTTCCACTACGGCCAAGCGCCCTGCGTTCGTCGCCGTGAGCACATCGATCATGGCCCGGTCCGAGGCGGAGAACGCCGGAACCTGCGAGTACCGGCACGACGAATCCAGGCGTTGGTCTACTACGCTGACATCGCCAACCATCAGCGACTCCAGCCATCTCTCCGGCCGCAAACGCCACAGAGGATGTTGACGCGGCCCATAGGGATGACGAATATCGCGCAAACGCTGTGCCAGTTCCGCAAACTCGTCTCCGTTACGTATCTCCAGAATCCGTTCCTCCGCGCCCACGCCAAACACAATTTCTTCAACGCTGCGAAACGATCCCGTGATACAACCCAGACGCGCCCGGGCAAACTCCAGGCCGCGCCAGCGGAAGACAGCCTCAG